>PVBE012437378.1_pt1 | contig 34278 bp, 22 predicted proteins | sample 1631181 | NCBI WGS metagenome assembly PVBE01 (sample SAMN08397723, study PRJNA350692) | Marine metagenome, whole genome shotgun sequencing project. | isolation source: water | place: Pacific Ocean | collected 2012-04
AATAATGAGAAATTATATTATCTAGTGCATCTACATACGGAGGATTTTTATAAAAAGATATAATATGTCTGCAATCATAATATTGTTTAAAATTTAATGTACTATCTGTATATTTCCATATAGGCAATGGCGCTTCTAAAATATAATTTCTTATTGACGTTGGATCAACATAAAAATTATCTATAATCAAAATTAAAAATTCGTCTATTCTAACTTTTTGAATTGACAATTCTTTATTAATTTCAAATAGTTCCCAAGGCTTAAATCTTTTCATTATCATCGTTGTTAATTATATGGTGTTCGTCAAACATTCCAACTGGCGTTATATTAAATGACATACCATATTTTGTCTTCTTTTCTAAAAGTTGATCTGCTTGATGGTATGACCATCCAGGCCACATTAATACAAGACCTTCTCGCGAAGGGTATGTCATAGTTTCTTGTTTATATTGGTTCAATCCATATATTGTTACACTTGAAACATCATTAAAATAATAACATCCTGCAATAAAAGCATTTGAATGATTATGAATTTGATGATAATTGTATTGTTCTGTTATATTTATCCATATACTTTTAATAGATATTCCTCTCTCCTCTTTCCATGAATTATAATACTCCGTTTCGTAATCTTGCAACAGATCGTCTGCAAAAATTCTTGCCCGATCATATATTTCTTCAATTAATGTCGAAAATTCTGTGTATGGTTCTTTTTCGTCGTCACTTAATACATTCATATTATCTATAGTGAAATATGATGTATATCCTAAAGGAAATTTGTTTAAACATATCAATCTTCCTTGTTCATCTATTTCTTTAATCTTATCACATGCTGACATCATTTTAACATTATCAACATTAGATATATAATCTTTAAAAATTTTTAAAGGAAACAATTCATCAATCGGCATCGTCGTTAGGTGGTAAAACATAGTTACATTTTGCTAACACAACTTTATTGTCGTCGTCAAACTCAAATGTAAGTTCAAACATATTATTAACAGGCCAGTCATTCCTGTTATCAGTTACTGTAACTGTATTAGGAAATTCAGTAAATGTGCATTCTGTTGTCGGCATAATACCATGCTCAGTATTATCATAAACAGGCGGACTTGTAGAAGGGTCGGGTAACAGAATAGGTTCTTCGCCTATTCTGCCTGCTTGTCGTTTTTCTAAAGTAAGTTTTCGATATAATCGTTCCTCATAAGATTCTCGTAAATTAAAAAATTCACCTTCTTGCATTAATCCTTTGTTTACTTTTTCTTTATATCTGTCACGTATTCCTTTACTATCTGTTTCTTCTTCTCTTCGTTGTTTACTTTCTTCTAATTCTTTCTTATATTTATCACTATTAATTAACTCTTCCCATTGTTCTTTTGTTTGAATATGATCTTTTCTTGGATTACAATCAACATCTTCGTGATACCTATTTCCGTCCATTATATTAAATTTATTATCTTTACAATAACCATAAAATTCTTGTTTTTCGGCATCTTCCCATGGTCTAGAATGTTCACAATAATTCATTAGATCCATCATTCGTTTTACAATTTCTATTTTATTCATGACCTATTAATTCCCACGAATCTCTATATCTTTGACTAGGTAATTCATCTATATCAAATATTTCATGATATGCCCATTCATTTTTATTAGGTATAAATGTTAATTTAGCAGTTAATTCTTCTAAATCTATTCTTAAATTTATAGGTGTTATCATTATAACAGAATTATCTTCTTTTTGCAATAAAATTCTTTTATTAGGATAAGGTATTGTATATTGTTGTTCTTCTTCAGCAATATCTTTATCTCCTATAATAGAATACATAAATGGAAAATCTTCATGATGTCTACCATAAAAATAATTATATTGTTTATCAGGATTTAATAAATTTTCCCAAGGTATAAATTTATAATTCCATCCTTCATTGTTTATAATAAAAGAAATATTAAATGCACTTATTATTTTAGTGGTTTCAAAAGGAGATGCTATTAGTTCGCACCCTGCAATGATATTTTCTGGTAGATCATAATCTTTATATATTTTATGAAATAATGGTTCACTAGGAAAAAAAGGTAAAATTTCAGGCCATCGACTATCTATTTGTGCAGTATTTTCGACATCAGATAAATCAGGTACATATCCCTCCAAAAAATCTATTAATTCCTGTAACCTATTATTACCTTCTGCTTTAATTTTTTCTTGAATATTTTCTTTTTCCTTTTTAACAGAAAATTCTAAATTTTTATAAAATATATTTTTTGCTTTTTCTATATTAATTTGTATAGGCATTTTACCACCATTTAATACTAGTTACATGATTTGTAGTAACAGGCGAAGTTCCGCCCGGGGACGGAGCACTAGCACCTATACTACCTGTCATAGAAGCTCGAACAAGATCTCCTGCTTGATTTCTTTGTAATATGTTTGCTCTTGTATAATATAATGTATGATTGTCCCATGCATGAGGTAAAGGATAATTTGGAAATACGGTTGCCCATGTCCCTTCATAAAATTCACTGTTCCAATATTTAGTTTCTGCCGATCCTGCTGAAGACGTTTCTTTTGTTTGCGTCACTGTCATTGGATCAAAGTCTGCATCGGTACCGGTACCAAGATCTACATTAGTTACATCATTAGTTAATTTCCACGTATCAACATCACCTTCTTTGCCTGTAATGGCCCATGTCCAATACGCTACTTCTTTTCTATGCGAAGTATTTTCGAATATTTCAGTATCTACAGTTCCTGAATACCTAGAAATAAATCTATATTCAAATCTATATTCGTATCTATAATTACCTTCGGCTCTATATCTATAACTACCTTCGGCTCTTGTTTCATATCTATATATGGCTCTATAAAAACTTGGAAATCTACGAGTGCAATAATAATGGTATCGAAAAGGCCCCCAGCCACCTCTACACCCTCCTGAAACAACTCCTTCATATCTAAAACTAGTCTCATATCTGCCTTGTCCTCTTGTTGTATAACGATAATATCCTTCTACTCTGTAACGATAATATCCTGTTGTTCTTGCAGTATCTCTACCAATAGATCTAGATATTAATCTTTGGGTTGTATTTTCATTATGCCTAGATACACTTGTTTGATAACTAATGTCATTAACATCTACTGTTGTATCTAGCTGTGTATACGAAAACAAAGGAGTCGAGGTTAGTTCTGCATCTACTTTGTCAGATTCTGCTTTGAATTTGTCATATGTCATATCTTCAATATAATCATCAACATCTATAGCATCTAATATTAACCAATCAGTAGTTGTTCCGCGAGTAGTTCGCTGAGACATTAAATTTATGTATGCTTTGTATTCTTCTATAAACGATTTGACACCATCGGATGTAATCCTAGTTTTGTTATCTAAAGTAAATGTGTAATTAGAATATGTATAGGGCAATTTATTGAAACCATATGCTTCGCCTAACTCTATTTTGCCTAATGTAGTATCTAAAAAACTACCTAATTCTTCTGCTACTGTTTTAAAGTCTACAACGGCTCCGCCTGTTCGGTAATCAACTACCTCTTCAACGTCAGCAACAAAATGTATACTAGGTGTAAGCGGTCCTATATCATATTTAATTTTACCTATATGTTGCACCGTTCCGTCAGTATACAAATGATCTTCCCAATTACCATGCGGAGTTGCAGCAGTTTCGGTTGAACCATTTGTTCTCCAACAATGTCCGTACTTACCATACGAATCATCCGAATATAAACCATCATAATCGTTAAATTCAGAAGTGCTTGATCCTGAAGTACAAGGATTCATAGCACCTAAGCCTGTAATTGAAGGTTCAGGCTGATTAGACGATTGTGTATCTGCATGAACTGTTAATCCTACACGAATATCTTGAGAAAGAGAATGAGGTATCTGAATTAACATATAACCATTTGCATTCTTAAATTTTATGCCTGTTTTCCAAAAATAATTTTTACCTGTAAAAGACCCTGACCCCGGATCTGAGTCATGAAAAGTAGCACCATTTAATCTACTTAATACTTCAGGATAGTTACCAGGGCTTGTATTTGCTACTGGGTCTACAAAATGATTTTGGGATGCAGAAAATTCTGTTGAGTATGCTGGAGAATTGGTCGTTTTGACTCCAGCATTCCATTGTATAATTTGTCTCCCCCCTACACTACCTTCTACTGTTCTAAACACCCAGCGATAATTATAACCAACATTAGGAATATGATTACTGAATACATTATAAGGATAAACACTACGATATTGTGCTTGTTGCGTTTCTGACGAAAATGCTGCATATCCTCCCAACCATCCTCCCCAATACCCAGATTTAGTATATTTTATATCTGTCATAGGATGTAATGTACTACCTTGCCTAAAACCAGTATTAGAAAAAAATAATACAATTTTTTCTGGATTTAAGTTTTCGATTTCCCACGTATATTGTTGACCTGAAGCATGTTTAATAAAAAAACCATCATCGAAATCAAAAGTACAATGTACCTCTCCTTGCCATGTTTTTTCACTACCTGAACCTATATCGATAGTTTTTTCTACAATCGGTATTGGGTTTTCGTCATTTATAACATTTCCGTTATACAATCGAACTTTCATTCGAGATTGAGACCAGCCACTATTTTGATCATATAAACCTACTACTTCAATATGTTCAGATCTAACATACCATGTTAATTTTGATAACATACTATCGTTAATAGTACCAGAAAATACTTGCCTAAATTTATGATTATCATAAAAATCTAATTGATAAAAAGATGCTGGATCCCATTGTTGACTATTAGCTTGAGTGTTAGGATCAAAGTAATCTTTGTAAGAGATATGAACGCTTTCTGCTTGTCGAATTTCCCTAGACATTAAATATACTCGAGTTGAAATGTTTGAAAATTAGTTGCCATCTCTGTGCATGTATTTGTCCAACTATTTATTGTAGGCTGCACCATTTTTATTCTAGCTAGAACTCTAATAGGTGCTCCGGGTGATGCTACATCTGAATACAATATACCTTTTAAAGAATTAACTCCAGAAGATGGAAATAAAGAAATTGGTTGTAATACACCTTCATCTTTAACATATTCTGCAGAAATTGCTAATTTAACTGTTTTATTTACCAAATCTTGGAGCCATCCATAAACATAAAGTATCATATCTTCAGCATTTGTATATCCTAATACTTGGCCTGCAGGTATTGCTAATGAAAACGAAGATGTTATTTCTATGACGTGTATTTTACCTTTAGTAGCATCAGGATCTCTAAATACCATTCTTGCAGGACTTAATATAGATAAAATTGCATCTTGGTAATTTCTTAATTCAAGTGTGTATATTCCAGAAGATAATGTTTCGACAAATGAATAATTTTCTTTAGCATTAGGCCATAATCCGCCTAACCATTCTACCTCTTCTGTTGTTGTAGGAGGTGGAGACCATATAAAACCTGTGCCTGCTGAATTTTGTGATAAATAATGTCCCGGGCTTCCAGCATTATCTACTATTACTTCATTAATACCAACAGAATCATTCTGCATCATAGATAAAGAAACATAATCATTACCTAAAATAACTGTATTACTACTTAAATCTAATGTATTTGCTAATTTAGGTACAGTAATAGAACCATTTAATATTTGAGTACCTGTTATATTATTAGCCGGAAGAGTAAAATTAGTATTTGTAATTGTAAATGCTGTTGCTCCATTAATTGAAGTTAATATATCGGGTGCATTTAAAACAGTTGTTATACCAGTAAAAGAAAGTTGTCGTTCTAATTTATCCGCTGTTATTGAATAATCTTGTAATTTATCTGTTGCAATACTATCATCTGCAAATGTTGTATTCGACATTGTTCCTGAAACTATACCGCTTAATGCAAAATTAGAATAATTTACTTGTGTAAGTTGAAAATTGCCGGAACCATCTGATTCTAAAAAATAATTATTACTATGACCTGGATCTGAACTATTCTGTATTTTCAATTCATTATATCCTACACTTGCAGCACCCGGTGCTTCATTTGCAAACTGTAAATCAACAGGAGTCGAACCTTTAAGAAATTCAAATCTATCTAATGTCTCATTCCATTGAATTTTTGCTACATCATTGTTAGGGCCCCTGTTAATATCTATTCCAGCAACTCCTGCCGAAACTCCGGGACCAGTTTCATCATCATTAATAACTATTATATTATCTTTAACAAGTAAATTTTGAGTATCAACTTCGGTGGTTGTTCCTTCTGTTTTTAAATTACCCGTTACAGTAATATTTGTAACTGTCAAATCTGTAGGAAATGTTAGTGTTGCCGATCCTGATAAATCTAATGTTGTAGATAATTTAGGTCCTGTTATAGTACCATTTGCAATATCACTATCTGTTATTGTTAAATTTGTAATCATATCGCTTGTTATTGTATTTGAAGCAATATGATTTGCAGGTATAGGACCTGTAATAGCACTATAATTTATAGGATACGCTCCAGGAGCTTCCCAAGATAATGCTCCTGTACTAGAAACTTGCAAAAATTTATTTGCATCACCTGATGTAAAAGTTAAATTTAATTCTCTACTAGTAATACTATTTTCAGGTAATGTAAGAGTATGAGATGATATATCAAAAGTTGTATGTATTTTATCTGATGTAATAGAACCAGTCGCTAAATCTACCGATTGAATAGAAGCATCGTTTATTTTAGCACCTGTAACTGCACTATCTGCTAATAAATTTGTAGTTATTTTAGTTAATGGCATTATCCAAATACCCTCCAAGTACTTCCATTATATACTAGACCAAAATTTAAAACAGCGGAATTGACAACTAAGTCGTCAGCAACATCCATAATTGTACTACCATTTCTATCTACAGTTAATGGATAATCTTGAAAATGTCCACCTGCATCAACAACTCTAATAGTATCATTTTGGTTAGGTGAAGCAGGTAATGTCATAGTAACTTGTCCATTTGTTGTATCTATTTGAACTGATTGCCCTGCGTGGGCCGCAAATGGGGAATCAGTATCGCTTTTATAATCAAATCCTCCAGGATCAAACGAGGTAAAACTTAAACCGCCTGTGCCATTTGTTGTTAATGCTTGACCTATTGTACCATCTGTAACATTTAATTCATCTACTCCTATTGTATTAGCACTTACTGTCGTAATATTAATAGGCGATGCTTCGATATACTTTACTAGTACTCTAGATCCGGACGGCGGTGCTTCGGTAAATACAACTTTTGTTCCGGCAGTATTGATTCCATATGCCGCAGTAGGTTCTTGTGTTAGACCGTCAATAGAAACAAATAGTTGTTTTTGATCTACTACTGTAAATGTTAAAGTAAATTCAGTATCACTGCCGTTACCTGTAAAAATATCTTGTTGTACTTCGGCAGTATCTATTTGCTTCTTCTTTAAAAATTTCATAATTTATCTTACGCCGGTTGGTCCCTTACTGTTATAATTCCTGTCATAGAAGCATTAACATTATGTATATATGAATATGCACCTGGAACCAGTGGTACAGTCCATTTTAATTCGCCTGGATCAGCAATAGTTGGATTATTATTTCCTACTGCTAAACCATGCGAGGTATCTAAAGGAACTAGGCCCGGATCTTTTAATGTAAACCCTATACTTTCAGGGCTCATTACATGAAAATATACTATATCACCTGCATCTATAGTAATAGAAGGATTTTCTCCATTAACAGGTCCTAACCTATCAATACCATCTATAACAAATGCATCAGTACCAATTCCGAAAACATGAAAATGAAATTCTCGTGCTTCCCATGTTGCACTTCCAGCAGAACCATGAAAGGATTTATTATGGTCCCAGCCTACTTCTAATGGAGTTCGTCCCCATAAATTATTTGCTACACAAACATATAAGAACCATTTTCCTGCATGATTTCCTACTTTAATTTCCCCTATTTTACCTTTTTTATTATGTTCTGGTGCCTTATCACCTTCTACATATTTGCCCCCAACAGGTTCTTCAATATTTTCTTGAGGTATTGTACCATCGCCTGTTTCGGCTGTAATTACATTTTCTTGTAAAGTAAAAGAATATTGATCCCATTGAGTATGACCGCCAAATAAACTTTCAGCAGAATTTATAGGTGAAAGAAGAGCTCGTTGTCTATAATTACTTTGTTGGGTAGGGATATTACCTATAAAATCTCTATAATATTTAAAATCATACCAATATTCTTTTCGAGGATCACTATTATCTTTTAAAGATACTCTAGCACCATATGTTCGCGAGCCAAAAAAATCTTTAAATTCCGAATATGCACCTGATGTTGCGGTACCGTATTCCCATGGATGAGCTCCCGTAAGTTCAATGTCACCCGGTGATACTGCTGACCCAGGAATAGCCTGTATATATCTAGGAATAACAACTGCCGAATGGATTGAATAAACTTCTGTTCCGTGGGTAGGTTGCGTATGAGGTATTGTTATATTCTTATGACCTTTTTGCCAGCGACTTCCTGGTAAAGCATTACAAGCCCCTCTATCTAAAATTGATTCATCCGCAAGCCAATGGCCGCCTGCACTTAGACAATCAGGTTTGGTTGTAATATAATTATCATTTGTATCTTTAAGTACACTTCCGCCGTCTAATGCATCCATACAAAAATAACATCCACCTTTTTTCTTTCCTTCATGGCTGTCTCCTATCCATAACGAACTGTCACTTAAAAATAAATGTCTAACTTTTTTTTCTGCCGAACCCAAATCATATACTTCAGTTGTTTCAGGTAACATGTGTCCTGTTTGTGTACCTGATGATTGTCTAAGATTTTTTAAATCTTGTGCCATATTAATTCTCCGCTATTACCCAACCATTAGTAGCATCATAATAAACTAATGTAAGACCTGCTCTTGATGAAGTAATTTCTAAATCTTGGGCAGTTCCTTGGATATTTTTACCATTTCTTGCTACTATTATTTTATTTGTATTACTATTGCCTGCTGCATCGACTACCCTGATATAATTACCTGTTACAGGACTTGCCGGCAATGTAATAGTTACTGTATTACTTGTAGTATCAACAAGATATTGGGCACCTACAGTTGCTGAAAGATTTGATGTTGCTGTTGTCCAACCGGCTTTTGCAATTAAATTACCAGGAACAGTTAATGTGCTACCGTCATAATAATAACCTAATTCATCACCTTCACCTATTGTAAATGAATAATTATGTATAGTAGAAGTATAACCATTGTTAGCAGTAATAGTAAAACTATATACAATCGATGTTTCATATGTACCTAAAGTGCCTGTTAATTTTCCTGTACGTTTACTAAATGTTAATTCAGAAGGTAAATTACCAATTAATGTATAATCTGTCTCGCCTATTTTTTCATTTGCCCAAGATGTTATTGTTGCTGATAAATCTTGATCTATAACAGCACCTGAATAAAATGTAGCAAAATTGGTTGTTGAGGTTACCCAAGTTGTAGTCCAATCTGCTATTTGGTAATTGGGACTAAAACCTATTCTATTAGGTGTTATAGTTGTCGGAGTATATTCTATATGAAATAAATTATCTTGTCCTGTAGGCGCCGCTTGAACAGTAATACCATCAGGATTATTCCATTTTAATCGCCATTTTCTTGTGTTATCGTTAGGGCCTCCGTTTTGGTAATCTACATTCCAGGCACCTGTAACTCCTGCGTGTCCGCCGACAGTTGCACCATCCATTTTTAATAAGCCATCTGTCGAATCATGAGTTGTTAAATTAGCTGGCGTCGATGTTGTTCCGGTTTTTAATACCGATGCATATGCATTACTACCACCTATTTGTCCGTTTGCATTTGCTTGTCGATTTAATAAAGTTATTTCTACTTGATCAGATGTAGTATTACTAGTAACAACATGCCAATCATTTAGTACCCAAGGATTTATATTTATAATGTTGCCAGGGTCCATTCCAGGAGGATCAGTTGTGTATATATCGCTTATTAAATCGGCACCTCCTGTTGTTCCGTTTAATTGTATCCAATCGTCTGCCTTAAGACCATGATCTGGCCATGTTATCATTATAGAACCAGAACCTGATGTAGTCTTTAACGGATTATCAGGTAATTTTATTTTAGATGCTATTTTAGTAATTTTATCTGTTGCAGTTGCTCCATATGTGTTCCATGTTGTTACAGAAGAAGGTACAGATACTGCATTATTTGAAATATTTTGAGCATGGACATAACCATAAAATTCTTCAGCCAGTACATACGGAAACATAGGTTCTCCGGAATATGCATTTCCTGATGTTTCTATTGTTGAGAAATATGCATACGTTCCGTTAGGAAATTCAGGTGTTACGCAATCTCTACCATTATATTGATCTAAGTGTCTATTAGATACTGTACTATCATATATATAATCTTCTATAAAAGTACCTAACGGATTAGATCCATCAACTGCTGGTCCCCATGTTGTATTATTTTCAGGAGAATAAGAACCAGCGGTAACTCTAACAGAACAAGTTCTTGCACCGTCAGTAGAAGGATCATATTCACTTGCAGTTTTTAACCTCCATCCTGGTACCATTTTTGTAATACCACTTGATGAGTTATTTGCAGTAATATTACCAAAAGGACCATATATAGGATAACCATCTAATGCCCAACCTATAATTGGCGAATGATTAGCAGTACCAGATGTATATATATCATTTAACTCCAATCGTAATGTAGGAGAAGCTGTTTTATAATTGTATCTAAAATCTGAAGTACAAAAACCATAATTTGTATCCTTAGTACTACCATCTATAACAAATGCATTTTTACGCCATATGTTACCACCTGTACTAGTTTCCATTTGTGCATTGGCGGTATGCCAACTATCATTATCTCTTTTATTAAAAATAGGCACACCATTTACACTTATTCCTACCATACCAACCGGAGTTACAGTTTTAATACCTATATTTTTAAGAGGATTTCTTGCTATTGCTTTAATATAACTTTTATCAGCAGGAACATATCCTGCTCCTGATGATCCAGGAAACGGACCTGTAGCATGTTCTGCTATACCTGAAAAATGTGTATAAATGTAATCATTATCATATTTTATTGTTTGTATTAATGCATTACCTGTGTCAGATACTCCTCCAACACTATCTGTATGTGATCCTTTTTCTCCTCGTTGTCTAATCCAAGACGTAAAATGTATATTAAAACTAGACGATGCGATTAACCAATTTTTAATTTCTTCCGGACTTCCGCCTATGTTTGCGGCCTCTATTCTATTTTGATGTATTTTATTGCATATAACACCTGCAATTAAAGGAGACGAATAAGATGTTCCTGCTTGACCAGTAGTTGTACCCCAATTACCTCCCCCAGCATCATACCAACCTATAGTGTTTAAATCTTGTCCAGGTGCCGAAATTGTTACTGATGACCCATAATTAGAAAAATAAGACATAGACCATTTTCCACCGGAGAAATTTACACCACTATCATCATAACCACCTAATCCGTCAAAACCTACTGCACCGACAGTAATCGTATTTGCTACGGTATTTTCCCAATGCGGACCTGACATTCTAGCAGGTTCTATTACTCTTGCATCTATTGGCCCTTGGAATTGAGGTTCATTATTAACTATTTTGTTAAAACCATTTGCGGCTGCCATACATACGTGAACACCTGCTCCTGTTAATTGTCGCATTACATCATCTGTATCATCAGTAGCATTGGTTGGATCATCAAAATCGACAAACAAATCAGCCGGAGCAACAGGTGAATTTGCAATAGAATAATTAATAACAGAAGGTACATCTGTTCCTTTACCGTTATGCCATGTAAGAACCGCATTTAATCCTAGTAAAATATCTGATGTCCAGCCTGAACCTGCTCCAGTTCCTAACAAATCCATTACTTTACAAGCAAATATATTTGCTTGTTTTGCTATTCCGGCAAATCTTCCTGCAGCAAATTGGGCACAATGAGTACCATGACCTTGGGTATCTTCATTATTCCAATCCTTATTGTTAGCCATTGCAATAGTACCATAAATAGGATGATTATATTGGCCTCCTTGAGTTAAATTAAAACCTGGTAACGGCTTAACTCTATTACTATCAATATCATTTAACATATCAGGATGAGCAGACCCTATTGTAGGATTTAAAGTAGCTGGTGTCCATGTGCTATTACCCAATCCTACTGCCTCGCATCCATATTGATCTTTATATGCAGTATTACCACATGTACCAAACCCACATTGAGTAGTCCCTTGACTAGCTCCTGCTCTAGCACCAGCAACGCCACTATCAACAATAATCAAATCAACATTATCCAATCCATCATATTTGTAACTATATTCACCATTTGACTTAGTAGAAAAATCTTCTTTTGACATAGCATCCAAGTGCCAATAATAATAAGAACCACTTAATGCTAAAGCAGTTTGTTTTCCGCTAGTAAAATTTTCTATAATAGGAGCATCTGTTGTAGTAGTGCCCATATCAGCACATGCTATTTGTTGCTCACTATCTTTTCTAATTCTTATTATATCTGTGTGATCTATCCAAGTTTGCAACTCTACATCATCATCTGTATCTGCAATTATTCTATTTAAATTATCCAATTTTATAGGATTAGAAATGTTAAGATCACTAATAACTTCATCTAATGTCGGCCCTTCTTTTATTTTTAAAATATACCTCATGCTAATACCTCTGTTGTGTTAACTGCAGCGAACCATTTTATACTTTCTCCGCCCTTTCCTTGGACTCTAATACGTAATGCATTATTAGCATTTAATGCATCTACTATGCAATCATATGTAGAATCTGTTCTACCTAATAATGTTTTCATAATTGTTCCAAGAATAGATGTTGTACCGGTTGTGTTTATAATACATCCTTTAAAATTCCATGATGCAGTTTTTTCATTGCCTGCCGACATACCATATCGCTGTGCTACTACCATAATATCAAATGCTATTGCAGTACCATTTGTTAATACTAATCTAGAATCAGTAACATTTTTAACAAAGATTTCTGTTAAATCGGCATTATCTACCGCTGTAATTCCTTTATATAAATAAATTCCTTGTTTAGTATCGCCTGTTGAAGAAAGATTTGCACCAACAGTTTGGATAATGTCTGTGTCAGTTGTTATTGATTGACCATCTATTTTTAAATTATCTACAGTCAACGATCCGTTTATACTATGATCTCCTGCTTCGTCTAATAATTTTATCCATGCAGTATTATGTGAATAATACGGAGTAGCAGAATCGTCGGCAATAGCAAACATACCGTCATACGTAGTTGCATTAGGAAGACCTGCAAAATTTGCAAAAGTATTACTAAAAAAACTTTTACCTGTAGTTACAATATTAGCAGCACCAAATTCAGCATGACCAGTTCCTGCTGGTCTAATAACAATATTGCCATTAGTTGTTGATGTTGTAATTTCTCTTGTTAAAACATCTAAGTCACCACCCAATTGCGGTGTAAGGTCATCTTTAATATCCGATAAACCTGAACTGCTACCACCGCCGCCTCCCGTCGGAGCATCTACCCATTGGATACCTGAACCTGTAGATTCTAACATTTGTCCTGAGGTACCATAGTTTGATGGCGTGTCTGTTAATCCTGTTAATGTTGTTGTAACTGTTGCTTCGTTCGAATTAATCCATTTACTACCATCCCACCTTAAAATTTGGTCACCTTGTGCTGATGATATTGTTACATCAGATAATGCATCTATACTTAACCCAGAAATACTAGTTAAATAGCCGACTACCCCATGGTCTCCCCATCCGTGGGCAGTATCCCAATTGGTTGTATTGTCGGTTACTATACTATAACTTCCGGCAACAGATCCTCGTTTCATTAATCCAACTGAGGTAAAATCACTATCATCTAAATATGTTTTTGTTCCTAAAACAGTATTAACTCTATCATCTGTATAATATAAATTACTTGAGCCTTCGTCAATATTATCTGTTGTTGCAACTAATGATATAGTACTTGTAACTTTATTCCAACTTAATGGGGCAGTTGCAACAATGTCTCTAAAATCTATACCTGTTGCATTACTATTAACTCTTGCAAAAAAGTTGGCTTTGTTTGTATAATTAGTCGGAGTATCAGATAAACCAGTTAAAGTGGTTACTCCTCCTGAGCCACCACTTTTATTGCCTATAATCCAATTACCATTACTATATTCTAATATTTTACCATTTGATGCTCCAGTAGTCACAACATCTGTCAATCCTGATAATGTTGTCCCCGAAGTAGATGTAGTAGGAGCCCAATTTGTTCCATTCCATGCAAGAACTTGACTATTTGTAGGTGCAAGAGTTGTTGTATCTACATCACCCAAAGAATCAATACTACTAGATGAATTTAAATATAATCCTGCATGATTGCCCCAACTAAATGCGGTATCCCAACTTGTTATTTTTGTAGCATTTATACCTGCGGCCACGTGAGCAGAAAATACAGGATCTGTTTCAGCAGGAGCAGAATATGCATTATTAATAGTTATTGAATCATTTGAATTATCAGTTGTTATAGTAATATTAGAACCAGCAACAAGTGTTAATGTATCAGTTGCAGTATCTGCCACTAAATTTGATTGACCTGACACAGAAACTGTTTCAAATAAATTTTGGTTTGTACCACCACTACTAGATGCAGATACTAATTTTCCGCCAGCAGTAGAACCGTCTCCTACATATAATTTAGGGTTAGATTCGCTAACGTCAATTACTATTAATTCACCTATCGAAGGAGTGTAATTTGTTCTATTACTAGCTGTACCTCTTTTAAACTGAATTGCCATTAATTATTCCTTCATCAAATATTTATTTTAATCAGGTATTATACCAAAATCTATATTTAGATCATTTAAATTTGCACTAGTTAAATTTAATGATGTTATTATATCATCTAATTTTTTAGGTGCCCATTCTGCTCCTGTCCAAGTTAAAACTCTATTAAGACTAGGAGCAACTGATTGAGTATCTACATCATTTAAATCATTAATCGTTTGAACTGCATTACTTTTATCTGTATCAGGTATCCATTTTGCACCGTTCCATTTTAGTACGTTACCTATCCCTACACTATAATTTTCAGTATCTATATCGTTTAAGTCATTAATTTTAAAAGAACCTATAGATAATGTTACTGGACTATATTCAGTACCTGACCATGCAAGATACTGGCCCGATGTAGGTGATATGTCACCTATATCTGTTAATGTAGATGTTGCAAATAAAGGGGCAGCAGTTAAATATCCGACAGTTCTATGGTCACCCCAACTATTCGCCGCTTCTGCTTTTGTAGCAACATTTGTAACACCATCTATTGTTCCTGTTAATTGTATGTCTGCATTTATATCTAAAACGGATGTAGACGCATCCCATGAAAATTTTTCGGTACCGTCTAATGTCATTTTAATTGATGTTGTGTCTATAGTTATATTATTATTACCATTAATAATAACATTTGCATTACCTAATGTTGCGGTAGAAACTTTTGTATCTATTTCTACTTTACTATATAAATTTAGATTTGTCCTTGCCGCCGAAGCAGTTGATCCTCCAGTACCGCCGGCATTAATAGTTAATCCGTTAGTTCCTGTAAAATTAGAAGCATCCAAATAAAATGAAGGTACTTGACCTCCAAATCTAGTAGCATCTCCTGCTACCCTAACTGCTCCTTTTAATCTGCTTGCCATTCATAATTCCTTATACATCTGTATATGATGCGGTTGCACTAATTGTACCTGTACCTGCTATACCTATTAACGAATCTGTAGGATCTAATAATAATTTTTCTGTATCAAATGTTAACGTATCTGTTGCGTTTATTTCTGCAGATCTTATAATAGTATTATCGTCACCAGCAGATCCGCCCCCGGGTACTGCATAAACTGTAATTGTATCTGTATTTAATGTATTTGTATTACAAAAAAATAAACAAGTAACCGCCCTCACTTTTCCAGAGGTACCGGTAATTATTGTTGTATTAGAATTTGCTACTACTGTCGATGCTAAAGCCATAGATGTCTCTTTTACTATATTTATTTAAAATAAGAGAGCGTTAACTAATGCTTTTCTATCAACATATGCTTTATTTGCAGCATGATCGTCTTGGGTAGGATCTCCTGAAAGTGTTAATGCTCCTGTCATTGTATCTCCGACTTTTAATACATTAGAAGAGGCTGCTCCAGTTACAGCGCCTTCTATATTTGTTAATATTGTTTCTCCTCCTGTTGTCCATTTATCTGTCGAATCATCCCATAAAAATGATTTATCTGTTTCTGTTCCTCGTTCTACAGTAAATCCTGCCGAACCTGAGCCTCCGTCTACTCCTGCTCCTTGTTCATTAGAATTTACAGTAAGAGTGTTTGATTGTACAGATAAAGAAGAAAATACATTACTTACTGTTTGATCTTGTCCACCTAATATTTGTAATGTACCAGAAACAACAAGATTACCAGGTGTTTGTAAATCGCCTGTTAATTTGCTAGTACCAATAGATTTGTCAGGTATAGTATGAAGTTGGACAGGTCTAGTTAAATGTAAAATTTGTATTGCAGTTTGATTTGCCGGAACATTTAATATTTTTAAATTTGAATCTTCGTCTAACGTATAATCTAATTCAGGTTGTTGTGTAAGTCCGTTAAAATTTACAAGAATTGCTCTTGAAGTTAAGGGTTTCGGTACACTTAACGCATAAATAGAAGTAACACCATCCGAGGTGTAACTATCAAATGTAAAAGCAGTATTGTGTAATCTATTTTCAACATCAAAACCAATATATGCCATTTTACTCTCTCTTTATTAATATTTATAAGGAATTATGGAAAAGAAAAAAATTATCATCATTGGCGGTGGTACCGCTGGTGCTAGTGCAGCGGTATTTCTTCAGGCTAAATTAGGAAAAGCATGTGACATAGAAGTGTTAACATCAAAAGACATACCTATTGTCGGAGTCGGCGAAGCAACCGTAGGTAACATTAATCAATTTTTAGAAGCATGTGATTTAGAACCTGAGAAAATTTGTTTAGATGATGCAAGGGGCAGTATTAAATATTCTGTTCATTGTAAAAATTGGTATGCAGATAATCATTCTTATTTTACACCAATAGGTTTATTTGCTATGGAATATCATGATTTTTATACATTTGGTCGGCCTATAAAAGAATATTGGAAAAGTTGGTGCGGTTTAAATTTAGGACTTAAATGTAAAGCACCATTTTTAAAACATGAATATTGGAATACAGATGTACCTAAGGTATGGCGAGAATATGCATATAATATTGATGCAGGATTATTAGGAAAAAAATTATTAGATGTAGTAATTGAAAGAGGGGCAATAATAAATGATGTTAAAATTAGCGAAGTCAAAATTATAGATACTGATAAAATAGATTACTTAATCACAGATGATGGTAAAAAAATAGAAGGTGATTTTTTTGTTGATTGTAGTGGGTTTAATCGACTAATCCCTAATGCATGTGGTTATACTCCTAAATCTTGGAAAGACGAAAATCCAAATAATAGAGCATGGGCAACAAGAATAGATTATGTAGATAGAACCGATGAATTATCCTATTTAAGTTGTGTTGAATGTCAAACTATGGATGCAGGTTGGCGGTGGCAAATAGGATTACGTGATAGAATAGGAACTGGTTATGTGTTTAGTACTGATTATATTTCAGAAGAAGATGCATTACAAGAATTTAAAGATAGTTATGAAGGTGATAGAGTTAAAGATGATGAGTGTCAATTAATTAAATTCGAAACAGAATGTTATGAAAAACAAGCCGGCACAAATTGGATAACATGTGGTTTATCTTCAGGATTTGTCGAACCACTAGAAAGTACAAGTATATTTTTTATGCATAACAATTTAATGGCATTCTTGTCATTAATAAAACAAAATAGATTACCTAAAGATATTCAAATGTTAGGTATGGAAGCATGGGATGTTAGTGACGAACCTGTTCATTATTTCTTTAATTGGGATAACGAAAAAATAGATTTATATAATACATATGCAACAGATACTTTTGAATGTACAGTAAATTATGTAGGAGCCCATTACGCATTTAATAAAAATAATAAATCCAAATACTGGAACGATTGGGCAGAAAAAAGAGAAAAATATGTTAGTATCGGAAGTAAAGTAATGAGTTACAAACAACAACATTTATTCTTTTCTAGGGCTGCATATAGCATATTAGCTGCAGGTAATAATATGGGGACGGAAATAGAAGGATGGGATTTATCAAAAGTATTTGTAAGTAAACGACAAGAAAGTGCTTGGGAATCCGGGCAACTTAAAACCGAAAAGGAAATTCTACAAGACAGAACACCTAAGGAATATTTATATGTACTTAGAAATTATTTAGGTAGAATGACTCATCGAGCATGGTTAAACGATATATTTAGTGACCACGCATATGATTATATTGATCAATACAAATGGTTAGATCATTATGAAGAATTAAATAAAGAAGAGTTAATATCGTCTAAAAATTATATTCATAATATGACGACAGATAATTTATCTTAAGGTAAGCCCGTACCAGGATCTTCTATGCCATACTTATCTTTAGCAAATTTAGAAACAAGTTCTTTTGATTGCCCCCAACCATGGAGTTCTTTAACTTCTGGTATAGCTGAATAAAATCCTAATGCACAATCCCATTTAACCGGATCAGGCCAATCATCGGGATGTTTTCTAGCAAGCAGAGCCTCTTTAATTTCGTTTTCTCTAGCATTAGATTTTGCACGAGTATCAGCTCTTTTGTCTAATTCTGCTACAACATCTGCATGTGTATAATCATTATCGTTAACAGTAAGAGCTCTTTCTAATCGCCAATCAGCATTTTGCATTCGTTGATTTGCTTCACTTTTTATCATTTCAGTAGTTTGTATAAATTCTGACATTCGACTTGGCCATTCATCGTCTGACCAAATTCGTTCCATTTCTGTTTTAGCATCGGCATCAGACCAACCCGGAAATCTATCAAATATAATAGGTGGGTCTTCTGATTTATTAATACCATACCTTTGTGGTAAACTTAATGTTTGGTCAACATTTTGATGCAGGTTTGCTGGAAGGTCATAGTCACCACCCTCGTGAATTTGTTTTCCTATTTGTCTAGAGTCAAAATCAATCTTTGCCATTTCTAATCCTTTTGCTACAAGTATTTATCAATTGCTTTTATTTATATTATTAAATATTTGCAATCATCTTTATTATATTTATACCTTTTAGAAGATTGGCACCAGACACGGATAGTTTGTTGAATGTGCCATTAGGTCTATATGTCTTCCAACCTGACTTGCTTTCCATGATGCAGCAGTACCGTCATGCGGTGATACTTGATACCAAATAGTTACCGAATGAGCATTTGTACTAGATCGGGGATCATTATCAACATCATCCCAATTTTGACCATCTAATATTACAAAATCTTTCTCACCAAATGCACTTACTGTATAACCATAACTTGTGTCATTTTCGCTCATACCTGGTGCGTATGCATTTTTAGTTTTATCTATAATAAAACTTCGAATTCCGCAGCCTAAACCAGTATATTGGCAAAAATGCATTACACGCCGTCTATCTCTACTCATTACAATACGTTGTCCATATGGTCCTGAATCTCTTCCATATGTTGGATTATTTAATGTTTGAGAATCTAGATTACTGAAAGATCCTTTTAAAGATAATACAGCAACAAATTCTGCTCCGGTTCCGCCTGCACTAGAATTATCAACAGTAACAGTTGGATGAGGTTCGACACTAAAATCATAATAACTGCCGGCGCCAGTAACTGATGTTCCTATTACTCGACCATCCGATACTGTACATGTTGCAGTTGCCTGGGTACCGTTTACTGTATCTCCTGGTGCTGCAATAATTAATGTTGGAGCTGAGGTATAACCTGTTCCAGGTTTAGTACAAATAATATCATATACAACATTACTTGATCTATCACCTTGTACCTGATTTGCCATTACCCGCCATTTATTATCTACTTTACCTAAATAATAACCACTATTTAAATTCATCATAGTACCATAAACTTCACCATTATCTGTCATAGTAATTTTAGCACATCGCTGGGCTTCAACAGAACCTGAACTCCAACCAGAGCCCCATGCAAAATTTACATATACTGCATTTTCTTCTTTTAATACATCTTCTAAAACAGTTAATCTATCAATTTTAGGAACATTTTGCCAAATTTTCATTAAATAATCATTTGCGCCATCTGCCTTTTGATGAATTACTGTAAATTCCTGTCTTGGTTTATTGTATGTCATAGTACCATATGCTTCGGCTGGTCCTGATGTCTCATTCATATTAACTTGATACATAGTAGGTGAACCTTTAAATTCGTAATATGCCCAAGAATCTAGGCTTGCCCATGTTACATGAGTACCTGGCATCCATTTTTCTCTTAAATGGATCCATTTACCTTGTAATTTCATATACGATTGCCTATGTTCTATTTCACATGATCCTGCTTCTATATTTTCATACCTAAATTTATCCCCATAATCTCGACCTCTAACTAAAGGATGTCCACCTTGGCCAAGTCTAATTCTATAATGGCCGCATTCGCCTACTGCATCTGTTCTACTAGGATGTTGTTCGCTAGTACTAGTGTTACCCGAAGCGGCATTGGTTGAAGTTTTTAAATAACAATGATTATTGTTCCAACCTTGATTACCTAATGTATTCCATGAATATACACCAGCACTTGCTCCGCCATCTCCGCCTGTATGCCAGTGTCCGCCTTGATCTTTATATCCTTTACGTTCATAAGGTCTTAAGTATTGATCATATGATATGCTACCCATCGTATAATTTGAATGGCCGCTCCATACTGCAAATTGAGGTCTAGCATCTTCTCTTATTTGTTTATTATTTTCATAATTAGTATATGTTCCCATTTGACCATCTGATCGTGTCTGTTGCTGAACATGAATACCTCCTCCTAATGGGGATATCTCAGTCGTTGATGTAGATTGCGTTGCTTGTTCTCTATCAAGACCATCTTCATTTAATTCAGTACTATCTAGATTAACACGATTTTTAGCCATATGCCTGGGGTTACTTTCTACCTGATCTAATGTTTTTGTTAACATGTTAACATCAGGCGAAGAAGCTGTATTTGCTAAAGTATTAACTCTATCTATTAATTTTTGTTTTATCTCATTAAAAGTTGTCATTCTAATTCCTTTTTAATATATTGGTATTAATACCGGATAATGGGTGTTCTGGGGTACACGTTCCGACATTGTCCTTGACATTTCACTACGAAACCAAATACCAGTATTGTGATCTTGCCGGTGGATATATAATCTATAAGCACAATCACTGCCATTCCCGTCCCTTGAGTAACTAGCAACAAACCCTTCTTCACCAAATGGTCCCCATTGACATCCGTCAGCTGAATCTCTAACATACCAAGCTATTTGCCATCTGCTAAATCGCTTATCTATAAGCCATGATGCCATTCCGGCGCCTCTATGATAATATGGTGTTTGTACTATAACATTTCTATGGTTTCTACTCATAATGTTAACATGACCACAACCTGCAGATGTTCCGTTAGGATGTTCGCCGCCTTCTTCTCGGCCTCTAATGTTATCACAATATAGATGATCTACACATTCTGGTCTATTATCATAGCCGATTACATTTTCATTGCGCCATTCGTCTTGACCTTTAAAACCCCTTGCAGCAGCCGCTTTACTAAAAGTAGGTACAAAACCCCATGCAAAATGATCATCGTCTGTTACACCATCTATAGTATATCGTGTGCATTTATGTAATGAATGACAATAATTATGAAGTACACTCCAGTAAATATCGCCATTATCAACCATTACTAGTTTAATACCTTGATAACTTTCTGCTCTATCAGGTTGATATAATACTCGAGTAAAAGCAGAACGATCATTTATACTGTATTCTAAACCAATACTTGTAATATCATGACTACCTCTATAACCACCATCTTCTATTCTTGATCTAATAGTTTTTGAAGTCGAATCATTAAGTGCTGTCGCTAAATTTGTTTGTAAGTCAATATCAGGTATATTTTTATAAATTTTAGTATCAAAATGATATCCTGTTTGTGCATCCTGATCTTGTATAGCTGTATTTTGATTAACAACAGCTAATTCTTTTCGTGTAAAGTTATGTGTAAGAGACCCATATGCTGCGACGTTACCATTTGTGGTCGGTTTTTGCGAGTAATCAGCATTTGCTCCAGGTAATATTCGTTTATTTCTCATTCTTATAGTTTGATTTTGATAAATCAAATATGTATATTTGTCTGTCGGTTCATAGTTACCTGTTTCAACTTGTTCATTTCTATATTCGTGGACAGGACCAATACTACTTGCTTGGTTACTAGAATTACACCAAAATCTAACTGCTAAAGGTGCCGCAGTACCAGTAACTAAATTACTATTGCCTAACGGTCCGCACGAATCTGCACCATTACTAAAACAATGACTAGATGTTGTTCTAGAAGCACAATTAAAATAACAATTATTACCGTTCCAACCAGTACATGTATTTCTTTGTGCTGTTGACCAAGGTCCCCATTGCCCGCCAACTCCGTGACCATAATGATGGCACCATGCCCATCTACTATGTGCATGAGGTTCACATGTTTCATCATATACTGTAATACCGCAGGATTGGTTGGCATGAGAAGTATATATACCAAATTGAGCAGGCGGACTATTTCTACCCATACCGCCTCTACCTAAATTCCAACTAGGCATTGCTTGATGAGGTACTTGTTGTTGATCATACCTAACAGGTTGATTTGTGGTAGCATCAACTCTTTGCGGGCCTCCTGTGTACGAAGTATCGTCCCTAATTTGTTTATTTAAAACTTCTAGAGATTTAGAAAGATATGTTAATTCTTTTGGAGTTGTTGTTGATTCTGCACCTAAGGCATTAATTTTATCTATTAATTTACCTTTTACTGTAGTCTCTTTTCTTCCTACTAATTCATCTAGCCGTTCACTTTGTGATCTTGCCATGTTAAAATTCCTTTAAATATTTAATGGTACTAAACAAGGATAATTTGTAGTGTACCATCCTGAATTGTCTAGTTGATTTCCGGTATCTGTTTCGATCCATGTTCCGTCAGGTTTTTGTATGTAACAAATTACAGATTGCTCACCAGGATAATCCCAGTTATGATTCCGTGAAATTACAAAATCCGAATCACCATACGGACCTACTTGAGCACCATGGAGCAAACTTTCCCAGTTATATCCTTGTTGATATTCACTTCGCGTTTTAGATACAATAAAACTTATAATTCCTCTTTGATAATGAATAAAAGGAACAAAAAGAAAAATATTCTTTTTATCTCTACTTTGTACTAGCATATGTCCATGAGCAGAATCAGAATCATAACCATATGTTGTACTACCAATTTGACGTGATGCATGAGAACCATATGTTAATTGTGTGTCTCCTGTATCTCTAGTCAATTTAGCAATATGTAAAAAAGAAGACGGTTCATGGGTAGTTATCATAATAGCACCGTCATCGACTAATACAATTTTATTATTACCAAATGTTTCTGCTGTACCTGAATTATATCCGTCATTTAATGTAAAATCTAATGATTTAGCAGGAGTTGATCCTGCTTCTGCAGCAGTTAATATTCCACTAAGATCTGTGTCTCTATCAATACTTGCAATATTGTAATAGAGTTTTATTGTAAATGTTTGTGTAGATCCTTTTCTATTACAAAATGCTATTTCTTGTCGTGTTTTATTAAATGAAACTGCACCTTTAGCACTTTGAGAATTGTTACTTGTATTATACGATGATAATGCAGTATGATCATAAGATAACCATCTTAGTCTTAGTTCTACTGTAGTATCTTTATATCGTAAATAGCATTCTTTACTATCTAGCTCGGCATTACCTACATTTAAATTTTCTACTTTAATCTGAATACCATCATTATTTTGTCTTACCGATTCTAGAGCTCTATAACCAGTTACTAATCTATAATGGCCTAGTTCTCCTACTGCTGTAGTTCCACATATATAACATTCTGCTCCCGACGGAGCATGATCATTACATCGATACCAACAATGATTGCTTGCGTATTGTTCTTTTTGACCACCTGAATAAATACCGTTCCAACAACCGTCTGCCGAATCTTCCCGTTGGCTATGCCAATATGCTCGCGAGCGTATTGGTACTGCCATTTCGTCGACAATAGTCATTCCGCCGCCATGGCTATGATGGGAGGACCAAATACCGTACTCAGGTCTATTTGCTCTATAATGATAATCGGGTGCAGGTTCTACTTTCGTTTCTTCATCTACACTCTTATCTAATGTTTTTAATGCATCAGATAATAATATAGTATCACTAGCATTAGTTGCTGCTGTGTCTGCTAATGTACTAATTCTATCTAATAATGCGTCTTTTGCCGCTTTAATAGTTGCCATATTTAATCACCTTCTAATAAGTTAACCCGTCTCTATGTATTGGAGCACATGCCGGATATATAGTATGGTGGCCTGGGGAATCCATTTCATATCCTACCCAATAAGATTCAAAATTTCCTTTACCATTTTGGAATGCAATTCTTGATGCTTTATTATATCCGCCCCAGTCATTCCAGTCATTACATACATGGAGATAAAAATCTGCATCCCTAAATGGAGCTACTTGTATACCATAACTTGTATGATAATTCCATAGTTCAGGATATTCTCTAGACATATCTCTTGAAATAATCCAACCGCATGACCCACCTCCATAATAATAATAAGGACCATACATTGCGACATTACGTTTATTTCTACTTTGAACAATCCTAGGACCGCATCCTTCGTTATTATGATCGCTATAACATCCACTAGCTTGTTGACAATATTGAGTTTGTCTGGTTTCTGCACGGATTGCTCTGTCATCTCTTTGTCTTACTAATCTATATAAAGTATAAGAAGTATATGCATTTTGTGTCATTGCAAAAATGCAACCATTATCTACTAATGTACATTTCATTGTCCAATGTGAACCTCTGTATGCACCATTCATTCCATAAATCCAATTAAAATATAAATTTTTAGCAGATTTATCATCTAATACTTTTTCTAAATTTGTTGAACCATCTATCTGTTGAATACCATAATATATTCTGCAACGAATTCTATTTAGACCGTTACCTTCCATCGTTTCGTAAAAACCACCATTTGTAATACCTAAATAATGATGACTGTTTGAAGAAGATTGATGAGAACTTGCAATATCAATTATAGGTGCAGCAGGATTCAAAAATACTGCTTCTTTACGTTTTCTATTATATGATGTAGATCCTTTAGTCATGCCTGTATTACCAGGTATGTCTTTTGTAGATGTTGCAGTTGCTTTACCATGAAGTGTCATAAATCTATTTTGAAGAGCTAATTTCTCTCTAACATATGATACATAATATCTATTATCTCGTACTTCCCAAGAACCTATCTGCCCCATTTCTCGTCGCCTAAAATCACCTAAGTGAGTATTATAATACCCTATAGTACCTGCGGCGCCCATTTTAAGCCTATAATGTCCTAGCTCACCTACTGCATCTGTTCCATTAACATAACAATGACTTCCGCCAGAATGAGATGCAGTATCTAACCAACAATAATTACCTCCCAAATTATGTGATTGAACATCAGACCAACCGTGATGACCATAATTTCCATCCACACCGTTATAACAATGATACCCCATATATTTTCTTGAATCATATATTTCTAAATTACTATCATATACTGCCGAACCACCACCAGTATAACTATGATTATGCCCTCTACCAGCCCAAATGACAAATTCTGGATCTCGTTCAAAGTATAATTCTTGAGGACCTGAAGGCCGTTTACCAAAAACTTTGTCTTCTGGTATTATTTCTTGCACATTATTTAAAGATTTAGCCAATTGAGATAGCTCTGTTGCATTTGCTGTTGCAACTTTATTGTCAATTTGGTCTAAAAGTGTTTGTTTTGTTGTTGATCCTGTTGCCATATTTTATCCTTCTACGGTGTGTTTGGGTCACCGGTGCCTGCTACCCTATCGTTATCTAATGTAGACATTATACCAGCTATTAATTGTTGTGTTACAAAATTATCTTCAAAATAACCTCTAGATATTAAAGTATTCTCAGTTGTAACTGTACCAGCATATTGCGGTTCGCCATCGGTTGCGTCGAATGTAACCTTCCCACTAGCTGCTTTTAAATTTAAGTTGTTAGTTGATGCAGGTGTTGTACTTATAGTATTGCCGGAAATGTCGACGGTACCTATTGTTGCTGTATTTACCTCTAAAGCATTCTCACCACCACCTAATTGGTTAGTTATGTAAGTTTTTATTGCTTTTTCAGTAACCAATGCATTATCCGAATTACCACTTAATGTCCCATCTGTGGAAAATTCATCAATGGTTGCACCATACCCTGAAAATTGTAATGCTCCTAATTTTAATTGTTGTAATCCATTTAATGAAAATTGTTCAGCATTTAATGTTGCAGTACCTGTTGCCTGTTGTACCGAAAATAATCCGCCAACACTAAAGTTACCATCTTGGTCAGTTGATGTAAAAAATACCCTACCTCCGCAATGACCTTGAGTTTCGTGGGTCGGATTTCCCGGCTGAGTTGGTATACCAGGATAATTTGATGTTACAAATGTTCCTGTACCAATATCTAAAAAGTCATGACCTGTTAATCTACAACTAGAATATTCTTCTCTAAATTGTAATGATGAATGATGAACAGGTGATTTTGATATCACCATTGATGGTGATATTTGTACTCTACCAGTACCGTTTGAGCCCCCTGAATTAACGTATCCGATAGTATTAACAACTTGATAGTATGTTGTGTCGCCTGCTATTTCTAAATTAGAACCATCCTTTGGTTCGCGTTGTAATCCTGTTACTTCTATATATGATCCAGTTTGAGGTACTTCGGCAAAGCCATCTCCACTTACGGTTGCAACGGTAGTACCCGGAGTTGTTGCACCACTTGTCATACCTGTCGGATAACCGCCGCCACCTGAAGTTCGTGTCCATACCGGTATACCATCTTTAATTCTTATTGTACTATTAACTGCTTGAGATCCTGAAGTAATTAAAGGATCAATAATAGTTACAGTAGTAGGTGGATTACTAGCATCATAACCCGATCCTGGATTTATTACTAAAAGTTGTTCTATATCACTTAACGATGAAACCTGACACCGTATGTATGCTGCATCAGTTGGTGCAGATCCGCCGGATAATGTGACTGCTGGTTCAATTTCATAAACAGAAGTTGTATCAGGAATTTCTGTTGCACTTCCTGTCATAGAAATCCATTGGCCATCTAATGTTGCGACTTTAGAAGCATTATCATAATCTTTAATAATAGCATATTGTCCGCCGGCCATTCCGCTTAAAATGTTACATACCATACCGTTAACTGCATCATCTGCTATTGTATTAGCAGTTGCAGTTAATGTGATGGTAGCATCACCCGTAGTTGGATTAGTACCGCCTTGAGAATTACCTGTGTATCTATTAAGATTAGATATATTGTTTATCATATCAATTCTACATATACCCCCATTAACATGTGCTGCCGTAAAAGTTGCTTCCCCGCCTGCTCCGGCCGTTCCTGCATCATTATCACCTGCGGCGGTCAATGATACAGTAGCATTGGTATAACTTTCTCCTGTGTAACTCCATTCTATTCGTTGGACTTGGCCAGTAGATTCATTTACAACAACCCTATAAGGTACAGACTCGCCTGTTCTATTATCTACTTGTCCTGTTTTTTGGGTTAACTCTGCTTCTGTTGCATAGTGTCCTTCAGATATTGAACCATAATTACCATAAGAATTATTACCATTTGCAGAACGTATAATACCACCATGGGTAGTTGTATAACCTACATGGCAATAATATGTAAACACCGAAACTGCCTCGATTCTTCCTTTATTTGTTGCAAATAAACCAAAGCCATTTGAATTAACCTGTGTAAAATCGTTTGTTGTAAAACTTTGATATCTTCCATTAGGTGCATCAGTTCCATCACAATAAATACCGCCGCCTCCGTCGTTGATTGAACAACAATTTTGAATAAATGGAGATTTAAGATTAACTGCACCATTAGGATCTAATCTAAAACATACTCCTTTGATTGTTGGTTCTGTATGAGGATTACCTACACCTATAACATTACCGCCCATACCTCTGAATGTGAACCCTCTAACAGTTACAGCATCATTGCAATAAAACATAGCACATTCATTATTTGCTATACCGGCCCCTAACATTGATATACCTACGCCGTTGCCACCATCATCTTCCATATTAGGTTCAACAAAAGTTGTACGCATCTCTTTGCCTCCTAAAGACACCCCTGCCGGAATTGTAATAGGAAAAAATTCTTTCATTACCCCCGGAGCACACATAATTTGATCGCCTGATCGAGCCCTTGCACATGCATATCTTATTGTTTTAAATGCTGCACTTGGATTTTTACCCCATGTAATAATACCTGTTACTTGATTATCGGAATCAACTTTTACACCATTTAATACTTCTTGCCAACCTTCATTAATACCACCTGTTTCTGCATTCATAGGTTCTACACCTACACGTTCTTTTATAGCCATATAAACTTTATATTTTGCAGCAGAACTATTATAATTAGCAGTAGTTGTACTATCATCTTTTCCGTACAATCTATCTTTTCCATAAAATATATGAACTGTATTGGCTGGGTTCTTAGCTGTTGTTTGTGTTACTGGAACCGAAGGTGATATTTTAACCCATGGTGCTCCTGCGTTTGCATTTGTCATTGGAGCAGTAGTATCTGCATCAGTTGTATCTTTACATTTATACCAATCCATTGTTGCAGGATTAGACGCTGTATCTATATGCGATACTATTTCACCTATGGTATAAGTTCCGGCCGACTGCCATGCAGGAGGAGCCCAACGAGTAACCTGACCTGCAAGATAAGTTGTAGTAGAATTATAATCCTGAACAGATACACCAGAAGTAGAACTACCGGACGCTTGTGACGCGACTGCAGCGGATATAATAGTTGCTTGACTAGATGTTATATCGTTAAATGCTGTAGTTGCATTAGCTGTAGCATTTGTTATTGCAGGATAAGTTATTGCGGTACTTACAGAAGTATCATTTTTAACTGCATCTTCTATAACTTGTAAATTTGTATCTACTATTGTAGTTTCTGCACTTGTTCCTGCGGTTCCTGAAGTATCTTGGGCTATTGCAGATTGTTCTGAATTCCAAGAAGTATTTTCTTCAATACAATACTTAAATACATCTGCCATATAATTATATGCTAATCCGGTAACTACTCTATGATTTGCAGGTATCTGAGATGCAGCACCATCAAAAAATGAGTTAGCAGATATTGTAGTACCAAAATCACCACCATACATTAAATCATAACTCATAGCATCTACAAAATATTTTGTATCTCGTGTACATTTTGTTGCATCATGAACATAACTAGCACTACCTGCAACAGATGCTACCGCCGCCGATATAATTGTAGTTTGATCCGCTGTAACTTCTGTATGTGCAGTTACATAAGTTGAAGTAGCAACATCTACCGCTGTAGGGGCCGGAATTCCTGCGGCATTATTAGCAGTAATTGCATCTTCTATAATTTGTACTAAACTTGAACATATTGTGCCTTCTGTGGCTGAGGCGGCTGTACCACTTATATCTTGTGTTTCGGTATTTCCTGTTTGAGGAGTTACTGTTGTTTCTTGAACAATATCACTTGCAATTGATGCTAAATGAGCGTATGCTAATACAGTTACATTTCTTTCTGTTGGAGTTGTTAATTGAGAAACACCTCCATCAAAAAATGATTTAGCCATTATTATCGTTGCAGTATCGCCACCGTACATTAAATCATAAGTTAAAGCATCGACAATATAACCCGAATCTCTTGTACATTTTGCTTCATCATATGTAGTAAAGTGAGAGGCATAATTTTGTGTTACCCACGCATTTACATCTGCGGCTATAAAATCTTTGTTTAATTGTAATTGGGCACCACCATTTTTTCTATCTGTCCAATCTGTTCTACTTGTATTAAAATCTGGAAAAGTCAAAGCATTAGCACTACTAAGACCATTATCCATAATATCTTTAATTTCTGCATAAGCGGCAACTACTGCGGTTTCTGCCCCAGTAGTTACATTAGGTAATGCTTTAACAGCAGTTTCGGAATGGTCAATTGCATCTTGAACTCGTACTATATCTGAAGAAGTTGCATACAGGCTATAATTCATTCTAACACCAGTAATAACTGCCATATAATTTGTGCCAATTGCCATATCATTTTTTGCGGCATCAACAACATAACCTAAATCTCTTGTACATAAATCTTGTTCGGCTGAGGTCATAGCACTAATATAATCTTCTACCCAAGCATTTACTTCTGCGGCTATAAAGTTTTTATTTGCCTGCATTTGTGCTACTGCATTTTGTTTATTTGTGCTTGCTCCAAATGCTGGCAATGTTACAACATCTGCCGCGGCATGACCATTGTTTATAATATCTGTTACTTCATTAAACCCTGTTGTTACGTCTGTCAGTATTGCATTTACTGTTTTAACACTATTAATATCTACAGTTGCTAACTTTGCATGGTCAATAGCACCTAACACTCTTATTCTATCAGCGGTTGTTACAGATACACCATGTTGCATTCTATGACCAACTGTAGTTTGCATATAGTTTGAGCCTATTGCCATATCATATTTTGCGGCATTCAATACATAACCTAAGTCTCTTGTACATAAATTTTGTTCAGTATTTGTCATAGCTCCTGTTGACGTTACACCTGGGCTATAAGTAAGATTTTCTTCGTCTTCACCTTTATGACCGTCTACATACCAAGTGTATGATTCGTCATCTGGATCCCAATGTACAGGATGACCTTGACCTTCGTCTGCTCTTAGTTTCCATCCTTTTTTACCAACATTTAATGCTACATTAGTACTTGTACGTATCATTATGTCACCTGGGGTGTTCATAACAATTTGTGTATCACCTGCTGCTAATGTTCCCCAAAATGTTGTATTTGGCGGTTTTGTTGTAGCAGATCCGTCGCCTAAATGTTCGTCTATACAAACATATGAACTATTTGTTTCTTTAACAATATCACCTAAATAATACGTTATACTATCGGCCCAATCGCCTATAAATTGAAAACCTGAATTTAACTGGTCCCAATAGGTTGAATTAACTATTGTTTGATTATAAGTTGAAGAATTGCTATCTCCATCTTGTACTGTAGGGGAATTACCTGTTGTATCTGCTTTTGCAACATATGTATATCCGTTTCGTCTAACTACACTACCTGGTTTATATGCAGTACCTGAGTTATAATCTCCCATTACTGTAAATCCGGTAGTTACAATCTCCCAATTAGCAGTATCGGTAGGTAGATTTTCTTTTGTATCTTGTTTTGCAGTATATGTGTAACCACCATAAGTTACAACATCACCTGTTTGGTATTGTTTACTATTAATATAGGAATCTTCGAATTCTAGACCTGGTACAAATAGTACCCATTTTGCATTATCGGTAACAAAACCTGAATTTGCATCAGCATCTGATGTATGATGTGTTTTACAAATATATAAATTAGAACCCCACCTAACTACATCATTTAATTTATATGCCGTACCTGCTTGCCATGCTGGTGTGGTTGTATTATATGAAAAACTTTCTGTATGTAACGACCAATAAGAATTACTATCTAAATCTGTATAAAATGCTGCATCGGCAGTATGGTTAACTACACATACATACGTGTTAGCACCATACTTAATAATGTCATCTATAATATATGCGGTGCCCGTATTCCAGTCACCTTTCCATTTGAACTTCAGTCGTCCTAAAATAAAATCAGCCATTCGACTATTCCTTATGTAATTTAATATATTTATTTAAAATATACTTTTTAAACCGCAGTGGATCCACCTGTTGAGGCGTACACAAAATCTTGTTTATATCTTGCTACTAATTTACCTGCAGAATTCAAATAATAAAATAATTTTAAGTTATCAAATCTAAACTGTTCATGATTTCTATTACCTATATTTGTTTCATGGGACTCTCTACCTGTTTCTGAGGTACCGGTTTGCCACATGTTGTAATCAGTGCCATCGTCTGTTTTTCCTGTTAACATATCTTCTATGCCATTATAAGAAAAACCATCATCATTTGTAAGCTCAATCGATTCTGTACCATTCATTAATACTCTTGTATATGTTAATAATCCGTCTGAGTCTCTTTTTAGTGCATGATAAGCATATTGATCTGATATTTGATTAACTTGACCTGATCCAGTAACAGAACTACTCGATGGACTTAAAAAATCTGAAAGATAAATTGCCATTAAAATACTCTCCATGTCGAACCATTATACGATAAACCAAATGATGCATTATTATAATCTACAATCATATCATCTGCTAAATCCATAATAGTATTTCCATTTCTTAAAACTGTAACATTTAAACTTGCAAAATTGCCGCCGCCATCAGATATGTGAACTGCATCACCGATGTTAGGTGAAGCAGGTAATGTTACATTAATAGGATTAGATCTAGTATCAACTTGAACATTATCACCTGAGGCGATAGTAAAATCCGAATTTTTATATGTTACAGTCGGTTGAGCACCGTGCAATGTTTTAAAAACTAAATTACCTGAACCATCAGTCGCAACGGCATCTCCGGCCGTAGCCGCATTTGTTGTGCTAAGTGTAGATGCTGTTACTGAATTATCTGAGATTAAACCTGTAGTTTTTAAAGCCATTATTCATCCTGTACTCCGTATAATATTTATCGTACAAGCGTAATAATATTTATCGTACAAGTAAGAAAGAGACGGTTATAATAATTGAACAAAGGAACACAACAAAGGTATAATACGTAATTAGGGGAGTTTTAAAATACATTTTACCTATTATAAAACATTTATGGGTGGGACTTAGCATATAACCTGCATAATCTATAGCAAAAAACATAGGAAGATATTGAACGCCAAAGATACTTGTAAGAATAGCAGTAAATGCAGCAAAGCGAGATGAAGATCCTAATAAAAAACTACCAGCAAATCCTATCCAAGCACCTGTAATAAGAGACCATTCGTTGTTTTCGATATATCCTTTAATTTCATTTGTATAAGATTTGATGTAATTTCCTAAAATAATAACTAAAGCAACCGCAATTAATAATTTCCAATTAACCCAATTTACTTTATTAAATTTTTGTATAGGATTGGCCCATACAACATCTTCATCTTTTAAAAAATAAAATACTAATATTAACGGAAGAACTATAGCAATCATTGCAAGAGGTCCCATTATATACATAAATTCTACATATGTTAACCCTAAAACTGCCATAGGTATAATAACAGATTTTTCAAACGGAGACCACAAATAATAATGATGTGTGCTAAGATAATCTATAATTCCATACCATTTGCGTCTAGAATCTTTAGGTGCCATTGTATCTAAAATACCAGCAGATACAGATACCCTTCCAGGTATAGGTAAGACACCACATACAGAACTAATTATAATAATAAATAACCTATTAGATTTTATATATTTGTTTAAAAAATTTAATGTTGGATACACCCAACCTTTACGTTGAATATATGCTGAGATAATCATTATAACTGCGAGATATAAAATATACCATTGGTTTTTAAATATTATTTCTATCATCAGTTTTTTCATGTGGGATATGGGTGTATTCCCACTTAAATTTCTCGGCGTTCCATTCTCCTTTAGTTTCTCTATTAACAACAATATTCATTACAAATGTTAATCTTTTTTCATTTTCCTGGAATGGATATACTTGATGCAATAAATCAAAATCATAAATCATACCAAAATTTTTCTGTGGTATTATATTCATTAATTCTTGATCTTTTATTATAATATGACATCCCTTATAAGATGCATTATTGGTGATCTCTTGGGTTTTTATATTAAAAAATCGCGATTTCAAATTTCGACCAAATGAAGTTTCTAAGGCAGAATCAAAATCATTAAGGAAATATATAAAATTCAAATCATTTTTTTCGTGTACGTGAAGAGGATTAAATTCGTTTTTTCTCATTACATTTAGCCATGATGATCGAATTAGTACATCATTCTTTTCAAATTTTTTAAACTTGCC
>PVBE011351641.1_pt1 | contig 34274 bp, 25 predicted proteins | sample 1631181 | NCBI WGS metagenome assembly PVBE01 (sample SAMN08397723, study PRJNA350692) | Marine metagenome, whole genome shotgun sequencing project. | isolation source: water | place: Pacific Ocean | collected 2012-04
CGGTCGAAGCGACCATCGGGGCGGACATTGTTTTCGGCTTCTCCCCGGCCGTGGCCGACATTGAGAGCCGCTCTGATTCGGTCATCCGGTACCACGTTGCCGTCGGCTACCTCGGCGACCATCGTTTCCCGCTGTTACGGGAGCAGGCTCAAACGGTGCGGAAGGCCATCCAGCAGCGCGGGGCCCGGCACATTCTGGCATTTTTCGATGAAAATTCGTCCGAGGATACCCGTTGGTTGGCGGGCCATCACCTGATGCAAAAAAACTACGCTTTCGTGCTGGGCAAGGTGCTGGAGAATCCCTGGCTTGGCCTGGTGATCAAGCCCAAGGCCCCGGGGAACCTCAGGCGCCGCCTTGGCCCAGTGGCGGAACTGCTGGAGCGGGCCGAGGCCACGGGCCGGTGTTACGTGTACCAGAGTGGCGTCCTTCAGGGGTCGCACCCTCCGGCTGCGGCGGCCCTCTGCGCCGACTTGGCGGTGCATTGTCACCTTTATGCGGCGACGGCTGGAATGGAGGCGGCGCTGGCGGGCGTCCCCACCCTGGTGCTCGACCGTGATGGCTGGGGCGAGAGCCCTCTCTACCGGCTGGGCGCAGGACGGGTGGTCTTTAACGACTGGGCGGAGCTATGGGACGCGTGTGTCCAACATTGGGAGAGCCCGGAAGGGTTCCCCGGACTGGGCGACTGGGCGCCATTTCTCGACGAGATTGATCCCTTCCGGGACGGGCGAGCCGCGGAGCGTATGGGCACCTATATCAAGTGGCTGATCGAAGGGTTCCGGGACGGCCACGACCGCGACGCCGCGATGGCTGATGCGGCCGAACGCTACTGCAGCATCTGGGGCGCAGACAAGATAACGGAAGTCAACGGCGCGCTACGAAGCGACGGGGCGCCGCCTGAAGCAAAAAAGCTGCTACGCGAGCAGCTCTCCAATAGTTAGACAGGAAGAGGCTTACCTCCCATGGATCTGAACGGCGCAAACATATTGATCACCGGTGGGACCGGGTCCTTCGGCAAGAAATTCGTCGGCCGCCTGCTGACGACCTGCAAGCCTGAGCGCGTCATCGTTTATAGCCGCGACGAACTCAAGCAGTTCCAGATGCGGCAGCAGTTCCCCGTTGGTGATTTCCCCAACCTACGGATGTTCATCGGCGACGTGCGGGACCGGGAACGGATCAACCGGGTGATGGACGGAGTGGACCTTGTGGTCCACGCCGCTGCGCTGAAGCAGATTCCCGCGGCCGAGGTCAACCCCCTGGAGGCCATCAAGACCAACGTCCTGGGCGCCGCCAACATAATCGACGTTTCCCTGGACCGCAACGTGAAAAAGGTGATCGCCCTCAGCACCGATAAAGCCGCCAACCCGATCAACCTCTACGGCGCCACCAAACTCTGCTCCGACAAACTGTTCGTGGCGGCCAATGCTACCGGTCTCCACGAGACTCGGTTTAGCGTGGTCCGGTACGGCAACGTCGTCGGCAGCCGAGGCAGCGTGATTCCTTACTTCCTGGCCCAGCGGCCCACCGGCCGGCTAACCATAACGGATGCCAGAATGACCCGTTTCCTGATCACCCTTGAACAGGGTGTGGACTTTGTCTTGAAGAGTTTTGACGCAATGCTGGGGGGTGAGATTCTTGTGCCCAAGATCCCCAGCGTTCGAGTTACCCAGCTCGCCGACGTCATCGCTCCCGAATGCGAGCAGGATATAATCGGCATCCGGCCGGGAGAAAAGCTCCATGAGGTGATGGTCCCCGAAGACGACGCTCGAATGACCCTGGAGTTTGACGACCACTTCGTTATTCAACCTACCCACTCTTACTGGAATCCGAAGGACTACCGCGAAAGCCGGTCCGGCAAACCCTGCCCTGATGGGTACCACTACAGTAGCGACACCAACACCTGGTGGCTTACGGATGAAGAGGTGGCCGAACTGGTGGAGCAGGTCCAGCGAGAGATGGGCGGCTACGACCTGCCCGCGGCCACCGAGCCTCGCTTCATAGTTGGCGGATGATGGACCAAGCTGTGAAGAGCCGACCGCGCTATTCGCTCATTCTTTATTTCTTGGGCCGCTACAAGCGGTTGTACACGGTGGTTCTCGCCGTCATCCTGGTCAGCTCTGTCCTGGAAAGCTTGAGTGTGGCGGCGGTTTTCCCCTTGTTCTCCTCCTTGCTGGGTGGCTCCCCAGATGAAGCAGGCGGTATCCTGGGAATGATGAATAGCTTGGTCGACAAGGTACCTATCTCCAACCGCACCGTGGCGGGCGCGGTTCTGGTGATCTCTATATTCTCCTTCAAGATCTTGTTCGTCCTGGCCCGGGATATCCTGATCGGCTACGCCAGCGCCAGAGTGCTCTACGATGTCAGAAAACAGGTGATGGAGACGTACGGCGGCGCCCACTACCAGTTCTACCTGGATAACAAGCAGGGTACGCTGCTGTACAACAGCCTGGCCGCCCCCAGCGCCGTCCACACCATACTGCTTTCAGGGTCTCGGATTCTTGCGTCCTTCTTCAAAGTAGTCACCATAACCGTGGTCCTCGTATCCATTCTTCCACTGGCTGCCCTGGCATTTCTGGTCTTGGGGGTCGCATACTACGGCGGCATCCACGTTCTGTCCAAAAGGGTTTCCTTCATCTTGGGTGAGAAGAGAGCCAAGGCCAGGACCGAGCAGACGGTGATAATCAACGAGTTCTTCAGCGGATTTCACCAGATCCTTACCTTCAGGGCTATCAAATCCTGGCTTGGCCGGTTCGACCGGGAAAATAGGCGCGACCGGACGCTGCTGGTTCAGAACCAAGCGTGGCAGGCAACTCCCAGGCCGGTGATGGAGTTCTTCTCCCTGGCCCTGCTGCTGAGCTTCCTAACGATTTTCAAGGTTCTAGGCTCCGATAACTTCGCCGACAACCTGGCCGCGCTAGGGGTGTTTGCCGTCGCCCTGGTCCAACTCATACCTTCTTTGACCTCCACCGGCTCCGCGTGGATGGGGATGATTGGGTCCCTGCCCGACGCCGAGCGGGCATACGAGACCATCACCGGTCCCGTGCCCCGACGCCACGAGGGCGATCGAGAGATGGATTCGTTCCAAAAATCAATCGCCTTTAAGGCCGTGTCCTTTGCCTACCCCAACAGAGAACCTCTTTTCAAAGACGTTAGCCTGGAATTCGAAAAAGGGAAAGTGACTGCCATCGTCGGCGCATCCGGCTCTGGAAAGACGACCATCGTCAACCTGATCCTCGGTTTGTTCGAGCCCACGCGGGGCAGTATCACCATCGATGGGATGTCTCTCAAGGAGTTCAAGCAGGAGTCCTGGCTTGGCAAGATAGGGTTCGTCAGCCAGGAGCCTTTCACTTTTCACTCGACGATTGCCGACAACATCCGCTTCGGCAGAAACGGGCATTCCACGGAGTCCCTGGTCGAGGCGGCCAAGATCGCCAACGCCCATGGCTTCATCTCCGAGCTTCCCCAGGGCTACGATACCGAGGTGGGCGAGAGGGGCATGAAACTTTCAGGGGGACAACAGCAACGCCTCGCCATTGCCAGGGCGGTGCTGGCCGGTCCGGAAATTCTGGTGTTCGATGAAGCCACGAGTTCCCTGGATTCCATCTCCGAGAAGCTGGTGCAGGAGGCCATCGACAAAGTATCCAGCAACCGGACCGCAATCATTATCGCCCATCGCCTCTCAACGGTCAGGAACGCCGACAAGATCATCGTGCTGGCCGGGGGCGAGATGGTGGAGGAAGGGACCCACCAGGAGCTACTGAGCAAGAACGGCCACTACGCTCGCCTGGCCGCTTCCGGCAGGTAGAGAAGCCGGGCCTTGTGGCTCTACCGAAGAACAGATCGTGAGACCGACTACACCAGAATTTGTCTCAGGGGCCGATAAATCCGGCGGGTCCTTTCTTTTCACGGCAGTTCACAAAGGACCGTACTCGTCGATCCAGCCGCTCGACGGCCCACTGGGAGAGGGACGGGTGAGTTACCTGGTGGAGGGCGCGGCCAAACAGGAACGGGAAAGGGATGGCCTGCCTTACCTGGATTTAGCGATGGCGGAAGCCCGCTGGGGCACGGTGGAGGATTACCTACGGGCCGGGCAGGTACAGGCCGTGATTCGGGGCATATCGCTGCGAGTAGAGGGGCCGAACGCGGAGGAGGTGGTCTCGGCGGCGGCCGGCCGGATTGGGACCCCGGTATTCGTCGTAGAGGACTTTCCAGGCAACTACTGGCCCGGCGCCGGCGCCAGCCTCGCGGGGCTGTTCGTGGAGCATGAGAGCTTGGTGGACCTTTACCGGGATCGGGGAGTGGACCCTCGGGTCGTACAGGTCACCGGCTGTCCCAGGTACGCCCCTTTGGCCCACGTGGACCGCGATGCTAAAAGGGCGGCAACCAGGAAGGCTCTTGGGCTGCAGGCCCGGCCGGCTATGTTATGGGCCGGCCAACCCGACGGCGAGAACTCGTATCTGACCCTTCAGAGGCTGCTGAAAGGTTATGCCAATGAGCCCTTCACCCTCCTCTTCAGGGCCCACCCCAGGGATAGCGCTTACTCGGATGGGAGCTATAGCAACTTGCTGGACCGTTCTCCCGTGCCGGTGATGGACGTAACTTCCCACGACGACATCATCGCCCTCATTTGCGCCTCGGACCTGGTGGCGACTCAGTTCTCCTCGGTGGCGGTGGAAGCCGGTCACCTGGGAGTTCCACCCTTGTTCGTTCTGTTCGAAGACCTGGCAAAACAGAACCTGAGGTCCCTCATGGGGTACGACATGCTGCCGTGGTGCCGGGACCGGTGCTCCTTCCTGATCGAGGGGAATGAAGAGGTCAAGGATATTTTGAAGCGGGCCCTCTTTGACGAAGTATCGAGGGACCAGGTCCGGGCCAACTTCCAGCGTATTTTTGGGGCCACAACGGACAGCGCCCGGGCGATTGCCCGCCGGATCCGAGCGGTGGTGGGGAAATGCCGGGATGCCGGTGGAGCGGCTGTATGAAGTCCTGGTTGAAGTCTCGCTTGAGGTCGGTGCGCGGAAAGGTGGCCAGCCGTCTTTTGCCCTCTGAGGTCACCTTCGGTCTGAACCGCAACGACCGAACGGGTGCTCTGCACCGGGCCTGGGGCCATATCTTCAGCAGCCACATCAAGGGCGCTTACTACGAGCTGGGGGTCTATCGCGGGGACACTTTCCGGGCTTCATTCCGGATATACCAAGATTACGCCGAGTACCAACGGCTCCAGCTCACGTCGGCCGAGCCCTGGAGACGAAAGCTGGTGGAAGACTACGTCGCTTTCAGACACAACTTCTATGCCTTCGACACCTTTCAAGGCATGCCGCGGAACGATGAGGGAAGCGAGATCTTCCGCGAGGGCACCTTTCTCTGCTCCCTCGAAGAGTTCACCAGGCTCAATCTGGCCTCGGGCATGGCCGAGGGCGACCAGATACGCTACTTCGCCGGCACCTTTGCCGAGGTGGCCGGTAGACAGGCCGCCGACCTGGAGGCCCTCCAGCCGGCGGCTATAGTCAATCTTGATTGCGATCTGTACTCCTCGGCAAAGGATGCTCTGGACCTGGTGACAACCAAGCTGGTCCAGGGCGGCGTCCTCATGGCCGACGACTGGAACACCTTTGCCGCCAGCCGTGACAACGGCGAACGCAGGGCTGTCGCGGAGTGGCTGGCCGAGCACCCCGGGATCACCCTTGAACCGTGGTTCGCCTACTACTACACGGGCCAGGCTTTCCTGGTGCACACCGGACAGTGAATCGAAGAAGAACCGGCGCGGCCGCCGCCTCCGGATGGGGTTTGGCCGCTGCCCGGCGATACGTTGCGAGACCGAAGGGGATGGATTGTGATGGGTAACTCCAGGATCAGGGTCCAGCGAAGCTACGACCAGGGTTCGTTGCTCAACAACCGGAGTGTAAATTGGAAAGGGTTTGACCGGGAGCAGCTACTGGCTGCCATCCGGAAGGAAATGGCGGCCGCGCCCATCACCCGCCTCAGGCATCCGGAGGCTAGGTATGAGGTGACGGACCACTGCAACGCCAGTTGCGTCATGTGTCCCAGGGACCTGCACAAACTGGGCCGGCCTCACGGCATCATGAGCCTGCAGAAATACAGGAAAAGCATCGATGAGGTGGTGGAGTTGGGGTGCCGGCAGGTTGTGCTCACCGGGTTCGGCGAGCCTTTGATCGACAAACGGCTCGAGCAGAAGGTCGAGTACGCCAAGGGCAAGGGCCTCAGGAACTACGTCATCTCCAACGCGTCTCTCCTCACCCGGGACCGCGCGGCCCGACTCATAACCGCCGGGCTGGACGAGTTGCGGCTCAGCTACTACGGAATGAGAAAAGAGACCTACGAGCGGGTGATGGTGGGTCTGAATTTTGACGTGACCATGAAAAATCTGAACGACTTCCTTGAGGTCCGGGAGGAACTGGGCTCGAAGCTTCCCCGGCTGGAGATGAGTTGGCTGGTGCTCCCGGAGAACGAGGGCGATACCGATCTCTTCAAGGAGTATTGGGAGCCGCGGGCCGACGCCATCGAAATCTGGAAGCCCCACAACTTCGGCGACGGCCGGAGCTACCGGGAGCGCTACGAAGAAATCGCCATGAAGACCACCTGCGGCCGGCCGGAGAACGGCCCGTTACAAATCCAATGGGACGGAGAGGTCATCCCCTGCTGCTACGACTATAACAACATGATCGTGCTGGGTAACGCCTTCGAGCAGCCGGTGCTGGAAATCCTCAACGGGGAGAAGTATCGCCTGCTTCGGCTGGCCCATCGGGAGAAGAATTTCCAGCTCTTCCCCTACTGCGACCAGTGTGACCAGCTTCTACCCCACGCCGATGCCCTGGTTTATACCAATCGCCACACGCTGCCCAAGGAAGTCGCGGTCAAGATGTCCAACACCGACCTGTACAACCTGGTGGATGACAAAGCCTTCGAGTCGAAGGATTTCACGGATAAATACGCCGACGGTTTGGTGGAAGTCGAGTAATAGGTCAAGAGTATTATATGGATCTTAGAGTGTATCCCGCCACAAAAGACCTGGACGAGAGGGAGCTTTTGTCTCTCTGGTGGTATCAGCCCGTCATCTTCGCCGACGACATCGCGGCCGGGGTGGCGCCCCGGTTTTTCATGAAAGGCCTGGACGAATGCGTCGTCAAACGGTCGGAGTTTCCCAAGGGCTTCAACAAGTTCTGGAAGTACACCGTTCAGGCCGGCCGGATGTATGAAGATTGGACCAAATCTATCCTCGACCTATCGGGGTTGGAGCCAGGGCAAGCCAGCGCCTTCGAGATAGCCTGTAATACCGGACACCTGTTGTTCAACCTGAAACAGCTCGGCGCCGGTAGCTGCGTGGGCATCGACCGCGGCGACCTGGCCCGGCAGCAGTCCATCCTCAAACAAGTCACCGGCATTCACGACATAGATTTCCGCCGGGGCGGTTGGTCCTCCGACACCCATTCGATCCAAGCTCTGGGCGCGGACGAGCGGTTTGATATCGTCATGTGCACCGCCTTTGCCCAGCACATTAGCGATCCTCTGCACCTGATCAAAGAGCTGTCCTGCCGGACCCGTAAGGCCCTGTTCCTCCACACCTCGGTCGGCCGCTTCAACTCGGGAATGAGTATTCGCTACCGGCCCACCGAGACCCACCTGACGTGGGGCGACGAGTTTCCCAACAACATGGACACCAGGGTTTCCCGCAAGCTGTTGACGTGGAGTCTGAAGGAATGCGGTTTCAAGGAGATCATCCACCTCAAGCATTCACGGGATTGGCTTCCTCATTCCTGGTACCGGCAGTTCTTTACGGCAGTTTGTCTGAAGTAGGACTGGGCCCTCCCAGTCGCCGCCGGCTCTTGAAAATTCTAGTGATGATTACCGCTCATGTCCGCTAAGCTCTCCGTGGGTATCGCGTTGCCGGCCAACCATAAAGGGGGTCCCCAGAAGTTGACCGCCCTGGCGGCCCTCGACCTGGCTCGACGGGGCCACCGGGTGACGATCTTCATTCCATTCTTGCCGTATTACTACTACCATGTGGCATTAGGTCGGCGCCCCGCATCGTGGTTGCGGGCTTGCCTGCCCCACCTGAGAGACTGGCTTCGCCACCGGCGGTTCTCCTTTCAGGAGTTGCTTGACGAAGAGGGGGTTCGCGGCCGGGTTTCCATCCGCTTCGTTCCCCGGCGGGCTTCGAAGAGACAGCTCAAACGGCTCGACTGTCTGATCATCCACTCCATTGCCCAGGTCGTCGAGTACCGGCGCTCCTTTCCCCAGGAACGCCAGGTTTATCTTTTGCACCACCCTGAGGAGTGGGCCCACGGCCATGCCGAAACCTTCATCGAGTTGCGCAATGCCTTCGCCGGCAAGATACTGGTGATCTCTCCGTTTACCGCCCGGCAGGTTGCCGGGCACGTTTCAAACCCTCCCGTTATCCCCAACGCCATCGCGCCGGCGGCCTGGTCCCAGCGCCAAGCCTTCGACCCCGGGGCCAACCGGCGGGACATACTGTTCTTCTGGAAGGACTTTAACTCCGCGGCTCAGGGCAGCGAGATCGTCAAAGCCCTGATGCAAATGCGGCCCGGGACCACCCTGACCATCTGGGCCCGGGGCCGGGGCTACAAGGCCGCGGCCCAGGAGCACTTCCCGGGTGTGAAGATCGTGCAGGAACTCAATGAACAAGAGCTTGTGAACCTGTACCTGGAGCATAGCCTGCTGATGTTCCCGTCTACTTACGAAGGATTTGGAATGCCACCCATCGAAGCCCTGGCGTGCGGCTGCCTTCCGGTGTTACGTCCCGAGGTCGGCGCGGCGGAACTGTATGCCCGCGACGGAGAGAACTCGGTCCACATCGACGGAGACCCCGCATCCATCGCCCGGAAGATGGCCGAGATTCTGGATAACCCGGGGACTTTGAAGGCCATGCGCACCGCCGCGCCCGAGTCCGTCGAGCCCTTCAATCCCAACGAGTACGGGCAGCGCTTGTTGGAAGCGGCCAGCATACTGTAGCTCCTGTTGAGCGCCACGGCAGAGGGGCCGGCCCGGCTGGGCGCCGCTCCCGCCCTGAGGGTCCCAGCTACCGGTCCACAGTTTCCCGAGGTCGAGATCAGTGACAAATTGGTTGAAATTGGCGAAACCGTCATGGTGGGCCTACCAAATGAAGTACCGCAACGTACCGTGGTTCTGGTGGCGGTACCTGATGACCCGGCCATATCCGGACAACTACACGTCAGTCGGCGACCTGGTGGAGTACGGCGGCAAGCACCGCACTACGGCGTTCAACCACGAAACCTTCAGGGCCTACCTTATCTGGCGCTTGCACCGGCACTTTGAGTGTACCTCGTTCGTCGAGACCGGCACCCTGTACGGCCAGACGGCCGGGTTTGTCCGGCGGGTCTTCAAGACGCCCGTCTTCACCAGCGAGATCAATCGCACCTACCATATCGTGAGCAAGGCCAATCTGTTTTGGGCCAAGAGGATAAGGCTCTTTCGCTCGAACAGCCCCGAATTTCTGCGAACGGTATGCGATGAATCGGTAATCGGCACCAGCCCGATGTTCTATCTGGATGCTCACTGGTATGACTATGTGCCCCTGCCCGACGAGTTGGCCATCATCGCGGAGCGCTGCGAGAAAGGGATCATCGTCATCGACGATTTCTTGAACCCATTGGACCCGCGGTTCCGCTACGACGACTATGCAAGCCTGCGCATCGACGTGGAGGCCGTGGATTCCTCGCTGAAAAGCCGAAGAGACGACGTGTCGGTATACGTGCCCTCGTATGCTCCGGACCGAGACCCCACGGGCAAAGGAATCGGGTACGCCGTCGTGCTCATGGGTGAGAAGAAAGACTTGCCGGTTGGCACGTTTCCGTTCAATCTGTTGACCAAGATTTCCGGCTAAGAGGAGAGAAGTGGGCGAGACCCGGATTGAGCAGGCGGTCGAACTGGCGGCCCCATTCCGAGCCTTTCCCGCCAAAGAGTGAACTTCATTCGCTGGATTGGCCGGAGTAGAGCGGGCTCGGCCCTTGCTCCAACGGCGCGTGAGAGGAAGCGGCTACGGCTTGGCCGCGCCGATTGGCTGGCGTTGCTGGTCATGGCAGCCGGCATCCTCTGGTTCGGCCACGAGTACATCGACCCATCACGGGCGGGCATACCGGCTGGCATCGACCTGGGTAATGACCTTTCCTACCTCGGCACGATGCGGAGCGAGTTGGTCGAAGAGGGGCGGCTGCTGACCTGGTGGAGCGTGGCCTACGACGGCGTTCCCCTGGTGGGCCACCCCAACTCCCAGTTCTTTTACCCGCCTCTCATCCTGCCTTCACTAGCCTTCGGCACCGCGACGGGGGCGCGAATCGCCTACATCTTCAGCCTGCTGCTGGCCGGCGGCGGGATGTATTGGCTCGCCCGAATGCTGGGCCCTCACCCGGCGGTAGCCGCCTGGGTGGGACTGCTGTTCGCCATGAGCGGCGGTCTGGCGGCCCGCCTCCATGCCGGGCACCTGCAGAAGGTGCTTGCCATGCCCCTCATTCCCCTGGTGTTGGCCTGCGCCGTATTGGTCGGCCGCGCCAGAACTCTCCGCGGCGTGGCTTTTTGGGCAGTGCTGGCGGGCATGATTCACGGCTTCACCTTCCTTGCCGGCGACACCTCCATACCGCTCTTCTTGCTCGTCGTTGTCCCGATTGTCTTGTTAATCGGGGCCAGAGGCAATGCCGGCGTAAGGGTTCGGGAACGGCTGCTGGTGGGTCTGGGGGGTTGGGGGGCAGGGCTGGTATTCAGCACGGCGGGCAAATTGATCGCCTCCTCGGTGGTGCTGGCCCAAACCGTCAGGAGCGCGGACCCGTACTTCGGAAGTCAGGACAGCTACTGGGCTTTCGTCCACCTGGCGTTCCCGTTTTTTGCGTCGGTCCCGGGACTCCAATGGTTTTCCTACGGGGTAAAGCAGGTGGAGTGGGGTTGGGGCTGGTGGGAGTACACCGAGTACATCGGTGTGGTTCCAGTGGTTCTGGCGGCACTGGGCGCCTTGGCGATACTGGCAAAGCTTCAGCGCTGGCAACCGTTTCCCAACATCGCTTCCTCACGCCGCGAGGTCGCAGCCCTGCTGGTCATCCTGGTGGTGGCTTCACTTTGGCTGGCGAACGCCAAATGGTATTCGCCGGTCCACTGGCTTTTCGAGTTCATTCCCCTCCTCGAGAACTTCCGAGTACCGCCTCGTCCGCTCATGGTGGCGGCCCCGGCGGTCCTGGCTATAACCGCGGTTGGCCTGGAGACGGTCCTCCGGTCGACGGCCTTCCGCCCCCGGCTTTTGGCGATCGTGTTCGGAGTCTCGGCTGCCGGAGCGGTATGGTGGGTGAACACGTCCTGGTTCAAACCGCTCCGTTGGGTCTGCGACGCCGTCCCGGGTCTTCACGGGTTGCCTTATCCGGCGTGCGCGGTGACGCTGGTAGTCGTTGCCGTTCTGGCTCTGGCCGCCGCCGGCTTCTGGGCCCGGCGGCTGGCACCCGAGCGCCGGCAACTGATCTACCCGGTGGTCATGTCGGTCATCGCGTTAATCGCTCTGGTAGACCTCTACCACGCGACCCAAGCCATCCCGAGGGTAGACGAAAGCCGGTTTACCCCGTCCCTGCGTCGAATCATCGGAGAGCTGAAAGCGAGGGACTCAGGGCCGTTTTTGATCGGCCTAGGGATGAAGACCCAGGGATTTGCCGGCCAGTCTGGAATGTATATCAACAAGGGAGTAAGGTTCGAATTCGCGGAGCGCGGCATCGCGGTGGCCGATGACGTATCGCCCCTGGTCCCGGAGAAACAATACAAACATCAGGTCATCGGACTCGACCAGCGCATGCGGTACAGAGTGGTGCCCGATTCATCGGAGTTCTTCATACCGGAAGGATGGTCGCGGCTCATGGATGACGGAGAAGTGATCGTCATAGTCAACGGTGAAGCCCAGGGTGACGCCTGGCTGGTGAATGCGGGGGATATCACGCCGCTGCTAATGGAAACTTGGGAGCCCGGCCGGTTTGTGCTCCGGACGGAAGCGCCCGCCGGCGCGACCCTGGTGGTTCCGGCCAATCCCTTTCAGGGCTGGCGAGTCTCCATTGATGGAGGCCCGTCCCGGCCGGCCATTGAGTTTGACGGATACGTGGCTACGCCTACCGAACATGGCGAGCACACCTACGAATTGGTCTACAAGCAGCCGATGCTGCCCGCCGTTCTGGTGCTCGGCGCGCTACCCTGGATGGCCGTCGGGGCCCTTCTGGTCTGGGTTTTGTTGCTTCTGGTGCGGGGAGGACCCGTCCCCTTCACCTCGGTCGAACGCGATTGAACCGGCCGGAGCACCAAACGCTCTATCTCCAACCCAGGTGGCGCCGTTACAAATTCTCGACGCTCGGTAAGCGTCATTCCTCGGGAGATGGCGCTCCGGTCATTGAGCGCGCCCCATTCCAGCCGGCCAGCTTCCCCATCATTTAGGAGAATAAAATGGCAAGAGTGCTGTTTGTATATACGAATATCAATGGCTTTCACGAAGATACCTACGCCTTCGGCTTGGCGAACATCATCAGCGTAACCGCCCAAAGCGGGCACGAGGTGCGCGCCGTAATCGCCCACACCCTCGACGAATACCAGAAAGTCTACGACGCCTTGGAAGAATTGAAGCCCCAGGTTGTGGGGTTCTCCACCGTTTCGTCCCAGTTTCACTATGTCCTGGATCTGGCCAAAGCGATCAAACGACTGGATCCGAATGTGATCAATGTCTGTGGCGGGGTACACCCCACCATCTACCCGCAATGCATCACCGAGACTGAAGCCCTCGATGCAATCTTTGTCGGTGAGGCGGAAGAGGCCTTCGACGACTTCATGGCGCGGGTCGACCGCGGAGAGTCATACTTATCGTGCGACAACCTGGCATACTCCGACAATGGACGGTTGGTCCGCAACAAACAGAAACCATTGGTGAAAGATCTAGACGCGCTGCCTTTCCCCGACCGGGTCCATTATCCCTATCTTGAAACGATCCAGCACGCTGGGTACGCCCCGTTTTTCTTTTCTCGGGGATGTCCCTTCAAGTGCACCTATTGCAGTAACCACGCCCTTGCCCGGGCGAAGGGGGAACTGGTCAGTAGTCTCCGCTACCGGAGCCCCAAATCCTGTGTTCAAGAGATCGAAGAAACCTTGGATATGTACCCGTCCACTGGGCGTATCGGCATTGTTGACGACATTTTCGGCTTGAACAAGAAGTGGCGCAACGAGTTCCTCGAACACTACAAGGAGCGTATTTGGGAGAAACGGGGAGTGAAGTTCTTCTGCCTGCTCCGCGCCGACGTCGTCGCGGGGAAGCACGGCGACAAGCTGGATTTCGTCGCCAAGCTGAAGGAATCAGGATGCGCCGGCATTAGTTTTGGTGTCGAGTCCGGCAACGAGTACATTCGCAATGAGGTGATGGGCCGGGGCATGAGCCAGGAGACGCTGGTCCAGGCCTTCAAGCTCACCCACGAGAATGGCCTATACACAAACGCCTTGAATATCATCGGAGTCCCCGGTGAAACCGATGAAATGATCTGGGACACAATCAAGCTGAATCGCAAGATCAAGCCTTTGATCAGTTCCTGCAATATCTTCTACCCGTATAAGGGCACCAACCTCGGGGACTATTGCTTCGACAACGGACTGGTCGATTTGGAAAAGTTCAATCGCTTTTCCAATGAACGCCGTGAAACCACCCTCAACTATTCCCCCGAAAAACGCGCCCGGCTGACCTGGTACCACGATAACTGGGAAATCCTGGTGTACCCTTACAGCGTCAAAAAACGGCTCCATAAACTTATCGGGAAGACCGTCCTGTGGCGGTCATTGAGGCGGGCGAAACGTCTGGCAACCAGGGCGGTCCGTGTGGGCTCAATGTCTCGGCGACGGGGCGTCAAGATGCCCTCGAAACTCTGATGCTTCTGATCGTATGAACATTCTAGAAGAATTGGACCGCGTTTTCGATCTGGAGATAGACACCCTGGGAAAGGTCCGCCAATGTTTGGACGGTTCCCACATCCGAGCCGCCGAGTTGCTTTTCGCTTGCACCGGCAAGGTTATAGTGACGGGGGCGGGGAAGTCGGGGCTTGTCGCCCAAAAGATCGCCTCCACGATGGTATCCACCGGATCGCCGGCCGTATTCCTGCACCCAGGGGATGGGTTGCACGGGGATGTGGGCATCATCGGGGAAGGCGACGTGGTGGTTGCCATCAGCAAGTCGGGGGAGACCGATGAGATCCTGAACATACTCCCCTACATCAGGAAGATCGGCGCGCCCATAATTTCCGTTACGGCCAGCCCCGAGTCCACTTTGGGACGGAACTCTGACCTGGTGCTGTTCACGCCGGTCGACGAGGAGGCTTGCCCGCTGAACCTGGCGCCCACGTCCAGCACCACCGCGGCCCTGGTGCTGGGCGACGCCCTGGCCATGGCGCTGATGAAAATGCGGGGCATCAACCCCGAGCAGTTCGCCCTCTTCCATCCCGGCGGACAGTTGGGCAGGAGGCTGCTGCTGACCGTGGCGGACATCATGCGGGCCGGCGAGAATAACCCGGTGATCCAAGCCGAAGACACGGTCCGAAACATGCTTTCCCAGATCACCGGCAAGCGCAGTGGCGCGGTCTCAGTCGTCGACGGCCAGGGGCAGCTCTTGGGGCTGATCACCGACTACGACATCCGGAAGGTGCTGGAGCAAGGGCTCGACGTTTTCTCCGTGCGGCTAACGGACATCATGAACAAGGGAGTCACCCACATCTATTCCGACGAAATGGCCGTAGCCGCCCTGAACTTGATGGAGAACCGGGACAAGCCATTCCTCTTGTTGCCGGTGCTGGACCGGGAAACCGGCAAAGTGGTGGGAATGATCCACATCCACGATCTGGTAGCCAGAGGCTTGTGAAGAAGGTTGTTCTCTGCAACAAGCTTGGCCGCTTGAAAACCCTCTTGAGGGACGGCCCGGGCCCTTTCCGCTACCTGAACCTCATGGACACCGGTGAAGGCCGTCTCATGGGCGGCCTGCTGGGTCAGTGTCCGGACGCCGAGGAAGTTCCCAGGGACGCGCTGTTCCTGGATCGCAGCGAGGACTTCCGAAAAAGATACGTCCGGTTCATGGGCCAGTTGAACATCGGCCACCACTCCATGGGCTGGTGGGCGATGCCCTTCACCAACAAGAATCCTCTTTCCACGTGGCTGTGCCGCAACACCGCCTACTTTCTGCTGATCAGGGATGTCTTCGGGAGCGATCCCAGGCCGTTGCTGGTCCTCACCAACAGTGGGGACCTGGCAGCGCAGGTGTTGGCTTGGGCCGGAACGGAGGGCATCGAGGCCGCCAACCTGGTCAGCGCTCCCGGCAAAATGAGGAGGCTCCTCAAGCTGCACACCCCCAGTGGAATTCTGAGAGCGTCACTCCGTACCATCGTGCTTTGGGCCTTCAGCAGGCGATACCGGCCCGCCCGGAACAGAGGCGATGACCACCTGGTGATCACCACCCTCACCCATCCCCGGTCCTTCGCGGCCGTCGGCGGCTATCGCGACGCTTACTTTGGCAACTTGGCGGACTACGCCACGGCGTCGGGGCACAAACCGGTAGTCCTGGCCATGGTCATTGAGCAGCCGTTTCAACAGCTCCGGAGGCTCAAGACGCTCCAGCCCGCCGTGCCCATCGTCCCCCTGGAAGCATGTCTTTCTCTGATGGCCATTCTGGCGTGCACGATGAAGTCCCTCGGCGTATACTTCCGTCCGCTTCGGCTGCGGGGCCCCGTCGAAATCGACGGTGTGGACCTTAGCTGCCTGGTCAAGAGAGCCGTCAATGAAGCGCGTCACTCGGGTGACATCTTCTTGAATCTCCGCGTGTACTTCAGCGTCAGGCGGATTTCCCAAGCTATTCGCGTGTCCCGCTGCCTGTACCCCTATGAAAACCGGGCCTGGGAAAAGATGCTCCTCTTGGGAATGAAGAGCGCCTCGCCGGAGACCCGGCTCGTGGGATACCAGCACGCCTCCCTGACCCTGAGTCACACCAACTTCATGCTCGCGCCGGCTGAGGCAGAAATCACGCCCCTTCCGGACTCCATCCTGACCACCGGCAGGGTCGCAACGGAGTGGCTCGAAAGAGAGGGGAACTACCCTCAGGGGATGTTCCACACCGCATGCGCTCTTCGCCAGGGCCAGCCGGTCGAGGACCGGGCCGAGACCAATAGTTCGGGGAGGACCCGAGTGTTGGTCGCCCTGGCGACCAGCCTGGTGGAATACGTGAACACCCTGTCGTTCCTCGAGCGTGCCTTTGGCGACGTGGACGGTTACGACCTGCGCATTCGTCCCCATCCGGAGATTCCCTTGGAATCGGCTCTGGCGATAGCTCCAACGGCCGGTCCGCGGTTCTACTCGGAGAGCACCGGGGCCCTGGCTGACGACCTGGGGTGGGCCGACGTGGTCCTCTACGCTTCCTCCACCGTCGGCCTGGAGGCGGTGTATTCGGGTATCCCCGCGGTCTACCTGAACCTGGGAGACTTCCTGGACACCGACCCCATGTCCGGCTGGACCGGCTTCAGGTGGTCCGTAAAAGAGCCCTCCGAGTTGGTCGAGACCATCCAACGCATCCAGGACCTGCCGAGGGACCGGTTTCAAGAGTTGCAACAGAAAGGGCGGGACTATGTGGCCGCGTACCTGGCCCCGGTGAACAGCGGCAACATTCGCGCCTTCTGGGAGAAATAACCTCTGATGAGTTGCCGGCTCACCGTTTTGATGGCCGTCCGCAACGGCGGCCCCTACCTCCAGACCGCTATCGACAGCATCCTGGGGCAGACCTATCGCGATTTCCATTTCTTGATCGTCGATGATGCTTCCACCGATGGCACGCCAGAGGCGATCCGTGCCTATGACGACGATCGCATACAGTTGGTCTGCCTCGACAAGAACGTGGGCCAGACGGCGGCGCTGAACGTGGGCCTGCGCCAGGCGACAACGCCGTGGATCGCCCGCATGGACGCCGACGACTACTCGGCTCCCACGCGGTTTGAGGAGCAAATGGAGGCACTCGACGCCGACCCTTCGCTCAGCTGCCTGGGGACCTTTGCCTGGACCTTCCGCGACGACCCTCAGCTGGTTGAAGGGGTCATCAGCACCCATACCGGCCACGCCGACATCATGCGCGCCCTGCTGCGGGGGTCGCCTCTGATCCATGGCACCATCGTCGTCGGCAGAGAGGCCTTGCTTGAAGTGGGGGCCTACGACAGCCGCTATCGGTACTCCGCCGATGTCGAGATGTACGACCGGCTGCTGAACAAACACCGGGCCGGCGCCATTCCCCGGCAGCTGCTGGGGGTCCGCCGCCACAGTGAGCAAGGCTCCCGCACCAGAGTCGCCTTCGACGAGAACATCCAAATCTTCTCTCGCCGGTTGGCGACGGACAACTACTCCCCCGAGGAAGCCACAATCGTCCGCGCCCACCTCTCCCGCTACCACGTGGTCCGGGCGCACCACTTCGCGGGACGAGCGAACGTCTGGGGGTTCTTGAAAGACCTGGGCCGGGCATTTCAACTCTCACCGTCCAAGTATTTGCAGTCCTGTTTCAGGGTGTTCATTGTCGGCATGATCACCGAACGCAACCGGGCCCGGCTGAGGCAGTTGCTCTCGCGGAGGTCGCCCCGGTCCAACCCCCAATGACCTCGAAGCCGGTGGACCCATCGTTGCGTTAGCTTGAGACTCTTCATAACTGGCATCAGCGGACTGCTGGGCCTCAATCTTGCCTGGCAGGGCCGGGAGCGCTTTGAGGTAGGCGGGGCCTTCTTCGGGCATCCTGTTTCGATGGCTGGCATTGAGCCGGTGCAGCTGGACATCACGTTGCTGGAAGCTGCCGAGGAGGCATTGGCCCGTTTCGCTCCGGACGTGATAGTCCATACGGCCGCCTTGACCAACGTGGATGAATGCGAGACTGACGGCCTGCGGGCCCACCTGCTCAACGTAACGGCGGCCCATAACGTGGCGGTCATCGCCGCCAACCTCGGGGCCGGGCTCGTGCACATCTCCACAGACCAGTTGTTTGACGGCACGAAGCCCTGGACCACCGAGACCGACACGCCCGCTCCAACCAACAACTACGGAAGAACCAAGTGGCTGGCGGAGCAGGCGGTGCTGGGGGCCTGCCCCAACGCCCTGATCGTACGCACCAATTTCTACGGGTGGGGAACATCCGTCCGAAGATCGTTCAGCGACTGGATCATCGAAAACTTGGAGAGTCGCACCGAGCTGACCATGTTCTCGGACGTGTATTTCACGCCAATCTTGATCAATCAGCTAGTGGACACGATTATCAAACTGATCGGCCGTCAGGCATCCGGACTGTTTCACGTCGCGGGGAGCGAGCGGGTGACAAAACACGATTTTGCGTTGCGGCTGGCGGAGGCCTTCGGTTATCCCTCGGACCGGATTCGGCCGATCAGCGTAGACGGATTTTCGTTCAAGGCCCGGCGTCCCAAAGAGATGTCGCTCAACAGCGGGAAGGCCGAGGGCTTCCTTCAAATCCGGATGCCCACGGTGGTCGAAGGCCTGGAGCGGCTCCGCAGCCTGAGAGGCAGTGGTTGGCCTCAGGAGCTGCAAAACGCGATTCAAGACGCATCGCCGTCACATTAGGTCCCGGCCGCCCGTCCGCGAAAAACATTAGCGAAGGAATTGCCGCTTCGAACGCGGCCTTCCCAAAAGGCCGGGGCAGCGCAAGAACTGTTTGACCCCTCGGCTTCTTCGGGAGGGGCGTGGTGACAGGTTCCGCTCCCGCTCCCGCTCCCTCTCCGCCGCTACTCTGGTTTGGGAGCAGGACACTCGTTTAACTACCGGTCTAATATCGAGGGTCCGCGGTAAACCGTAGCTGGGGAAAGGAAATTGGCTGGCACCAAGCTCAGATACAAGGTCGTGATTGTCGCACCCACCTGCTTCTATTACCAAGTCACCCTTTTCCGGAAGCTGGCCGCACACCCGCGCATCGACCTGTTGGTCTGTTTCTGCTCGGATGAATCGCTGTATGCACGGGACGTCCACGAAATGTACAAAACGGACAGCAGCTGGGGAGATGAAGGGGAGTTGCTCGACGGCTTCAAATACAGATTCCTGAAAAACCGCTCTCTTTCGCCCTCTTACCTCAAGTGGCCTTTCGGGCTCATCAACCCCTTGAAAGATTATGTTGCTGAGCATAACCTTGAATCTGTGCACTTCTTCGGCTTCCAGGGCAGGAGCGAGATTGCCAAGTTTTACGCGGTCTCCGATGTCCTGGTGCTTCCGTCCCATCGGGAGACCTGGGGCATCGTCGTCAACGAGGCCTTGTGCTTCCGCCTCCCGGTAATCGTTTCGGACCAAGTTGGGGCCGGGAGAGACCTGGTGCGTGACGGCCAAAACGGCTACCGGTTTCCCGCGGGAGACGTGGAGATGCTGGCCGAACGCATCGATCAGCTGATGGATTTGCCTGAGGACAAGAGGACGTTGATGGGAATCATATCATTGAAAATGATCACCGGATGGGCGGAAAGAGATTTGCCAGGATCCCTGGACGCCTAACTTGATTATGTCTACTCCAAGAAGTGAGGAAAAGCCCGGCGAAACCCTTCGTGGCGCTCCAGCAAATCGGGCACCGCGTCTGCTGTCCTCGTCCAAGCCATACTTGAACGCCCGGAGCTTTAGAGCAAGATGCCAGCAAACAAACTAGCTTACCGGGCCTATTCTATGGCCCGCTCTGTGGTCCGGGCCACCGGGCTAATCAAACCGGTGCGCAAGCTGATTGGGCCATTGGCGGGGCGGCTCGTCTTCAGAACCTTGCAGAGCGCCGGCGACGAAGTTGAGGTCCAGGGGCACAGAATGTTTCTTGCGTCCCAGGGCCGATATCCACCTCTCGACATGGCAATGGGAAGATACGAGCAAGAGACAACCAGCTTGTTCCAGAGCATAATTGAACCGGGGACAGTGGTTATCGACGTGGGCGCCCACGTCGGGTACTATTCCTTGCTCGCGGCTAGGAAGGCCGGACCGGCGGGCAAAGTATACGCCTTCGAACCGGAGCCGGCTAACCACAGCCTGCTGGTCAAGAACGCCGAACTAAACGGATACGACAACATCGTGCCGCTGAGAAAAGCCGTCTCCAACCGGGTGGGCTCCTCAACCCTATATTTGACCTCGCTGGATAATGGCCGGCACAGCACCTATCGCCACGAATCGACTCAGACCGGGAGCGAGGTGGTTGAAACAACATCCCTCGACGCTTTTCTCGAATCCGAAGGCTGGCCTCCCGTGGACCTCGTCAAGGTGGATGTGGAAGGGGCAGAGATGGACGTTTTGGCCGGGATGGAGCAACTCTTGCAGAGGTCGGACCGGTTACGGCTCATAGTGGAATTCAACCCCAGCCTCCTGCGGAATGCGGGAGTGGACCCGGTGGAGCTTTTCAACCGGCTGTCTTCCCTGAATTATGAGGCCTCGTGTATTGACGAAAAGGGGGGCCTGCTGCCCCGAGAGGCCATTGACGTGCCCGCGCTGGTGGAGCGGTTGCAGGCCAGCGAAACCTCGGTAAACCTCTATTGCACGAAGCGATGAGAAGGCTTCGGGTCTTAACCTGCGCGTTCACCTGCTGCCCCCCGGGCCAACCAGGATTCACCGGCGGAGAAGACGTGCTTGGCTGGAACCTGATCAATCAGATCGCCCGGTTCCACGAAGTCTGGACCCTCACCCACGCCGAGGACTGCCGGAGTATTGAGCAAGCCCTGGCCGAGGAGCCGGTCCGCAACATTCATTTCTGCTACGTTGGCCTGCCTTCGTGGTTACGGCCCCTTTTGAAGTATCAAGGAGGCCACCAGTTCTACTACTATCTCTGGCAAATCAAAGCGTACTTTACCGCCCGAAGGCTTCAGAGGGATGTCGGATTTGACCTCTTCCACCACATCACCTACGCCAACGACTGGATGGTGAGCTTTATCGGGGCGCTGCTGCCGGTTCCTTATATCCGGGGACCTGGCGGAGGGGCCCACCGGACACCCAAAGGTTTCGAGCGGGAGTATCCTCTCGGCGGGCGGCTGTGGGAAAAAGTCCGGGGAGTGAGTCAATGGCTTTTTCGCCATGACCCATTGTTCATAAAGGGACAGGCTCGGGCCCGCGCCCTACTCGTTTGCAACCGGGAGTCCGTCGCCAGCCTGCCCAAGAAGTGGAGCGACAAGAGCTACCTTTTTCCAGTCAGCGGCGTCTCCTCCGGCGATCTGGCGCTGGAGACCCCGGCAAAATCCAACGACGGCCGGTTCCAAATTCTTTCGGCAGGCTCCCTATTGCGGGTCAAGGGGTTCGGTCTGGCCATCAAAGCGTTCAAAGGGTTCCTGGACAGGTATCCGGAAGCCGAGTTCAGTATCGTCGGCAGCGGGCCCGAGGAGCCCAGGCTCCGCGCCCTGGCCCACCAGGCCCAATTGGGAGCCAAGATGCATTTCCTGCCGGCCATGCCGCGAGACCAACTGCTGCTAAAGATGGCGGCTTCTGATGTCTTTCTGTTTCCCAGCCTGCGGGACGGCGGAGGCACGGTGGCCATCGAAGCCATGTCGGTGGGGAAACCCGTCGTTTGCCTGGACACCGGCGGGCCCGGAACGCACATTTCCGAGGAGTGCGGCCAGAAGATCACACCCCGGACTCCCCAGCTTGCCGTCGATGAACTCGCGGATGCCCTGGAGCGCCTCTACTTGGACGAAGATTTGCGTACCAAATCGGGCGTGGCGGCCCGCCAGAGGGCCGAGCGGCTGTACCACTGGGATCGGCTGGGCGAGCGGTTAATGGAGATCTATGGACGCGCTCTGGGTGATGGCGCGACCAGATAGACATAGTTGAGCCCGATGCTTGAATTTGCACGGGGCCTGCGTTCCTACGCGGTCGCTTTTCTGCCGGTCGGGCTCTGGGGGATTCTTTGGCTTAGTCTGGCCGGAGGGAATGCCAGACAGGTCTTTGATCCACAAAGTGCCGGGGGATTTTTCCATGGGATTCGCGCCGCTATCCCCCTGGTGGCCGCTTCCCTGGCTGGGCTGTTCATCCTCTATAAGTCGGGGCAGCTGCGCCCAAAACGGTTCCTTATCCTCGGTCCTCTAGGGCTCGTCGGCTTGTACATCCTGGGCGCCGCGGGCGTTGTCCGTGGGAATGCCCCCATCATTCCCCTGGTGACCATTTCCGCGGCCGTGTTGTACGTTTTCTTGAAGTCGCGCCAGCTACGCCAGCAACGGTTCCTTTTCCTCGGTCCTCTTGGTCTCACCGCCTTGTACGGTCTGGCCGGGCTCTTCGCCTCCATGGCTATGTCGACAAACAAGCCGATGGCGATATACTGGGCGGCCTCGTATCTTTCAGTCCCTCTCGTTCTTTGGGCCGGCGCCTTGGGAAGCGGCGGCCTGACCTATTCGCGCCGGATTGTCAAACTTATCCGAGTTGTCCTTCTCTTGTCGATAGGGTTGCTTTTCGTGGCAGCCCTCCTCTACCTGGAACTGGGCTCCGTGATCCTGGACCCTTCGGCCTGGCCGAATTGCAACCTCGACAAGCCCTGGCTGCCACTGACCCGGGAGCTACTCCGACCCACCGGGGTTGGACGATTGGCCGCCTTGGCAGCGTTGATCGCCGTGAGCGGAATGTTCACAAGAACCGGGCGGTTCTTGTGGATCCCTGTCCTGTTGGTTTCCATCGTGTTGCTGACGACCAGCGGCGCCAGGACTTCAATGGCTGGCTTCGGCTTGGCGGCGTCTCTGATGCTCCTGCTCTACGCCGGACGAAAGGCGGTAGTGGCGGGGGCCATCGCCCTGGTTCTGTTCGGCCCCCTGGTAGCGTTCACCGACACGGGACAGGACTTCCTGAAAACCTGCATGTTCCGCAAGTGGGTCAACCAGAGCGTAACATCACGGCCGGTAGTGGAGCCCGCAACACAGTTCGAAGTGCCGGCGCAGGCATCGGAGTCGGTTCCGCCCCTGCCGGCGCAGGAAACCGAACCAAGTGCGCCCCCGCCAACTCAACCACCGGCGGTGGCCGCGTCCGGTCCGGCTGTGCCGCCGCCGGACCCTCGAGAGACGCGGGCGAGTGAAGAAGCAACGCCGCCACCGCCGCCGCAAACTAATCCGGACCCCCGAGTGTTGGGATTCATCCCGGAGAGCTTCTTCGAGTTTACCGGGCGGACGGCGGTTTGGGCAGACGGTTGGACACTCTTCAAGGAATCTCCCGTTGTGGGTTACGGGTTTCACGCTGACCGGCTAAAATTTGGGACCCACATGCATAACTCATTCATGCAAGCCCTGGTCCAAACGGGCTTTCTTGGGACGATTCCACTCGTAGCCGCCCTGTTGCTCAGCTGGTACTTGCTGGTCAAGGCCGTTCGAAATCTCTCCCGTTTTTCCACGACTGATAGGCACTTGACCATCCAAACGGCGGGGATAATCGCATTTTTCTCGGTCCGCACCTTCACCGAATCCCCCGGGTCCTTCTTTGGGGTTGACTGGCTCCTGCTGGCTCCCTTCTTGCTCTACCTAACGTTGGTGATTCATAATTATGCCGGGGAAGAAGGGGGGAGCGGGAAGTCTTGAGGGACGCTGTTTCCACCCAAGTCCCCAAGTTCCGGAACCCGTGACGCTGGATCTTCCACGGCGTCGGGCTCGCGGGCTGTACGGGCGCCATAAGGACGCAGTCTTCCCCGGTGACCCTCCGGCCCCATCGGTCTTCACCAAGAAGTTTGGCGCGGTATTTGCGCCTCGCCATACGGATATCACCCGTCTCGAGTCTCTGGAGGTTTCACCTTGGGTTGCACGCCCGATAGCCAATCGAACACACATCAGGCTCTGAAATGCCAGGTTTGCGGCCTCGACAATCTGGAAAGCGTCCTGGACCTCGGCTATCAACCCTTGTGCAACGGGTTTTCGCCGGTCAGTGAAGCCAACCGGCCTCAGGTCTTCCACCCGTTGTGCTTGTACTATTGCCCTCAATGTTCGCTGGTCCAGTTGGGCTACGTCCTCCCAACCAGGGAGACCTTTGGGGAGCAATACACCTATCTGACGGGATCGAGTAGGTCCCTCGTGGATTTCTACGACAAGATGGCCGCCGCGTTCGTTGCTCGATTCGACCTGGGCCCGGGCGACATAGTGGTCGAAATCGGTTCAAACGATGGGACATTCCTGAAGTCCCTGCAGTCCCACGGCCTCAACGTGCTGGGAGTGGAGGGCGCCGAGCGCGCATCGGAAGTCGCGATAGAAGCCGGCATCCCCACACTGCCCTATTTTTTCGGTAAAGGTACGTCCTCCGATGTCAGGCAGCACCTTCCGCCGGAGGCGGAGATACGGCTGATCATAGCCATGAACGTACTGGCGCACACGGACAACATTCACGACTTTCTGCCCGAAGTAGCGGCGCTTATGGGACCGAATACCGTGTTCGCAAGCTCGTCTCACTGGCTAATCGAGCTGATCCGCCAGTTCGCGTTCGACACGATCTACCACGAGCATTTGAGGTACTATACCCTGAACAGCCTGATGAAGCTCTTCGAACGGCACGGCCTATACATCACCGACGCCGAGGAAACCGATTTCTACGGAGGATCGATTCTGGGGTACGCCAGCCGAAACCCAGAGAGTCAATCAAGCAACCTGAAGTCGCTGATGCGGGAAGAGCGGCAGATGGACGTTGTCCAGTCCTTGCGGGCCATGAAGCTGGTAATGCTGGGGAACAAGACCCGTCTGCTGAACCTGTTGTACGAGCTGAAGTCGACCGGGAAAAGGGTCGTCGGAATCGGGGCGCCCATGAAGTCCTCCACGTTGCTGAACTATTACGGTATCACGCCGGACCTGGTGGAGTACCTGGCGGAAGTCAATCCCCTGAAAGTGGGGACACTGGCTCCGGGTGTTGGCATCCCGGTGGTCGACGAAGAAATCTTCTTCAAAGAGCCACCGGATTACGCCTTGCTTCTCTCGTGGAACATGGCTGAATATATTATGCCGAAGTATCGTGAAATGGGTTACAAGGGCAAGTTTATCCTGCCGGTGCCCGAACCAAAGGTGATCGAATGAGCAGCTTGAGCGGCCTTGAACAGGATTTCCGTGACGCACGCGTGATAGTGACCGGCGCATCCGGGTTCATCGGTTTCAACATGGTGCAAACCTTGAGCCGGTTGAACGCCAAGACACTGGTGATCGACCGGGCCAAGCCACCGGCGAATATTCCCAATGTGGAGTTCGAGTGGGCCGACCTGCGGCACCTCAACCGGAATTACGAGGCAGACTATCTGATTCACCTGGCGGCGGTCACCAACGCCGGTTATGCGGAGAAGTACCCCCTAGACACGTATGAGACGAACGTCCTGGGCACCGCCAACCTGCTGCAGCATGTCCAGATAAAGAAGCGAGTGTTGTTCCCTTCAACGGCACTCGTTTATGAGGCATCGCGATCGCCGATTGGAGAGGATGCCGAGACGGACCTAACGTCGGTGTATCCTCAAACCAAGAGCCTCGGGGAGCAGATCATAAAGTTCTCGTGTAAGAGAATCGGCGTAGACTACACGATTGTCCGGTTCTTCAACGTCTTCGGCCCCGGCCAGCTCCCCATGTACATCGTGCCCCAAGTACTGCGCCAAATCAGTGAGGACCACCGGATAGTGGTGCGCAACGGGGCCATCATGAGAGACCTACTCTTCGTCGACGACTGCATTGAAGCCGTGCTCAAACTTGCGGTGTCTCCGTCGGCCATGAATTCGGTATTCAACATCGGCTCGGGCCACATTGTGTCAATCGCCGATGTGGCCACCGCAGCCGTGGGAGCATCGGGTGAGCGCGGAGTCGAGATAGTCGACCTGGAACAGAACATCGAAAACTCCCCAACCGCCCTCATCGCCGATATCAGCCGAGTACAGGCTACCATTGATTGGAGTCCCAAGACGAACCTTGAGGAGGGTCTCCGGAAGATGTGGAATGCTATGTGACGCGGGGCAACTTTAGCCGGGATAAATTCGAATGCGGGATAAATTCGAATGGAGGAAGCATCGAACAAATCCCATTCATGAGGATTCTGGGCACCCGGGTGCACGCCGTCGAGAACCCCCAGGTGGTGGAACTCATGGCTCACTGGATCGAGACGGACCACCAGCGATGCCATCATGTAGTCAATACCGGCATGCATGGTATCATGGAGGGGCATAGGGACCCGGAGTTCAAGGCAATCCTCAACGCCGCGGACCTCTTCGCACCCGACGGGGTATTGGTACTCATGATAGCCCGCCTGCGTGGCCATTCCCTGCGAAAGAGCAACACTGGACCGCAATTGATGTGGGACTTCAGCGAGGTGGCGGGCCACAAGGGCTACAGGTATTTCATCTTTGGTGATACTGAAGACACGCTTCAACCCTTGGCCGAAAAGCTGACGGAGGCGTTTCCCGGCCTCAAGATAGTGGGGCTCCATTCACCCCCCTTCCGGCCCCTGACCTCCCAAGAGAATGAGGCGATCGTCGCCGCCATCAACGAAGCCCACCCGGACGTACTATGGGTTGGCCTCGGGGCCCCCAAACAGGAGAGATGGATTTCCGAACACCGCCACCGGTTAAACGCCACGGTGGTAGTTGGAGTAGGGGCTGCTTTCAAGTTCCATAGCGGCAAGGTCGAGCGAGCCCCTACCTGGTTGCGCAATTGGGGCTTTGAGTGGCTGTGGCGGCTCCTCCGCGAACCCAAGCGGGTGTGGAGGCGGGTCTTCGTCGATGCACCCCAATTCATAAGCCTGGCAGCGCTGGAGTTGAGCGGCCTGAAAAAGTTCGACTGACCGGCCCAGCGGTGAGACCGCACCGGTCCCGAATCCGGGGCGGTCCGCACCGTCACCCGGCCGTGAACAATGCCCGGGTGACCTCATGATTTATCGAGGAGTGATCTAATGGCGAAACGTGCTCTCGTGACCGGGGCCGGCGGCTTCATCGGGCACCATATGGTCAAGTACCTGGTGGACCGAGGGTACTGGGTCCGGGGCGTAGACCTCAAAGAGCCGGAGTACGAAGCCACCGCCGCCCATGAGTTTGAGATACTGGACCTGCGCCGGTGGGACAACGCGCTGCTGGCTACCCGCGGCGTAGACCACGTCTATAACCTGGCCGCCGACATGGGGGGGATCGGCTACATCTCCTTCCATCATGGGTACTCGGCCCACAGCAACATCCTGGTGAGCACCCACATGCTGGAGGCGAGCCGGGTCAACGGCGCATCCAGGTTCTTTTTCTCCAGTTCCGCCTGTGTCTACCCGCAGTACCGGCAGAACGTGCCCGAGGTAACGCCCCTCAAGGAGGAAGACGCGAGCCCCTACGATCCCGACGAGGGCTACGGCTGGGAAAAACTGTTCACCGAAAAGCTCTGCCAGTACTACGGAGACGAGTACGGCCTGAAGACCCGGGTCGCCCGCTTCCATAACGTCTATGGCCCCCTGGGAACTTACCAGGGCGGCCGGGAAAAGGCCCCCGCCGCTATTTGCCGCAAGGTGGCGCTGGCGGAAGATGGTGGCCCCATCGAAGTTTGGGGCGATGGGGAGCAGACCCGCTCCTTCATGTACGTGGACGACTGTGTAGAGGGAATATACCGGCTCATCCATTCGGACCACAGCCAGCCGCTCAACGTGGGAACCGACCGTCTCATTACGATAAATGCGCTGGTGGACCTCGTCTCCGGCATAGCAGGCAAGACGCTAAAGAAAGAGCATAACCTCACGGGACCCCAGGGGGTGCGGGGCCGCAACAGCGACAACACACGGCTCCGCCAGGTCTTGGACTGGGAGCCTTCCATTACCCTCGAGGACGGCCTGGCAATCACCTATCGGTGGATCGAAAACGAGCTGGTCAAACAGAGCAGCGCCGCCGGAGTTGCCCGGTAGCCGGCGGACCGGCTGACCAGGGGCAGATAAAATCAATCCCTGGGGTTCATTGCGAACTCATGAGGGCTGGACAAGATGGCGAATCAGGTTCCTAAACCCAGGAGTGGCTCCTACAAGATATGGTTTGACTATAGCCTGCTGGCCGTGGCTCACCTCTTTCTCTTACCTCTCTGGCTGCTGCTCTGGACGTTGATTCCCCTTGTTATCTGGATTGGAGACCGCGGCCCCGTTTTTTACAAGCAGAATCGAACCGGAAAGAACGGGAAGGTATTCTCTATCCTGAAATTCCGCACTATGGTGCCGGGGGCCGACCGAAGCGGGCCGGCCTGGACCATGCCGAACGACCCACGGGTGACTCGCGTCGGCCGGCTACTGCGCCGCACGGCGTTGGACGAGCTTCCGGGGTTGGTCAGCATCTTGAAGAGAGAGATGAGCTTCGTCGGCCCCAGGGCGCTGGACACGGAGGAGCAAAGGACGCTGGAGCAACAGGTTCCCGGTTTCGCGGACCGCTTGCAGGTTCTTCCCGGCCTCACCGGGCTGGCCCAGGTGTACGACCTCACCGATGATGCTCAAGAAAAGTTTCGCTACGATTTGGAATACCTCCGGCGCATGGGGCCCTGGCTGGATGTACAACTCCTGAGCCGTTCGGTGATGAACACTTTGGCGAGACGCTGGGACCGGCGTGGCGGAAAGTCCACGGAGATCGGCGAAATCCCGGCCCCGGTGGACGCGGGCACCCAAGATCGCGAGACCGCGAACGGAGGTCAGGTCAAACCGGGCACCGGGGGCTAATGGGCATCCACCAAGGCCCTCGGGTTTACGGCCCCAAGGTGCGGGGCTACCATTCACCGCTCTCCAGTATGGCCGCTCGACCAAGGAGCGGCCAGTTTGCTGTTTGACATGGCAGTATATGCGGCAAAGAGGATGAATCCAGCCACAGGAATCCGGGCTACAGCCCGCGGAAGGCTTTCGCGGATCGGGTGGGCGGCTCAGCTCAGGGAAGGCGGCCGGTGAATCCCTCAGAGGGGACCTCCGAGCATACCCGCGCGTCCCGATTTGGGTACTCGACTAGCGCGAGCTACTTGCTCCCGGTCAGATCCATGCTCTCCAAGCTTGGTGTCCGCCGCCTGCTCTTTGTAGTTTCTTGCGTTGCGGTCCTTCTGTCTCCGTTCGCCTACATCGGCAATTACGCGGGCGACTCTCAGGTCCACCTCATCTACGGCGAGAACGCGGCCGAGGGGAGATTCTTCGAATTCAACCCCGGAGAGAAGTCTCCCGGTGTAACCAGCCCCGGGTACATGCTGTTCATCGCCGGCCTGTACCGGGCATTTCCCGCCGCGGCAGTGCCGGCCATCGTCAAGGGAGCGAACCTGCTTCTATGGTATGGGCTCGTCGTTCTCGTCTTTTTGACCGCCCGACGCTACCTGCGCTCCGGCGTTTGGGCGATGATCGCCGCTCTGGCTGCCGGGTTGCTGCCCGGTTCGGTGTACAACTCCACCATTGGGATGGAGAACGGGATATTTGCCTTCTTCATCTTCCTTTGGTTTTATGCCGCCTCGCGGTCCGGGTGGTTCACGGTGCCGGCGAACGTAAACAAGACCGTGCGCCACGAGCTGGCCCTGGGGTTTCTCCTGGGACTGGCCTGCTGGCTCCGCCCGGAAGGGTTCATCGTTGCTGCCATCGCGCTCATCTATCGTGGCCTGACGTCATTCGGTTCGGGGCGAGCCCTGGCCGGGACCATGCTTCGCTCCGCGGTCTTTTTGGCGCCCTTCCTGATGATGACCGGCGCCCTGGCCTATTTCCATCTTTCTCAGACCGACCACCTTCTCCCAAGCTCTGGGCTATCCCGCATGTTGATGAGCAATGTTTCCCCGGATTCCTACCAGATTGGCCCTCTCTTCGTCAGCTCCAGGTTCGCCATAAGGCTTGCCGAGTACTTCCCTTTGACGACCCTGTGGCTGCTCGCCAACTGGCTGTACGTCACGGGACGCCTGGAGCTTCACGGGTCGAAGAGCGGGGCAGGCTTTCTCATCGTCCTGTTCTGGGCCGGCTTCATCCTCTACAGCTCTTTGCTTGGCTCGATTCACGTCGCCCGCCTCGCCATTTTCCTGATGCCTGCGCTGGTGCTGGTGGCCGTGATGGGCGCTCAATGGCTGTGGAATACCTGGAGTCAGTCCCGGGGCTCAACCTACAGATACGGGCTGCGGATCTCGATGGTTGCTTCGGCCGTCGTGCTGGGCGGAGTCTTCCTGGCGGAAACCGGCCTGAGGCTGGAGCTGGACTCCGACGCGTCATTGTGGAGGTGCATCAAAGCCCCTTCGGAGCGCCAAGCCACCAGCGATGCCCTTTTCAACCTGCTGGGCCAACCCCAGACCCTGCCCATCTCAGTTGCGATGCAAGAGGTCCAGCTCCGCTACTGGCTGGATGATCGTTTTGAGGTCCGTTCCCTCGATGGAAGGGTCGACCCGGCCCTCCTTGACCACGCCACCAGGGTTAGCGTCGATCACATCGGGTACTTGAAAGAACGGTGGGTTCAATTCCTGTTGGATACGCCGGCCTACAACCGTGATCCGCACCTCTGGTCCCTCAGACGGCTGGCCGAACTCCAGCCGGGCGAGGCTCTCGACCACGAAGGGCTGGCCTTCTCCCGCCTCCCGGTCCAGCCTCCGGTCCCGGAGAAGGGAGGAACCAAGGGTCCCGGCGGATGGCGATGGTTTGCCAACGCCGATGGTCCCATCGTCCTCCGGACGTTCACGCAGGTGTTGATCCGGGTGGAACCGGCGGGTCCAGGGTAAAGGTCGTACTTTGAGCTTCAATGTGCAGTGGACGCCTTTCGATCGACGCAAGTATTCGACCCTGCCTGGGTTGGCAACCCTGAATCCCCGGAGCCGGGTGCTTCCCGATGGTCCTCGCCCACGGGCGGCGACGGGCGCCCGCGGGCGTTGCAAACCGTATTCCGCTGGTGGCAAGACATCCACGTCAAGAAACCACGGGCCACCTTCGAAGCGGTGTGGCGGAGCTGTCGCCAGGCCGGCGGACGGCGCGCCCTGCCAGGGCCGGACTATATCCTTTACAGCTTTGTCCCTGCCGAAGTGTGGTGACAGGGGACCTTGGCCAATGCGAGATGGTGGTACCGCTTCCCTTGGGCCACCGGTGTTGCCTTCGATCCGTTCCGGCAAACAACCGAGCCGGATGCCCGGCGCTTCAAATTGGTATAACAAGGCCGGAGCGGTTCCGGTCTTCTTGAGCGCCCGAGACGTGAGCCGCGATATTCGATTGGTTGACTCTTGGGAATGCGCCGCCCTTGCCGGCGCAGCCCTACTTCCCGAAGAACTCAGGGTGGCAGTGTCCGGCCATGGCGCGGGCCTCCTCCACCCCATGCTCCTACAAATACGTTCCGGACGGCAAATTTGACGACGGCTAGAAATCAATTGGCTCCTTCGGGCGCCAACGTAAACCTATCCTTGTGGGTCAACCGGGGCCTGGAAGCTCTTTGGCTTCTGACGGTTTTCCTGGTGCCGCTGGCATTCCTGGACCGCGACTACGCGAGGTCCGAGGCGTTGATCGCCTACGCCGAAGTACCCAAGATCGCGCTGTTGCGGACGCTGACCGGGCTGATGGCCGTGCTCTGGCTGGTCGAGTGGGTCGCTCAGGGCCGGGTTCCCTTCAGCTCCTTGATCAGCGGCGGATGGTCCGGCGTTCGACCGTCCCTGTGGCCGGCGGCTCTGTCCAAATGGCTTAGAGAAAGTCCGACCCGATGGCTCCTCCTGGCCGTTGGGGTCTACCTAGGGACGACTCTTCTCAGCACCGTCCTGTCGTCATCGGTCAACACCAGCATCTGGGGTGAAATACCGGGCCAGGACGGCTACTCCGCGTACAATGTTATCGCCTACGTGCTGCTCTTCTCGGTGATCGCGACCCACCTGAAGACCCGGGCCCAATTGTGGCGCCTGCTTGGGACAATCGTAGCCATGGGCGTGTTCTTGGCCGGATACGGGATGCTCCAGCACTACGGGTTCGATTTTTTTGACTTGTCCGAAATCTCGGGTTCCGGTTCTCGCCGAGTAACCGGCACCACGGGTAATCCCATCTTCACGGCCGCCGTCCTATCCATGACAATACCGGCCACATTGGCGGTAGCGGCCGTTGCCATGCCGGAACCGGTAGCAATGTTCGGACGTCGTGTCGAAAGCCAGTGGCAATGGGCGCGGTCACTGGCACCAATGGGTCTCTGGGCGGGGGTCCTGACGGTGCAGCTGCTGGGGATCATGTTCACCTTTAGCCGGGGCCCTTGGGTGGGCACCATCGTGGGCCTGGCTTGTTTCCTGGGCCTGAGCCTATTGGTAGCTGGCTGGCGGCATTTCTGGCGGGCCTCCCTGGTATTGGGACTGGCCGGGGCCTGGTCTCTGGCTTTTCTCCAGTGGCAGGGAAACATCAACTTCTTGAACAGCGGGCCGTTGTTTAGTCCTCTGATGGCTCTGGGAGGAGTCCTAGTCGCCGGGGCCGTATGGACTAGCATGCGGGTCCTTGGGCTGGCCGCCCTCGCGCTGGGAACCGTAGGGGTGGCAGTAGCTGCCCTCATCCTGGTCCCTATATGGTTTGGAGGCAGCGGACCCGGGTCGTCCCAGCCCGTCACGGAGGAAAGAGCCGGCGAACTTGCCCAACGATTCTCTTCCATCAGAACCGACGTGCTTGGCGGCTTCATCGGGGGCCGCGGGACCCACTGGACAGTATCCTGGAGTCTCATACGCGGCCACCCGTGGTTCGAGTTCGATGACCTCAGCCTCCGTCGGCTACGCCCACTTATTGGGTACGGGCCGGACCTATTCCGGTACACGTACCTGCTGGAGAGCCCCCCTGAAGACGTGGGCCTGCTTAATTTGGAACCAGACCACGCCCACAACTATTTCATCCACCAGGCCGTGGAGCAAGGATTTCTAGGACTATTCAGCTCCTTGGGTCTATTCGCCGCTGTCTTCCTGGCTGGTGGGTACATGGTGTGGAGGCACAGGCAACGCAACTATCAGACCCGTTTCCTCCTGCTGATTGGACTTGTTGCGATACTGGCGGGCCGGTTCCTGGAGATGCAAGTGGGCATCGCCAGGGTGTCCGACCTGACAATTCTCTGGACACTGCTGGCGATGTTCGCCGCCTTGTCCACGGTAGTGAGCGCCTCGGAGGCAGTTCCGGAGCCGGCTCAACCACTGGACAGGCCCCAGCGGCGCCAACGCGGCCGGAGGGAGGTCGCCGCCGTTGCCCTCACTCCAAAATGGGCGTATCTATGGTGGCTTGCCATTGTGGCCGCGCTGATTGGCATGATCGCGGTTGTTACGTGGGTGAAGGGAATCAACAACGTTCGGGCCGCGGTGAGCGCGGGAGACGCCGTACGGAGCTTCCAGCAGGGTGACCTCGAAGCGGCCATGGCCAGCCTGGACCGGGCGATCGAGTTGGCCCCAAATGTGCCGGTCTATTACAACTACAAAGCCAGCGTATACCTGACGTACCAGGTCACGCAGCGTTCCACTCCAGAACCGGAGTGCAGTAAACAAGTAGACATTGGCTACAGCGAATGCCTGGCCTTCCAGAGGTATTTGAGCGACCTGGCAGGAGTTGATAGGCGTCCCTTCTATTATCGCTCCCGCTTGGCGGTGGCCGCCTCAGCCTATGATCTGCGGGACACCGATTATTCCATCAGGACAGGTGAAAATGTCAGGACCATACGGCTCCGCGATGAAACTGTCCGGTATTACCAGGAGAGTTTGGCGCTGGTCCCCGCAAACTGGCACCTGCAAAACGAGCTGGCCGACGCCCTTTTAGAAGCCGGCCGGCCCACGGAAGCGCTGGAAAACCTCGAGGAGTCCCTGGCCATTACCAAGGACACCGCCCTATCGGCGAGGGCCCCATATCTGCAGGCTACGGCCTACCGGGACCTGGGCCAACTTGAGGAGTCCGCCAGGGCCCTCGAGCGAAGCCTCGCGATCAGTTTCACTGCCCCTTGGGCGCCCGAGGCCATCGAGCGTCTCCAGGAAACTTACGTCGAGCTGGGCAGGCCGGTCACGGTTGAGTACTTTGACGGGATCATCGATCGGAACCCCGAAGACGCCATAGCTATTTACAACCGCGGCCTGGCCTACCGCCGCCTCGGTCAACCGGAGCGGGCCGTCGCGGACTTCGGCCGGAGCATCGCCCTCGGCTTCAGGTCTGCCGAAGTCTACGCCGCCCGAGGCAACGCTTTCTTCGCTACGGGGACCAACGACGGCCAAGCCAGGGTCGACTTGGCGGTCGCCATTAACTTCGAGCCCCAAAACCCCCTGTACCACGTTTATCTGGGTAACTTCTACCGCTCGAGGGCTCCCGAGGCGGCTATTATGGAGTTCGACCAGGCCATCCAGCTAGATCCCCAACTGGCC
>PVBE011120361.1_pt1 | contig 34271 bp, 30 predicted proteins | sample 1631181 | NCBI WGS metagenome assembly PVBE01 (sample SAMN08397723, study PRJNA350692) | Marine metagenome, whole genome shotgun sequencing project. | isolation source: water | place: Pacific Ocean | collected 2012-04
CCACCAGTTGATACGATACGACCTCCCCGTTTTGCTACTTCCTCTAGTATTTGAGATTCCATATCACGGAAGAATTCCTCACCGTTATATTTGAAAATATCAGGAATGGTTTTTCCTGAACGATCTGCGATTACTCCGTCCATTTCTACAAACGGCCAGCCTAATGATTCCGCAACAAGTTGGCCTGAACGAGTTTTCCCTGTACCGGAAAGGCCGATCAAGTAAATGTTAAGCTTGCCTGCCATAATTTACGACAAATAATCTTTTCTTAAGCTAGTTAATCAGCTTTGACCAAAAGCTTGGTGGGATTCAACGTAGCTTGCGTAATTACGCTTAATTTCATCGAGCGAATCACCGCCGAATTTTTCGAGTAAAGCCTCTACGAGCGTCAATGCCATCATAGCTTCTCCAACCGGGCATGCGCGCGAAACCTGGCAAATGTCACTGCGATTGTAGGCTGCCTCGACCACTTTTCCGGTATTGATATCTACTGATGGTAGCGGACTTGTCATTGTGGCGATTGGTTTTATTGCGACATTAACAACGATAGGTTGTCCGTTTGACATTCCGCCTTCGATACCACCGGCGTGATTTGAAGTCTGTTTGAATCTACGGTTATCGGAAGGATCTGGAACAATTACGTCTTGTACTTCTCTGCCTGGTTTCCGCGTGTTTGAAAACCCAGAGCCAATCTCAACTCCTTTTACGGCGTTGATACTCATCATAGATCGTGCAAGTCTAGCGTCCAGTTTGCGATCCCAGTGGACATAGCTACCTAAGCCGACCGGGGCGCCAAACGCGACTACCTGGAATATACCGCCGATCGTTGTTCGGTCAGCTTTTGCTTTGTCGATCGCTGCTTTGAAGCGTTTATCTGCATCGTCATCAGAGGCTCGTACATCTGATGTTTCCACAGCATTCCAGTCAACATCGTCTGTTGATATTGCCAGCCCATCTTGATCACCGGTTGCGATAACTCTTGCGTGAATTGAAATGCCGAATTCTTCAAGAAGCCTGCGGGCTATTGAAGCAGCTGCAACCCGTGCAGCAGTTTCTCGCGCACTTGCTCTTTCTAAAACATTTCGTAAGTCATGTTGCACATATTTCAGCGCACCAGGAAAATCAGCATGCCCTGGTACGACTTTTGTGTGTACTTTTTTATCTACATCTTTGCCTACTGGTAGAACTGCCATGGCTTCTGTCCAGTTAGAAAAGTCTTTATTTTCCACCCACATGGCTATTGGAGATCCCAGCGATACACCATGGCGTACCCCAGAGCGAATCTCGGCGCGATCTTTTTCGATTTTCATTCGACCACCAGAGCCATAACCCTTTTGACGGCGAGACATCTGCTTTTCAATGTAGTCTTCATTTACATCGAGTCCAGCAGGTATTCCTTCCACAATGACCGTAAGGCCTGGACCATGTGATTCTCCAGCCGTCAGGTAGCGAAATGTCGTCATGAGTCTCGTTTCTCGTTCATCACTTGAAGATGGTGTTTACAGTCCATATACAGGGGATCTATATTGTCATGCCTATCCTTATTGGAATTATAGGCAGTTGACAGAAATCAAACCATGTTTAGCTTAGCTCGAGAGCTCTCTCGATTGCTGAAAACATTGTGTTCACCGGTGCTTTTTGTCCTGTTGCCATCTCGAAACCTTCTATTCCTTGAAAAACGAGCATGCTAATGCCACCCGCACTGGTTGCGCCAGCCTGGTCGACTTCCCGCAAAAACCGTGTCATTGGTGGAGCGTAGACGACATCGTATCCAATTGCATCTGCTGAGATCATATCGGACGTAACTGGGGTTGCGAGTTCTGCTGGGCCTCCAGCCATTCCCAGTGAGGTTGTGTTAACTAGTAGGCCTGAATACGGGACGTGATCGGCAAGCTCATCTCTACTCATGCCAATCGCCTCAGGTTTAAATGGTGCCTCTGTGAAGTAGGATGCTAGTTCCTGAGCTCTCTCAAGAGTCCGGTTGGCGATGGTCAATCTTTTGATTCCCGCAGTCTTTAGGGCGTATACAACCGCCCGAGCGGCTCCTCCTGCTCCAAATACAGTTGCGTCAACTCCTTGAGGTTCAAACCCAACTTTTTCTCGTAGAGCTCGGATAAAGCCAGTTCCATCGGTGTTATGCCCGATAAGTTTTCCGTTTTTGTTGAAAATCCAGTTGACTGCACCAATTTGTTGCGCAGCGTCGGAGAGTTCATCAACCATTGAGATGACTTCTTGCTTATGCGGTAACGTAACACATGCGGCAAGAAATCCATCAGAACGGAATGTAGCCACCCTGTCTGCGAGCGCTTCGGGCGCAACATCCCATGCTTCGAAGGTTTCTTCGATGTCTAACGCGTCGAGGCCGGCCTGTTGAAAAACAGGGGATTTCGTATGTCCAATGGGATGCCCCATTACCCCAATATTGCTATTCATAGTTCCACAATTCTCGTTTTTACTATCATTCTCAACTCTTATTTCGATTGAATGTAAGAGTTGAGAATGATAGCTGCAGATGCTGAGTCTATTTTGCCGCGGTTCATGCCTCTTTCCTTCGAGGGTGTTTTACCTGCTGCCCTTAGTAGGTTTTGGGCTTCTAAAGTAGTCATTCTTTCATCCCAAACAATCACAGGTAATTGCGTGAGGTTTCGTAATCTGGAACAAAATGCATTTACCTTGCGAGCAGCTTTGCCTACCGAACCGTCCAGTGAAAGAGGTAACCCGACAATAATTGCCATAGCCTTTTGATCCGCTGCTAAAGAAGCGATGTTTAGAGGATCATCGGATCCAGTGGCTTTTATTGGGTCAATCGGGGTTGCAATGGTTCCTGTTGGATCACTAAGGGCGAGTCCGATTCTGACGTCACCATAGTCAACTCCGAGTGCTCGACCTAAATTTGGAATATTTAACCGCCCTGCTTTGTCAAATCTAAGTTAGTGACTTTTTGATAATTTCTTCTGTTGACTCTAGTGCCACTGTAAGTTGATCAGCTTTTTTCCCTCCCGCTTGAGCCACAATTGGACTCCCGCCACCTCCACCGTCAATACGTTTTGCAATTTCTTGTGCAATATTCCCCGAATGGATCCCTACTTTGATCATATCTTGAGTTGCCATGACGATAACTATAGGTCTTTTGTCTATGACGCTCCCTAATACCACGACACCTTCTCCAATCTGATTTTTGAGATGATCACCGGCTTTTCTCAGTGCGTCCACATTTGAGGCAGGAATCTGACCTATTTCAACGCGTATGGTAGTTCCGTTTGAATCAATGTCTACTCTAGTAGTGGTGTTATTTGTATTACCTGATCCAACACTTACTTGGAGTAGTTGCTGCTCGAGCTGTGCTACGCGTTTTCTGGTTTGGTTGAGATCATCCAATGTTGCGCCGATACGCGAGGGAGTTTCAGAAATCCCAACCCGGAATTTTGTGGCGATATCTTCTAGTGTGTCGAATCGATCACGAATCTCTTGTTCGGCAGTAATTCCGGTTATTGCTTCCATGCGTCGCATACCAGATCCAATTCCCGTTTCCGACATGATTACGAAGGTCCCGATTCCCCCAGTTTGATCCATGTGGGTACCACCACAAAGCTCATAGCTCCAGGGAGCGTCGATCTTGATAGTACGGACTTCGTTTTCATACGTATCTCCGAAGAAGGCCAAAGCACCCTCTGCTACTGCATCTCCGTAAGTGGTCCAGTGAACTTCGACTTCACGGTTTAAGCGAATCTTCTCGTTTACACGGTTTTGTATTGCCGTGATCTGTTCTTTTGAAAGTGCCTCCATGTTTGTAAAATCGAATCGGAGTCTATCGGGATCAACAACGGATCCTGCCTGGCGGACATGACTTCCTACAATCTCTCGTAGTGCAGCGTGTACTAGGTGAGTGGCAGTGTGATTACGCCGAATACGTTCTCGCCGATCTTCATCTACAGCAGCGTTGATTACATCTCCTTTATGTATAGAACCTGACATGACCGTGCCGAAATGAACATTTATGTGTCCGTAGGGAGCCCTAGTGTCTGTTATTCGAATTTCGCAGTTTTCATTACTGATAATTCCCGTATCACCAACCTGGCCGCCTCGAGCAGCGTAAAAAGGTGTTTTATCGAGGATTAGCTCCACTTTATCGTCTTGTTCGGCTGACTCCACACTGGCGCCATTAATCACAATCGCTGATATCGTGGCGTCTGCAGTAAGTGTTTCGTAACCGATGAATGGAGTGTCATCGATCTCCATATCTTCATAGATGCGGGTTGAATCAGCGTTGCCTCCAAATGCCCCGACGGCCCGTCCACGTTCCCGTTGTTTTTGCATTTCAGAAGCAAATCCGTCGGCATCTACCGAGATACCGGCTTTTCCTGCAACTTCATCGGTAACTTCAAATGGATATCCGTACGTGTCATACAGTACAAATGCTTCTTTGCCAGAGATACGAGCTTGCCACCGATCAATTCCTGTTGTGTCATTAGACTCGACCAGACTCTGTATTTCTGAAATAGCCTGTCTTCGGCCAATGGCATGAGCTTCATCACCAATTGGTGGTTTTGGTCGTTTGCCATCTTTGGCAGCTCGTGCTGCATCTGGGTTTTCAAATCGATAGTCGATCATTCCCGAGAGGACAAGTGCACCAAATTCTAAGGTGCGTGAAAAGCTGTTCTCTTCTTGTTCTAGAACGTTTTTGATGAAATCATAGTTTTGCGCCAATTCGGGGTAAATATGACTCATTTGATCGCGTACAGTTTTGGTAAGCGACGATAAAATCGAATCGTCAAGTCCTAAATCTTTGCCGAATAGCATCCCACGTCTGATTAGACGTCTTAGGACGTATCCTCGGCCAGTATTACCTGGGATAACCCCGTCACCAATCAGAAAACAAGATGATCTGGCATGTTCGGCGACGACACGTATTGCCCGATCAGTTTCTGGGTCTGAATTCCATTTTTTGCCGGACAATTTTTCAACATGTGCAATTATGCTGCTAAACGCGTCCGTATCGTAGACATTGTCGACGCCTTGCAAGACAGACAGCATGCGTTCGAATCCCATACCAGTATCGATATTTTTTGCAGGTAGAACAGAGTCATTACCTTCTATATCTCGATAAAATTGCGTGAAGACTAGGTTATATAACTCGATGAAATCTTCGTGGTAATTGGGTCCCCATTGTCCGTTTCGGATTGGATCATCCACGTTAGGGACATCTTCAAGGGATCCCCTGTAATAATTGATTTCGGAGCTTGGACCGCACACTCCTTCGTTTCCTGCTGGTCCCCACCAGTTATCTTCATCTCCAAATCTATAAATCCGTTCGGTTGGAATACCAAGTTCTCTCCAAATGTGTTCGGCTTCATCATCAGTGGTATACACGGTGAAGTAGAGACGCTCAGGATCTAACCCGAGTTGATTTGTTAATAGGTCTAACGCCCAAGTACAAGCCTCTTTCTTGAAATAATTTCCAAAGCTGAAATTACCTAGCATTTCGAACATGGTTAGATGTGTGTCATCTCCGACTTCCTCAATATCTGTTGTTCGAAAGCACTTTTGAGAGGTAGTTATGCGAGGGTGTGGTGGTTCTTTCTCTCCTGAAAAATATGGTTTGAATTGAGCCATACCCGAGTTGACAAGAAGTAGGGTTGGATCCGCTGCAGGAATCAGGGAAGATGATGGCATGCGTAAATGATCATGCGTTTCAAAATAAGCGAGAAACGCTTCTCTCAACTCATCTGCTGTTTTTGGAGGACCTGCGCTCATTTTTCTCCGGATCATCAGGACGCATTTGATGAAGACTAAATCAATGCACTAATTTTAGTTAGCGTTCAAAATCTGTGTTAAAAAGTTTTAGCATGTTTGGCTGGGTTGATCACATGAGTTTCTGAATAATTTAATGAGATTCTCGATTCCGTTTTTCGAGATGGCGTTTATAAGTTGCTACTCGTTGTCAGGAATGTCAACTATCAGTGTGCGGGCTCTTATGTCCCAATCCGGTTCACCCATCCGTGCGCTTGTTGCTACGGCTATTGTTGCTAGTAACTCTTCTCGGCGTTCTGGAGTGATTGGAGCACCTGCATCGATCAGCTCAGGTGTTTGCTTTTCGGATTCGCCACTAGCGCTAGTAGAAGGTTTTGAGACGCGCTCACTTTGAGTAGATGTGGTGTGTTGTTTGACTTCATCAATTCCTTCGTAACGGAATGGGGGTTGTGCCTCGCCCCAGTAAACGGTTTGGTGTGGGAATGGAATTTCGATGCCTTCATTATCGAGTCGGATTTTAATGCGTTTTCGCATCTCGCCTGTGATTTCCCATTGCTTCATAGGCTTACAGTCACCTAACATCTTGAATGTCACCGCTGAGTCGTCCAGCGAGTCTAGGCGGAGCACTTGTGGTGGAGTTATCAACATCAGGCCGTAATACGGGTCAGCGGCTATTTCTTCACCAACTTCATTAAGAACTTCAACAACTCGATCAACATCTTCCTTATAGGCAACACCGATATCTAGATTAACCCTGGACCAGTATTTTGTTTTGTTGAAGGCAACAGAAATTTCGCCATTCGGTATGACGATTACTTGTCCATCCAGATCACGCAGCACTGTACGTCTGAGATTGATTGACTCTACTAATCCCGAAGTTCCAGCTACCGTAACCACGTCTCCCGTTCGATATTGATTTTCCGCAAGTATGAAAACTCCCGCGATTAAATCTCTGACCAAATATTGGGCCCCAAACCCTACTGCGATTCCAGCGATTCCGAATCCGCCAAGAACAGGACCGATTGGAACCGATAGTTCTGTGAGAATCATGAAAAGCGCTGATATGTAAATTAGTGTGACAACCGCACCGACAAAAACGCTCGAAAGTGTTTCTGAACGTTTCATGATCTCATCGTGGTCTGCGGCAGAAGCCTGCGTAAGCATGATGGATGACAAAAGTCTGGGTATGGCACGTCGGGTTACGCGACCGAGGACCCAGCTGAGAAATAGGATCAATACGATACGTAAGCCGTCTGTGACCAACCAGTTAAAACTAGCAGCCCCAAAATTCTGTAAATAATCGATTGCTGGATCTATATTATTGCCAAGGACCTGAAGTATTCCAAGAACAGCCGCTACGCCAAACACAATGGCTGTAAAGAAGTTTGAAATCCAAGAATCAGCGGCTTGAACAGCCATCCCAACATCGGCAGTTGCTTCATGTTGATCGAGTCCACGTATCGCCTGCCTAAGCCCTCGGCGCAAGACGCGGCGAACGATCCACCACCCGATTACTGCGCCGACCGCAATCAGTAAAGCCCAAAGTCCACCATCAGATAGCCAAGCTAAGAAGGTGCCTTCGGCGGGGTGACCCAAGAATGTATCGAGAAACGAGTCTTCCATTTGTATGAACCAGCACCCAGCGCAATGCCCTAGTGAATCAGGTAGCCGAGTGCAGGGATTGTTGATGATTAGACAATGAAGGTACAGTTTTGTCGTTGTAACAAACTGAAAGAGAGTTAATTCCCGCTATTTTCCCAGAGTGTGACGTATGCACCACTAGTTCCCGAAATTAGACCTGACAGGTCTTGGCGGGTGGCCTTTTGTAGCGCGAGGCGCTCTTTGCGCATAAGGGCCGATAGTTGCTCGTTTAACTGGTCTAGCATTTCCGACGGAAGTTTCTTCCCAAACAATTCACCTGTTGCTTCACTTAGTTGTGAATTTTTGAACTCAAGTAAAGACCCAGCAAAAAAAAGGACGCCAACTGTGCCATTTGCATCATTAGCATCTGCGGTTATATCGATTCCAAGTTCTGCAATGATTCGCTGTAGTGAATTAGACCGAACTATTGCTTCTACTTGTTGAGGGATACCCATCAATTCAAGGAAGCCTATGTCTTTACGTCGGATCATTTTCGAGAAATCACGTTCGACAGTGGAGTAAAAGTCTTCTCCGAGTATGTTGGATATCGACAAGGTGAGTACAGTAGGCCCATTGGGACGAGTGTCCCTGGTGTCTACAGCGATGAATTCCCGCAGGTGAGGGAAGATGCACAAGGTTATGTCGGCGTTTTGCCGATCAGAATCAAACATCTTTCGATTTTAACCTCAGTCGATACCAAATAACTGTTTGATACGCTGAAACAAACTAATTTTTACTCCTCTTCGGGCATTATGCCAACTTTGTTCAGCCGAGGATGAGCGCGCTAGGTTGGAGGCACGTTTTTTCATGACGTCGCGTATTTCTCGTTCTTCACTTTTATCTAACCAGAATCCTGCATCGGTCGGGCAGGATTCTATTTCGAGGTTATAGCCTCGGTACCGAAATCGAATCATGTTTTTATGGCAATGGGGGCAATCGTGATCAACTTCGTGTTTCCCATATTGCCGTTGGCCTTTAACCATGTTCGCATTGGCTGCTCTATCTTCTAGTATTTCCAGAGTATCGAGGGTGAGCCATACTCCATCACATTTGGGGCATGTTGAAGATTCTTCACCTGCGGTTTTGGATAGAACGAGATTTGTTTGGTCTACTGGACATACCAGTTGGTTCAATTTGATAAATCCTTGGTTGATTTGGGAAGGTAGGTGGAAACGATGGTGGAGTTAAATCATTATCGAAACTTATAAAGTCTTTTCTCTTACTTAGTTGATTTCTCGTGGGAATAACGGAAGTCACAATGTGATGATCCTTCCATGATTGTTTGTGTTCGGCGCAGTTTGATTTCTGAGTTGAAACCGGAACAAAATTCAAAATCACGCGTGCACGAAAATATTTCACCGAGATCAGGGTACCCGAGTTCTTCGTACATTTCGGCGTATTTGCACCGTGTCACGTTGAATGAGTATTCTCGATTATCGGTTTTGATAACTTCAATTTCGAGAGCACCGTTTCTTCTCCATGCGTCTTTGTTCGAGGCGTAGTCTTCGAGTTCATTTGATCCAATATCTTGTGCGAATTGTGCACCTTGTTCTCGTGCTAGGCTCGTGATTACAGTTCTGGCGACCTCGTTAGTTTTTTCTATTCCGATTTCATTCTGAAAGGCCTTGAGCATCGGTCCTAGAACTAAAGCTTCAACTTGACGTCGATCAATGACATCCATTTGATTCGGGTGAAAAGTCATGTAACAAATTCCTGACAGTTTGAGAATCGAAGTGATTCACGGAGTATAAACCCTGATGTTCGCAGTTGTTTTCACGCCTTAACTATACGAACACTTAACCCATCTGCGGTGAGTGCAATTTCACCCTTTTTAAGAGCAACCGCATCATTGCCGTAGATTTCTTTTCGCCATCCGGTCATTGCTCGGACATCAGGTTCGTCTTCAGTTGCGATCTGATCCAACTCCTTGCGATTCGCCACCAACTGGGCAGCAATACCGTTTTCGTCGCATCGCAATTTTAGTAGTGCCTGTAAAAGCGATACCAATGTATTGTGTCCTCTTAATGGTGATCTGCCCCTATCGGGATCTGGACATTTTTCTTCGGGAATTGCGAGGCCGATATTTACTGCCTCAATCAATCCTGTTCCGTATCGTCCATTTGCCAATTGCTCATTCACACCACGTACTCGTTCGAGGTCAGCAGGTGTTTGAGGAGCATTGAGCGCTATTTCTGCAAGTGATTCGTCTCTAACCACCCAATTCTTCGGGATATCTTGTTTTCTTGCGGTAAGCTCTCTCCACTCGGTTACTTCCCGCAGGATAGCAAGCGCTCGCCGGGTGGGCCTTCGCAACCTCACTCTCCGCCAGAGTTCGCGGAGGTCAGTATCATAAAGATTTTGATCTTGTAGGTGGGAAATTTCTTCTTGAGCCCAATAAATGCGATTTGAGTTTTTCAATTCTGAAATTAACTGGTCGTATACATGGATCAAATGGGTTACATCACCAATTGCATAGTGTATTTGATGCTTGGTTAGCGGTCTGCGTGACCAGTCAGTCATTTGTGAGCGCTTATCAATTGATTCTCCTAAAATTTTTTCAACTAACGTGGCGTACGCCGGTTGGTCTCCGTAACCACTGAACATAGCGCCTATTTGAGTGTCGAATACGGGTGTCGGTACTTGCCCGATAGCATTGAACATAATCTGCATGTCTTGACTGGCTGCATGGAAAACTTTGAGCACACTTTGGTTTTTCATCAGCTCATAGACCGGTTGTAGGTCTATCCCCTTGGCGAGAGGGTCTATTGCGACCGCTTGATCTCTAGTTGCTACTTGAATCAGGCAGAGAACGGGCCAGTAGGTTTTTTCTCTAACAAATTCTGTGTCAACAGCTACAAAGTTAGATTTGGAGGCGAGGTCACAGAAACTAGCAACATCGTATGACTGATTGATAAATAATTGTTTGATTGGGGGATGCCTGTGAGAAGTTCGAGTGAACCTGATTAAATTGATATCTATGTTTGTGCTTGAATCATATTCGATACATGATGCGCAGTATGATCTTAGGGTACCCTGCGAGTCTGTGAAATCGAAATCTAGAGTTTATTGCTGAACTTTTGAGTAGGTATTCCTATTTTGGTACCATGCGGACTCAATTATTTTGCAGCAAGTAAAGTGATTTCGAATTACCGTCACTACTACTTGTCCGATCTTGAAGTGGAGAAGAGTGGTCTATTGGTTGAGCGGGCTTATCGAGGAAAAAAACATCCGCCCTACTGTACCTGTGCCGCTTGCACATCGAATCGGCATAAACGACAAAATGGTGGCACGCTGAAAGGTGTGTTGTCTCGCCTGAAGACGATGTTTCGACTTAGGTTTTAAAGACTGTTCACACCAAATAATTTACTCCATAGCCATCCCAACCCAAGTCCGATTAGAACCGAGAATGGGATCCCGAACAATAAACTGACGAGGGCCACATCGCGAACATTGGTTTCACTCTGATCGAATTGGAAAAGTGATATCACCAAAAATATAACACCCATGATGAATCCGATGATTCCGCCCATCAGTGTTGGTTTACTAAATCTCACCTGAAATTGTCCTCCTTGTCTATTTGAGCGATACGTTATTTCATCTGGTAGGTCTCATAAGGGTTCTCGCAGGGATTTCCGTTTGAGACGTGCATTTGACGCAGAGACGGCTCTACGATTATCGAGATAACGCTACGCTGCCATCCAGTTTCATGTTCATCGTTTGGGTGCCGGCAGATTGATGTTGGGAAGTGTTCATGATCCGACAACAACGCCTGTGCGTCATTAATCGAAACTTTTCCGTCAGTTGCTCGTTGCTCCAGCAACACTTGCGCACGAGCTTTTCTATCAAATGATTGCCCGTATATACGGTTGGCGAACAGTTCGTTGTTAGATACCAATGAGGGATGCACACAATGATTAGTGTGCACGAGCATTCCATTATTTCCTGCTTGGAGGCTTTCCAGTGAATGAGGTGTGATTTCCAAGTTCAAAGGGCCTGCTGTCGTAATCATCGCTGCGTTAGCCGTAAGGGCTCGTGGTACAGAAAGGATTTGCTTGATTGCATGCTCAGATGATTCCGACTCAAGAATACAGCGTACAAGGAAATACCAGGGCAACCCTTTCGGGTCTGTTGGTCCGTTCAACGCATTTATGCAAACGCCGATGCCAGCAGAATTGAATCCCATATACGCGACTATGCCAGGTTGGAGCCAAGACGTGAATGAGGCTTTTCCAGTACCTTTTCGAGTAATTACTGCGGAAAAAGGCGCCATGGCTGGATCGTTATCCCAGTTTTGTCCAGCGAAGCCATTACCTGAATCTGATGCTTGGTCGGACACCATTATTGACGTGCAGCCATCTTTGGCGAAAGTAAGTAGATTGCGAGAGTTCATAACCATAAGTCGTTCTAGACTGACATTTGAGGCGTTGGCGGTCCCCTTTAACTCATCCATTATGTCTGGGAAAAAGTCTTCTACTCGATGGAAACTATCGCGCGCTGCATTCTCTGCTTGTTCCCAAGAGATCGTGTTTCGTGTTCCTTTGTTAACACGATCTAAAACAAGTTCTGTAACCTCACGTATTTGATTTTTGAAGTGCTCTCCAATGTCCTGGCCCATTTGTGTTGGGGAACCAGAAACGCATAATTCAGGAAAACGTTTGGGCGTCATTTTTCCGCCTTTATCAGTTGTTTTATGTAGCTCGCAGCTGTTGACTATATTTCATATCAACAAAATAGCACCGAGTAGTTTGCTAGACTCGCCTGCTTACTATTCATCTAAATCTATTTGAGAGGCACACTACTATGGCACAGTCTCAGCCGTATGAGAAGATTCTTCGTTCCCAGGAGTGGTTTGGATCACGAGATTTGGAGGGATTTCTTCATCGAGCAGGTCTGAAAAACCAAGGCTGGTCAGAAGAATCGTTTGCTGGTAAGCCAGTCATCGGTATAGCAAATTCATGGTCGGAAGCCACCCACTGTAATTCTCATTTGCGCGAACTTGCTGAGCATGTCAAGCGCGGCGTAATTGCCGCTGGGGGATTCCCAATAGAGTTTCCGACTATTTCTCTCGGGGAGTTTTTCCTGTCGCCTACTTCGATGTTTTGCCGCAACCTAATGTCAATGGACGTCGAGGAGATGATTCGTGGACTACCTATAGATGGCGTGGTTTTACTTTCTGGTTGTGATAAAACCACGCCGGCGATGTTAATGGGAGCGGCGTCAGCAGATTTACCAGCAATTGTTCTTACTGGCGGACCACAACTAAAGGGCAACTGGAAAGGTGAGGAGCTTGGTTCTTGTACTGATTGCCGACGATACTGGTCAGAGTTGAGAGCAGGCAACATCACTCAAGCTGATTATGACTCTATGGAATCTGCGATCTATCGTTCTCCGGGACATTGCATGGTGATGGGTACCGCTTCGACCATGGGCGCAATCATCGAAACGCTCGGCATGTCGCTGCCCGGCGGAGCCGCCGTTCCCGGTGCTGATTCGCGACGAAAAATACTCGCCGAAGACTCGGGACGCGCTGCTGTTGATCTTGTGCAAAAGGGAATCAGACCATCCGACATTTTGACTCAAGACGCCTTCGATAATGCGATTCGCATGCTTTTGGCTGCCGGTGGTTCGACGAATGCAATTATTCATCTCACCGCGATAGCTGGGCGTGCTGGAATCAAACTGCCACTCGAACGGTTCAACGAATTGTCTGAATCAACCCCAGTTATTGTGAATCTCAAGCCCGGTGGAAAATACCTGATGGAAGACCTGTTTTACGCAGGTGGAATCGAAGCCGTTCTCAAGAAGATGTCGAACTTGCTGCAGCTTGACTGTCTCACCGTTACCGGCAAAACACTCGGCGACAACATCGTCGATGCTGAGTGTCACAACGATGATGTTGTGCTATCTCCTGAGGCACCACTCGCCAAGGAAGGCGGGCTCACAGTACTGAAAGGCTCACTCGCTCCCGATGGTGCCGTTATCAAGCACATCGCTGCTTCTCCCGAATTAATGAAGCACACCGGTCGTGCAGTCGTATTCGAAAACCCGCTCGATCTCAAGAACCGTATCGACGATCCTGATCTTGACGTAACCCGGGACGACATTCTGGTCATGAAGGGTGCAGGACCGGTCGGTGGACCCGGAATGCCAGAAGCTGGATTCTTACCTCTGCCTAAAAAACTTCTGGCGGAAGGTGTTCGCGATATGGTGCGAATCTCCGACGCTCGCATGAGCGGTACAGCGTTCGGCACTATCGTTCTTCACGTATCACCAGAATCGACTGTTGGAGGACCGCTTGCGCTTGTTCAGTCCGGCGACATGATTACTCTGAACGTCGAAGCGAAAACGCTCGATCTGAACGTCAATGCAGATGAACTCGACCGACGTCGTGCCAATCTGGCAGCACCAGCTGTAGACGGTGGATTCGAACGCGGCTACGGCAAGATGTACTCACAGCACATCACCCAGGCGCAAGACGGCTGCGATTTCGACTTCCTAATCGGAAAGACTCCCGTCGAAACCCATGTAGAGCTAGCCGGCCACAACGCCGGATTCCACACGGGCTGACCACCTTATTCAGGTGTTGGTGCGTTGTCGGGGATCAGACCTGCTGAGCGCATATCGGCCCACATTGTGGTGGGAATATCCTGCTGGACCATTGCGATGTTCTGTTCGAGTTCGGCGACTGTCTGGGCGCCCGGAACTGCAGTTGCCACTGCGGGGTGGGCCAGAACGAATTGCAGAGCGGCGGCTTTGAGATCGACGCCATGTACGGAGCAAATTTCAGTGAGTCGACGTGCCTGCTCAACGAGAGCGTTAGCGGCGGGTTCGTAGTCGAACGTTACTGGCTTCGAAAGATCCCTTGCCAGAATTCCCGAGTTGTACGGTCCACCGATAGTGATCTTTACATCTCTCTCAATACACGCCGGCAGAAACTCGTCAAGACCTGAATGATCGAGAAGTGTGTAGCGACCCGCCAGCAGAATAATATCGAGGTCGAATCGCTGAATGAATTTGAGGGGCATTTGCCACTCATTCATCCCGCAACCGATTGCCTTAATCGTCCCCTGCTCGCGTAGTTCGATAAGAGCCGGGAACGCTTCGTTCAGTGCCTGATCCTCACCATAGGGTTGGACATCGGGATCGTGAACGTAAATTATCTCCACATGATCGAGGTCCAGTCGAACAAGACTTTCTTCAATCGACCGGTACACGTTGTCACGAGTCCAACTGTCGACGGCAACCAAGTCACCGATTCCGTCGGGATCGTCTTCGGGCGACATGCCACCGGGGACCGGATCCAACACTCTGCCTATCTTTGTTGAAATAACAAACGAATCCCGATCAGCCGATGAATAGTTCGACTGGCCAACTCGAGCTTCGGCTCGGCCGGCACCGTATAGTGGCGCCGTATCGACGTAGGAGACGCCCAACTCCTGAGCCCGGTTGATGACCTTTACAGCTTCGTCGTGCGCTGTGCCGCCGTAGAGCCCGTCGCCAAGCACCATTCCACTCAGTGGCGCGGTGCCGAGACCGAGTCGCGGCACCGAAATGCCGGTGTTGCCAATTTGAACCTGCTGAAAAGGATCCATCTTGCAGTTCTGCCCTTGTTTACTGAAGTTTTACTTTGAAACCATCTTGGCGATAGCATCGCCGACACCTTTTGTGGTCGAATTCCCGCCAAGATCTGGGGTGAGAATCTCACCCTGCTCGAGGAGTTGAAGCACTGCCGCGTCGACATCATCAGCAGCTGCGTCTTCGTTTAGATGGCGCAGCATCATCGCTGCGGTGAGTATCTGGGCCATGGGGTTGGCGATCCCCTGCCCCGCGATATCGGGCGCAGAACCGTGGGTCGGTTCGAACATGGAAGGCACCGTTGTGTCGGGGTTGATGTTGGCACTGGACGCGAGCCCCATGCTTCCGGTGATGATTGCGCCAATATCGGTGATGATGTCACCGAAGAGGTTTGGGGCGACGATTACATCGAACATCTCGGGGCGACGAACGAGGTCCATGCATGCCGCATCGATGAGCAGGGAGCCTGAATCGATATCCGGGTATTCTTCGGAAATTTCTTCAAAGGTGCGGTCCCAGATTGTCATGTAGCCGAGCGCATTCGACTTCGTGATAGAGGTGACATGGTTCTTCTTGCCACGCTCTCGAGCGAGATCGAATGCGTACCGAATGGCACGCGCGCAACCCTTCTTGGTGTAGATAGCAGTCTGCACAGCCACTTCATCGGGAGAGCCGTGGTAGGCAAATCCGCCGATGTTCAAATACTCACCTTCGGTATTTTCTCGGATCACGGTGAGATCGATGTCGTAAGGCTTTTTGCCTGAGAGCGGGGATTCAACGCCGGGGAACAGCACCGAAGGTCGCAGGCAGATGTACTGGTCGAATCGGCGACGGATCGGCAGCAGCAACCCGTCGAGGGTGATGTTGTCCTGAATGTCGGGATGTCCGACTGCTCCGAGAAATACGGCGTTGAATGCTTCGAGTGTTTCCAGAGAATCTTCCGGCATCATCCTGCCGTGCTGAAAGTAGTAGTCGGAACTCCAAGGAAACTCTGTGTACTCCCAGGTAATTCCGTACTTAGCTGCAAGTGCGTCGAGAACTTTCATACCCTCGTTAACGACATCGACGCCGATGCCATCACCTTTGACTATTGCGATCTTGTGAGTTGCCATTCGTTCGGATTCCTGTTGGGGTGATTCTGACAGTGAGAAATGATCTTGGTGATTAATTAGAGCGTTCTTCAACGATTTCCAGTACGGCTGAAATATCGTGTTCCTTTTTGCCTTGATCCATCATCGACTGGAACATTTCCTCGGCCTTGCGTGCCAGTTCGAGCGACAGCCCTTCATCGCTGGCGAGATCCTTGATGATGTTCAGGTCCTTGTGAATCAAGCGAAGTGGGGCTGCGGAATCAGGGAAGCCGCGAGCAACAGTAATGGGAGCGTTTCGATCAATCATGGTGCTTCCGCCCCAGCTCACTGCGAGTAGATCGGCAGCAATCTGGACGTCGACACCGGCTGAGTTAGCCAGTGCAAACGCCTCGGCGGCGGCAACAGTGTGAACGCCTACCAGCAGCTGGTTGATCAGCTTCATCGCGGTGCCAGCTCCAGTCGGTCCCATCAATTTGACGTTTGCGCCCATTTTGACGAAATATTCGTTTGCCAGTTCAAAAGCTTCTTCGGTACCACCAACCATGATTGCGAGCGTACCGTCCGCTGCCCCACCGGGGCCGCCAGAGATCGGTGCATCGAGGAAGTGGACACCCTTCGCTTCTGCAGCTTTTGCGCATGCTCGAGATGTTGCAATATCGACCGTGCCATGATCAACGATCACCTGGCCGGGACGTGCGTTTTCAAAGACACCGTTATCACCTATAAGCAGGTTGTGCGAGGTCTGTACGTCGGGCAAGCACACCAGAACGATGTCGACGTTTTGCGTAAGCTCTGCGACAGATGAAGCGCCTTTAGCACCGCGATCGATCATGGCTTCGATTTTCCATTGAGTGCGGGTAAAAACCGTAAGATCGGCACCCTTTTCGAGGAGGTTGTCGACCATCCCCTGGCCCATGTTCCCGAGACCTACAAACCCGACAGACATTGTTTTAGAACTCCTCGAATAAATTTTTGATTTTCAGCTGGCGCGATGAACGAATAATCCGGAGTGAAATACTGCGTTCTCAACGGGCGCAGCGATTATATCCACTACCTGAGGTTCACTAGCCAGATACCTGCCGAATTTCGCCGCAAACCAACTTGGATACGCAAAGAGGCGCCGGATTCATCCGGCGCCTCTTTGTTTTCGATCGCACGTTCTTGGTTGGCTAAACTAGTCGAGCTGACGCAGCCTCGGATCGAGTCGGTCTCGCAGCCAGTCACCGAAGAAGTTCAGCGACATCACAACAAGGAAGATTGCCATGCCCGGGAAGAACGAGATCCACCATGCTTCCTCGATGAAAGCTCGGCCGTCACTCACGCTCTTGCCCCATGCGGGAATCGGGTCAGGAATACCGGCACCAAGGAACGAGAGGGTCGATTCTGTAAGGATCAACTGGCCAACACGGAGGGAAGCAACGACGAGGATTGTGCTGAACGTCCCTGGTACGACGTGCCTAATGATAATCCTGAGGTTCGAAGCTCCGGCCGTGCGTGCCGCCATCACGTAATCAAGGCCTCTAATTGTCAGTACATCAGCCCTTACCTGTCTCACGAACGGGGTCCACGCGACAAGGGCGATCAGGAAAATCACGACCCCTTCTGCGGCACCACCTTGATGAAGGAACTGCTGAGCGATAACAAGTGCTATCAGAATGAACGGTAATGCATTCCAAACGTCAACTAACCGCATCAATATCTCGTCGGTCCAGCCTCCGAAAAAACCGGCTGCAAGACCCAACGACGAGCCAATGATGATTCCGCTTGTAAGGGCGTAAACGGTGACCTTGAGAGATATTCGAGCACCCCAAACGACTCTGGACAATATATCCCTGCCATATTGGTCAGCACCAAGAATATATTTTTTCCTCGGGAACGAATTTTTCTTCGCACGGTTATATGCGGAGCGTTCTTTCGTGATTTCCATGTCGTAGTCAGCAGGATCAGGTATTACGTTGAATTCGGTCGCCTTGCCCCAAGTTGGACCGTAATTACGGAAGGCCAGCGATTGTTCAATTTCATCAACAGGTGCGATCACCGGGGCAAAAATACCCGAAATTACCAGCGTTACCATGAGGATCAGCGGGATCACCGGCCACCTTCGAAGAAAGTACCAGATCTGGCCTGGAGCCGACCGTTTTTCCAGCTGCCGGCGCTCGGTGCTCGCACCAGATTCGACTGCGGGTGTTGTTGGTTGATTTTCAGCCTGTTGAGCCATGTGTCTGCACTAAGCCTTGTTGATAGCGGAACTTCGACGACGAAACGACTAGTCGTAACGAATCCTGGGATCGATTACGGCGTATGCAAGATCGGAGACGAATGTCATTGCCACAATTAAAACCGTGAAGAAGAAAACAACTGCCTGGAGAACCGGGAAGTCGTTGTTGTTTACGGCTGTAATCGCCATATCGCCCATCCCAGGCCATGCGAAAATTGTTTCGGTTAGGACCGCACCGTTAAGCAGGCCTACCAATCCCAGTGTCATTCCAGTGAGTGGTTGAATAAGTGCATTTCTGAACGCGTGCTTCCAGATAACCGTGCGGCTTCCGACACCTTTGGCTCGAGCGAGTCGAATGTACTCAGAGTCCAAAATTTGAAGCATTGCAGATCGAGTGATTCTGGTGTAGAACGCGAATCCTCCCCATGCCAAAGTAATAGTTGGAAGCACAAGGTGCTTGACATCCCAGATGCTATCGCCTCTCAGTGCGGCCGGGAATATCTCCCATTGGACGGCGAACAACAAAATCAATACAAGACCGAGCCAGAACTGTGGCACCGCCTGACCCAACAGCGCGAAAAATCTGCCCATATAGTCCCAGCCTGAGCCTCTCTTGACAGCTGAGAGGACTCCAAGTGGTATTCCGACAAAGAAAGACAGGAAATACGCGGTAGCACCAAGTTCAACGGTGGCAGGCAGTCTTGCTGTTACAACACGAAATACCGGCTTGCGATCAAGCAGGGTTTCTCCCATATCGCCCTTTAGAGCACGACCAAGCCACAGCATGTACTGAACAACCACGGGTTTATCCAAGCCCAGTCTTGCTCGAATTGCGATCTCGCCCTCGGGAGAGATGCCGTACCCTGAGTTGGCGTAGAGTTCCAGTGGATCACCGGCTGCTCGGGAGATGAAGAATACCGCGAGTGTCGCAAGCACGATACTGAAAAGACCGAACAGAAATCTTCTGATAATAAAACGCCGCATTGTGTTCCCTGTGACGAGCAAAAAGTTGCACGAAATTCAGACCAGTTTCGGATTTGCGAGGGTAACACAAAATTGCCAGTATTCGCGGCGAACGGCTAGTTGCAACAGCAATTTAATTATCGATTATCGATAGTTGATAATTAAATTCGGTTTGTGAACAAAAGAATTCATGCGGTTCAGGCAATAAATCAAGCGGTGTCGACGGATAGATAGCGGATCATATCGAAGACATATCAGGTGGCTGAGTATTGCTTATCGACTAACCCTTGCCCGGTGCCGCAGAGCAATTTGAGCGTTGGTCAACAAAAGCTAGAGACAAAAAGAAAGGGCTCGCAGAAATGCGAGCCCTTTCCTATTTTCGTTTTACTGTCGAAACAGCTCAACTTCGTTAGTTCTTCAGCTACTTGATTTCGATGTTCCAGAGTGAGTTGAAGCCGGACGCAGCAGCAATATCCATTTCGAAGGACTTAACCTTGCTGTTGTTCCAGTAGAACCCGTCCGGCACGGCAACAATTCCGGGCTGGAGGTTCTGGTCGTATACGTAGTCGAGGTATTCCGTTGCAGCTGCAGTAGCCACTGCTTCGTCGGGAGCTTCGGCCATCTGGGTGTAGAGGTCAAGAATCACTGGGGATTCGAAACCACAACCGAAACCACCACGTGTCAGAGTCGTCTGAACGAGGCCCTTCGGGAAGTACCACGGGTTCGACTCTTTACCTTTGTCACAACCTGTTACCCAGGGGTGAGTGTTGGTTCGACCTACAACGGTCGGTCGGAAGGTCTGGTACGAGAAGTGCAATGCGAAAGTTTGCAGTCCGATGTCGGCCCAGAAGCCAGCAACGGCATCCGCAATTGCGTCACGCATTGGAGAACCACCCTGCGCGTAGACGGAGATCTCAAAGGCGTGTTCGCCAAGAATACCGTCTTTGGACGCAGAACCCTTCTGGTAGTCGGGGTCCTGTGCCTTGATCAACGCAATAGCCTCGTCCGGGTCGTAGGCGTACTCCCACTTTGAATCCCAGTTCGGGTGCAAAGCTGAGAAGTACATGACGTGTACCACGTTACCGAGGCCAGCAACGAGTGATTCGTTGACCATGTCACGGTCGATCGCGAGAGCTAGAGCTCGGCGAATTGCCTTCGCCTGGTCCAGGTCATCGTCACCGTGCTTACCGGGCGAACCGATCCACGGAAGATCGTGGACGAAGGTTGCCTTCGTTGGTAGCTCGTTGCCCTCGTTGGGGCCACCAGCGTATACGTCTTCCCAGAGGTTTCCTGAGAAGAAGAGTCCGTGCTGAGTTGAACCACCAGCGGAACTCATCGTGAAGCCGGACATGTCGAGCTTAGCAGCGTCCTTAGGCTCAAGTGATGCCATGTCGACATCACCGGTACGCAGAAGCGCTAGTCGAGTTGCAGGCTCAGAAACTTGAAGAACCTGAAGACGATCCGACTTGGGCTCGAGTTCGGGCAGCCAGTGCTCACCCTCTCGGTTCACAAGTGTGAACGACTCATCTCGGAGCCACTCCTCAATCTGGAAAGGACCGGTGGCGACCACGTGGTCTGCGACCCAGTCTTCACCCTGTTGAATAAACGCCTGTTCGGAGAAGACGTTGAACGCCTGTCCGGACTGGTTGGCGTAGTCAAGCTGCCAGGTCCCGTCATAAGCGACAAAGTCGAATGTGATGGTCTCATCGTCAACTGCGATCCACTCTCCCCAGAGACCGGCGAAGTCACCAGCCTGTCCACCAATGGACTCAGGGTTTGTAGCACCGTTGTGGTCGTTCATCGAGAACGCAACGTCGGCTGCAGTCAGGTCACCAGCGTCGAATCCGTCCACAACCTGGAAGGGAATACCCTGCTGGATCTTGATGGTTGCGCTGGACAAGTCACCAGCAATCTCGAAGCTCTCGCCAATCCAAGGCAGCGCCTTGTCAGCAGGAGATCGTCGGAACATAGTCTCGGCGACACCCCAGTTTTTATAACTGTCGGAAGCCTGGTTTGCACCACGTCCGTTTTCGGCACCAAGGCCGGTTCCACCGGTAGCGATAACAACAGTTCCTGTTGGTGTATTGGTTGTGGGTGCTGTAATCACTTCTTCCACTTCAACTACCACAGGCACAGGAGTTGCGGTGGCGACGACGGTAATCGTCTCGCCCTTCTCCGTAACAACCTTCTCGACTACGACGGTCTCAACAACTGTAACCGTGTCACCCTTGACTGTTTTTTCCTGGATGACAGTCTCGCCTTTTTCCGTAACTACGACGGTTTCGACAACTGTGTCACCCTTGACTTGCTTTTCAACAACGACAGTCTCAACAACTGTGACAGTTTCTGTACTGCCACAGGCGATGACAGCTGTCATTGTTGCGCCTATCAGTAGCCCAATAATGAGCTTCCACTTGTTTGCTTTAAACAATAAATTCCTCCTCAGACGTGCAATGACCCCACGTTTGGGCCTTTGTCAGGAAACCAAACGAAAGTCTGGCCACCACGTCGTATAGCTGTTCGGAAGTGATCATTCAGATAGATCCCTTGGCTCGCGCATTTGGGTTAGAAAGGCGCAGAAGCAGAGGGATGCCTAATGTGCACCCTAGAACGTAGCGGTGGAATTATATGAACAGCAGTTTCATGATGTCAACGTTCAAACTTGACATCCGGCTCATTTATAAAGTCAGTAGCGGTCGATTAACTGACTTTGTGGCGTATACGGCCTTGAAGGAAATCCACCACATTGTCCACCACCATGTTCAGCGAAACCGTCAACGCTTCGCCCGTATTGGAAGCGATGTGAGGTGTGAGTATCACGTTCGGAAGCCTTGTTAATGCCGAACTACGATCAAACGGTTCTCTATTAAAAACGTCCAGTGCGGCACCGGCGATCGTTTCGTTTGCAAGTGCCTCTGCGAGTGCACGCGAATTCACCAGCTGACCTCGCGCAGTATTGACGAACAGCGCAGTTGGTTTCATTCGAGAAAACTCGGCGGCACCAAACATCGATCGAGTCTGGGCGTTCAATCTGGCGTGAACAGAAATCGCATCAGAATTAGCAAGGAGTTCCGTGAAACTAACTTCGGTCCAATTTGAGTTATCTCCCTTGGTTCCCGAATCTTCAGTCTCGCTCAGCGAATTCATAAGAATCCGCATCCCGATTCCTTCGGCGATCCGTGCCAGTTGAATACCAACCGCGCCCGTACCCACTATTCCCAAAGTTTTTCCAGCAAGCTGAGTCAGTTGTCCGCCTGGCCACTCCCCTTCTCTCACCCGTAAATCTAGCTGAGGTATCTTCCTCGCCAACGCCAAGAGGAGCGCTAAGGCGTGCTCTGCAACAGCGACAGTCGCAGTATTTGGTGTGTTCGTCACCGCCACGCCCAATCGGCGGGCAGCCTCAAGCGCGACGTGGTCCGCTGCCGTTCCCCAGATCGCCACATGCTTGAGATCGGGAGTAACGGATTCAAGAATCGCGCTGGTAATGCGCGTTGTGGTTCTCGCTACGATGAGAGTGTGGGCGCCTGAAATTCGGTCTATAAGATCGTTGAGACCACTCGGTCGCTCTGTGAATGATCGTACCGTGACACCCGGCAGGCGGATGAGTCGAGCCATCGCAGCTGAATCGGCGAACACAGGTGGATCGTCATCGGGAACGACTATCTGCAAAGCGTTATCTGTTTCATCCGATTTCAAATGGTTGCCAGTCGTTTGGTGTAGCTGTCAAAAATAATAGAGGAAGCACTGCGCGCATATAGGCGTAGCGCAGATTCCGCCTCTATTTAAAGAGAATACCTGTGATCTCGATGCTACGATAATTGCCCGGTTCGATGACTCAACTCGAAAACAGGCTCTTCCGAGTCTGCTCCTCCGGCATTGATGGATAGGTGGACTATGGCACGTGTACGCGTTATGTATTGGAAAGAAATACCGATTCAGGTTCAGGCTGAAGACGAAGAGGGCAATTTTTCGCGACCCTTGGATGAGCGATTCCAAAAGGCCATCGATGCCGTGGCGATGAAGGACGGCAGTGAGGGTACAGACGCATATCTCGATGCGTGGGACTTTGGCTCCTTCAGCGAAATTGAAGGCAACGCAGCTGATTCAGCAGAGAAAATAGCAATTAATTTGGAGAAGATGCCGTCCAATTTCGTGAAACGCATCTTTGAAATGCAGAGAAATGGATCGAGAGTTCCTACGCCCGGTGCTATCGATCACTGGATTGAATCGTAAGCAGATCGATTTGAACCGAATTCCGATACAACCGATCACGACTCGCCTTCTTTTGGAGAAAACACTTGGCAGTTTCTGACGTAAAACCAGGCATTCTAGATCGACTTGCGGCTGGCGATATGCTGATACTCGATGGTGCCACCGGGACCTACCTTCAGGACCACGGACTTGAGTCAGGTGCCAGCCCCGAGCTAATGAATGCCGACGATCCTGAAACGATCAAAGGCATGGCTGAACAATATTTCGACGCCGGATCGGACATCGTTCTGACCAACACTTTTGGTGGCAACAAGTTCATGTTGAAAAAGTACAGTGCAGATGACCGTCTTTTCGAATTGAATCGCCTTGCTGCCGAACACGCTCGTTCAGCAGCACCCGAAGGCAAGTACGTCGCCGGGTCGATTGGTCCTACCGGCGAATTTATCGAACCGCTTGGAACAGCTACCGAAGACGACTTGTACGACACGTTCACTGAGATGGCGAAAGCGTTCGAAGCGGGTGGTGCTGACGCTGTGATGATCGAAACTCAGCTAGCGATCAATGAGGCTTCGATCGCTGTTAGAGCGGCCAAGGAGAGTACCGATCTAGTTGTGATGGCCACGATGGTCTTTGACAAAGGTCCTCGCGGCTATTTCACGATGATGGGCACAACTCCTGAGCAGGCTGTTGGAGGCTTGCAAGACGCCGGTGCTGATATTGTCGGCACCAATTGTGGCAACGGGATCGAGCGGATGGTTGAGATCGCCACACGAATGAGGGCTGTGACCGACCAATATCTCGTCGTTCAGTCGAATGCTGGCTTGCCGATAATTCGTGATGGAGAAACCTGCTATCTGGAAACTCCGGAATTCATGGCGAAGTACTATCGCGAACTCGCCGAACTTCCAATCAATATTCTCGGAGGCTGCTGCGGAACGACTGCTGATCACATACGTGCTCTAATTCAAGCGGTCCGCAGGTAATAGTCAAGTAAGAAACACGCTGGCGTATGGAGAGATGATCAATGCCCTCGTTGGGACAACCGGGTCGAGTCGCTGAAAAGATAAAAAAGCTGGGAAGTTGTATCGAATTGGTCGCAATCGATCCGTACTTCCATGATGTCACTGTCGGCCTGTTCTCTAAGGATGGAGTGCTGACAATCTCGTCTTACAGCACGATTAACGGTGTCGAAAAAAGAATCGAACAGATCCGAGACCGCTGCACCCGGCTTGGAGATGTAGAAGCTGTTGAAGGTACATCGAATCAGTTGAAACTGATTTCTGATCTGTACCTAGATCGAGCCTTGCGTTTCATGTTCATTGCGGCGGTCGAGAAAGACCCATCCTTCGAATTACCTTCAGGCCGGATTACTGCGCCTGATACGAAAACCAAACTCACGTTTGTTGTCGAAGGTGCATATGAAGGTGGGCAATTCGTCTACACAGTATCGACAGAAGGCGAATCCGAACGTGCCGAAATGCGGGTAAGAGCGGCGGTTGGTGGATTCATCCGCTACTCGGGATGTGTGCGTATCGATAAAAACAAATTCGCCTTTTCCGATGGAAAAAGGTATGACAACTTCATCCGCCTGATTCTTCCTCTCGCACGAAATGTCAGTGCGGTCGAAGCACAGCTTGAGCAGGCCGAGATGGCTGGTCAGATGAACACACAAACACTTGGATTCGCCCAGAGCTAGTCCGCTCGCAAGTAACACTTAACAGCAGAAAAACATGTCGCCTGTAATAGAAAAAATGACTTCACGTGAACGAGTAATGGCAGCACTCGCTGGCGATCTGGTCGATCGCGCTCCCGTTTGCACACCGACGAACGTCGCAACTGTCGAGCTGATGGATTTGGCGGATGCGCCGTTCCCGGAGGCTAATCGAAATCCTGAGATGAACGCTCGCCTTGCAGCGACTGCTTATACCGAGCTTGGATTCGACACAATCGCGCCCTACTTCTCGATTATTCAAGAGTCATCGGCTCTTGGTTGCGACATGCAATGGGAGCAAAAGGACAACTGGCCCACCGTCAGGATGACCAACCCGATTTGGAATGGTTCCGCAGATGTAAAAATTCCTTCGGATTTCTTAGAGCATCAAGACACCCGGGCAATCACTGATTCGATCCGTCTCCTAAAAGAAGAATTTGGTAACGAGGTCGCAATCGTTGGAAAAACAATGGGACCGTGGACTCTGGCGTATCACGTTTTCGGGGTTGAGCCGTTTTTACTGGGAACTGTTGACGATCCAGACGAAACGATGAAATCGCTTGAGGCCTTAAAAGAGATAACGATTTTGTACGGCCAGGCTCAGATCGATGCCGGTGCTGACGTCCTCACCATCCCAGATCACGCCACCGGCGATCTCGTTAGTGGTGAGTATTACAGGCGATTCCTGATGGATCTGCATCAGGAAATCAAAGAAGAGCTGTCTGTTCCGTTGATGCTTCATATCTGTGGAGCAACGATCGACCGAATGCCGTACATTGCCGAAACGGGGATGGCGGCTTTCCATTTCGATTCGAAAAACGACCCAGTTGAATCAATGGCGGCTGTCGACGGCAAAATCCGACTCGTCGGAAACATCAACAATCCAACAACTCTCTACGCACGGGGACCAGAAGAAGTTCGGGCTGAGGTTAACGCAGCACTTGACGCTGGTGTGCAGTTGATCGCTCCAGAATGCGCTATTCCGCTCAAAACCAAATTAGAAAACCTGATGGAAATCCCCGTTGCTATAGAAGATTGGTTTGCAGAGCGCGGGCAAAACTAGTGTTTGAATCGACGGAGAAAATATTCCGATATATTTTCTGTTGCTCCGATGAGACACTGGTTGCTTGGAGTCAGGTATTACTGCCCGAACGATCCGACTTCACCAGAACCTGTAACCATATATTTCGAGACAACTAATGACCATTACGCACGCAGGCCTTGCACGAGAATTCGAGTTCGTATCCAATCCATCTGAGCAGAAGCATATTTTTGATCTGATCGATGGCACTGCCCCACTTATGCAGGAACTCGCTTACCAGTTGATCATGGGCAACAACACTGATGTCGATCGACTCACACAGGAAGCGCTCGCTGAAGGTTTTACTGCCAATCAACTACTGGATGATGGTCTGCTGAATGGGATGGCAATCGTGGGAGTGAAATTCCGCGACAATCTGATATTCGTTCCAGAAGTTCTCGTCGCCGCCCGTGCAATGAAAGCCGGAATGGTGCACATAGAGCCAATCCTTTCGGAGTCGGGTACCAAACCGGCTGGCACAGTAATCATGGGCACCGTCAAAGGCGATTTGCACGATATAGGTAAAAACCTGTGCATCATGATGCTCCGAGGTGCGGGATTCGAAGTTCACGACATCGGAGTCGATTCCTCTCCGGAAGATTTCATCGATGCTGTTGAAGAACACGAAGCCCAAATAGTCGGTATGTCGGCACTGTTGACCACAACGATGCCAAATATGGGGCGGGCTATCGCAACGTTCGAAGATATGGGCATTCGTGACGAAATTCGAATCATGGTTGGTGGCGCACCTGTCAACCAGGATTTCGCCGATGAGATGGGCGCCGATGCCTACGGCGAGAACGCGGTCGATGCCGTCGACAAGGCCAAAGAACTCATCGTGCTTCTTGAAGAGTTGAAGTCCAGTTAGACGATTGAGGGATGCTCTATGGCAGATGAGTTGGCGGGACGCTACAATCCCAAGCTCGATTCCGAGAAGGCCCGTGCCAGTCTTGAACGGCTATTCGATATCTATAGAGATATAGCGTTGACAGCAGATCGTGTTATGGAGTCGAGGTGTCCATATAAGGACGCTTCGAGTCGATGCAACGCTAAGTTTAGCTGCCAAAATCAATTCGCCACATTCAATCCGACGTCTCTACCCGCCTGTTCCGGTAGCGATGAAATCGACTATCGAGATGCCTGGCATCAATAAACATTCGACTTCTTAACCACAGAACAGACAACGTCGATTTCTGGGGAAGTAGAGAGTAGTCCACCTTATAAATGCTCGTTGAGGCACCCACCACATGAGTCCCGTCTATCTCAATTCAAAAAAGCTCGATGCGAAAAAGAACGATTCTCTTTTCGATTTCACCGATTTCCTTTCGATCAGGGTGCCGACATCCTGTGGGCGAACCGGTGAGTGCCATGAGTGTATCGTTGAGATCCGAAAAGGAGCAAACGCACTAACGCCTCTAACTGACGAAGAACAGTTCTTGAGGGGTGATTACCGACTCGCTTGCCAGGCCTGTATCACTGATCCTGAGGCAGACATCGATTTCGCCGTACTGCGCCGCCAACCGCGCATTCTAACTTCTGGTACGAAACGGGATACGGCGTTGTCCCCTGCTTATTCACGGGTTGACGATGATGTGGTGTACCACGGTGTCGACGGGGATGTGATCGTGGACGTTTACCGTGGAGCCATCTACGGAATTGCAGCTGATCTGGGCACGACGACTGTTGTTCTCAATCTAGTGAATCTCGAATCGGGCGAAATTGAGTACACCGCATCGTTCGAGAATCCTCAACGATTTGGTGGTAGCGACATCATGAACCGCATTTCGTACGACGGCGGATCTGATTCCGGAGAATTACGAGCTGTAATGGTTTCGTCGATTAATTTTGAAATCGGCGAGATGGTTCGTTCGCTTAAAATACGTCGACGCCAGATATTTGAAATTGTCGCTGTTGGCAACACCACCATGCGGGATCTTTTCTTTGGAATCGACGTGCAAAGCATTGGCCAACGTCCGTATAAGTCACTGATCGAATACGAATTCCTTGATTCGAAACGGTCTACAACGGCGCTGGTTCGGACTGCAGCCGAACTAGAACTGCGTATACATCCCAAGGCGACGGTCTACGGCGGTCCATTGATCGCTTCGCATCTGGGTGCCGATACTGCGGCCGACCTTCTTGCACTCGGTATCGAGAACCAGAAAGAGCCGATCATTCTCATTGACGTGGGAACCAACACTGAAGTCGTGATAGGGAACAACGAGAGGCTCCTCGCCGCTTCCTGTCCTGCCGGGCCCGCGTTTGAAGGCGGGCAAGTGGCATTTGGCATGCCTGGGTACGATGGAGCCGTCGAAAAAGTAACCATTGATGATGATGGAACCGTCGACTCGCACGTAATTGGTGATACGGAACCGGTTGGTATCTGTGGATCTGGATTGATTGATCTTCTTGCTGAGCTTCGGCGAACTGAGTTGATGGACGATCTTGGTAAATTTGCCGATGGTACGTCATCCTATGAATTTTCAAGTAAGAACAATCTGACGTTATCGCGAGCAGATGTTTCTGCCCTTGCTCAGGCGAAGGCCGCGAATTTCTGTGGTCAGGCGATAGTGCTCCGAGAATATGGGTTACCGATCGCTAAGTTCGAGAAACTGTATCTTGCCGGTGGGTTTGCAAATTACGTCGATGAATCTAATGCGATCGATATTGGCTTCATCGCAAACATGCCAATTGACAAGGTCGAGAAGATTGGAAACGCCTCGCTGGAGGGAGCGGTCATCATGCTGTTGTCGACCGTAAAGCGGGAAGAGATTGAGAAACTCACTTCGACCATCGAGCACGTAGAACTTGAAACCGCACCTGACTTTTTCGACTTCTTTGTCGAGGGTTGCCAGTTCAAACCGATGGATGCTCTATAGAGTTCTGGTCTACATGGGTGGATTCCACTCTTTTGCGTTCCGCTTTCGAATCGCAGAGAAATGGAGCGTGCCTGCGAAACTTCCTGCATCGATCTAACATATCTGTTTTCAACTCCAGCATTCCCCAATGCTTACTCTAGTGTGTCGATATGACTGAGTTTGAACATCGTGATCTCTTTTGCATAAAGGTGCATGCCTGCTTCGTTCAGCGACCCAAACCCAACAGAATCGAACGCGTATCTATGCAGGGCACATTCGTTGAATCGATCAATCCACTCACGTTCGATGTAGGCAATCATCCTCGAAGGCCTGCTGCCTATCCATTCCCTCACCATCTTGCGTTGTCGAATCTTCAATCGCCCGCAGCAGTAATCTTGGACACTCCCTTGAAAAGAAGTACATCGGAGAGTGCCATTCATAAATGGCTAGACCAGATATTCAGCGTCTGGTCGATCGGGAATCGGCATTAGTGGTCTGGGGGTAGCACGCATCGTTCGATCGTGGGGTCTTCAGAGAAGTGGAAAATTCGGAGTGTTTGAGACATTCGGTAGATCGAGCGTGTTTTAGCCAGTTCATTGTGCAAATGGTAGGTATCATTCTGTGCCATGACTACCAAAGCGCTTATTACCGACTACGTCTGGCCCTCAACCGATCCGGAACGAGAAGTTCTTGAAGCAGCAGGAATTGAGCTCGTAATTGCTCCAGATTCTTCAGAATCAACACTCACCGAATTGGCACGAGATGTTGACGCGATCATGTTCTGTTTTGCTCAGGTAACAGACAAAGTTCTGGAAAGCGCTACGAACTGCAAGATCGCAGCACGATACGGCATAGGTGTTGACAACGTCGATATCGCCAAAGCCACCGAACTAGGTATCGTCGTCACTAATGTCCCTGACTACTGTATGGACGAAGTGACTGACCATGCACTCGGGATGATCCTCGCACTGAACCGACGATTGGTGCCCCACACTAGTACGGTTGTTGGGGGTGGGTGGAACGATGTCGTGCTCAACCAACCGATGCACCGGACCAGAGGTGCGACATTGGGTATTGTCGGTTTCGGGAGAATCGGTCGTTCCCTCGCAGCCAAAGCAGTTGGCTTCGGAATGAACATTCTTACTTATGATCCGCTTCTCGATGCGGGTTCTGATGTAGACGCAGCAAGCGCGGTAACACTCGATGAGCTGCTGAAACAATCAGACTTTGTTTCGTTACACGCCCCGCTGATTCCGGCGACAGAAAATATGATTAGTACGTCCGAGCTAGCAAAGATGAAATCTGGTTCGATCATTGTGAATTGCTCCCGCGGTGGTCTGATCGATGAGGATGCACTCGCTGCTTCACTGGCATCGGGCCACATAGCTGGTGCGGGTCTCGATGTGGTCGAACCGACTCCGCCGGAACCGTCAAGCGTTCTGTTGGAGCAGGATAATGTGATCATCACCCCTCATACAGCGTTCTTCTCGCAGGCTTCCACTCTCGAGCTTGAAAGGCGGACTGCTCAGGAAGCTATTCGAGTGCTCAACGGCGAGCTCCCCGAAAACTTGATCAATCCTGATGTGCTCGGAAAAGCCCGTTCAGGAATTTAGTCCGCACCAGCTGATTTTCGATCGAAGAACTTTTGCGTGATCGAGAACCGAGATAGCTTGCGCAGAAGCGAGGTTAAAGTCTGTAGGTTACCCACAGTGGCTGCTTCGCGCAGGGCCGCTGACGCAACGGACTCTATTTTCAAGTCTCAAATTATGGCGTAACCAATGAAGGGAGCAGTACTATCAATAGTTGATTTCGACAGGACTGTCACCCAGAACGTTACATGGAGAACTCTGGTCACGGTCTGAAATAGCTGATTAGAACCAATAATGCCAACGTAGCTCAGTGGTAGAGCAGCTCATTCGTAATGAGCAGGTCGTGAGTTCAATCCTCACCGTTGGCTCCATTTGAAGTAACCAAAACCCTCGACGATATTGCGAGGGTTTCTCGTCTAAGTAGCGCTAGCGTTTACGTTGAGATAATTTATGCTGGACCTTAAACAATAGCGGCCTCGACGGCGTTGGATCGCCGACGAAGCCCGTGTCACACAGTGAGCCCCCAATGGGTGACGTTAATAACGATACAACCACCGTGGAAGTTTTGTGGGATTGAATTGATGAATCGGCGAACCTGGATGCCGAATCACAGCAGCATGTAAAACAATTTCTTTGGATCCTTCACGCTTGAAGCCCTGACTAAAAGTCGTTCATCAATTGACCCTAGTATCGCGATATACAGTTATCTGCCTGTATCTAATCGTAGTTTCCGCAGCAATTGTTCTTTCAGCGTTCCTGACTATTGCCTGTTACGGAAACACCGAAGAAACGGCTGAATTCGACCCGGAATCTTCGCGCATAGCGACTATCGAAATATCTTCACCTTCGTTCGTTGACGGTGGTGACATTCCTGTCGAATACACGTGTGACGGTCGAAATATCTCCCCTGCCCTTCGTTGGTCTGACGTGCCGAGCAGCACACGTTCCATCGCCATCATCGTCGATGATCCTGATGCGGCCGGCCACATCTTCCGCCACTGGTCGGTTTACAACGTCCCATCAGGCACCCGGTCGCTCAACGCTGAACGACCGACAACTACAGAGCTTAAAAACTCCACACGCCAGGGTCAAAACGACTTCGGCGACACCGGTTATAACGGCCCCTGCCCTCCGAAGGGACAACGCCACGAATACGTTTTTTTCATCTATGCGCTTTCGGAACAACTTGAGTTAGAAGAAAATCCCTCTCCAACACAGGTATCGGCAGCGCTTCGCGGCAAAGTCCTCGGAACCGGTTCGTTCTCAGGTATGTACGCTCGCCGTTAGAATGTTCGAGGGTTTACCCCGTCTTCGGCACGCCTAACAATACTTAAGCTATTATCGGCCATATAGTAATTACGGAGCTAATGAGGTTGCCTCGTTTTCTTGTTCTCGCAGTCGCGGCATTGTCGATCACCGCTGTCGCCTGTTCAGGTGGCGGGTGAGATAATGAGCCCGCCGATTCCTATGATTCTCTATCTGCTGCGCTTGAGTCGGCTGGTATGAATGTCTGCGAGCAAGTTGAAAACAAATTCCTTTTTGCTGGCTTGTTCTCAATTCCAGATAACGGAGTTCAGGCCAGCAGACAAGACGTCCTTGCCTTTGAATTCGAGACTCTGGCGGAAGACGAAGTGCAGGCTGCACTCGTTTCTTTCGACGGCTACGGCATCGGACACAAGTACTTTACCTAGTCCGACACATCACAATTTTTCCGCAACGGACGAATGATTGTTGTGTACGACGGTTCACAATCACCGTTCTTCGAGACTCTTGCGATGGCGATGGCGATGGGCGAGCAATTCGCCGGTGAAGATCCCGACAGCGCGTAGTCGATTGGCCCAGCAACTAGTTAGAATTGCAACAGATATTTTTCGCAAGTAACTCGCCAGGTTAACCTTGCTCCGAAACTCGTTCCTACATTTGCCCGGATTCAACGTTGACGACGAGGAAGACCTGTGGTCTGAAGGCGTGCAGGACTGGGGCGACGCTCTTGGTTCTGATCATCTGAACGACGAGCAACGACTAACTCTTGAAGAATCGACAATGGCCCTTGAAGCCCGCAACGCTGTCTATTTCGGTGAGCAGTACCGAGCCGGTGAGCGTTGGCGCTTGCTTCCTGACTTCGAAGATGAAACGGCGTTTCTAGACATTGAAACGACCGGTCTTGGCGGTGAGGCGTATCTCACAATATGCGGAATACTCGATTCGAACGGGTTCCGAGCGTACGTCCGTGGCGACAATCTTGACGATCTCGCCACTGATCTCGATCAATACAAGATTGTAGTTACATTCAACGGTTTATCGTTCGACGTCCCGTGGCTTCGACGAGAACTGGGCCCACTGCTTGAAAACGCTGCGCACGTCGATCTGATGCACGTACTTCGGAACGTTGGTCTACGGGGTGGTCTCAAGAAAATCGAGAAAGCTGTCGGCCTTGATCGTGGAGACGACCTATCGATGCTCTCTGGTAGTGATGCCGTTACTCTTTGGAATCTGGCACAGGATGGTGAGCCAAACGCTCTGGAAACACTGATCCGGTACAACGCTGAAGACGTTACATCGTTGCCACGACTCGCCGAGTATGCCTACGGCCAAAACTCGGTCGGAACACCAATGGCCGTGTCGGGATTCTTCTCCTCTGCCCGATTTGACACATCGACATTGCCGTACGATTCCGCTCTGGTTCAATACCTGTGCAGATGATGCACCCAATGGATGCTAGACTTGCTGCTTCGTTCGCACGAGCGCGCGCACGCCCCGAGCAACAAATCTAGCTATCAATTCAACAGCCCTTCTCGGTAAACCGAGAACTAAGTACCACTGGCGAGAGTATTGTCGGCACTTCAGTACACCGAACACCCATTCCTTACCAACTCGGTTTTCCTTGCAGCCTGGGGTGGCTGGCCGGATGCTGCTGAATCGGCAACGCGATCACTCAGAGAACTCGCTCGCCAAATATCCGCCACTAAATTTGCATCAATCGATCCTGAAGAATTTTACGATTTCGGCGAACAGCGACCTGTAATTTCGAACGAATCGGACGGATCTCGAAAATTGAGCTGGCCCAAGAACGAGTTCTACTACTGGAAAGCTGATGATGGCGGTCGTGACCTACTAATATTCATCGGAATCGAACCCAACCTGAAGTGGCGAACGTACACAGATCTAATTCACAAGGTCGTTTCCGAGAGTGACACCAAAATACTTGTAACCGTTGGTGCACTTCTCGATTCAGTCCCCCATACGCGTTCGCCTCGTGTGACAGGCTCATCGCTCAATCCAGATCTTGGGCCGGGATTCGAACACATCAAATACGTAATCCCCAACTACGAAGGGCCCTCTGGAATCACGTCGGTGCTCATGGATCGACTCAGCGAAGACACAATACCTTCAGCGAGTATCTGGGGACACTCACCACACTATCTTCAGGTAGCTCAGAATCCAACGCTTACTCACGCGATTCTTTCCGAATTGCAGCAGTTCATCTCGGCTCCTATTGATCTTACGAAACTGGCAGAAGAAGCCGGAGAATTCGATGAGAATCTGGTAAGAGCGCTTGCCGATCAACAGGAAATTGAAGG
>PVBE012603669.1_pt1 | contig 34259 bp, 29 predicted proteins | sample 1631181 | NCBI WGS metagenome assembly PVBE01 (sample SAMN08397723, study PRJNA350692) | Marine metagenome, whole genome shotgun sequencing project. | isolation source: water | place: Pacific Ocean | collected 2012-04
CTGTCCAACATCAAATCCAAAGCGCTCTCATCTGCATGGATGAGATGGCTTTGCAGGCCGTACATATGCTTGAGCCCCGAAACGCCCGTTAAAGGGAATGAGTCGCTGGAATCTCGCTCAAGTCGCTCAATGATTTCAGAGAACGACCACTTCTGCTCAAGAGACTTGCGCTCTCTCTTATTTCCTTCATGGAACTCAAAAAGTTGGGCATTGGCTAGTGCTTCGTATACCGCAGCATCACCGAGCCTAGAATTCTGCGCAAAGAATTCAGCACCAGGCTTCGCGCGTGCGGCCTTCTTGTGTGCATGCATCTTCGAATAGTCGCCCCAAAACTCTTTGGCTAGGCTTTCTCTCTCGCCACCTGGCGATTGACAAATAAACCAAATTTTTGTGTGTGCCTCATAGAAGGAACGCATGATGATCTCGGCGTCCCAAATATAGTTGGAGCTCACGAGGTACGATATCGTTTGGCTTCGGTCTGACTGATATGCGAATAAACGTTTAAGCGTGTGATCTACAATTTCCTGATCGTTAGAATTGGCGGCAAAGAGCTCTTCGATTTCGTCACGGCAAGCCGAAATTACATCCAACACAGTGTCTTGGATTTGATCAAGCTCTGAAGCGTATTGGCCCATTGGTTCCCTACGGTAATTCCGGGGACAGTATACTTAATTTTTTATTCATCGCAGACTAGAGATTAACTTCGGCCCAAGGCGGAGTCGGCGAGGAAAACGGTGCCGGCGTCTTTCCCTTTGCCTCAGCCCGTCTGCTCGAGATCCTTGATTATGGCGGCGAGGAAGCGGGCCGCTTCGCCGCCCGAGACCACCCGGTGGTCGAAAGTGAGCGAGAGTGGCAGCATCCGGCGCACGCCGGGCGTGCCATCGATTGCGACGACCCTGGGCGCGATGCGCCCGGCGCCGATAATTGCCACCTGGGGCGGCAAGACAACCAGGGCGGCAAACCGTCCGGCCCCAAAAACGCCGAAATTCGACAACGTGAGCGTGGCGCCGCGCAGCTCCTCCGGTGGCACGTCGCGCGCACCGATGTCCTTCTTCATCGCCACCAGGCCGTCCCGCAAGTCGTCGGCGTCCCTTTCGCCCGCATCGCGCAGGACGGGCACGAACAGGCCGTCTTCGGTATCGACCGCGATGCCGAGGTCGATCTTTTCCAGCACCCGGCGGCTGGCGGCGGTGCTGTCGTACCAGGCGTTGAGCGCCGGCTCGGCCTGGCAGCCGGTGACGATGGCGCGTACCAGACGCGCCGTGACGTCGGTCCCCGTGGGCCAGCTTTCCACATCGGCCTCGTCGCAAAGGGTGGCCGGAGCCACTTCGTTATGGGATTGCGACATCTTTTGCGCCATGACGCGGCGTACGCCGCGTAAGCGTTCGGGGGGCTCGATCTCGGATAGCACTTGGGCGACACGATTTATGTCGTCGGCGGTGATCTGACCCTTGGCGCCGCTGGCGTCCACCGCGCCTAAATCGACGTTGAGCTTGCGGGCCAGGGCGCGGACGGCGGGTGTCGCCTTGACCTTGGCGCTGCCGGGGCGTACTGGCTCGGCACTTTCATCGATACGTACCTCGCCACTTGGCATGGTACCGACCACGGTGCCGGAGTAGGCCTCCTTTCCCTGGTCGAAGTCGACCAGGGGCGCCCCCACCGCCACGATGTCGCCGGTTTTGGCGTGTAACTTGGCAATGCGCCCGGTATGGGGCGACGGTACCTCGACCACCGCCTTGTCGGTCTCCACCGACAAAAGCGGTTGCTCCCCCATCACCTGATCGCCGACGGCGACGTGCCAGTCGACGATTTCGGCCTCCTGGAGGCCCTCGCCCAGGTCTGGCAGGGTAAATTGTTTCATGCGAAAGCCACGGCGCTCTCGGCCGCCTCCACAATGCGTGCCTCGCTGGGCAGGAAGGCATCTTCCAGTTTTGGCAGAGGAGGAACCACGTCATAGCCGCAGACCCGTCCGATGGGTGCCTGTAGGTGAAGCAGGCCGTGTTCCGCCACCTGGGCCGCGATCTCGCCGCCGAAACCCCCGGTCTTGGCCGCTTCGTGAATGATGACCAGGCGGCCTGTCTTCTCCACTGAGGCAAGGATTGTTTCGGTATCCAGCGGCTTTAAGGTGGCGACATCGACGACCTCGGCCGAAATGCCGTCGGCCTCCAGAGAATCGGCGGCGGCCAAGGTCTCCTTGACCATGGCACCCCAGGTTACCAGGGTCACGTCGCTGCCCTGGCGCAGGGTGAAGCAGGTGTCGAGCGGTAGGGCCTCACCATCATCGGCGACGTCTTCGCGCAGGGCCCGATAGAGCCGCGTCGGCTCGAGGAAGACCACCGGGTCGGGATCGCGGATCGAAGCCAGCAGAAGCCCGTAGGCGCGCGCCGGCGACGATGGGATGACGACGCGCAGGCCCGGGATGTGGGCAAACATGACTTCGGTGCTGTCCGAGTGATGCTCCGGTGCGTGGATGCCGGCGCCCATGGGGGTGCGAAAAACGAGCGGGCAGGTGAGCCGTCCGCGGCTGCGGTTGCGAAGGCGCCCGCCGTGGTTCAACAACTGGTCGATGGCCGGATAGCTGAAACCCATGAACTGGAACTCCGCCACCGGGCGCAGGCCTTCCGCCGCCATGCCTACCGCCATGCCGGCGATCATCGTTTCGGCGAGCGGCGTGTCGAGCACGCGCTCGTTTCCGAAGCGCTCTAGCAATCCCTCGGTGGCGCGGAAGACACCGCCGTTGACCGCCACGTCCTGGCCTAGGATGACGACGTTTTCGTCCTCTTCCATGGCGCGGGCCATGGCCAGGGTCAAGGCGCTGAGCAGGGTTATCTCACTCATCGTCGCCTCCCGCGGCAATGTTGCGCTGCGCCGCCAGGGCCGGGGGAAGGGTCTCATAGAGGTGATCGAACATGGCCGTGGTTTCCTCTGGAACGATGGCCAGATAGGCCTCCTTGGCCTCCTCGACGCGGGCTTTGCACTTGGCAATCAGGGTTTTTTCCTTCTCCTTGGACCACCAACCTCTGTCGTCCAAGAAGGCGCGTAGGCGCGCCACTGGGTCCTTGGATTGATGGTTGCTTGCCTCGTCCTTGGGGCGGTATCGGCCGGCATCGTCGGCGGTGGTGTGGTCGCCCATGCGATACGAGAGAGCCTCGATAAGGCCGGGCCCGCCGCCGGTGCGGGCAGTCTCAATGGCGTCGGTCGCGGCCTGACGTACGGCGACGATGTCGTTGCCGTCAACCTGCACACCCTCGAAGCCGCCGGCGATGGCCTTTTGGGCCAGGGTCTCCGCCGCCGTCTGGGCGTGGCGCGGAACCGAAATCGCCCACTGGTTGTTGTTGATGACGAAGACCACGGGCAGCCGCCACACCCCGGCAAGGTTGACCGCCTCGTAAAAGTCACCTTTCGAGGTCGCGCCGTCGCCAAGGACGCAGACCGCGACGCGCGGCTCGTGGCGCAGTTTCATGGCCGACGCAACGCCAACAGCGTGGACGGCATGGGCCGCGATGGTGACGCAGACCGGGAAGTCGCGGCGCGGTCCCGAGAAATCGCTACCGCGCTCGTCGCCGCCCCAATACTGGAATATTTCTTCCAAGGTGACGCCGCGCCAAATATGCGCTGCCTGCTCGCGGTATGTGGTGAGCAGCACGTCGTCATCGGCCATGACGCTGGCCACACCGGTACCGATGGCCTCCTGGCCCAGACAAGAGGGATAGGTGCCAAGCTGTCCCGTCCTTTGCAGCGAAATGGCCCGGCCGTCGAAAGTGCGGGTCAGGACCATCGATTTGTAAAGCGCCGTCATGACTTCGGCGTCCTCGGCGAAGGACGGCAGCGGGCCTACAGGCTGGCCGGATGGGTCGAGGTGCTGAAGATATCGGACCGCGAAGGTGGCGATGGTCCGATCCGCGTCCACGCCACATTCGAACACTTCCCCCGGCGTCTTGCGTTTCACCCGTATCCTCCCCTGTTTGACCAGCGTGGTCATCGTCCGGGTCCCTCAGGCGCCGCGCCGGTGGCGCGCGATGCGCTCAATGGCGAGCTGGTCGGCAATGGCGCCCGGGGATTGTCCCTCGGCCTCGGCGCGGTCGAAAATTTCACTCAGAACCGCCCCGATCCGGCACACCGCAGACCAGGCCTTGGAGTCCGATGCGTCCTCGCCAACCACTGCGTGGGCGACGCTGATGAGGCCGCCGGCATTAATAACATAGTCGGGGGCATAAAGAATGCCCCGGCGATGCAATTCCTCGTCGTGGCGGTCTTGCGCCAGTTGGTTGTTGGCTGAGCCGGCGACGATGGCCGAACGTAGCGCCGGCACGGTTTCGTCGTCGAGGACGGCACCCAGTGCGCAGGGCGCGAAGACATCCGCCGGAACTGCATGGATGCGGTCCGCCCTCTCTGCCGTTGCTCCCAGTTCGTCGACCGCGAACTTCACCGCGTCCGGATTGACATCGGCGACAATCAGGTCTGTGCCGTCCGTTGCCAACCGTTCGCAAAGCGCCCGACCGACATGTCCTAAGCCTTGCACGGCGACCGTCACTCCCGACAGCTCGGTGCTTCCCAAACGGTGGCGAACGGCGGCCCTGATGCCTTCATAGACCCCCAGTGCCGTCATCGGGGATGGATCGCCGCCGTCGCGCGACGTTCCGGTGACATGGGCTGTCGTCTCCGCTATCCAGTCCATGTCCCGCACCGATGTGCCAACATCCTCGGCGGTGATGTAAAGGCCGTCCAAAGCCTCGATCATGGCGCCGAAGGCATGGAATAAGGGTGCGGTTTTTTGCGTCTTGGGATCGCCGAGAATAACGGCCTTGCCGCCGCCCAGAGCCACGCCGGCCAGGGCCGCCTTGTAGGTCATGCCGCGTGACAGGCGAAGAGCGTCGCTGAGGGCGTGAGCGGTGCTCTCGTAGGCCCACATCCGACAGCCGCCGAGAGCCGGACCGAGGGTGGCGTCATGAACGGCAATAAGGGCATGCAGGCCCGACGCTGGGTGGCGGTACTCCCATACCTGCTGGTGGTCGCTGAACTCTGCCAGCCGTTGGGCCTTGATGGTCACGTCTTGGGGTAAATGCGTATTCGAGAGTTTACTCATGGCAGCCCCGCGTGGAGAACATGACTGGCGGTGGGGCGAGGTTTCGATGACATTCATAAGTAATAAAGATAGTAACGATAAATGATTATGTCAAAATAACTTACCGTTATCGAATTGCAATAATGTAATTACATAAGCCAGGCAAACAAAGGATTATTGCTCCGGTGATGTCCGGAAGCTAACAAAATGACCTCTGCGGTGGGTTGACCCGTCGGGAGGGGGTGAGCCGATGCGATCTAAACAGACAATGCGTTAGCCGAGCGCGCGGTTGACCTTGGAGGCGGGAGGGCGGCCCAGGTGGGTGGCGACGAAGCGACCTGCCCGGGTCACGGAATCAAGATCAACTCCGCTGGCGATGCCAAGACCGTTCAGCATGTAAAGAACGTCCTCGCTGGCGACATTGCCCGTCGCTCCTTCGGCATAGGGACAACCGCCCAGCCCCGCCACCGAGGCATCAATGACGGCGATGCCGCGTTCGAGGACGGCAAGCAGGTTGGCCAGCGCCTGGCCGTAGGTGTCGTGGAAATGGGCCGCTAGTTTGTCCCTGGGCACCCGCTCGGCTACGGCATCGACAACGGCCTGGGCGTGCGCCGGGGTGCCGACACCGATGGTGTCGCCGAGCGAGATCTCATTGCAACCCAGGACAAGCAGGTCCGCCGCCACCTGGGCGACGGCGGCGGGCGTTATCTCGCCTTCGTAAGGACAACCGAGAACGCAGGAGACATAGCCGCGCACCGCGACGCCCCGTTCCAGCGCCGCCTGGCACACAGGGGCAAAGCGCTCCAGGCTCTCGGCGATGGAACAGTTTATGTTTTTTCTGGAAAAGGTCTCGGACGCGGCGGCGAAGATCGCGATTTCGGTGGCGCCCGCTTGCATGGCCGCATCGAAGCCCTTCATGTTGGGCACCAGCACCGGATACCCGACGCCCGGTTGACGCCGGACGCGGGCCAGCACCTGGGCCGTGTCGGCCATCTGCGGTACCCACTTGGGCGACACGAAACTGCCGGCCTCGATCACCGGCAGTCCGGCCTCGGACAGGCGGTCGATCAATTCCACCTTGATGTCGGTGGGTATCGTCTCGGGCTCGTTCTGGAGGCCGTCGCGGGGACCCACCTCGACCAGTTTGACGGAATTCGGAAGGCGCATCGCCGTGCTCAAAGCCAGTTCGGCTTGCGTTTTTCGAGGAAGGCGCCGACGCCTTCGCGTCCCTCGGCGCCACGGCGGATTTCTGCGATGCGCCGCGCCGTCTCTTCGATCAGTGCCCCGTCGATGGGTTGGCCGGCGATGTCGGCGATCAGTCGCTTAGCCGCCGCCACCGCCTCGGGACCGTTGGCAAGGATGGTGTTTGTGAGTGCCTCGCTGGCGGAATCCAATCCATCCGCTGGCACCACGGCGTGCACCAAACCAATACGCAGTGCCTCGGCGGCGTCGAAACGTTCACCGGTGAGGACATAGCGACCGGCCGCGCGTTCGCCGATGGCCCTGAGCACGTAAGGTGAAATGACCGACGGAATGATTCCCAGCTTGACCTCGGAGAACGAAAAGACCGCCGCATCAGCGGCCAAGGCTATGTCGCAGGCGGCGACCAGCCCGACGCCGCCGCCAATCGCCGCACCCTGCACCAGGGCGATGGTGGGCATGGGCAGGGTGTCGAGGCGGCGGATCATCTCGGCCAGGCGCCGTGCTTCGGTCAGGTTTTCGTCGAAGGCATACTCGGCGCTGCGCTTCATCCAGTCGAGATCGGCGCCGGCCGAAAAGCTCTTGCCCGCGCCGGCCAGGATCATGCAACGCACGTCGGTACGCCCGGCCAGCGCCTCGAAGGCATCCGCCAACGCGTCGATCAGTGTATCGTCGAAGGCGTTGTGGCGCCGTGGCCGATCCATGACGACCCTGGCCACGCCGTCCGCCACGGAGACCGTGAGCGGTGCGGTAATTTCATGTGCCATGACACTTACATCCTAAATTGTACATATCGGCTGGGCGGCCTGTTCCCCATTATGCCCCTACCAGCCGCCGCTCTCCAGCCAGTGTTTGACCATCCATAAGCGGTCGGCGCCCCAAAAGCCCTCGCCATCGACGAACACGAAGGGCGATCCGAAGACGCCGCGCTTGATGGCCTCCTCGGTTTCCTGCCTCAGCCGTGCCTTGATCGCCGGGTTCTGGACGGCGGCGAGCAGGGCCGGCCCATCGATGTCCAAGGTTGCCGCCACCTCGGCCACCGTCTCGGCCTCTGAGATGTCAAGTCCTTCCGCGAAGTAGGCGTGGAAGGCGGCATGGGCGAAACGCCTGGCCAACGTCTCGTCGCGCTCGGCCAGCCACCAGAAGGCGCGGGCCGCGGCGAGGGTCACGATGGGGAAGGGCTCGGGCAGCACCCAGGGCAGGTCGAGCAGGCGCGCCAGGCGTTGCCAGTCGTGGCGGTAGTAGTCGCCCTTGATGGGCTGCTCGATGAGCGGCCGACTGCCGGTCTCCTTGAAGGCGGCGCCGATCATGATCGGCTTCCAGGCGACGGTACGCCCGAACTTGGCGGCCAGACCATCCACTTGGACCGAGGCGAAGTAGCCGTAGGGCAATGAAAAATCGAAGTAAAATTCGATGGTATCGGTCATGGTGCATCAATTGCCGGCGATCTCACGGCTGATGATCAGCCGCTGGATGTCGCTGGTGCCCTCATAGATGCGGCAGACGCGGACGTCGCGCCAGATGCGCTCGACCGGGAAGTCCTTGAGGTAGCCGTAGCCGCCATGCACCTGGATGGCGTCGGAACATACCTTCTCGGCCGTCTCGGAAGCGAAAAGCTTGGCCATGGCGGCCTCCTTGCGGCACGGCTGACCGGCGTCGGCCAAGGTTGCCGCGTGGTGGATCAGTTGCCGCGCCGCCTCGATGCCGGTGGCCATGTCGGCAAGGCGAAACGCGACCGCCTGGTGCCCGATGATCGGTTTGCCGAAGGCTTCGCGCTCCTGGGCGTAGGCAAGTGCGGCCTCATAGGCTGCGCGCGCCATACCCACCGCCTGGGCGGCAATGCCGATGCGGCCGCCCTCTAGCGTCGAAAGGGCGATGCGATAGCCGCCGTTCTCGTCGCCCAGCAACGCGTCGGCCTCCAGGCGCAGGTCGTCGAACACCACCTGGGCGGTGTCCGAAGCGTTCTGGCCCAACTTGTCCTCAATGCGGGCGACCGAATAGCCAGGATTGTCGGTCGGCACCAGAAAGGCGGAGATGCCGTTCTTTCCCGCCTTGGGTTCGCTGACGGCGAAGACGACGGCAAGATCGGCCCGGGCGCCGGACGTTATGAACTGCTTGGTGCCCGACAGCACCCAGCCATCGCCGTCGCGCCGGGCCCGCGTCTTGAGGTTTCCGGCGTCGGAGCCGGCCTGGGGCTCGGTCAGGCAGAAGCAGCCCAGGGTCTCGCCCCGCGCCACTGGTCCCAGCAGGTGTTTCTTCTGCGCCTCGGTGGCAAAGCGTAAGAGCGGCAGGGCGATCAGGGTGTTTTGTACGCACATGATGGTGGAGACCGAGCCGTCACCGGCGGCGATCTCCTCAACGGCGAGAGCATAGGCCAGGTATCCGGCACCGCCGCCGCCCCATTCGTCGGGCACCAGCATTCCCAAGAAGCCGAGGGTGCCTAATTCCGCGACAGCCTCGGCCGGGAAAGTGTGCTCGCGGTCCCACTGGGCGGCGAAGGGGGCCAGGCGTTCGGCGGCGAAGCGCTTGGCCGCTTCCTGGATCAGGGCTCGTTCCTCAGTACGTGGCATTTCGTCCTCTCTCAGTCCATGCGCTCGACGGCCATCGCCGTCGCTTCGCCGCCGCCAATGCATAAGCTGGCCACACCGCGTTTGAGGCCGTGGCGCGCCAGGGCGGCGAGCAGGGTCACCATGATGCGCGTGCCCGAGGCGCCGATCGGGTGGCCCAGCGCACAGGCGCCGCCATGGATGTTGACCTTGTCGTGGGGCAAGTCGAGATCGCGCATGGCCGCCATGGTGACGACGGCGAAGGCCTCGTTGATCTCGTAGAGGTCCACGTCGGCGGCCCGCCAGCCGGCGCGTTCCAACAGATTTTCGATGGCGCCCACGGGTGCCGTGGTGAAGCGGGCCGGTTCCTGTGCGTGGCTGGCGTGGGCGACAACGATGGCCAGCGGCGCGAGGCCACGGTGCTCGGCCTCGGAACGGCGCATCAGCACCAATGCCGCGGCGCCGTCGGAAATTGAGCTCGAATTGGCCGCCGTCACTGTGCCGCCGTCGCGGAAGGCGGGCTTAAGACGGGCGATTTTGGCAATGTCGGCACGACGCGGCTGTTCGTCGCTATCGACGACGGTTTCGGTCCCCTTGTGCCCGTTGTCCGTGACGGGTGCGATCTCGCCGGCAAGGGCGCCTTCGGTGGCGGCCGCGCGGGCGCGCTCCAGCGATGTGACGGCGAAGGTGTCCTGGTCGTCGCGGGTGAATTGGTAGGCCTCGGCGGTGTCCTCGGCGTAGGTCCCCATGAGCCGTCCCGGGTCGTAGGCATCCTCAAGGCCATCTAGGAACATGTGATCGGAGAGGGTGCCATGACCGAGGCGATAGCCGCCCCGCGCCTTGGCCAACAGATAAGGGGCGTTTGACATGCTCTCCATACCGCCGGCGACAACGACCGTAGCGGAACCGGCGAGAAGGATGTCATGGGCTAACATGGCGGCCTTCATGGCTGAGCCGCAGACCTTGTTCACCGTCGTACAGCCGGTGCTATCGGACAAGCCGGCGGCGAAGGCCGCCTGACGCGCCGGCGCCTGGCCAAGGCCGGCCGGCAACACACAGCCCATGAGAACCTCGTCCACATTGTCGGGTTCGATGCCAGCGCGCTCGACCGCCGCCTGGATCGCGACCGCGCCCAGCGCTGGGGCGGCGACGGCACCAAGATCACCCTGGAAACTTCCCAAGGGCGTTCTGGCGGCACTGGCGATGACGATAGGATCGGCGGTCATATCCGGTTTCCTAACCCAATTCCTCGAACAACTCACGGCCGATGAGCATGCGCCGGACCTCGGACGTGCCGGCGCCGATCTCGTAGAGCTTGGCGTCGCGCAAGAGGCGCCCGGTCGGCGATTCGTTGACATAACCCATGGCGCCCAGGGCCTGGATCGCCTCAAGTGCCATCCAGGTCGCTTTTTCGGCGGCATAAAGGATAGCGCCGGCCGAATCGCGACGTGTCACCCGGCCCCGGTCGCAGGCCCGGGCGACGGCGTAAACATAGGCCTTGCAGGCGTTCATCGTAGTTTCCATGTCGGCGAGCTTGCCCTGCATGAGTTGGAAGCTGCCGATCGGCCGGCCGAACTGCTGGCGCTGACGAACGTAGGGCAGGACCACGTCCATGGCGGCCTGCATGATGCCGAGCGGCCCACCGGCCAGCACCACGCGTTCGAAGTCGAGGCCGCTCATCAGTACCTCGACCCCCTTGCCTTCTTCGCCAAGGACGTTGTCGGCGGGCACCTGACAGTCCTCGAACACCAGCTCGCAGGTGTTGGAACCCCGCATGCCTAGCTTGTCCAGCTTCTGTGCCGTGGTGAATCCGGGGAAGCCTTTCTCGATCAGGAATGCGGTCATGTCCTTGCGGTCGTCGGGCGATCCCGTCTTGGCGTAAACGACGAGAATATCGGCGTCGGGACCGTTGGTAATCCACATTTTGGTCCCGTTGATCAGCCAGCCCTGGTCGGTGGGCGCCGCCCGCGTCGTCATGCCGAGGACGTCGGAACCGGCCCCCGCCTCGCTCATGGCCAGGGCGCCGACGTGGTCGCCCGAAATCAACCCGGGCAGGTATTTGCGCTTTTGGTGTTCGTTACCGTGGCGGTGGACCTGATTGACGCAGAGGTTGGAGTGCGCCCCATAGCTGAGGCCGACCGAGGCCGAGGCGCGGCTGATCTCCTCCATCGCCACAACGTGTTCCAGGTAGCCCATGGCGGCGCTGCCGTACGCCTCATCGGCAGTAATGCCAAGGAGGCCGAGGGCACCCAGCTTGCGCCACAGATCGGCCGGGAAGTCGTTATCGCGGTCGATGGCCTCGGCGCGCGGTGCGATCTCGTCGTCGGCAAAGGCGCGCACGCTCTGGCGCAGCATATCCGCCGTCTCGCCGAGATCGAAGTCCACGGTGCCTTCCTCCTGCTGGTAGGATAATACGCCAAGGCGCGCGGTGCACCACACCCTCGATCACATTTGAATGAGTTCGTGGCCCTAAACTTCCAACGCCATTCCGTCGCGGCCCGGGTCGGCGGCACCGGTCCACCGTCCGTCCTTGTTTAGGATGGCGTGAACGCCGCCGAAGCCATAACTGAAGTGCTGGCGTGCCACCTCATAGCCCTCGGCCTCCAGCTCGTCGGTGATCAGGCGCGGGATACGGTTAGAGACCTCGATGGCGTTGCCGGTGGCCGAGAATCGGGCCGCCGCCACGGCGTCGGTGATCGGCATGGCGAAGTCGATGACGTTGAGGATGACCTGCAAGATTCCCATGGTGATGTATGCGCCGCCCGGTGCTCCGATAACCAAGAATGGATCGTCGCCCTTGAACACAATCGAGGGCGCGATGGAGCTTGGCCTGGCCTTTCCCGGCGCAATGGAAGCGGCGTGACCGGGGCGCGGATCAAAGAGGTTCATCGAGCCGTTGAGCAATATTCCCAGGCCTTCGGGGATGACGCCCGACGGCATGCCAAGCGTGTGGGTCATGGAAACCGCGTTGCCGTCGGCATCGACGGCCGAGATGTGGGTGGTGTTGGCGGATTCCTTGCCGCCTTTGTAACGCGCGATCTCGGCCCGCTCGCCGTGCTCGATGGCCGTTGCGTGGCCTTTTGTATAGTCCTTGCTCAGGAGCCGATCGGTGGGTACGTCGACGAAGGCGGGGTCGGCGACGTGATTGAGACGGTCGGCCGAGGCGCGCTTCATAGCATCCGAGACGACACGGATGTAACCCGCCGTATTGTGGCCGAGGGCCGCCAGATCGAAGTGTTCCAAGATGTGCAGGGCCTCAAGCACGGTCACCCCGCCGCCGGGCGGGCCATTGGTGCTGATGCGATGCCCTCGGTATTCACCCCACAGGGGCTCGGTCGTCTCGGTGCGGTAGTTCGTTAGGTCATCCAAGGCGAGGAGGCCGCCATTGGCTTCCATCTCGGCGGCGATGGCTTGGCCTATTTCGCCTTCATAGAAGACCTCAATACCGTCCTTCGCGATGCGCTTTAGGGTGCGCGCCATGTCGGGGTTCCGGATCAGGGTTCCGGGCCGCTGAGGCTGGCCGTTGTCGTCGAGATAAAGCCGCCGTCCGGTTTTCGAGAAGGCGAGGCGTTGAGCCGGCAGAACCCGGCCGTGGTCCGATGCCAATGACCACCATTCGTAAACATGGGGACGGACGGTGAAACCCACTTCTGCACGCGCGATGGCGGGCTCCAACAGGTCGCTCCAGGCGAGGCGGCCGTGGCGCTTCGAAGCGTCGTGGAAGGCCATCAGGCTGCCCGGCTTGGTCACTGCCTGGTAGCCCAGGTCGTTAAGGCTGTCGCGGACAATGAATCCAAAGCCGCCCTCGGTCTCAAAAACGATCTGGTCTTCCCACATGTCGGGCCTGGCCGCGTCGGGGGCGCGGCCGTAGAAATCGATGAAGGAATGGACGCCGTCCGTCGGTAGATAGAGCTGCATGCAGCCGACGCCGGCAATTCCCGCCATGCAGGGGTCGACCACCGTTTGCATCAAGGCGCAGGCTATGGCCGCGTCGACGGCGTTACCACCTGCCATAAGCGCTCGGGCGCCGGCCTCCACCGCTTCGGGCTGCGGCGCCACGATCATTCCCCTGGTCATGGCTTCCTCCCTCGCTGTCATTGGACCTCGATGCTAAGCTGCGGCGCGGCACCGGGCAACTTGGATATTAACCTGCGTCCGTTGCAGCGGTTTTGCCCCACGGGAGTTTCATGCCATGTTCGATCAACAAGTGATATTCTTATACGCACGTGATCTAGAGGAAAGCACCGCGTTTTACGGCGAGGTGCTTGGGCTACCCCTCGTTCTGGACCAGGGAAGTGTCCGCATCTTCAGAACCAGTCGAAGCAGCTTCCTCGGTGTCGGCCAGTGCAACGAAAAGCGGCCGTCGATGCCGGGTGGTATCATCGTGACCCTGGTCACCAACGACGTCGATGAGTGGTACGAGCGTCTGCGATCGAAAGGCGTCGCCTTCGAAGCTCCTCCTTCGCAGAACGACACGTTCAATATCTACCATTGTTTTTTGAGAGATCCAGATGGCTACCAGATCGAGATCCAGCGATTTGGCGATCCGGCCTGGCCCAAACCAGATTAGGAGTCCGCTGACACCCATCCGCAAGGGCTCTTTCGGCTCGGCATTGCGCGATGGCGACAAAGGTATGGACAGGCAAATTTCCACGACCCACGAACCCGTCGATAGCGCACTCCGCACTTGCGAGGTGCTGGTCGTCGGCGCCGGTCCCGCCGGGCTGGCGGCGGCGAAGAGCGCCCGCATCGCCGGAGCCCAGGTGGTGGTGCTTGACGAGGGCCCGGCGCCCGGCGGCCAGTATTACAAGCAGCCGATGGCGGAGTTCGTCCTCGAAGATCAAATTTCGATCGACCCCCGGTCCCGTGAAGGCTTGGGCCTGATCGGCGAAGTGCGCGGCCTGGGCGCCGAGATCGTCTCCGGTGCCCTGGTCTGGGGTGCCTTCGGTCCCGACGAGGTGGCGGTGGTGGTTGGCGGACGGCAGACGATTTTCCGTCCGTGCCAGATCGTCCTAGCCACCGGAGCCTATGAACGGCCACTTCCGGTGCCGGGCTGGACGTTGCCCGGCGTGATGACACCGGGGGCGGCACAGGTCCTTTTGCGCGGTTCCGGTGTCGTGGCCAGCCGGCGTGTTTTGGTCGCCGGTACCGGCCCCCTAAACCTGCACGTGGCGGCGGAATTGTTGGCGGCGGGCGCCGAGGTGGTGGCCTTGGTCGAGGCAGCGCGGCCTCCCGGTCTTCGGCGTGCCATCGATCTCTTGACCATGATAGGCACGGCACCGGCTGTGGTGGCCGAGGGCATGGGAGACAGGTGGAAATTGATCCGTGCCGGGGTGCCGGTATTCCATGGCCACGCCGTTGCCGAGATAGAAGGTGCCGAGCGAGTCGAGCGGGTGCGCCTTGTCGCCCTGAACCCGTGGGGAGAGCCGGTCGCCGGTGCTGGCGCGACATTCGAAGTCGACACGGTCTGCCTTGGTGCAGGACTATTGCCATCGACGGAATTGGCGCGCCAGTTGGGTTGCACGCTGCGTTTCGACGAGCGGACCGAAGCTCAGGTCCCGGTCCGCGACAGCTTCGGTGAAACCACAATTTCCGGTATCTTCGCCGTCGGCGCCGGCGCGGCGCTGGCGAGTGCCAAGGCGGCATACGAAGAAGGCAGCCTGGCCGGATTGGCGGCAGCGCGCAACTTGGGTCGCGTCCACCCCATCGGGTTGAGGTCGCTGGCCGCCGCGCCGCGTCGTCGGTTGCACCGGCAGCGCCGGTTTCAAAAGGCGCTTGATCAGTTCTTCGCAGCACCCATGCCGGCGCTTGACGGACTTTCCGACGACACCATCGTTTGCCGTTGCGAAGACGTCCCCTTGGGTGCGGTTCGGCGCCGGTTGGAGGCCGGGACGACCACCATCCGCCGACTGAGGAGCATTCTGCGGGTTGGCATGGGACGTTGTCAGGGCCGTTTTTGCACCCCGGTCCTTGATCGTCTGGTAACTGACGCCATTGACCGGGCGCCGACTCGCAGCGATGTCTTTCGGCCCCGCCCGCCCGCCAAGCCGGTCCCGATCTCCGCCGTCGCGTTTGAGAAACCGGAATGGCAAGGTGCCGAGACCGTGGAGGCTCCAATCTCTTGGGAACAAGCGCCGAGGCCGGATGGCAAGCACGCACACACCACCGACGTATTGATCATCGGCGGCGGCGTCGTGGGCTGCTCATTAGCCTATTTTTTGGCCCGTGACGGTGTCGAGGTGTGCTTGGTCGAGGGTGGTGAGATGAATGGCCAAGCCTCGGGGACCAATGCCGGAAGCCTGCACATCCAACTGACCTCAGCCCCCGCCGCGGTCGATGAGGAACGCGTGGCCCGATTGAGCCCCTTTCTGCGCCTCGGGACCGATGCGGTGGATCTGTGGAAGGAGCTGTCGGATGGTTTCGACCACGATGTCGGTTTGCGCCTAGGCGGTGGCCTGATGGTGGCGGAGAATGACGCCGACGTGGCTTTGTTGAACCGAAAAATGATCTTGGAACGCACCTCGGGCCTGGACGTTGAGATGCTGAGCGCGGACGAGATCCGGCGCCGCTATCCCTATTTTCCCGAGACCGTTATCGCCGCCGAGTTGTGTGCCGACGAAGGCAAGATCGATCCGCTCTTGGCCGGCGCCGCCCTGGTCGCCGACGCGGTCCGGGCCGGGGCCCGGATCATGGATCATGCGCCGCTAATCGCCCTTGAGAGGACCGACCACGGTTTTACCGCCCACACCGCCAAGGGAGCCATCCGGTGTGCCCGCGTTGTCAATGCCGCCGGGGCGTGGTCGGCGGCGATGGCGTCGCTGCTTGGCGTTGCATTGCCGGTACGGGGCGAGGTTAGCCAAGTGAGCGTCACCGAGCCGGCGCCGCCGCTTCTCGAACCTCTCGTCCAGCACGCAGGACGTCACCTGACCTTGAAGCAGGCAAGGCGGGGGAATTTCATCATCGGTGGCGGCTGGCCCGCCCAGCTCGGCGACGGTGGTTTCGACGTACGCCGGGCCAGCATCGAAGGCAATCTGTGGACGGCGCGCCATGTCCTGCCGGCCCTCGGGCCGCTTCACCTGGTCCGTTGTTGGGCCGGCATCAAACCGGTGGTCGGGGACGGCGTGCCGATCTTGGGCGAAGTGCCCGGTGTCGCCGGTTTCTTCCTCTGCGTCACCAAGGGCTACACCATCGCGCCACTATGCGCGCGCCTGGTGGCGGAGGCGATCATGGGTCAGTGCCCGTCCCTGGATATCGATCCTTATTCCGTCAGGCGGTTCGCCTGAAACGTCCCGATGAGCGCCACTTGTTAGGGCTAGCTCCTTGACAGAGGGCCGAGGAGCATCGTTATATTTCGGCATAGGTTTAATCGTGTGGTTAAAAGACCCCTGTTCAGGGGGCGTAAATGCCGCTCCAGCTGCTGAATTTGCTGGCTTTTTCTTAGAAGGGAGGCTGATCGATGAAACGCATATGCATAACTATTTGCGGCGTCGCTGTGCTGGCTTTGATGTCCGGTGCGGCGATTTCCGAAGAGCTGAAGCTGGGGATCATGACGGAACCATCTTCCATCGACCCCAATTGGCAAAATTTTCCCCAGAACCACGCCAACGGGGATCACTGGTCCGAGACCTTGGTGCTGAAGGACAACCAGCAGAATGCGAAGCCTCTCTTGGCGACGTCGTGGAAAACTTTGCCGGGCGACAACAAGGTGTGGGAGTTCAAGCTGCGCAAGGGCGTAAAGTTCCACGACGGTTCGGCATTCACGGCGGACGACGTCCTGGCCACGAACAAATACGCCCTGACGGTCAAGGGGAGTTCTTCGCCCGTGGGGCGCTATCAGCGCAACAAAAAGTTTACGAAGATCGATGACTATACTATTCACATCACAACTGGGTCGGCCTACCCGTTAATGGTGAAGGAAATGGCGATGGTTCACGTCGTCCAGAAGAAGATGGCCGAAACCATGACGACGGGCGACTACAACGCCGGCAAGGCGGCTATCGGCACCGGCCCCTACAAGTTCGTCGAGTGGGTGCAGGGCGAGCGCGTCGTCTTCGAATCCAACCCTAATTATTGGGGCAAGAAGGCGAAGTGGAGCAAGGTGTTATTCCGCCCGATTAAGTCGGAGCCGGCGCGTGTAGCCGCCTTGCTGTCCGGCGCGGTTGATATCATCGACTACGTTCCGACCAACGACCTGTATAGCCTGCGCAAGAACCCGAAGGTGGCGCTGACCGAATATCCTTCGAACCGGGTGATCTATTTTTGGCCCGACCAGAGCCGTCACATCTCGCCGTTCGTCACCACTAACGACGGCAAGCCCGCCTTCCCCAATCCGCTTCGCGACATCAAGGTGCGCGAGGCCATCTCGCTTGCCATCAACCGCAAGGCCATCGTCGAGCGGGTGATGTCGGGCGCGGCGATCGAGGCGGAGCAGATGTCGCCCGAGTTCATCTTCGGCTCCAACCCGAAGCTGAAGAAGCTGAAGTATGACCCCGAGCGGGCGAAGAAGCTCCTCGCCGAGGCGGGGTGGCCGGACGGCTTCCGAATGACGATCCATGGCCCCAACGACCGTTACGTCAACGACGAAAAGGTATGCGAGACGGTGGCCCAGATGCTGACCAAGATTGGCATCAAGTCCAAAGTCGTCGTGCAACCGAAATCGGCCTACTTCACAAAGACCCGGAAGGGGGGCGAGCACGGCTTGCCCAAGTTCAGCTTCTTCATGATGGGGTCGGGCTCGAACCTGGGTGACGGTGGCTCGCAGCTTCAGTTCAGCCACCACTCCTACTATCCCCTCAAGAACATGGGGGTCGGCAACCGCGGACGCTACAACAACATGATCGTTGACGCGTTAATGTCCCAGTCGATGGAAGAGACCGATTTCCCCAAGCGCGAGAAGATGATCCAGGACGCGGTAGAAATCGTGATGATGGATTGGGGCTTCATCCCGACCCATTATCAGAAGAACGTCTGGGCCCACCGCCCGGATCTGGTCTACGCGGGACACACCAACGAAAAGACCAAGGCCATGTTGGTGTCGAAGAAGTAGACGCAAGCTTCTAAGCAACACTGGACGGGCGGCCCTAGCGGGTCGCCCGATTTTTTTGCGTGGCGCTCGTTTAAACCTTACCGAAAATTAATCGTCCCGACAGGCTCCCGTAAGGCTCCCCCGACTATGTTTGCGGCTAGATTCCCGGTGTCAATTTGGCCCGGCGTCGTCACCCCGTAACCACGCAATCGAGAGGAGCATCGATCATGTTCACAAGCAAATTAGGCACTCGACGCACTTTCACAGCCTTTGTCCTGGCTGCTGTTCTCGTCGCCCCGGCGACGTGGGCCGTCGCGGAAGTCAATCCATCCCAGGCAGTTGCGCCGGCGCCGCCGGCCTCCTTTGCCGATCTGGCGGCCAGGGTTAAACCGGCGGTCGTCAACATCGCCACGGTGGGCAAGAGGGTGCGCCGCGAGGGCCATGAATTCCAGGGGCCGCGCTTTCCCCCCGGTTCGCCCTTCGAGGAATATTTTCGCCGCTTCTTCGAGCATCAATCGGAGGGCAACCGGCACGGCTCGGCACCCGATCAGGTGCGGGCGCTGGGCTCGGGCTTCATCATCGCCGCCGACGGCCTTGTGGTGACCAACAACCATGTGATCGAAGGCGCCGATGAGATTGCCGTCATCCTCGACGATGGCACCCGTTTGCCAGCGACCTTGCGGGGACAGGATGCCAAGACCGACCTGGCGCTGCTCGAAATCAAGGCCGGGCGGCCTTTGTCTTATATTTCGTGGGGAGAGTCCGAGGCGGCACGAGTCGGTGACTGGGTGGTTGCAGTCGGGAACCCCTTTGGCCTCGGCGGCACAGTCACCGTCGGCATTATTTCGGCGCGCGGGCGCGATATCCAATCGGGCCCCTTCGATGACTTCATACAGATCGACGCACCGATCAACCGGGGCAACTCGGGTGGACCGCTGTTCGACACCCAAGGCCAGGTAATCGGCGTCAACACAGCCATCTATTCGCCCAACGGCGGTAGCGTCGGCATCGGTTTCGCCGTTCCTGCCTCCTTGGCCCGGTCGATCATTGCCGAGATAAACGAGCAAGGACGGGTCGAGCGTGGCTGGCTCGGCGTCAGTATCCAGCCGGTCACCCGGGACATTGCCGACGGCCTGGGTTTGGCCGATGACAAAGGCGCCCTCATCGCCGGCGTCTTGCCCGACGGCCCCGCCGCCCGTGCCGGCCTTAAGCAGGGCGACGTCATTCTCAACGTCAACGGCCGTCCCGTGGATCGCTTCAAGGATCTTCCGCGTCTCGTCGCCGCCGCTAAGTCGGGCGAGAGTGCCAAGGTCGCGATCTGGCGCCAGGGTGAACGCCAATCCGTTGCGGTTACCCTTGGGCGTATGCCCGAAGATGAGGCGCGAGTGGCCGGCCGAACGGACGAGTCGGGCGCGGCGGCGCGCAGCGTCGGCCTATCCTTGTCGCCGTTGTCGGAACAGGTGCGGCGCCGTTACGGCCTTTCTGACGACGTGCAAGGTGTCCTGGTGGTCGGCGTCGATGAGGGCGGTGCCGCCGCCCGCCGGGGGCTCAAGACTGGCGACGTTATCGTCGAGGCGAACCGGGCTGCCGTCGAGGTGCCCGGCGACGTGGTCCGCGAGGTCGAGCGTGCCGTCGCCGCCGAACGCAAGGCGATTCTTCTTCTGGTCAACCAGCGCGGCGACGAACGTTTCATCGCCATTCCCCTGAAGCGCACCTAACGGCGCGCCGCTATTTCGAATGCGACCCGAGCCTCGGAGCAAAACGCAACACCGCCCTAAGGCCCGGGCCGTTATCCTCCAAATGAAGAGTGGCGTCGTGAAGTTCGGCGACGGCGGCGACCAGGCTCAGGCCCAACCCGCTGCCCGGCGCCTGGCGGCTTGCCTCAAGGCGGGTAAAGCGCCGCAAGGCCTTTTGCCGGAAATCAGACGGAATGCCCGGGCCGTCGTCGGCGACGGCGATCTCGGGCCCGGCAATACCGGGCTGCACAATAATCGAGACCGTGCCACCGGCCGGCGTGTATTTGACCGCGTTGTCGAGCAGGTTGGCCACTGCTTGAGAGAGCAAACTGTGGTTTCCGAGAGTGACAAGTCCGGCCTCGATCTCGAGGCTTACTCTTTGGCCTTTTTCCTCGGCCAGGGGTTGATAGAGCTCGACGGCGTCGGTGGCGAGGGAGGCCAGGTCGATCTCTGCGAACCCGTCACGAAGCGCCCGGGACTCGGCGAGTGAGATGGCGAGGAGCGCGTTGAAGGTCTCAAGGATGGTATCGGTCTCGGCGATCGTTTCTTGTAGGGCGTGGCGGTATACTTCCGGGTCGGCCTTGCCGAGCAGGGTCACCTCGAGGCGCGCGCGCAGGCGCGAGATCGGGCTCCTCAGGTCATGGGCAATGCCGTTGGCGACCTCGCGCATGCCGCTCATCAGACCCGCTATGCGGTCCAGCATGGCGTTGAGGTTATGGGCTAACTGATCAAATTCGTCGCCGCTGCCTCCGATCGGTACGCGACGCTTGAGGTCGCCACCCAAGATGCCGCGGCTGGTTCGGTTGATGGCGTCGATGCGGCGCAATACATGACGGCCCATCAACAGGCCCCCGGCCGCACCGAGCGCGACCGAAAGCGCCAGGGCACCCAACAGGGCCTCGGTCATGCGCTTGCGGAACGCACTCCGTTCGGTTGTGTCGCGGCCGACCAGCAGGTGGAAGCCGTCGGCCAGGAAGAAGATGCGTGCCCGCGCCACCTGTGGCCGGGCGTCGGTTCCACCCTTGGTTTCGACCAGGAAGTCGATCCACCCCGGCCCGTCGCGGGCCTCGTTCGGCCAGCGGCTGAGGTTGCCCGCCACCGGCGCAAAGCGCGGGTCGGTGACCAGGTACATGTTGCGCCGCCCGGGGCTGCCGCGGCTGCGTCGTGTGACGATTTCGGTCAGGCCGATCAGGCCGTTCTGACGGTAGTGCTCGGCAAGGCCGGTAATTTCGGCCTCTATTGTGTGATCGGTCTGGCTGTCGATGACGCCGACCGAGGTCGTATAGACGAAACCCAACACCGCCGACGTCGAAAGGCCGAACAGCGCCAGATAGACCAGCGCGAAGCGGACGGTAGAGCCGCCGAGGCGCTTAATCGGGTTCACGGAGACAATATCCGGCGCCGCGCACGGTGTGCAGCAACGGCGCTCCGAATTCCTTGTCGACCTTGGCGCGCAGGCGGCTGATGTGCACGTCGATGACGTTGGTTTGGGGGTCGAAGTGATAGTTCCAAACCGCCTCCAGCATCATGGTCCGGGTGACCACGTGGCTGGCGTTCTGCATCAGGTATTCGAGCAGGCGGAACTCGCGCGGTTGCAAATCGATGATTTTTCCAGCGCGCTTGACGGTACGCGCCAGCAAGTCCATCTCCAGGTCCGCCACCCTAAGCCGGGTCTCGGCCGTCCCCACGTTGGCGCGCCGGAGAAGGGCTTCGATTCGCGCCAGCAACTCGGCGAAGGAATAGGGCTTGGCCAGATAGTCGTCGCCGCCGGCCTTGAGGCCGCGTACCCGCTCGTCTACCTGATCGAGGGCGCTGAGGATGAGAACCGGAGTCGCGATGCCCTGGCCGCGGATGGTCTCGACGATGGACAGGCCGTCGAGACCGGGCAGCATGCGGTCGACGATCATCACGTCGTAGCGTTCGTTGGCGGCAAGATGGAGGCCGTCCGTCCCGTCCCCGGCATGGTCGACGGCGTAGCCGCTCTCCTCAAGACCCTTGGACAGGAAAGCGGCGGCTTCGCGGTCGTCCTCTATCACCAACACGCGCATGCAACCAGTGTACCCCGGGGGGCGGCGGCCTTGAAGTTACGAATTGGTAATGCGGTATCTTTCCGCCACTCGTCGAACTATTCGGTCTTCGACCGCGCATAGTCGCAGATCGCCCGGGCCAGTTTCGACATATTAGCCTGGACCTCGGCGAAGCCGGCGTTGGGCTCCAAGGTTGCTTCGTCCATGTAGAGGTTCTTGCGGATCTCCAGCATCATCGAGTGGCGCCCCCGGGCTGGGTCCGATGTGGAACGCACCAGGTGGTTGCCCTTGAAGAAGCCGTCGACCTCCACCTTGTAGCCGAAACCGCTAAGGGTCTCGCGCACCAGCTCGGTGTATCCCGGCTCGCAAGCGGCGCCGTCCAGGGTGCCGATCTCCATTTCCGGGCGCTCGACCCCGGGCCCGTCGGGTGCGTGGGGCGTGCCGTAGGAGCGATTGGAGTGGCAGTTGAAGTGCCACACCTGGCCAAATCGTTCGTGGAGCCCGTCCAGGGTCTCTTTCAAGGTCGTCTGGTAGGGCCGCCAATAGGTCTCAATGCGTCCCTTGATCTCGGCCACCGTCAGCTTGCGGTCGTAGAATCTAAGCTCGGGCGGGCCGATCTTCCAGATCAGGGCGCTGCCCAGCTTGACGCGCGGGGTCTCGCGCATGGGCCCCGGCCAGGGGGCGTCTAGCATGGTGGGGTCGATCTCGTCCTCGTTGCGGTTGGGATCGATATAGCTGCGCAGGAACAAGGCCTCGAGGAACGGCGCCCCATGCACGGGCACTTCTTGGAACAGCTCGTGGACGTGGTTGTCGACGCCCGAGCCATGAAGCGCCCGCTTATCGGGCAGGCAGCCGAAATCGTCGGGAATGCCAAGGCCGCTGTGCGGCGAATCGAAGACCGCCGGGGCCGCCTCGCCGATGGCATCGTGGAGGCGTAACACGCCTGGAATGTCTTTCGCCATGTCTCTCCCCCTTGGGTTCGTTGTCCCGTTCGCCCGCCACCATACCGTCACCTGAAGCCAGCGGAAAGCGTTGAACCCCCGGGACCGAACCTTGACAGCGGAGAAAAGGGAGTAGTTAAATCCTTTCAGACTGCGAACCAGAACCTCGATCCACGGGGTAGAATCGTCGAACGTTTACGGTTTTTTGGAAAGATCCGGTAAGCGTCGTTTCGCAACCATTGGGAGGAAGGTTATGAAAAAACTTACTACAAGCCTGCTCGGCGCGGTGGCGTTGGCAGTGGCGGCTGGACCCGCATGGGCCGACACGCTGACCATTGGCGTGCGCGTTGAGACCAGCTCCGTCGATCCCCACTTCTTCAACAGCCCGCCCAACCGGCAGATCTCGGACCACATCTTCAATCGCCTGATCCGGCGAGACGCCAACGAGAGGCTGCAGCCGGATCTGGCTGAATCTTGGAAGCCGGCGGGCGACAAGACCTGGGAGTTCAAGCTGCGCAAGGACGCTAAGTGGCAGGACGGCTCGCCGATCACAGTCGACGACTTCCTGTTCACGGTCGAGCGTTCGCCCAACGTCCCGGGCAGCGCCTCGACGCCGGGCCGCTTTTATAAGAATAAGAAATTTAAGAAAATCGACGACCACACGGTCCACATCATGACGGACAAGCCCTATCCGCTGATGCCCAACGACATGTCGGTAGCGCATATCATCTCGCTTAAGCACGGCAAGGGCACCACCACCGAGGACTACAACAGTGGCAAGGGGACCGTCGGCTCAGGCCCCTACAAGTTCGTCGAATGGGTGCCCGGCGACCGTTTGGTGATGGTCAAGGACCACAACTACTGGGGCGACAAGGCGAGATGGGACAAGGTGATCTACAAGCCCATCAAGTCCGACCCGTCGCGGGTCGCGGCGCTGCTTTCGGGGGCGGTGGACCTGATTGATTTCGTGCCCACTCAGGATGCCCCGGGCCTCAAGTTGGACCCCAAGATAAAGGTGTGGAGCGGGCCGTCGAACCGCATAATCCACATGTGGCCCAACGTCGGCCGATCGGTCGTCGACGAGGTCACCGACAATGCCGGCAAGCCCCTGGTACCGAACCCAATCCGTGATTGGCGGGTGCGCAAGGCTATCTCCATGGCCATCGACCGCAACGCCATCGTCGATCGGGTCATGCAGGGCTCCGCCATCGCCGCTGGCCAGATGATCCCGCCGGGCAACCACGGCCACAATCCCGCTATCAAGGCCGAGGCTTTCGATCCCGAGGCAGCCAGGAAACTACTTGCCCAGGCCGGCTATCCGGACGGGTTCCAGGTGCTCATCAATGGCCCCAACGACCGCTACGTCAACGACGCCAAGATCTGCGAGACCATTGCTGGCTTCCTGACCCGCGTCGGCATCAAGGCCACGGTCAACACCATGCCGAAGAGCGTCTATTTCTCGCGCATGGGGAAGGGCCATTACGGCTTGGCGCTGATGGGCTACGGCTCCGACACCGGCGACGGATCGTCATCCCTCAACAACATGATGCACTCGCAAAGCAAGGGCCTGGGCCTGGGCGCCGTCAACCGGGGCTACTATTCCAACCGCACGGTCGATGAATTGACCCAAAAGGGCCTCTACGAGCTCGACCAGGGCAAGCGCGAGAAGCTTCTCTTCCAGGCCTACGGCGAGGCGATGAAGGACCTGGGGACGATCCCGCTTCATTGGCAGGTCAACGTTTGGGCGTCGCGTCCCGGACTCCGTTACGAGGCGCGCAAGGACGAGCAGACCATAGCCGAAGGCGTCTTCAAGGAATAGGCGCGCGGACTGAAATGCCGGGCGGCCTCCTCCGGGAGGCCGCCCTTTTTTTCGGACCGCTACTCTGCCGCCTGGGGGAGAATTTCGTCCATTGCCCGGAACAGCCGCGCCCGGATCGTGTCCGGGTCGGCCAGTACTTGGATGAGGAAGGGCTTGTCGCCGGCCAGTGGCATATCGGGCACGGCGCGGGTGAAGAGGCGGCGCCGCGTTTCCCAGCGCGTCGAGCGCGGCAGGACCATGAGCCGGCGGTTGATCTCGCCCATGGTGGCGTCGTCGAAGACCGCTTCCCAGGCCTCGCGCTCAGGGCCGAAATCGAAGCCGGCGCGGACGTTATCCTTGATTCGCGAAGCGCGTAGTTGCCGCGTTCCATCGGCATCGACAGCCCCCTCAACAGTAACGGCAACCCCATAGTCGCGCTTGGCGGAACGGCGGCCGACGAAGCCCCATTCGACGTCGCGGCGTACCAGTTCGGGATCGCGCAGATAGGGATCGCCGTAGCCGCCGGCGCCCGGCATCATCATGGTCACCGTGTCGCCCTTCTTGATCGCAAAACTGTCGAGCTTGGGCAGGGGCTTCTCGTCGGCACGGCCCTTGTTGAGGACGCACCGGTAAGGTTGGGCGGGCTTGCCGCCGACCGCGCCCCAGGCGGGAAAGCGCAGCCGTTCCATGCCGCGCGGGATGACGACGGAACCGTCGCGCAGGATCTTCACGGTCAGCATCTGACCGACGCCGCCGCGCCAGCGGCCGGGGCCGCCCGAATCAGGGCGGATGTCGTATTCCATGAAGAGGACGCCCGAGTCGGCCTCGACAAATTCGATGGAATGGTTGGACATGTTGGACATGGTGGCGTCGCGGCAATCGACGCCATCGTGCCCGTTGAACCCGCCCATGCCGCCGCGCATGGGCTCAAGCACGCCCACCGTCGGCTTGGCGCCCTGGGCGTCGTACTCGGCCAGCACGAAGGTCATGCCGGCGCCCGGTGTCGGCGCCGCCATCATCTTGGGCGCCGCCTTGAGGATGGCGCCGGTGATGGCGTCATTGAGGCGCCGCGCCGGTGCCGAGCGCAGGCCGACGGCGGCCGGGAACTCGGCGTTGAGCACCGTGCCCCGGGGGTTGGTCAGGGTGAAGGGGCGGTAGAGGCCGGCGTTGATGACGATGGTTTTGTCATTGGTGCACAGGAACGACGTAAAGCGCATGGTCAACCACTCGTGGAAGCGGTCGAAGGTCGCGATGTTGTAAGCTGCCTTGACCTCGGGGTCGGTACCCGAGAAGTCGAGATGTACGTTACCGTCGGCGACCGTCATCTTGACCCTGAGGCGGATCGGGATACGGCTCACCAGATCGTCGTCCATGAAGTCCCAAAATTCGTAGACGCCGTTGGGCACGCGCTTCAGTACGGCCCGTGCCTTGAGGGCGGAATAGGCCTGCAGGTCCTCTTGGCAGGTGACGAAGGTCTCGACGCCGTGGCGTTCGATGATGTCGCGGGTGCGTAACTCACCCGTGCGCAAGGACGCCAGCATGGCCCGGATATCGCCTATGTTCTCGTCCGGTATGCGGCAGTTGGCGCGAAGCAGGGTGACGAAGTCTTCGTTCATCTCTCCCTTCTTCATCAGCTTCATGGGTGGAAAGCGAATGCCCTCTTGATATATATCGTCGAGGGACGGCGCGATGGAGCTCGGTACCGAGCCGCCGACGTCAGTGGAATGGATGAAACACCAGCCGTAGGCAACAATGCGGCCCTTATGAAAATAAGGCTGAATCAGCGTGATGTCCGGCGTGTGGGTGACCATGGCGCCGGATTGGTAGGGGTCGTTGGTGACGATAACGTCGCCGGGCCCCAGGTCAGGCACGGCGCGGATGGCATGGTTGGCGTCTAGGTTGACAAACAGGTTCACGCCCGAGGCCCAGGGGTGGGCGAAGACGCGCCCGTCGACACCGACCAGGGCGCAGGCGAAATCCGCAGCCTCTTTGACGAATAGTGTGCGCGCCGTGCGCTGCAAGGTCGACGCCATTTCCTCGGACGCGGCGACGACCTTATTGGCAAGAATCTCGAGGAGAACCGAATCAAGCTGCATGACGTTTCCTGGGCGGTCCATGGGGAGGGGACTTGAACGTCCCATTATCTCCTGGCGCCGTCGGGGCAGACTAGAAAGGTCGCCGGGGGGTGTCAAACCGGTTGTTCGCCATCACGCTGACAGGGGTGGCAAAGGCGCCTCGGCGCCATCGGGCAGATCGACCTCAAAGGCGTTTATCGTCTGAGCGATGAGGGCGTAATAGCCGATCAAGGTGATAAGTTCGACAACGCTCTCTTCACCGAAGTATTCGACGCAACGCCCATAGATGGCGTCTCCGACCGCATGGTCTCGAACCAGGGCTTGGGTCAGGTCATGGACCGCCTCTTCCTCGCCGTCGTTGAATCGTGGCCTCTGGCCCAGGCGGATATCCTCAATCAGCGCCGGGTTTAGGCCGGCCTTACGGGCGTGGGGTTCATGGGCATACCATTCGTACTGGCAGCTCCATTGCCGCGCCACCATGAGAATCGCCAGCTCTTTAAGGTGTGGCGCAAGCGAGATGTGAAAGCGCAGGAACTCTCCCAGTTCCTGTACCCGGTCGGCCACCTCCGGGCTTTGCAGCAAGACGGTGAAAGGACCGGCCACGTACCCCCGTGGCCCCGCTATCATGCGGTTGTGGACGCGGCGCTGTTCGGCAGTCATCTGATCCGAAGGAATGGGGGGTATTCTGGCCATGGAGTCTCTCCTTTCGGGATCGCTGAGAGTAGACGAAGAGCTCGGTGCGGGGAACCGGAATAGCCTGCCACTCAAAGCGAAATATGATTACTATCCGCCCGACCAAATTTCGAACGACCTTATCCACGGGGAGGAACCGTCATGGCACAAAAGGTCATCATCACCTGCGCCGTCACTGGTGCCGATGACTCGGTGGGGAAGAACCCGGCAGTGCCGGTGACGCCGGAACAAATCGCCACCTCTTCGATCGATGCCGCCAAGGCCGGCGCCGCGGCCGTCCACATCCATGTGCGCGATCCCAAAACCGGCAAGCCGAGCATGGAGCCGGCCCTCTACCGTGAAACCGTCGAGCGCATCCGCTCCTCGGGCGTCGATGTGCTGATTAACCTGACCACCGGTGCCGGCGCACGCTGGATGCCGAGCCCCGACGACGCTTCCCAACCGGGGCCGGGAACGACCCTGGTCTCACCCCAAAAAAGGGTCGAGCACATCATCGAACTTAAGCCCGATATCTGCAGCCTCGACATGGGCAGCATCAACTTCGGCCACCATGTATTCGTCAATTCGCCGCAGAGCCTGACCGAGATGGCGCGCGCCATCAGAGACGCCGGTATCAAGCCCGAATTGGAGGTATTCGAGGCCGGCCATATCCGCTACACCCGCCACCTGCTGGTGGCGGGCGAGATCGCCGAGCCGACGCTGTTCCAAATTGTCTTAGGCGTCCCCTGGGGTGCCCCGGCAACCACCGAAGCCATGCTCTACATGCGCGATCTTCTACCGCCCGGCGCCCAGTGGGCGGCCTTCGGTATCTCGGCGTTGGAGTTTCCGATGGCGGCGCAGGCGGTGATCCTGGGCGGACACGTACGCGTCGGCCTGGAAGACAACCTCTATATGGCGCGCGGCGTCCTGGCACCCAGCAACGCTGCCCTGGTCGAGCGCGCGGTCGACATCATCCGCGCCGTCGGCGCAGAGGTGGCGACCCCCGACGAAGCGCGCCAGATCCTCAGTCTGCCGGGGTGTTAGAGGGCTCTACTGTCCCCTTAGCGGACTAATCCCGTCATGGACAAACCCTGCCCGCCGCCCGATCCCGATCCTCGGACACCATTGCTGGCCGTACCGGCGGGGACCTGCGATTGCCATTTTCATATCTTCGGACCGGCCGCGCGCTTTTCCTATGCCGCCCGGCGCAGCTACACACCACCCGACGCCTCTGTCGAGGCCTACCGGCGGGTTATGGCGGCGCTTGGGCTCCAGCGCTGCGTCATCGTCCAGCCCAGCGTCTATGGCACCGACAATACTTGTACGTTGGACGCCATGGCGCGCCTTGGCGCCGGCTGCCGGGGCGTCGCCGTGATCGACGAGACGTTCGGCGAGGCGGCGCTCAACGACATGCACCAAGCCGGCATCCGGGGCGTTCGCTTCAATGTCCTCTATGCGGGCGGCGTCGAGATGGGCGCGATACGTGCCGTGGCCGAGCGCATTGCGCCACTGGGCTGGCACATACAGTTCCTGCTCGACGGGCGCGGCCTGGCCGAACTGGCGGATGACTTCGGCCGACTGGCGGTGCCGGTCGTTATTGACCATTTGGGCCACGCCCCGGCCGAGGTTGGCATCGGCCATCGGGGGAACCGTGCCCTCCTTGCCCTGCTCGGCGAAGGCCGTTGCTGGGTCAAGCTTTCGGCCGCCTACCGCCTTTCCCGACGGGCGCCCGGTTACGAAGACGTGGCTCCCTTGGCCCGGGCCTTGATCGCGGCGGCGCCGGAGCGCGTGGTGTGGGGATCCGACTGGCCCCATCCGGCGGTCTCGGGCGCCATGCCCAACGACGGCGATCTCCTTGATTTGATGGGTGCGTGGACGGATGATGCAACGGTGCGACACAAGATATTGGTCGACAACCCCGCCGTCCTCTATGGCTTTTCCTAGTGTCCCGGATTCATGAATGGTGGCGCGCCTTCGCGCGTCGGGTTTATCCGGGGCAGTTGTTATGACGTTTCCACTGTTCGGCGTCGTGCCCCTGGGGAACGGAAGCACACGGAGTGGTCGAATAACCGCGCAAACGGTTGTACGTCTGGATCTGGTCCGCCGTGACAATTTCCGGTATTTCCAGGTGTGCCGCTAGATGCGCAAAGCGCAGGTCGCTTTCGATACGAGCGATCCGATCCAACTGCGAACGCAGGATATCCGACGTTACCCCGGCGGACGCGAAGCCCTCGTTTAATTCCGTTTCCAAGGCAACGAGTTGGGCGCCCAACTCGTTCGCCTCTTTCTCCATGCGGGCATGAACAACGCGCACGCGCCGTTCTTGGTCTGCCGTCAAGGCGATGGCATTTTTCATTTCTTGGACATGAGCCGGACCTGGCACACCGTTCAGTTCCGCCGCCTTGGCGTAACCGGCCCCGCGTCCGGCCAGCAGGTCGGCCACCCGCTCGACCGACAACGACTTGATCTGGCGGGTTTCCTGGCCGGCATAAGGCGATACATGTTGGTCATGATCCTGACCAAAGCCGATACCGATAACCCCGCCACCATAAGGCTCGCCACCATAAGGATAGTCATTGTGAGACGGAGGAGCATTGCCAGACCTCTCGTCATAAATTATCGGTCGCTGCCACTCGAATAACACCAAAATATGTTATAGACTAACAGACCGCCTGGCACCAAATATCAAGCGGGCCAGCGCTGGATCACAAGTCGATTGCTGAATTCCCTAATAACAATGGCCGGGCGATCCGACCTGCGATCACGTTTGTAATTCCATGATTTGACTAAAAAATTAGAGGTAAGAGTGAGATGAAGAATTATGAGCCGAGCTTTTCCGATCGGTTGGGCGCGGCAGCGAAGTCAAGGCGGAACCAGCTTGAAAACGCGCGCACGAATGCCCCCGCCAACGACCCGGGATTCGCCGAACGCCAGGCCGCTCGGCGAGCGGTCGCCATTGCCAGGGAGGCTCGTGTTGCTGAACGCAAAGCGGCCAAGTTGGCCGAGAAGATCCGTAAGGACAAGGAGCGGGCCGCTGAAGAGGCAGCCCGTGAATTAGCCCTCATTGCCGAACAAGAAGCCCGCGAGGCCGAAGCCGCCGAAGAGGCGGCTCGCGAGGTTGCTCTCGAGGCTGAGCGCAAGGCGGCCCGAGATGCTCGATATGCCGCTCGCAAGGCACGTCGAAAGTAATCCGTTCACCTCGCCGCGCCATGCACTGTGCCAAGATGAAGGCGGAACCGACTATCGCAAGAGAGGAGTTGAATGCGGACATTTGACACGCTGGTTGTCGGTGGTGGGCTGGTCGGCTCGGCGATCGCTTACGGCGTGGCGCGCCGTGGCGGGTCGGTGGCTCTGATTGACGAAGGCGACGTGGCGGTGCGCGCCTCGCGCGGTAACTTTGCCCTGGTCTGGGTGCATGGCAAGGGCGACGGCATGCCGCGCTATGCCACCTGGACCCGACGCTCGGCGGATCTTTGGCCGGATTTCGCCGGCGCACTTTTGGATCGCACCGGCATCGACGTCGTCTATGAGAAGACGGGCGGCATTATCTTCTGTTTTGACGACGAAGAGATGGCGGAACGCCGGGCGCTGCTGGCGCGCCTCAAAGCCAACACCGAGCCGCCGGGTTACGACTACGAGATGCTGGACCAGGGCGCCTTGGCCGGGATGTTGCCCGGCCTTGGTCCTGACCTTCCCGGCGGATCGTACTGTCCCCATGACGGCCACTGCAGCTCGCTTCATTTGTTACGCGCGCTGCATGCCGCCTTGCTCGGACTGGGCGGTCGTTACCTGCCCGAACGGCGGGTCACCGATATCCGCGCCCGGGCCGATAGCTTCACGGTGATTACCGAGCAGGGCGAGGTACAAGGCGGGCGGCTGGTGCTCGCCGCCGGCCACGCCAACGCCTGGCTGGCGCCCAAGGTCGGGCTTAGCGTGCCGGTCAAGCCCGAGCGCGGGCAGGTTCTGGTCACCGAACGTTTCGAACCCATGATCCCGTTGCCGACGTCCCATGTGCGCCAGAGCCACGAGGGTACCATCATGATCGGCGTTTCCAACGAGGACGTTGAATTCGACGACCGCTCGACCGTCCAGACCATGGCTCAAATGGCGGACCAGGCGCGGCGCATCTTTCCCTTCCTAGCGCGGGCGCGCATTGTTCGTGCCTGGGGCTGCCTGCGTATCATGCCGCCCGATGGCTTCGCCATCTACGACCAATCGCCCGACCACCCCAATGCCTATACCGTGAGTTGCCACAGCGGCGTGACCCTGGCCGCCGTCCACGCCGAAAGTCTGGCCGGCTGGATCTGTGACGGCGCCTTGCCCGACGAAATAGCCTGCTTCTCGGCCGCGCGTTTTGCGCGTGCCGAAGCGGCATAATATTGGAGAACCGACGTCCATGTTCTATGAAATCAAAAACGGCCACGGCTTGCCCCACAACCCGTTTCAAAGCTGCATCGTTCCCCGGCCCATCGGCTGGATTTCGACCCTCAGCGCCGACGGCATTGCCAACCTGGCGCCGTTCAGCTTTTTCAACGGGGCGCTGTCGCATCCGCCCATGGTGGTCTTCACCAGCTCGGCGCCGGCGGAAGGCGGGCGCCCGGCCAAGGACACCCTGGTCAACATCGAGGAAACAGGCGAGTTCGTCACCAATATGTCGACCGAGGCCCTGGCTGAGGAAATGAACCTGACGTCGACCTATGTCGGACCGGAAGTCGATGAGTTCGATCTGGCAAAGCTCGACACTCTGCCGTCGACCCTCGTCAAGCCGCCCCGCGTCGCCGCTTCGCCGATCCACATGGAATGCCAGTACTTCAAAACGGTGGAACTGCCTGGCTCGCCGGACGGTGGCCGTGCGGCGCTGGTCGTCGGCACGGTTCTGGGCATCCACATCGCCGATGAGGTTCTGACGGACGGCATCATAGACATCAAGAAGATCCGCCCTATCGGGCGCCTTGGTTACATGGACTATACCGTGGTCGACACCATCTTTCCCATGCCCAGGCCAAAGCCTGTGGACGGCGATTGAGGCTTGCTTCCTAGACCGGCGTAAAGACCGGGACGACGGTGACCGTGTCGTCCAGCTGGTAGCCGCGCTGACGCCCGGTGGTGCGGGTCGCTTTCCTCAGCACGACGGTCCGGTGGTTGGGCATCGCGGTTTCGTCGAAGCCTGCGATCTCACCGATGCTGTCGCCGTTTATCTCGATCCGGTCGCCCTCGATCAGCATGCCGCCACTGGTGAACTCGACGAAGGCGACGAATGCTGCGCCCTCGACCGTTCCGCCCGGTACTGCGACCTCGTCGGAGACAGCCAGCTCGTTGATCTCAAATTCCCGGACGGCGCGCGACTTGTTGGGGATCAGATTCAGCCCCAGGCCGTCGCTTCTTTCGTCGAGAACGGCGACCAAGCGCGCCTTGGGGGCGCCGTGAGGGCGGTCCCAAGGAGCCGACGAGGCACCGGTGAGGAAAGGGTCGTTTTTGCTTCGGGCCATGGGGTGCTACTGAGTGGCGGCGTGGCCGGGGATCGGCCACACCGATTCGACGCGCCCGCCACGCAGGCCGACAAACCATTCGTAGAGCGCCACCGTAGTATCGCAATGGCTGGGAACGACCTGGATCTTTTCGCCCACCTTGAGCTCCGTGTTGGTGCCGTCAAGCTCCAGCCGGCCGTGCTCGTCGCCGGCCATCTTGTAGTTGATGCCGCTTAGTTCGCGCGGCGTCGGCATGCCGGCGTCGACCGACAACGCCTTGGTTCCCGCATCGGTGATCATGCGGTCGGTGGCTGGGTGGCTGATTACCGTCGCCAGGACGAAGAGGCTTTGGCGGAAATCCCCAAACGGGCTCCCGTCCTCGGCTTTGTTGAGGCCGTAATCGGAATCCATGAAGATATAGGACCCGGCCTGCAATTCGGTATAGAGACCGCTCGCCACCTCGAAGGGATAGGTGCCTGTGCCGCCGCCGCTCACCTCGGCGCAGTCCAGCCCCGCTTTCTTCAGCGCCCCGATGGTTTTTTCGACGGCTTCGCAGGCGCCCTTGATGGCGGCGCCGCGCTCCTTGTGGGTGCGGAAATGCTGTGACGTGCCGTGGTAGGCCTGGAGTCCACCAAACGACAACCCCTTGGCCTTGTCTATGGCCTGAGCCAGAGGTACCGCCGCGTCGCCCGGTTCGACACCGCAACGGTGTTGGCCGACATCGACGTCGACCAGGACCCTGATCTCGACTCCGGCCGCTTGAGCCGCCTCGCTCAGGGGGGCAATGGAAATCGGGTTATCGACGCATGTCGCGATTCGCGCCTGATGAGCCAGGGGCGCCAGGCGGGCCAGCTTGCGGGCGCCGATAATCTCGTTGGTGATGTAAATGTCGGGCAGGCCACCGAAGATCATGGCCTCGGCCTCGCTCACCTTCTGGCAGCACAGGCCGACGGCGCCGAGCGCCATTTGCTTGTGGCCGATGATCGGGCATTTGTGGGCCTTGCCGTGAGGGCGCAGCTTTACAGACGTGCCGGCCAGGGTGTCGGCCAGGGCCTTGAGGTTGCCCTCAAATGCATCGAGATCGATGAGCAGGGCCGGCGTATCGACCTCGTCAAGGGTCATCCCCACTTCGGCGGGGGGCAGCGTGGTCATGGTCGTTTCTCCCAAATCCGTTGATTGCCGGCGCGGGCCATATTCGTCGATGGCCCCGGGCAAGACAAGACCCACTAACCCAGGGCCGGAAAGCGGTCCGGGCTTAATGCGGAAACGTCGATGCGCGGCCGTCGTCCGGTGGCCATATCGGCGATCACGTCGCCGGTAACGACGGAGAGAGAAATGCCGTCGCCGTCGTGGCCGGTGGCGATCAACAGGTTGCCGATGCGGCCTGAGCGTCCGATGATCGGCTTGCCGTCGGGGACGTGGGGGCGCAAGCCGACGAAGGTGCGCAGGATGGGCACCCGGGCCAGTCCGGGTAGGCGCTTGAGGGCCGAGGCGACGATTGCGCGCACCCCTTCGGGGTCCGTGGTGCGGTCATGGCCGGCGAAGGCGCGGGTGGTGCCCAGCAGGCACTGGCCAAGGGCGTTGATGTGGGCGCCGAAACCGCCGCCCCGACGCATCAGGGGGTCGTCGGTGGTTTCGGCCAGCTCGGTCCTGTTCTTGACCACCATGGAAGATGCCGCCATCAGGTAGTGGCTGACGATAGGCGC
>PVBE010561339.1_pt1 | contig 34256 bp, 23 predicted proteins | sample 1631181 | NCBI WGS metagenome assembly PVBE01 (sample SAMN08397723, study PRJNA350692) | Marine metagenome, whole genome shotgun sequencing project. | isolation source: water | place: Pacific Ocean | collected 2012-04
CAGCCGATCAACGACCTGCTCATGTCCAGGCTTGACCGCCGCGTCCAGTTCCTTCCGAAGTTCACGCAGTTCCTTCATGCGTTAACATATAAAACAATTCCTCGCTCAAGAAAACACCAGTTGGGAAATAGGCGCTTACGAACAGACCGCTTCGGTACCGGTTCCTCGCAGCACCACACGACGACGAGCGGTTCGATGGGCCGTTGGGCTGGCGTTTCTTGCCGGTAGTATCGCCGTGATTGTCAATCTGTCAGGGAAACCTGACCTGCCATTCCGTGACGAACGTCTCGCAACGGTTCCTGTGGCAGCTGATGGCATGTCTGAACAACCTGGAGCGAACTGGGACGAAGCAATCGCGATACGGCAAATCCCAACGGAGTCGGAGGCGACAGCGCAGACTGCGATCGGTGCCAACGAAATCGGTGACACTGCCCCCGCCCAGTTTAATACACCCTACGACGCGCCGACTCCCATGGGTAATAGCCAGCCGTCTCTCGAACCGCACCCGCCACCACAATACAACGGTTCGTTTGCCGCTACACCGTGGCGTGCCGCCGACCCACCCTTGGAAAACAATGATCTTAATCGGCAGATTCCCGCCAGCTCCACAGCGCCGACCGTCAACGCCCAAGCCCCTCTTGGTGTCGCCCGTGAAACCACCGTTGATGAGTCCACCGTTTGGCAGATCGGTTTTCACGAACTTGAGCAAGCCTTGACGGTGTTCGAGACCCAGCTGGTGACCGTCGACAACCCGCAAGCAGCAACAAGTCTGGTTGCCGATCACTTTGATGGCACTGTCCGTTGGATGGAGGCGACGGTGCGCGATTTGGAAGACGAACTACCCCTCTTGCCTGCGACCAGCGAACCAGATGAGATTCGCAAATGATTTAACCACGACATTCTCTGGAGTCATCTCGATGATTAAGCACCTTCAATTCCGACTTGTGCTCGCCACCCTCGTTTTGGGATCCGTATACTGCATAGCGCAAGATCCCGAACTTGTTCCCAACGACACGCCGAAGATTGCAGAACTCGACGATGGCAATTCGTCTTTCGGCGTAACTCAACCCGAAGCAAGTGGGCGCGCCTTGACCCCCGACAGATACCAGCCGACACCGGTCCTGGCGACTCCCGTTTCACCATCGGCGGAAATACCGAAAAATGAAGCCGTCTCTGTGGCCACGCCGGCACAATTCGTCGAGTTTCAATACACCATCAGGCGGCCAGTCACGACGAGCACCCAGATGCCCCATGGCAAAATTGCCCAGATCGTGCGATACGTTTTCGATACACAATCCATCCGCGTTAATATCGCCGATGACCTGAAAGACCTGGAGTTGCCACCGGAAGGAAAGCGTGTTGCCGTCCTGGCGGTCACCGCGGCTCGTCATCAAGGCTTGCTGGAAAAGCTCAATGCAGCCGAGACCCCGGAGGAAAAAGAAGCCGCCAGTCTGGCATTGAAAGAAAACTACACCGAACATTACGCAATCGAAACATGGTGGCGCGAACAGAAATTATCCGAGTTGGAAACACGCTTGCAAGAACTTCGAGTTCAGGTCACGCAGCGCCAAGAATCGGAAGAGAAATACGTTTCTGCTGCCATGACCATTGCCGGACTCTGGGCCGACGGAATTGGCATTACACCTCCAACACCGAATCGCCAGCCTGTCGGCCCGCCTACCTCACTACCGTTGCCTGGCCCGATTCCAACAGAACTCCCATCAACAAGCAGCTTCACACCGCGCCAAAACTTGCCGCAAAGTATCGATCCATCATCATTTGACTCTGCCCCTTCGCCCCGCGCGACAAACTAAGGACTGGCGCATCAATCATTGTTGCTGTTTGCTCCACGCGCTTGGCGTATGTTCGCAGAGCGAACAACGACGATACGACACGTTCACACTCACACACACGTTGTGGGCCGGTCTCCCGACCGGACCACGTTCGGAGGGAAGGTCAATCGGTGAGTCCTGATGCGCCACCGTGGCACAACACCGGTGGATTTCTCACGTCGGATCGGCGGAGCCTTTCAGGGTCGCACGGCGGTAGGCCGTGGATTTATGACTGAGTAACGCGGTGTCCATTGATCGACGTTCACACTCGACAGATGACCGGATGAAGGTCCGTCGAGGCAACCAGACTTCTGAGGTGCGACGATTTTCGAGACTGCGGAGACGTGCCACCGTCCCTTGGCTATAATGCTGGCTTGAGTGAATTGCATCATTTGAGTTACGCATCTTGAGGAGTCGGTTGATGGTCCCTGCATCCAAGGCGTTGCTGCACGGTCTTTGTTTCTTTTTTGCCACGACTGTCTTTCTCAATACCGACGTGGGCTCGGCGGAAACCAGACTGCTCCGCTTCCCCGATGTCCACGGTAGGCGGGTCGTCTTTACTTACGCCGGCGACTTATGGACGGCATCGGATGTCGGTGGCAGCGCCAGACGCCTGACGGCACACCCAGGTCTCGAACTGTTCGCCAAATTCTCACCCGACGGAAAGTGGATCGCTTTCACGGGTCAGTACGATGGCGACGAACAGGTCTACGTCGTTCCCGCAGGCGGCGGCGTGCCTCGCCAGTTGACATACTATCCCGCCCGCGGGCCGTTGCCGGACCGCTGGGGTTACGACAACCAGGTCTATGGCTGGTCGCCGGATGGCCAAAGTATTCTGTTTCGTTCGCTCCGTTACGGCTGGTCCATTGGCCACAATCGCCTTTACACAGTCAGCACAAAGGGCGGTTTGCCCGAACCACTGCCGATGCCCAAAGCTGGTGCGGGTGACCTTTCACCGGACGGCAAGCAGATCGCATACTCGCCGTTGTTCCGCGACTTTCGCACATGGAAACGCTACCAAGGCGGTTGGGCTCAAGACCTGTTCATATTCGACCTGAAGACCCATCATCAGCGGCAGGTCACCGACCATCTGCGGAGCGACCGGGATCCGATGTGGATGGGCGATCGCATCTACTTTTCGTCGGACCGGACCGATACACTCAATCTGTTCTATTACGACCTGAAAACCAAGAAAACGGTTCAGGTCACCAAGAGCAAGAAGTTCGACGTCCGTTGGCCCAGCCGTGGCGGAGGCACTCGGATCGTGTACGAACTGCAGGGCAGGTTGCACCTGCATGACACGCGGACGAACAAGATTCGCGCGATCAAAATCACCGTGCCGACGGACGCGTTGGCTATGCGTCCCAAACACATCTCCGTGGCTGATCGGGTCAGCGGCTTTGGGCTCAGCCCACAGGGCAAACGTGTTGTTGTTGCAGCTCGGGGTGACATCTTCTCGCTACCCAGCGAAAAAGGACCCACGCGCAACCTGACGCATTCCTCCGGCGCTCATGACAAGTCACCCAGTTGGTCGCCCAATGGCAAGCAGATTGCATTCTTATCAGATATGACAGGCGAGGAAGAAGTCTATGTGATCGACGCCAAGGGCGATCATCCGCCGCAGGCACTGACCTCGGATGGAACGGCCATGCGTTACTCGCCTACGTGGTCACCTGACGGATCACGTATCGCTTTCAGCGACAAGAATGGCAGACTTTTCGTAGTCTCTGTGAAAGATAAGAAGATTGTGCAAGTCGCCGATGATCGCGGCGGTCGTTTGCGTGACTTCACCTGGTCGCCTCGCGGCGGCTATCTGGCGTTCAGCATGGAGAGCCCCAACGGTTTTCGCGCCATCCACATTTGGAGCAAACTGGATAGTAAGTCCCGTAAAATCACCAGCGATAGGTTCCACGAATTTGAACCGACATGGGACCCCGATGGGAACTATTTGTACTATTTCAGCGATCGTCAGTTTGCGCCGCAGCTGGGTTCGATGGAATGGAACTTTGTACAGGACCGGGAAACCGGAATCTTCGCCTTGGCGCTGCGCAAAGATGTCGCCGACCCGTTTCCGCACGAGAGCGACGAAGCGGTTGAAACGGACGACGACGCAGAGAGCGCGGCGGCGAAGGACGGCAAGGAAGAGGACGCCCCCAAGGACAAACCAAAGAAAGACGACAAGGCACCACTGAAGATTGACTTTGGCAATCTGGCGGCCCGCGTCGCGCGAGTGCCAATTCCAGACGACAACTACTTCGGGCTGACTGCGATCGAAGGGCATTTGATCTACGTTCGCGGAGGCGCGTCGTACTACGGACGCCAGTCGGATGTCAAACCAGAATTGAAAATCTTCTCACTGAAGACGCGGAAGGCGACTACGTTGGCCGAAAACGCCGGCGGATACGCACTCTCGGAGGACGGGAAGAAGGTCTTACTGCGTCAACGCGATGCGTTTTCGCTTGTCGATGCGACGCCAACCGGAAAGTCGTCGGCCAAGAGCGTGCCCACCGACGGGTTGGTGGCTGATATCGACCCACAGCAAGAACGGCAGCAGATCTTCGACGAAATCTGGCGCCGCTTCCGAGATTTCTTCTATGTCGAGAACATGCATGGTTACGACTGGGAAGCACTGCGCCAGCGATACCGCCCCTTGCTAAAACACGCCGCGCACCGCTCGGACATGAGCTACGTCATCAACGAGATGATCGCCGAGTTGAATGTGGGGCACGCCTACAATTCGGGCGGTGATTTCGAAATCCCGGATCGAGCTTCCGTCGCCTTACCGGGCGCTCACTTTGAACTCGATCGAAATAGTGGTCACTACCGCATCGCCAAGATCTTCGCCGGTCACAATGAGGAGCCAACTTACCGCGCGCCGCTCACCGCAATCGGCGTAAACGTGGACGAAGGCGAATTCGTGTTGGCGATTGACGGCCAGCCGCTCGACGGGTCAGAGAATCCATATCGCCTGCTGCGCAACAAGTCAGGCCGGCCCGTCACGTTCTCCGTCAACAAGAAGCCGTCTGACGAAGGTGCCCGCAACGTGACCTTTGAGCCCCTTACCAGTGAACACGACTTGGTTTACCTGGACTGGGTCTTGCGCAATCGCCGCAAAGTGGCCAAAGCAAGCAATGGACGACTTGGCTACATGCACTTGCCAAATATGGGTGCCGAGGGAATTCGCGAATTCAACAAGTGGTTTTATTCCCAAACGCATAAGGAAGGCATGGTCATCGACGTGCGCAGCAACGGCGGCGGCAACGTGTCTTCCATGATCATCGATCGTTTGCGGCGAACCTTGCTGGCAAGCCGCTATTCACGCAACAACGACTACACGCGCACCTATCCGTCGACACTGATGCACGGTCACCTGGTTTGCCTGCTCGACGAGACGTCGGCTTCCGATGGGGATATTTTCCCCGCCATGTTCCGACAAGCGGGACTCGGGCCGCTGATCGGCAAACGTTCGTGGGGCGGCGTGACAGGCATTACGAATCGCGGCACACTGATCGACGGCGGAACGATCTATGTACCCGAATTTGGATTTGCCTCGAAAGGCGGCGAGTGGATTCTTGAAGGCATCGGTGTCGAACCCGACATCGTCGTCGAGAATGATCCCCGACTGCTGATTCGCGGCCGCGATACACAACTGGACCGTGGCATTCGCGAAGCCCTGAAACGGATCAAGGAAGAACCACGCAAGCTGCCTGGAAAACCAGCCGCGCCAGTGAAGACACCACGTGCAGATTCGCGGTAGGCTGCGCGAAGGCCGGCAATCTTTTTCATCTTTCGTTCAACGATCAACGTTCGAGCGTTCGACGCGGTGTAACTCGCACTTTTGTCATAACCGGACGAATGTATCGCCGATCATCAGGCGATCGTAACTTGCCTCGTTCAAAGCAAATGCCGCACTGCGTAGACTTCCACGAACGTGGTGGTGGCGTGGCCTTTGCGTCACGCCCCCGGGCAGGCCGACCACGTTCCCGTTCCGCCGATTATCTTTAGAACACCGAAGATAAGGCAATTGACAGTCGTAGCCGCCAGGCAATCGGGACCATCGACGACGTTCGCACTGGTGAATCGCCAAACAGATCGCCGATCATATTCTCACGGAAGGTTCTCAGCAAAAATTGGATCAGTTTCTGGGCACGGACTCGCCCCCAGGTTCGCCGACACCCGGTCTTCATCGTCGGTGCTCCCCTCCAGTCCGTGCCAATGTTCGAAAATCGAAAGCTGAAACATGATCTGATGGCGTTGGCGTTGTTCTGCCTCTGCGTGTTCATTTGCGTCTCGCTGGCGACATATAGTCCGGCGGATCCCGTTGGTGAGTTGATTCGCCCGTTGGATCGCTTCTACCAGCAGGATGTCTTGGTCTATCCCCAGGCCGCTACCGTCAACAACGCCTGCGGTCGATTGGGAGCACTTGCGGCCGATATCATGTTGAACGTATTCGGCGTAGGCGCTTACTATCTGGCTGGATCACTGATTGTCCTGGATGTCTTGCTCCTGTACCGCCGGGAAGTCCGGACGCCAGTTTTGCGTTTGGCTGGCTGGCTGGCGTCGCTGTTTGGCCTGACCACGCTGATGTCGGTTCTGGTTTCTGGTTGGTCACCTGGGCCCGTAATTGGTGCCGGCGGATACCTCGGTATGCTCGGACGCGGTATGCTCGAGTCCCATTTCGCGATGGCGGGCACATTGATTCTGGCTGGCAGCTTGGTGCTGGGTGGACTGTTGGTGTGCACGGACTATGTACTGTTCCATTTCGCGTTTACGGCGTTAGGATTTGGCGGCGCGGCGCTAAAGCGTGGTGGTGCGGCAGTTGTCCGGCGCCGCCCTCGAATGACGTTCACCACGGGCGAAAGGGACCAACGCAGAAAGTCGAAAGTTCGCGACGACATTGGACTGCAGGCTACTGCCGAGGAAGAAGAGGACACAGAATTCGACGACGAAGACGACCAGGTGGCCGTCCATGTCGGGCGCAAACCGGCTGACGACGTAGATGATGATGAAGACACGGAAGAGGAAGAGCTGGAAGCTGAAGACGAAGTAGCCGACGCCGATGAATTCGAGGAGGAGGAAGAAGAAGAAGATGAGGCAGAGGTCGAAACGGTCGTGAAGACACGACCCAAAAAAGCCAAGCCGAGCGGAATCGCCAAACGACCACATTTTGCCGTCAAGAAGAGCTTTGACAGTGATGAACGCGAAGCGGTGATGAGCAAGCTCGATGCTGCCACGCAGGCTGGGGCCGAAGAGTACGAACTGCCTGACATCGACCTGTTGATCGAAGGTGACGATTTTTGTTACGACGAGCAAATCAAGGAGGTCCGACGCAAGGCAAAGATCTTGGAAATAACGTTTGCTGACTTCGGTTTTCAGGTGAAAGTTGTCGAAATCGATACGGGGCCAGTGATTGCGCAATACGAAGTGCAGTTGGAGGCGGGCCTGCGACTCTCGAAGATCACTGGTTTGGCCGATGATCTGGCGATCGCCCTGCGTGTCCCCAGTGTCCGGATCGTGGCACCTATTCCAGGCAAGAACACCGTTGGCATCGAAGTCCCCAACGAAGTACGGCAAGTCGTCCGTTTGCGCGAAGTGATGGAAGAGACCAACGGCAAGATGCGGAAGATGAAAATCCCGCTATTCTTGGGCAAGGACGTGTCAGGCAAGTCGCTTTCGGTCGATCTGGCCTCGCTGCCTCACCTACTGATCGCCGGTCGAACGGGAACCGGCAAAAGTGTCTGCTTGAATGCCATCATTTCGTCGATCTTGATGACCAAGAAACCCGACGAAGTGCGGCTGCTGATGATCGACCCAAAAATGGTCGAACTGAGCGGTTACGCCAGGCTGCCGCATTTGATGCATCCCGTCGTTACCGACATGCGGAAAGCCGAGGCCATTCTGGCTTGGGCCGTGGAGAAGATGGAAGAGCGTTACGCCCTGCTGGCACGCGCCGGTGTCCGACACATCACCAGCTATAACCAGCTGGGCGACGATGCGCTGCGGAAGCGACTTCAGCCAGAGAGCGAACAAGAGATGGAGTCGATCCCCAACCAGCTGCCGTTCATTGTCATCGTCGCCGATGAGATCGCGGACCTGATGATGACCGCAGGCAAAGACGTCGAGCAGCACATTATTCGTTTGGCCCAGAAGAGTCGGGCCGTCGGCATTCACTTGATTCTGGCCACACAGAAACCGACTGTGGACGTGATCACGGGGCTAATCAAATCGAACTTGCCGGCAAGGATTTCCTTCCAAGTCGCCAGCCGAACCGACAGCCGCGTCGTGCTGGACGAAATGGGAGCGGACAAACTGCTGGGCAACGGCGACATGCTCTTCCTCTGGCCGGGAACTAGTACGCTGCTGCGTGGACAGGGTACGTACTTGACCGATGAAGAGATCGATCGCGTGGTGGACAGCGTCAGCCAAGGTGAACAACATTTTGTCAACGAATTGGTAAATCTGAAAGTCGAAGTGCCTGAGGGCGAGGCTCCGGGGCCGCTCAAGAAACGAGACGAGCTTTACGAGGCGGCCGTTGATGTCATCGTCCGCGAAGGCCGCGGCAGCGTGTCGTTGTTGCAACGAACACTGGGAATCGGCTACGGTCGCGCTGCACGGCTGATCGATTACATGGCAGAGGACGGCATCGTGGGGCCTTATGCAGGTTCCCAGGCGCGAGAGATCTTGATTTCCCTCGCTGACTGGGAACAGATGCAATGTGGTGCCGCCGAACCCGAGCCTCCTGCCCCGCCGCCACGCAGGTCCAACAAGATCAAACCCGATCCAGACTGGGAGGAAGAAGAGGAGGACGAGGAAGTTGCCGCCGGGTCTTCCGCGGAATGGGTCGAAGACGAATGGGAAGAAGACGCCGAAGAAGAGGACATGGAGGAAGAGGAAGAGGAGGAAGTGGACATGGAGGAAGATGATGTGGACGAAGATGAGTATGAGGAGTACGAAGCCGAAAGTGCATAACCAGTTGCGGGCAGGGAAATGTCGGGTAACAAGGGGGGCGGTACAAACGGGGTCGTGCGGCTTTCGAGTTTTTCTCGCTTCTCGAGTTAAGATCCAGTCACCTCTCCCTCCGCAGACTTTTTCGCTTTTGACTACGAGAAAAAGCCGGCAGCGAGTCCCTTCTCCCCTCGGGGAGAAGGATAGGATGAGGGGGCGAACTGCCAAATGAAATCAGCCACCCCTCATCCGGCCTTCGGCCACCTTCTCCCGAAGGGAGAAGGACATGTTCAAGGCGCTCCTAAACCTCCAAAACGAATTAGTCTGTCCGGGAGGGTGGCATGATCTGAAAACCGTTGCAAACCAACTACATAAAAGCTGCACGACCTCCCCGCAGCGCGTCGCAGTTGACATTTCTCGCCCTCCAGCCTATCGTACCCAGAACAAAGGTGAGATTTGATGCCCAGCCAACTCCACAATACGATTCGCTTAGCCGGTGCCATCGGCGTTGCGATTATTGGCGTAATTTCGGAGACCAGGGCTTAAGGGCATTAAGCAACATGGAATTGTCAACAGCCCTGAAGCCCGCCACGGGTTTCAGGGTTTTTTATTTCCGCCAAGCCAGACCTTCGCCACACACCAACACGACTCCATCGCCAGGGTGACGCATGCGTTCCATCCAGATCTACGATACGACCTTGCGTGACGGTACGCAGGGCGAAGGCTTCAGCCTTTCGTTGCAGGACAAGCTGCAAATCGCCAAACGGCTCGACGAGATCGGCATCAATTACATCGAAGGCGGATACCCATTGTCCAATGCCAAGGATGTCGAGTTCTTTCAGCGGATGCAAGAAGTCGAACTGAAGCATGCCAAAGTCTGTGCGTTTGGCATGACGCGGCGGCGAGGCATGACAGCGGCAGAGGATCCCGGCATGGTGGCGTTGGTCGATTCCGGCGCACCGGCTTGCACGGTTGTTGGCAAGACCTGGGACTTCCATGTGACGGACGTCTTACGCGTCTCGTTGGACGAGAATCTGGCGATGATCCGGGACAGTGTGGCCTTCCTGGTCGAAGCGGGCCGTGAAGTCATTTATGATGCCGAGCATTTCTTTGACGGCTGGAAGCACAACGCGGAATACGCGGCCAAGACAGTCCAAGCCGCCGCCGACGCGGGTGCCAGCCTGGTCGTCCTTTGCGACACCAACGGCGGGAGCATGAGTGAAGAGATTGCCGAATTGACCAAAGCAGCCCAAGCGACGTTGCGGCCTTACGATATCGCCGTCGGCATCCACTGCCATAACGATTGCGACGTGGCCGTTGCCAACTCGCTCGCCGCCGTAGATGCCGGTGCCGTGCAAGTTCAAGGGACAATCAACGGCGTGGGCGAACGGTGTGGCAACGCCGACTTGATCTCCGTGATCGCCAATCTGGGTGTCAAGAAGAAAGGTTACCAGGTGCTTGGAGGCGAGTCTCTGGAGCATTTGACCGAACTGTCGCGGTACGTCTACGAAATCGCGAATCAGCATCTGCGAAACAACCAGCCCTTTGTCGGACAAAGTGCGTTTGCGCACAAAGGCGGGATGCATGTGCACGCTATTGCGCGGGCTACCGAAAGCTACGAGCATCTCAATCCAGAGATCGTTGGAAACGAACGCCGCGTGTTGGTGAGCGAACTCTCTGGTCGATCGAACATTATCGCCCTGACGACCAAACACAATATTCAAGAGAATCGCGAATTGATGGACGTGATACTGGGCCGCGTCGTGGAACTCGAAAACGAAGGCTATCAATTCGAGGCGGCCGAAGCGTCCTTCGATCTGCTCGTCAAACGATGTGCTGGCAGCTTCACGTCGCATTTCGACCGGGTCAAATACCACGTCGAGGTTAGTGCGGATGCGGACCGTGAGCTTTTGACCGAAGCCACTGTCAAGTTGCGGATCGCAGACAACGTTCGCCACGAAGTGGCCGAAGGAGACGGCCCTGTCAACGCGTTGGATGCAGCACTGCGCAAGGCGCTCAATGGGAAATTTCCCAGCCTCCGAGCGATGCACCTCGTCGATTACAAGGTGCGCGTCGTCAATTCGGAAGCCGGTACGGCGGCACGCATTCGAGTCATTATCGAAAGTGCGGACGAGCATGACGTCTGGGGCACCATCGGCGTGAGTGAGAACATCATTGAAGCAAGCTGGCTCGCCTTGATCGACGCGATCGAATACAAACTTCACAAGGACGAGATTCTGACGAACGTCCCGCCCGCGACACATGTCGTTACAAATTGAATTTGCTCTGACCCCCGTCTGAAGCCCCTCAAACAACCAATCGACCCAACGATATCGCCATGACCACATCACTCTCTCTTGACCGTATTCCTAACCGTTTCGATTTTGGTGCCGCTCGGCACCGGATCTATCAGACGTGGGAGGAACGCGGGTATTTCCATGCAAAGTCTGATGACGGTCGTCCGCCATTTTCGATCGTTATTCCCCCACCCAATGTGACCGGTGCCTTACACCTGGGTCACGCGCTGAACAACACGTTGCAGGACATCTGTGTGCGGATGAAGCGGATGCAGGGTTTCAACACACTCTGGATGCCAGGCACCGATCACGCAGGAATCGCCACTCAGGCCGTCGTCGAAAAACGGCTCAAGGAAGAAGAGAAAAAGACCCGGCATGATCTTGGTCGCGATCAACTGGTCAGTCGCATTTGGGATTGGAAAACGGTCTATGAAACCCGCATCCTGGGGCAGCTCAAGGAGATGGGCTGTTCGTGCGATTGGCAGCGAACACGTTTCACGTTGGACGACACCTGCGCTAAGGCGGTGCGAACGACGTTCTTTGACTTGTTTCAAAAAGGCCTGATCTACCGTGGCAAACGGCTGGTCAACTGGGACACGACGTTGCAGACCGCGGTCAGTGACGATGAAGTCATCCACGAGGCCAGGAAAGGCCATTTCTGGCACATTCGTTACCCGGTGATCGATCCGCAGCCGGGTGAACCGACGTTTGTCGAGATTGCTACTACGCGACCTGAAACGATGCTGGGTGATACTGCAGTGGCCGTTCATCCCGACCCTGCCGCGGCACTCGACAAGACCGAAGCCACGCTGCATGAGAAGCTTGCGGCCGCTTCTGACAAGGAGAGAGAACCTCTTGAGGCGCAACTCTCGGAACTCGCAACACGTCGTCAGACCATGTTGCCACATCTGGAACGTCTGCGTGACATGGCGTTGGCGGGGCGCAAACTGGCGCTGCCGCTTGTGAATCGGGAGATTCCATTGATTGCCGATCCGTGGGCCAAACCGGAACTCGGCAGCGGGTGTGTGAAGATCACTCCCGCACATGACGCGAATGACTATGAAGTCTGGTCACGGCACGAGGGAATTGGCGCTGTCAACATCCTGAATCCGGATGGTACTTTGAACGAGAACACCGGCAGCTATGCTGGGCAGTCGATTCCCAAGGCTCGTAAGCAAGTGGTCGAGGATCTTGACGGGCTGGAGCTGCTAGGCGACGTTGAGGATCGTGAAATCGAACTGGGTCTATCGGATCGCAGTAAGACGCCTATCGAACCGTATCTGGCAGACCAGTGGTTCGTCGCCATGGATCAGCTGGCGCAGTCGGCAATGGACGCCGTTACGGACGGGCGCGTCGAGATATTTCCCAGACGTTACGCCAACGGCTACCTCGATTGGCTCTCCGAAAAACGCGATTGGCCAGTCAGCAGACAGTTGTGGTGGGGGCACCAGATCCCCGTTTGGTCGAAGACGATCGAAGACGCCAAGGGGCGTGAGGCATTTCTTGCGAGCGTCGCCGGGCAGGACGGCCTGGATGCCAAGGCGAGCGACAGCCTCGTGCATGTTTGTTTGCGCGATGTCGATTCACCGCACGCCAAGTCACTGGAAGATGCCGGCTTTGTCCGTGAAGAAGATGTGTTGGACACCTGGTTCAGCTCCGCGCTGTGGCCACACTCGACGCTCGGCTGGCCCGATGAGAATCCAGACCTCGCTCACTTCTACCCAACCAGTGTGCTGATCACCAGCCGCGACATCATCACCTTGTGGGTAGCTCGGATGGTGTTGATGGGGCTGAATAACTTGGGTGATGTGCCGTTTCGCGAGGTCTGTATTCACCCGAAGATCCTGGACGGTTACGGCAAGACGATGTCGAAGTCGAAAGGCAACGGCGTCGACCCGCTGGACGTGATCGAGAAATTTGGACCCGACGCTTTACGGTACGGATTGGCCTATCTCACCACCGACACGCAAGACGTTCGGATACCGGTGCAATTCGAATGTCCGCACTGTCAGACGCTGATCAATCAAACCGTGAAGAACCGCGAGCTGGCACGCATCAAATGCGACAAGTGTTCTGGCGAATTCAACACACAGTGGGCACGTACGGAAGCCGATAAGGCCCTGCCCCGCGGCGCCGTGGTCAGCGAACGATTCGAGCAAGCCCGCAACTTCTGCAACAAATTGTGGAATGCGTCCCGCTTCTCACTGATCAACTTGGAGAGTTATGAACCGGCCCAAGTCACGGACGATCAACTGCCTGTCGAAGACCGTTGGCTGCTCAGCCGACTCTCGACGGTCACACAGCAAGTAACCGCTTCACTGGAATCGTATCATTTTGCGGATGCGGCCCGGACGCTGTACGACTTTGCCTGGGATGATTTCTGCAGCCTCTATGTGGAGATCTCCAAGCCGCGAATGCAAGACGAACAGACACGTCCGATCGCGCAACGAGTGTTGGCCCATGCGCTTGACACCCTGCTACGACTGTTGCACCCAATGGTGCCGTACATCACCGAAGAGGTCTGGCAATTGCTCGGACAGGCCGCGCCACGGCGCGGCCTCCAAGACATCGGACCAGCCACCGAGAGCATCATGATTGCGCCCTGGCCCGAGGCGGACTTGGCCAGGCAAGACACTGAGATCGAGAACCGTTTCGCCAAATTCCAAGCCACACTCAGCGCAATCCGCGAGATTCGGAGTCGGCAGAACATACCCAATCACGAGCAGATCGAATTCTGTGTTCGCTGCGACGAGCAGAACGTGCAGTTGATCAAACCGATGGAGCCATATCTTGGATCGATGGCCAAAGCCACGTCCATCGGTTGGGGTCCGGACATCTCTCCGCCGGCGACCAACGCGATGATCAACAGCGCTGGTATGGAGATCTTTGTCGACCTCAAGGATTTCATTGACGTTGAAGCAGAATTGGCCCGCCTCGAGAAAGAGGAAAAGCGGTTGCTGGGTCAAATTCAAGGCAAGGAGAAGAAGTTGGCCAATGCAAACTTCGTCGAGCGTGCTCCGGCAGACGTGGTGCAGGCCGAACGTGACAGCTTGGCACTTCTGCAAGAACAGCTTAAGGGTGTGCAAGCCGCGCTGGCCAATCTGCGAAGAAAGTCGTAAAGTAGCCGTCACGTTCGGCCGTGGCGAGGCCTTACTCGGGGGCGGTTATGTCTGAAACAATGTCTGATTCTTGGTTGACCTCTTCACAATCAGGCTCATCTCGACGGAGCGAGATGGCTACATTGTTTACCAAAGAGTATTTGCATCGGGCAGCCATTCCTGCCTAATCTGGATAGATCGAGGCGATGGGTTTCTGCCATGGCTTCGTCGTCCTTTCAAGAAGGAAGCCTGATGCCACACCGCTCAACGATCGTGCTAATCGTCCTGCTGATCGCCAGTTCGACCGCCACTGCTGCCCCGTTGGCAATTCTTCCGAAAGATGTCGTCTACGATCCCGCGATCCCCACGCCTCGAAGTTATCTGGGCTTCGAAATCGGAGAACGCCATATTCAGCATCACCAACTCGTCGGCTACCTGCGCCAGTTGGCATCCGTCTCAGATCGCGTCACCGTCGCAGAGTACGCGCGCAGCCATGGCCGGCGTCCACTGATCATGCTGACGATCACGGCGGTCAAGAACCACCAAGAGATCGAGTCGATTCGTAAGCGGCATCTGCGGCTCGCCGATCCCGCCCGATCCGCGAAAGTAGCAATCAAGCCGCTGCCGGCGGTGATCAACATGGGCTACAGCGTGCATGGCAACGAACCGAGCGGTGGGAACGTCGCTCCGTTGGTTGCGTACTACCTGGCTGCGGCGACGGGCGAGCAACACCAGGCGCTGCTCGACAATGTCGTCGTCCTGATGGACCCCTGCCTCAACCCGGATGGGTTTGAGCGCTTCGCACATTGGGCCAACAACCATCGTGGCGCCGTTCCGAATCCAGATCCCAACCATCGCGAACATCGCGAACCCTGGCCAAGCGGTCGGACGAATTACTATTGGTTCGATCTGAATCGTGACTGGCTGCCAGCTCAGCATCCTGAAAGCCAAGGGCGGTTGGCGATGTACCACCGTTGGAAACCAAACGTCGTTTTGGATTTTCACGAGATGGGGACTGACGCCACGTATTTCTTTCAGCCGGGCGTGCCCGCGCGGAACAACCCGCTCACTCCCTCGAGGACCTTCAAGCTAACGCGGCAATTTGCTCGGCACCATGCCGCTGCACTCGACGGAATCGGTTCGCTCTACTACACCGAAGAGCGTTTTGACGATTTCTATATGGGCAAGGGATCGACCTACCCAGACTTACACGGCGCGGTGGGAATTCTATTCGAACAGGCAAGTTCGCGCGGTCATCTCCAGGAGAGCGTCAACGGCCCGGTATCGTTCCCCTTCACTATCCGCAATCAGTTCCTCACTTCAATGTCCAGTTTGCAAGCGACCTTGGAACTGCGCGAATCGCTGTTGGATCACAAACGCACGTTTTACCAAGATGCCCTGGCGCTGGCTCGCGCGAGTCGCGTTAAGGCCCACGTCGTCGCTGCTCCGCATGATCTAGCTCGGCTGCATCGTTTTCTGGAGATCCTCGCCAGACACCAAATCCAGGCGTATCGGCTGGCGCAGCGGCTGCGGATCGAAGACCAGACGTTTGAGGCAAATGAAACGTTCGTGATTCCGACGGAACAACCCGAGTTTCGGTTCTTGGAGGATCTGTTCGCTCGCCGCACTGAGTTTAACGAGAATGTTTTTTACGATGTCTCCGCCTGGACGTTGGCCTTGGCGTTCCAGCTTCAGTCGGCGGAACTTACTGATATCCCTGCAAAGACGATGTTGGGGCAGGCATTTTCGGGCCACCGATTTCCGCGACAGATCGGCAGCTTCAACAAGACCGATCTGGCCTATGCAATCGATTGGCGCGGCTACTACGCTCCGAAAACGCTGCACCAGCTGCTCGCGGACGACGTGAACGTGCGCGTCGCCAGCGAACCATTCGACTTCGTCACGGGACCGGAACAGGTGCAACATTTTGAGCACGGGACTCTCCTTGTCCCGCTGGGCATTCAACCGGACAAACGGGCGAAGATTGTCAGAATCCTCCGCGACGCGGGCCGCGACGGCGTTGCCGTACACGCGACCACCACTGGCCTGACACCCAACGGTATCGATCTTGGAAGCAGCAGCTTCCAGCGCGTACCCAAACCAAAACTACTGCTTGTGACCGGCGGCAGCAGCTACGAAGCGGGCGAGGTGTGGCATTTGCTGGATCAACGGCTATCGATACCGATAACGCTGGTTGCCGATCGCCAATTGAGCCGCGTCGATCTGACGGATTACTCGGCAGTGATTCTGGTCAGTGGAAGCTATGACGCGATGTCATCGGCGGGTGTCGCCAAGCTGTCTCGCTTCGTTGAGACGGGCGGATCGATTATCGCGACGGGAACGAGCATCGAATGGCTCGACAAAAACAAAATTGTCGAGACGGTGTTTCGTGGCAAGGTCGCCGAATCCACCGCGGATGAGGCGTCAACACCACCGTTGCGTCGGCCGTACGCAGCGGCAAACGTCGATGTCGCACTGCGGCTCGTCCGAGGATCGATTTTTGAAACGCGCGTCGACCACACGCATCCAGTTGGTTACGGCTACGCGCCACAAGCTGCGCTGCCCGTCTTTCGCAATAACCGCGTGTTTCTCGAACCATCCCAGAATGCCTACGCCACGCCCGTCGTCTATGAAGCCCACCCGCTGTTGGCCGGTTACGTCTCCGCTGAAAACCTCGGCACGATTGCCGGTTCAGCCAGCGTAGTCGTCGTGCAGCGCGGCCAGGGCCGTGCGATCCTAATCGCCGAAAATCCAAATCTGCGAGCCTTCTGGTACGGCACGAATCGCCTGTTCTTAAACAGCCTGTTTTTTGGCCCGTTGGTGCGGAATCCATAAGCGACAACGCGATCAACCAACTGGGCGAAGATGGCTACTGACTGCATCTTTGTATGACGCAAAGAAACTGACCGTTAGTGGACACGAATGAAATCGCTCTGTTGATTCCGTCTAAGAGAAGATGCAAGTGGTCTACTACACACCAAACTGCCGGAGAATCCAAACCACTCGATATTCGTGTGATCCGTGGTTGTAATCACCGGATGACTTCTAGACAAAATTCCGCAACGGCCGTAGCTGATCGCCATCGACCGTCAGAATCGAGATTAGCCGGCCATCAGCAGCCACCGCGGCAATGTCGCCGGAGAGACCGCAGTCAGGGCGGGTGATTCTCTGGCCCGTTCGGAGACGATGGATTTCGGATTCGTCCACCATCACGGATGGTAGTTGTTGGACCGCTCGGGCGGCTGGCAGCAGTTGGCTGCCCACGAGTTCACTCGACAGCGTGTCCGCTCGACACGCCTGTTCCACACGAAAATCGCCAATCGCTGTGCGGCGCAACGCCGACATCACGCACGCCGTCCCAAGTGCCGCCGCCAGATCACGGCCCACCGAACGAACATAGGTTCCTGATCCGCATCGCATCGACAACACCATACGTGGATAGTCGTATTGAATCAGAACGATTTCGTAGACTGTCACCGGCCGCGCCGCGAGTTCAACTTGTTTTCCCTGGCGTGCCATTTTGTAGGCGCGTCTGCCACCCACTTTGACAGCTGAAAACGCAGGCGGTCGCTGTTGGATCTCACCAGTGAATTGCGGTAGCGCCGCTTCAACCTCCTGGGGCGTCGGTACGTGCGGATCCGGCAGCTCGATCACTTCCTGCTCGACGTCGTCGGTTTCACTGTGCCGCCCCAGCAGAAACGTGGCCACATATTCTTTGGGCTGCTGCTGAAGGTACGGTACCAACCGCGTGGCCCGGCCTAGACAGAGAATCAGAACTCCTGTGGCGAGCGGGTCCAGTGTTCCGGCATGTCCAATTCTGACGGGTCGGATTAAACGCTGCACATCGTTGACGATCTTCCGCGACGAAACGCCGGCCGGTTTGTCGACGTTGAGCAAGCCGAACAGTTCAGTGGGCGTCGAGCTGGAAGTCATAGAGCTGTCGTATATGCGTGGATGTTTTGGTTTCGAAGTCGGAAAAACGTTCGATCAATGCGCCGGCGTCACAAACTCCATAGTCGGCAAGTCGCCGGCATTTTGCATCCAGTAGTCCATCCAAGTCCGCACCACGATTGCGTGCGTGTCCGGCTGGGTACATGACCAACCCGCTCGAACACGTACCTAGTTGCCGGTGCGTAATTTCAAGTGTCGTCGGAATTCCATCGGGATACTGTTGATCATAGGGTCGACCGCCGTGAACGAATTCGATCCGCGCCATGAGCTGCCGGGTGATCGGATCGAAGAGACTTTCATCGTTGTAATCATCCGGGACAAGCATCAGTTCGCGCCACCCGACTTGACGCGTTTGAACTGCTTTGCGCAGCAGCGTGGCGATGATGTAGACCATCGAATGATCCGCGCTTTGTCGTGTCCGCGGATCGCGTTTCGCCGGATCGCCGATAATGCTGAAGGCGGGTTCGTAAATCGTAATCCGCACGCGTTCCAATTGATCGACGGAGTCCAGCAAGCCAGGGTCCGCGCCCAGCACGTCTATCAGGCCTTGAATAGCGCCGGCGGATTGATGTTCGTACAGCCCCAACTTGAAGTGCATCCCCATCACGGCAAAATCGCAACCGCTGGTTGAAAGGGCCAAATCGAATGGGCTTTCATTGGTATTTTCGGGCGGCTCGAACAGACAAAAGACGGCCTGCGGATTCCGGAATACGTCGGCTGGCCCAACAAATCCGCGTCGCGCACGCTGAACGGATACGACGGCCATTTCGGCGCTGATCGCCGCCGAAGCACCCTTCGAATCCGAAAGCTGGTGCCCAGCGCGGATCGCGCGAAAAGGGATGTAGTGGGCCAGCACGAGCCCGATCGCGGATTCGATTTGAGCGGCCGATGCGCCCAGCATCGCCCCATACACAGCCGCCGAGGCGATAGCGCCGTGCACCACATGGTCGATCTTGTGGTCCTTTAGTGCGAACACTTCGGCCAACCGTCCTCGAATCTCATCGAGACAGAGCATCCCCAACAGTGTCCGACGCCCATCAGCCCCAGTCTGCTGGGCCGCGGCCAAGACAACTGGATAGAAATCGTTATGACCGAATTCACCACGCGTATCACCAGTGGCCGCGTTAAAGCCGAAATTCGTGCCGTTGGCATCCAATTCCCTAACCGCGGCGCAATTGGCGAGCACCGCTTTTTCCGGCTTCACCAGCATCGTGGAACCGAAGAGTGACGCACCAGGCGCGGGCAAGCCAGTCACAGGTATGCCAACAACCGCGTATTCCATCGCCTCTTCGCGCAAGACGCAGGGAGCGTTCGTTCCGCAGCCAATCGCGGCGACGGCGCATGCGATGCTATCCAAGTGAAACTGTTCGACTTTTCGCAACACGGCGGGATCTGGAGACGCGAATCCGTCGCCAAGGAAGTCGATCGCAAACTGGGCAATGCCAAGCGTTTGATTTTCCTGGCGTGGTAAGAAGACTTGTGAAGGTGCCATGCCCATAATGTACAAACCACACCCGTTTGAGGTAAGTTACCGAAACGCATTCCCGCGAGCTCTGAGTCCCAAGCTCTGGCTTGAGACTCGATAATCTCGACGCTCGGCTTCGCAGTGTTACCAGATAGCCAGGCGATCGAGGCAGGAACTTCGGGGATAAACGTCTCCAAACTGGAGTTTGGCAGCGGGATTTAGACATTTCCACCAGACAAATCACCGCAGCGTTAGGCCACAAGACAGGTCCGAGGAGTCGTCAACTATGGGGTCCAAGAGCCATGAACTGTTTTCCCGAGCTCAACAGCTGATGCCGGGTGGTGTCAACAGCCCGGCCCGCGCTTTTGGTGCGGTCGGTGGTGAACCGGTCTTCATCCAGCGCGGAGAGGGTTCGCGTTTGTTCGACGTGGATGGCGTCGAGTACATCGACTACGTCGGTTCGTGGGGCCCAATGATCCTCGGTCATGGCCACCCGCGTGTCGTCGAGGCCCTACGGGCTGCCATCGAGCAAGGCACCAGTTTCGGGGCGCCGACGGAAGCGGAAAACGACCTAGCCGAATTGATCATTGACGCGGTTCCGTCGGTGGAAAAAGTCCGGTTGGTCAATTCGGGCACGGAAGCGACGATGAGCGCCATACGCCTGGCACGCGGACACACGGGCCGCGACGTGGTCGTGAAATTCGCCGGCAACTACCACGGCCACGTCGATAGCTTGCTCGTAGCCGCGGGCAGCTCCGCGGCCACACTGGGCGTTCCAGACTCGCCGGGAGTGACTGCGGGAACCACTCGGGACACCATGATCCTGGCGTACAACGATGTCCCCGGGTTACAGGCAGCGTTCGCCGAACATGGCGATTCCATCGCAGGGGTGATTCTGGAGCCCGTGGTCGGCAACATGGGAACCGTACCCGGATCGTCCGAGTTCCTTCGCGCCGCCCGCGAACTTACGAGCCAGCACGATGCCGTGTTGATTTTTGACGAAGTCATGACGGGTTTCCGTGTGGCCTACGGTGGTGCACAGGCGTTGTTTGGAATCACGCCTGACCTGACGACGATGGGGAAGATTGTCGGTGGCGGGCTGCCGATCGGAGCCTACGGTGGAAAACAAGAGATCATGGATGATGTGCTTCCGGCGGGAAAGGTCTTTCAAGCAGGGACCCTCAGCGGCAATCCAATCGCCACAGCCGCGGGAATCGTCACGCTGACGGTGCTCCGAGATGAACCCCCGTATGCTCGTCTGGAGCAGTTAAGCGCCCAATTGGCTAACGGGCTGACCGAGGCGGCAACCAATGCGAAGCTCCCGCACACCGTGCGGCGTGTCGGCAGCATGATGACGTTGTTTTTTCATCCCGATCCCGTCGAGAACTGGGGGATCGCGAGCCAATGTGATACAGCGTTGTTTGCCAAGTACTTTCGGAATATGTTGGAGCGCGGCGTTTACCTGCCTTGCAGCCAGTACGAAGCACTGTTCGTCTCCGCCGCCCACACCGAAGATCAAATCAACGACACGATCGACGCAGCCAGAGTCACCTTCGCAAAATACGGTCAGAAATAAACCGCACGCCAGGTAGCATTCAATCTGTCCTCAACGGCGGGCTGCCCGCTTTTCTTCGGCGGCGCTAAGACGAAGGTATTTGGGGGTCAATCCCCATAGATCTTCGCGTCGCCCCTGTTGATATGCCTTCGCAGCTAGTTGGCCGACCGTTGTTGCTCGTGGTGCGAAATTGGCAACGTCTTCCAGGATTGCCTGAGGGTGAATCTGGGCGCGTAGCTTTTCGACCGGTGGCCCGGAAATGACGTCACCAGCTTCGATTTGTTCGAGCCACGCGGCGATGCCCAGCAGATGTGGTGGTTGCGCCAGTTGCCAACCGCCTTCCGCGTCACGTTCGTACTTGGCGCAGAACAGCTGCTGGCGATGCGCGTCCATGATCGCCCATAGCGATTCCGATTGGTTGTCAGACGAAATCGACTGCCGGGCAATCACCTCCAAAGTATCGATCCCCATGACTTCCGCACCAATCGCATATGCCAGGGTCTTGGCGACGGTGACACCCACTCGGAGCCCCGTGAAAGAGCCTGGACCTTGAGACACGGCCACGAGTTCCACATCGGTGACTTTCCACCCCAGAACCGCGAGTTGACCGTGGATTGCCGGCATCAATGATCGAGTCGTGCGGCTGTCCGCGGCAAGGTCCAATCTCGCCACCAATCGTGCACTTTCAAGTAGGGCAATCGACCCAGGCTGTACGGCGGTTTCGAGTGCCAGAATCCTCACGATATCATTAACCTGCAAACGAGGGGTCCGAGAACGATGCCTCTAAACCAGAATCGCAGGCGTGCCGATGCAACTCAAGGGCTAAGCCCATTTTTGTGGTGATTGCACGTACCTAACGCCTGTAGTAGAGTTGAGTTTGTTACAATTTGGGTGTCGAACGACTCTCTCCTACGGTCGGATTTAGTGGGCCGACTCGTAAAAAGGTACCGGAAGTGAAGCGAGCGTTAATCAGCGATATCCATGCGAATTTAGAAGCGTTGACGGCAGTACTCGCCGACATTCGTCGTCAAGAAATCCGTGACGTCTTGTGCCTGGGTGATATTGTTGGGTACGGCCCCAATCCGTGCGAATGTCTCGATCAGGTCATCGAGAATTCCAGCATCACAGTTCTGGGGAACCACGACCAGGCCGCCCTCTTCGACCCTGATGGGTTCAACCCCGTTGCCTTGCAAGCCGTTTACTGGACGCGCGAGCAGCTAGAGGCCATAGGGGAACCGTCCAGCATCAATCAACGCTGGGATTTCCTAGGCGAATTGCCGCGCACGCATAAGGAAGAGGATTCGAACTCGCTCTACGTTCATGGTTCGTCGCGGGAACCCACGAACGAATACGTGTTTCCAGAGGATGTCTACAACCAGCGCAAGATGGACGCTTTGTTCAGCCGAATCGATCGCTACTGCTTCCAAGGTCATACGCATATTCCCGGCATTTTTACCACCGAACGCGAGTTCCTGTCGCCAGAAGAAGTCTGCTATCAATATCGACTCGGGGCCGACTCGATCATGGTCAATGTCGGTTCAGTGGGCCAACCGAGGGACAACGACCCACGGGCCTGTTACGTCGTTCAGGAAGATGATCAAATCACCTTCCGCCGCGTCGATTATGACGTGAACGCAACGGCCGAAAAGATATACAGCATTGCAGACCTGGACAACATGCTGGGCGACCGGCTGAAAAGTGGTCGCTGAGCTTGCACCGATGGTGCCGGCATCTTGACGTTATGCCAAGCTGTCCTTAGACTTGCAGCGGATTGGGTGACCGTGCGAGACCAGAGAGGGCAGTTCTCGACAGCTAAGGACCCCGGTGTGAAACGAGCGATCATTAGCGATATTCACGGCAATCTTGAAGCGCTCCAAGCGGTTCTGGCAGATATCGAGCAACAGGGTGTTTCAACCATTTATTGCCTGGGGGACATTGTCGGATATGGCCCCAACCCCAAAGAATGTGTGGATCTTGCGTGCCACTTTGCCGTGTCCGTACTTGGCAACCACGACCAGGGAGCCCTCTTTGATCCAGAAGGGTTTAGCAGTGGGGCCGAACGGGCGATTTTCTGGACGCGGTCGCAATTAGAAACCGTCGATGAAGATGTCACCCTGTCACGCCAACGTTGGGACTTTCTTTGCGAGCTTCCACGCCAAATTCGTGAAGACGATCTGCTGTTCGTTCATGGTTCGGCCCGCAACCCGCTCAACGAATATGTGTTCCCCGAGGACGTCTACAATCCGCGAAAGCTGAACCGGATTTTTAGCCTGATTCCGAGTAGCTGCTTTCAAGGTCATACCCACGTACCGGGCGTTTTTTCGGAAGATTGTCGATTTTCCTCGCCGTTGGACCTGGGCAGTTCTTATACCCTCGGCGACACCAAAGTGATGGTCAATGTGGGCAGTGTTGGTCAGCCCCGAGACGGGATTCCTGATGCGAGCTATGTGATGTTGGATGACGATAAACTCGAGTTTCGGCGCGTTCCGTATCCACTGGACGTGACGGCCGAGAAAATCTATGCGATCCCCGAACTCGACGATTTCCTTGGCGACCGCCTCCGCGAGGGACGATGACAAAGCTGGCCAGAGGACGTTGAGCGGAAAACCGGGCTGCGGCCTCCCATTGCAAGAAACGACTGCAGGGAGAGAATACTAACCTGAGAAACCTCTTGGCTGCCGATCTGGACTGCCCACGAGGATTCCTCTCGGCGACACCCCCCCCCATCGGGACTGCTCCCGGCAACAAACGCGAAAGCTTTCTTACGTGGAAAAACGCTTCGTACTTTTTATCGTGCTCTCATTAGCCGTCTTGACGGGCTATACGATTCTCAAATCGATGATTGCGCCGCAGCCGCCAGCCGTTGTCGATCTCGACAATGACGCGACCGAAGTGCCACCAGATGACCCCGATGGTGCAGTTCCCGAAGCTCCAACTGCCGATGCACCACCAGCCGAGCCAGCGGAGTCCGATCCGGACGCGCCCCCAAGCGTGTCAACTCCGGGTGCGGGCAAAGCAGCTTCAGAGAGGCCGGAAGACGGAACGGCCTCCGATACTACGGCCTCCGATACTGTTGTTGCTTCACCAAGCAATTGGCCTGATCGCCGGATTTCGCGGGGGTCCTACCAGCCTGGCGATGGGCCACCCATTCTGGTCACGTGGAACGCCCGCGGTGCGACGGTGGAACGGATCGAGTTAACGGCTCGAGATGACAAAGGGAAGCTCCGTTATCGAGAACTGCTAGACCGCACTGGCTACCTGGGGCATTTGGCCACGACGCTAGATCCCGACGGTGGCTGCCGCGTCAACGTCGTGGGGCAGGGAACACCGGCCGCTTTGGCCAAGGACCCGGCAGCATCAACCGCCACGGGTCTCCAGATCGGCGATGTGATTTACCGAGTTGACGGGGTGCAAATCAACACGCCTGCGGATCTGAAAGCATTTCTGGGCACCACCAAGCCAGCAGACTCAATTCGTTTGAAGGTTCACCGACCGTCTGGCGACACCAGCACCGACGTGCAGCTGATCACCACGCTCGATGTCCATCCGTTGCAGTTGATTCAGCCCGAACGGCCGTTCCGTGCCGACAAGAGCGTTGCCCTTCACTCTTCGTCGTTTCTCTTTTCACTGCTTCAATTGGGTGACACGAAGGCTGGTAAAGGAGTGGAAGAACTTGATCTTGGCGTATCGTTGCGCGACGACAATTGGAAAATGGTGCCGCTGGAGAACGGTGTCGAGTTTTTAATGCAGGTCGACGCGGCGACCGGCAGTGGAGGATCGCCAACCAAGCTCGAATTGGTCAAGCGATTCCAATTGGGGACTCCTGAGATCACCGACGAGCCCACCACACCCTACCACCTGGACTACGATATTGAGATCCGAAACCTATCGGATGAACCCCAACGCATCGCCTATCGCCAGGACGGTCCCAATGGGCTCCCATTGGAGGGTTTTTGGTACTCGAACAAGCTCCATCCGACGATGTTCTACATCGCCGGGGCGCGCGACGTAGTCTGGAAGACGGAAGCGAGAAGCGGTCCCGAGGAAGAATCCGAAGTCATTCGGACTTACAAACACGAACTTGTTGGCTGTTCGGAAATTAACAAGACCGCCACGAAAGCCGCGAAGAATGGCAAATCGCAGGAAACCGTGCTGTTTGCGACGGACGTCAATGAGGACGGCGATCGGATGCCGCTCTACGTCGCTGTCGATACCCAGTACTTCGTAACTGCGATGAAGCCTGTCAGTGAACGCCAAATAATCTACGACTTGGCGGCCGCCTATGTATTGGGCAACTTGAGTGACGTTCCAAAAGCCGCTAAGAAATCGACGAATGTCTCATTCCATTTGGATAGCCCGGCGATCCTTGTCAATCCATATGATCCCGACGGCACGGACGACGCGACTTTTCGACAGAGCTTCGAGATCTTCGCTGGCCCCAAGGTACCCGAGTTACTGGCCGCGTATGACCTGCAGGACTGCATCTACTACGGTTGGTTTAGCGCGGTCTCGAGGTTACTGGCCGTGGTGTTGCACTTCTTTTTTGGAATCGTCAAGAACTACGGTCTGGCTATCGTCATGTTGACTGTCTTGGTCCGCAGCGGCATGTTTCCGCTCAGCCGCAAGGCCGCCAAGAATGCCGCCATGATGCAGGCGTTGGCGCCGCAGATGAAGAAGATTACAGAAAAGTACAAGGAGGACATGGAGAAGCGGGCCAAAACTCAACAAGAGCTATTCAAGAAGCACAACTACAATCCGTTTGGCGGCTGCTGGATGATGTTGGTGCAGCTTCCGATTTTCATTGGTCTGTACCGTTGTCTTTCGGTCGACATCAATCTGCGTCAGTCGGCGCTGATTCCAGGAGTCGAGTGGTGTTCGAACTTGGCTGGTCCTGACATGCTGTTTACGTGGCCAGAACTGTTCAAATGGAGCATATTTACCGAATTGGGAATGCTTGGCCCTTACTTTAATATTCTTCCCATGTTCACCGTGGCCTTGTTTCTCATCCAGCAAAAGCTCTTCACGCCACCGGCGACGGACGACCAGAGCCGCATGCAGCTGACCATGATGAAGTACATGACGGTCTTCATCGGCGTCATGTTCTTCAAAGTCGCCGCCGGTCTGTGCCTGTACTTTATCGCGTCTAGCCTGTGGGGCATTGCCGAACGCAAATTGCTCCCCAAACCGAAACTCGCGGCTGGCGGCGATGCGGACAGTGAACCACTGCCGGCCAAACCCAAGCCACGGCCGCCGAAACCGAAACCAAGATCGGCCGACAACGGCAAATCCGGGCGTCAACAACCGCGTTCCAAGAAGAAACGACGTTAAGGCCGCGCCAGCGTGATGAGTTGAAGAAACAACATCGCGCGATTCATGTCGCTGCGGTGCGGAGAAGTCGATAACTGCGCCCGCAAAGGGAAGCGCGTCGGCGATATGTGAGATCTCGCCATGTACGATGTCGACGACACAATCGTGGGGATTGCCTCGGCACCCGGCGGTGCAATTCGAGGTGTCGTTCGGCTGAGCGGCCCCAACGTGGTCGCCTGTCTGCAGCGGTGTTTTCTGCACGCGACCGACGAACTTGACCAAGTGCCCCAGCCCCGCGTGATCGAAGGCACGCTGAGGCTCGATCCGCCACTTGCTGCGTTGCCCGGTGCACTCTACCTGTGGCCCACAGCACAAAGTTATACGAGACAACCATCGGCCGAATTCCATACGATCGGCTCGCCACCGCTATTGGATGCAGCAGTGGCAGCGTTCTGCCGATCCGGGGTACGACTGGCACAGCCCGGCGAATTCACGATGCGCGCCTTTCTAGCAGGGCGCCTTGATTTACCACAGGCCGAAGCTGTCCTTGGAGTCATCGATGCGCAAAGCCGTGATGAGCTCGATATAGCGTTAGGACAGCTCGCCGGCGGATTGTCGGCCCCCCTGAACCAGCTCCGCAATGAAATGCTCGAACTGCTGGCGCATCTCGAAGCTGGGCTCGATTTTGTTGAAGAAGATATTGAGTTCATATCTATGCCGCAGTTAGTTGGCGCGTTGCAAGCCGCCAGTACCGAAGTTGGCCGGCTTGCGACGCAGCTGACCGGACGCGTGCAGACCGAAAGCGAAACCCGTGTCGCCTTGACCGGCTGGCCGAATGTCGGCAAGAGCAGTCTGTTCAACGCGCTGATCGATGGCCGGCCCGCGATTGTGTCCGATGTCGCTGGAACGACACGCGACTATCTAGCCGCGCGGATGCCAATTGATGGCCACGAAGTGGTCTTGATCGACACGGCCGGCGTCGATTCCGCCGAAGTGGGAATTGCGGCAGCGGTACAGCGAATGACGGACGACCAGTCGAGTCAGGCGCAGCTGCAACTGTTCTGTGTGGATGCGACGCGTCCCTTGAATGACTGGGAGCGACAATGGCTCGGTCAGTATGACCGCTCCCGCGCACTGTTGGTCCTGACCAAGTGCGATGCGCCGCGCGGATCCGATTTGCAACATGCCGCAATCGAGACTAGCAGCCAGAGCGGCCTCGGTCTGGCAGACCTGAAAAATGCAGTGAGTAGTAGACTGACGAACTCTACCTGGGGACAGTCCGTTGTTCCCAGTACAGCTGCGAGGTGTCGGGCAAGTTTGCAGGCGGCTGCAAAGGCGCTCGAGACAGCACACGCGACGGCCTCCGCGCAAGCGGGCGAAGAATTGGTCGCCGCGGAAATCCGTCACGCGCTGGATCAGTTAGGCACCGTGGTCGGCACGGTCTACACCGACGATATCCTCGACAAAATCTTTAGCCGATTCTGCATCGGCAAATAGCGTTCAAGCCGACCCCGGGGTTCGTGCAGATTCCGGGACGTTCTCGTACCCCAAGAGCTCCTCGGGTCACGCTGATGACGGAGCATGGGGCAATCAAGCCAAGATTCGCCTACTTTGGACTGCCAAGTTGCTATTTAGCGAGATTTGCGCTATTTTGGGACTCTGGTCAGAGAGATGATCTGACTGCCTTTCTGAATTCCAACCTCCACCGGAGACCATCGTGATCAGGCACTCCCACTTGCTGAATTTCCTCGCCGGCTCGGCTGTTGCCTTGTCCGGCATCTGTGCGTTATTGACGGGTCCTCTAACCGCCGCCGACAACAACAACGCGGCGGTCGTGGAACGTGTTGGCGGAGACATTCAGTATCTAGCCTCGGAGGAACTACAGGGCCGTGCGCCGGGAAGCGACGGGTTGCAGAAGGCCGCCGATTACATGCGAGACGCGTTCAAGGAGGCCGGCTTGACCAGTGGTGTTGAGGACGGCTCTTTTTATCAACCGTTTCAGGTCTCGCTCGAAACAAGGCTCGTCAAGGAGCAAACCGTGTTGGTTTTGCATGGACCTGACGGCAAGACCCTCAAGCTGGCATTAGGCAAAGACTACCAGGCGTTGGCGATCGGTGGGTCGGGAAAAGCGAAGGCGGAAATTGTCTTCGCGGGTTATGGCATTTCGGCACCGGACCTGAAATACGACGACTTCAAAGAAGCGGATGTCGCTGGCAAGGTGCTACTGGTGATTCGCCGAGAACCCCAACAAGGCAACGAAAAGAGCGCTTTCGACGGCAAGAAAACCACACCCTTTTCCTACATCCGTACGAAGGTCAGGCAGGCTCGTGAGCAAAAGGCTGCTGCCGTCTTGTTCGTCAACGATCCTCATACCACCAAGGGAAAGAAGGACGAACTAGTGCCGGCCACGGGGTTCGGATCTGGTAAAGGTTTGCCCTTCGCCCATCTGACGCAGAAGTTGGTCAACGAATTGCTCGCCGTGACGCCCGTCATGGCGGATGATGACACCGAGCTGAAAACAGTTGAGGCGATTGAGAAGCAAATCGACGAGCACTACCAACCGCTGACTCAGGCGTTAGCAGGATGGTCCGCTGAATTCGACTTCACCTTTGAGGAAATCAGGGCGGATGTTGCCAACGTGATTGGCGTCATCGAAGGCGAAGGGCCATTGGCCAACGAGACGGTGCTGATTGGTGCCCATTACGATCATCTGGGCTACGGTCCGTTTGGATCGCGGCGTCCCAATCCGAAGGCCCTCCATCCGGGTGCGGACGACAACGCGACTGGCACCGCTGCAGTAGTAGAACTTGCCCGTCGATTTGCCACACGCGACAAGAAGCCCGCGCGACGCATGGTGTTCATGGGATTTTCTGCCGAAGAACGAGGGCTGATTGGTAGCAATCACTACGTCAATGCACCTATCTTCCCCTTGCAAGACACGGTCGCCATGATCAACTTTGACATGATCGGCCGCTTGCGCAAAGACAAGTTGATCATCAACGGTGGCCGCAGTGGTAAGGAGTTCCCCGCCCTCCTGGATCAGGCCAACAAGAACGAAGCCCTGCAACTCGACAAAGGTGGAACGCTCATGGGCGGCGACCATTTCGGCTTTTACCAGAAGGGTATTCCGGCCGTACATTTCTTTACTGGGCTCACACCCGACTATCACACGCCAGACGATAAGTTTGAGAATATTAACGTTCCTGGAGTCGTCAAGACAATCGATTTCTGCGAACAGTTCTTGAATGCTGTCGTGGCAATGCCCACACGCGCTGAGTACGTCAAAGTCGCCCGCGCTCCCCGCGGTGCCGGTGGAGGAATGGCGTACCTGGGCGTCACGCCGGACTACTCAAGCAGCGTTGACGGTTTGAAGGTGACCGGGGTCAATGACGACTCGCCGGCCGCCAAAGGTGGACTCCAAGCTGGCGATATCATTACCAGGATCGGCAAGATACCCGTGGCTGATATTCAAGGACTTGCCGACGGCTTGCGTGCCAACAAGCCAGGTGTAACGGTCGAAATCGATGTGAAGCGTGGAGACAAAAAGAAAACCTTGAAGGTAACACTCGGACGACCTCAGCGAGGCGGATAAGGACTGACCGGCAGGTCGGACAAGGCCAGCGGCTCGTGGGCCTTGTCAGGACCGTTTCTCCTCGAGAAATCGTCGCACGTGCACACGTAGCTGTTCGCTGGTCCAACCAAGTTTGGCGGCGCGCCGCAACATTTCGCGTTGGTCCTTGTCGGACAGACGAGCGACCGCAGCGTGTGCCGACCACGAAAGGTCAGGGTGGCGATTCTGTGGGGGCACGCGCCGGGCAACCGATTCGTACCGTTGAAGTTGATCGCCTGAAACGCTCCCCTCGCAGACTTGTGAAAAAGCCTCTCCAAAGTGTGCGTCACCCCAGTTCAACAGATCACCGATCCACCACGGGCTGGCACGTTGGCACCAGAGTGCGAATTGCAGCGGGCCCGCCCAGTCCTCCAACGGCGGCTTGCCGGCAACGGTCATGGACGTGGCATCGAAGCGGAATTTTCCCAGCGAGATCTTCGGACTCGATTCTTCTTGGTGTTCTTCCATAACTGTCGTTCAATGTCGATCATGGGATGGGGAGCACGGAAGCGCCGGTAAATACCCAAGTTCGACGCCACCTGAAAACGGACAAACCAGTTAGCTGCCTGCGCGTTTTCGGTTGACCTAAAGTTACTTGGCTCGTAGGCGGTCCTCATCGTTCTTCGAAGGACCGAAAGAGATGCGAACTCGCCAACCGCTTCTATTCAATCCCTGACGGCTTTCGCGAATGAACGTATTGTTACGAAGAGGGTTCCTTTCGGGGAGTTCACTTTCCACAAAACCGGTGATGCCTTTCCAGCGATTGGCATACGACGCCGAACCACGAGGCACTCGGAGTTTTCGTATCTATAGACCACGTAATCACTTCGGTCGTTACGTACATTAACCAACGGTCGAGTTCGTAGAGCGTCCCGCGCGGCATTCATGGCGTCCCCGCGAGTTGTGGCTAGGGCCCCGACTCGGAAGACTCTTGAACTCTCTGACTCTTGAAATCTCTGGCGGAGGGAACTGACTTGGCTAATTCATGAGAGGCGTGATGCAGGCGCTTTCCCAGGAGGCTCGATTCCCAGCGATGGAATGCCGCTAGATCCTTATCCAACTGCGTGCCAGGCGCCGCAAGGAAATTTGACGCGACTACGCCCATGACGTTATCCTGCTAGAGTAGGTTTTCGAGATTTTTGCCAGTTTCTTTTGCCAGTTCTATTTGTTCTTATCAATTCTGTTTACTCAAACTTCGTGACGAGGGCGATGACATGATCCGACGTGTAGAAGTGAGATGCCCTTCCCCCAGATCCGGGTTTACGCTGGTCGAACTGCTGGTGGTGATCGCTATCATCGGCATCCTGGTGGCCTTGCTGTTGCCGGCGGCCCGTGAGGCCGCACACCGTATGCAGTGCTCGAACAATCTTAAGCAGCTAGGCATCGCCACCCACAATGTTCACGACACGTATAAGCGACTACCGCCTTTGTGTGCGCGCAGCGCCAGAACCCGATTGACCGTACCCGGCCCCTTCAAGGGGCCATATGGCCGGACGGTGTTTCACTGGATGTTGCCTTTTGTCGAGCAGCAGACGATCTACGACAAGTTGAATCCGAACCAGACGTATGCTGGACTCCAGTATTTTCAGGTCATCAATACCTTCCTCTGCCCGTCCGAGATCTCCACCACCAACGGCAAGTCGTCGACAACCTACGGGGGAGCACACAACTGGGGCGCGCAGAATTATGGAGCGAACTATTACGTGTTTGGCGATCCAGATCGCCAAAGCACCGAGGGCTCGAAAAGACTGGCGAGCATCACCGACGGGACATCCAACACTATCGTCTATGCCGAGATGTACGGTACCTGTGGTTGGTCGAGCAACACGGCCTTCATGTATGGCAGCTTGTGGGCTGATTCGAACAGTATCTGGCGTCCGGTTTTTTGCACGAATACACGCAGTAAGAATCCGAACCGAACCGGTTACCCTCCCTGCCTGAAATTCCAGGTGCGGCCAAACTGGCAGAGCCAGTGCGATCCGAGTCGTGCTCAGTCGACCCACCCGGGTGGCATCATGGTCTGCCTGGCGGATGGAAGCGTGCGGCTGGTAGTCAATACGATCGACGCCACCGTATGAGCCAATGCTTGTGATCCACGCGACGGTCAGCCTTTGGGAAGTGGCTGGGAATAACCAATGGGCGGCAGCGCAGCTGCCTTCCCGACCGTGAGAAAGGGAGCAAACGTATGAAGCGACGTGCTTGCGTGGGTACCAGACGTCATCTCCGCTTGCCACTGATGGCTGGTATCACGATATTGGCTCTGCTCTGCCAGGGAGGGTGTGGAGGTGAGTCTGTTGAGATGCCGGAAACACATGCCGCTGGGGGAAAAGTCCTCGCGGCGAGCGGAGAGCCGCTCGGAGGCGGGCTGGTCGAGTTCAACTCGACCAGCGGTAAGACGTACTCGACCAACGGTGTGATCGAGCCAGATGGCACATTTTCACTGAACACGATGGTCGACGGTGAGACCGTCGAAGGAGCCACACCAGACACCTATCAGGTGATAGTGATGCCGCACATGTCCGACGATCCAGAGCAGCAACATGCGAGCGAGCCCGTGCAGCTCTCGGAAACATTTGAGATCACGGCGGGCGGGGAGAATAATTTCACCATCCAACTGAGGAAGTAGCGCGGCAGTTGCCGCCAGGACTGCCTGGAACGCGGACCTGTGTTGCCGTGCAGGCTGCCGCGGCCTCCGTATTATCGCTACCCGCTGCGCGGCGTGCCCCATTTAGGAAATGCGGGGCTGGGGGCTGGTGAAGAACAAAGCAAGACTCTTCCGGGCCCGCCAGCCAAGCACGGTCTAACGAAGCCGGCAAGATGACAATGGATCGGAGCGACACTTGATGAGCGAATCGACTCGCCCAGCCAATCTGAACACTTATTCCGCGGGTCAATTTCCTGGCACGCGGCTGAGGAGAAATCGGCGACACGATTGGTCGCGGCGGTTGGTGCGTGAAAATACGCTGACCGTCGACGACCTGATTTGGCCCGTCTTTATCCATGACGGCCAGAATCTGCGTGAGGCAGTACCGTCCATGCCGGGCGTCGAGAGGCTATCGATCGATCTGCTGGTCGAGGCCGTTGACACGGCCAGACAGCTGGGAATTCCGGCGGTTGCCTTGTTTCCCGCCACAGACCCCAGCCACAAGACGGACGATGCCGCCGAGGCCTACAATCCCAATAATCTGGTCTGCCGTGCCGCGCAGGCCGTCAAGCAGTCACATGGCAACGACATCGGTATTTTGTGCGACGTCGCCTTGGATCCCTATTCCAGTCATGGCCAGGACGGCCTTGTTCGGGACGGGTATGTTGTCAATGACGAGACCCTTGCCGCACTCTGCCGGCAAGCGGTTGTGCAGGCAGCCGCAGGCTGCGACATCATCGCGCCTTCGGACATGATGGATGGCCGCGTCGGCGCGATCCGCCAAGCGCTCGACGAGGCCGGTTTTCAACATGTTCAGATCATGGCTTACGCTGCCAAGTACGCGTCGGCATATTATGGCCCCTTTCGCGATGCCGTCGGTTCGTCGGGCAGCTTAGGGTCTGGCGATAAGAAAACCTATCAGATGGACCCTGCCAACGGCGACGAAGCGTTGCGTGAAGTGGCACTCGACCTCCAAGAGGGTGCGGACATGGTGATGGTCAAACCAGGCCAGCCCTATTTGGATATTGTGCGCCGCGTGAAGGAAACGTTCGGCGCACCAACATTTGCGTATCAGGTCAGCGGCGAGTTCGCCATGATGTCCGCCGCGTGCCAGCGCGGGTGGCTCGACCGCGATCGCGTAGTTCTCGAAAGCTTGACAGGTTTCAAGCGTGCCGGGGCTGATGGCGTGTTGACGTATTGGGCAATCGAAGCGGCAAAGTTGCTCAACGAATAGAACAGACCGCGCGACAGATGCCGTTTTCGAAACGAGCCAGTTGACCTCATGGTCAGCATGATCCAGCGGCAGCGGTTTTGGACGGTTCGTGATTTCCGCTGTAGCGTGTCCTGGGATCGCCTCCGCCGTGTCTGCAGACTTTTTCGCTTTGGAGGATTAGGAGAGCCTTGAACATGCCCTTCTCCCTTCGCAGACTTTCCGACTTTTGTTGACGAGGCAAAAAAGTGGCCTCACGACGATTGGGCGATTTCGGTAATAAACTGGTTTTGGAGTAACCACCGAACCCAAACGAAGGAGGCCAATCTGATGCTAGCGATG
>PVBE012373718.1_pt1 | contig 34232 bp, 26 predicted proteins | sample 1631181 | NCBI WGS metagenome assembly PVBE01 (sample SAMN08397723, study PRJNA350692) | Marine metagenome, whole genome shotgun sequencing project. | isolation source: water | place: Pacific Ocean | collected 2012-04
AGGAGGTCACTGGTTCAAGTCCAGTACGGCTCAGTGATTTACTACCAAGGACTTAGGTAAAAACCTAAGTCCTTAACTTTACGCCCAAATACCAAAGGTGGACACTTTTCAGCGATTTCGGTAGACACCTTCCGCAGTTATGGCCCCTTTTTCACGTAATAATAAGGGCCAAAACGGTAGACACATTCTTCGACAGTTTTGTCCAAGGGGTAGACACTTATCTGACCGCCAGAATCCGCCGCGCACAAGTTATAAGATCAGTCCGTTGCCGTTAAATCCCAAATCTACATTTCCAAATCCCAAATCAAAAGACGGTTTACTTCACTGTAACAATTCGCAGATCGAATACGCCGCCGGCTATTCCTTTCTTGGGCGCCTGGAAGCGAACCGTGACCTTCTTCTTGCCGGCAGTAAGCTCCCGACTGATCGGATATTCCACGCCATAGTAATCCTTCTTGCCCCCCTCGAACTTCTGCGTGGCGATGACCTTACCGTCAATCTGAATATCGAACCTCCGGCCGCGGTCCTGGCCCCAGTACACCGCGCGCAGCGACGACTTGACGTCCTTGGGCGGTAGCTTCATCTCGTAGCTGAACCATCCGCCGTCTTTGGCTTGACGCCAGTGTTTTCCCCTACGACCGGCGCCGCTCTCGGATTTCTCGCTCTGGAGATTGTGATCGATCTCGGGCTGCTGCTCGCCGATACGCACGCGATCAACGGTGCGAGCGTCGAGTTGGCGCTGAAGTTTCTCGGATTCTTCGATCTCGAGTTTCTGTGCCTGCCAACTCTCAACGTCGCTCAACTGCCAATAGATCGCATAGCTCTGAAAATGCAGGCCGAAGAACGGCGACAATGTGACATCCCCGGGTTTCACCAGCCCCGATGTGCGGAAACTGCACGCACGCCCGCGAACCGGCGCGATTCGCGACAGTATCTCCTTGTCGCTCTTGGCAATGAACACGGGCGCTTTGAACAGCGGCTGAAAGGCTGTGATTGGCGTGTATCGTCCGAAGTAGTCGCTCTGTTGCAGGCCCTGGCTACCCAACTCGCCGGCCAGCATGATCGGGCCGTAGAAGATCGACACCCAACCGGCGCAGTTCTTCTGTGTAACGACGCGAAGTTTCATCGGTAATTCGACGCGCACGCGATCGCCAGGGGTCCACTTTCGATTCAATTCGGCGAAACCGCCCGATTTCGATGCGGTCTCGATGGGTTTATCGTTGACGCGTATCACGAGCTTCTCAGCGGCCAGCCAGAACGGATGTCGAATCCGTATCTTCACGGGTTTGTCCGGCGCGGCGGTTATCAGCAGCGAAGTATCGCTCTTGTAAGGGAAGCGGGTTTCCTGGCGCAACGCCAACCCGCGCTGGGGCCACTTCAATTCTGAAGCGACGAAGAGATTCACCCAAAGCCCCTGGTCGTCATGCGAGTAGATCAGTTCGGGGTATCTGGCGTGGTTCTCCATACCCGTTCCGGTGCAGCACCAGAATGAGCGGAAGTCCGTCCCGTAACTGCGAGCGTATCCGGGTCGAAGCGGCGTGTAGTAAACGAACCCCCCGGCTCCGACTAAGGGCGCCTGCGAGGCGAGAATGTGGTTGAACAGCGCGTTTTCATAGTAGTCCAGATACGCGGCGGCCGGCTTGGCGCGATGCAGGGCGGCAGTTAATCGCAACATGTTATAAGTGTTGCAGGTCTCCGGACCGCCTTCCCTGGTGATGAGCTTACCCATGGATTTCGGGTCGGGAAAATGCTCGTGTATGCTGTTTGCACCGTTGACCCAGGTGCGATTATCCGCAACTGTTTTCCAGAAGAACTTCGCCGCCGCTCCGAAACGATCATCGCCCGACAGCTCGTAAATTCTCTGATAGCCGGTGAACTTGGGCACCTGGGTGTTGGCGTGCATACCTGTGAGGTTGTCCTTGCCGTCGGCATGCGAGTCCAGGAGCTTGTGGTGCGAGTAGAAGCGGGCGTATTGAAGATACTTCTTATCACCGGTGATGGCGTAGACGTCCGCCAGCACTTCGGCCATCCCGCCATGCTCCCTCTTGAGCATGCGCTGGCGTCGCTCGAGGGGCAGGTCCTTCAGCAGCGCCCCGCACCAGTCGGCAAGAGATATCAACACGTGGCGTGCTGTCTTGTCACCGCACATTACCCACGCATCTCGCAGTCCGGCAAGTTGTTTGTGTATCGTGTAGAATGGAGCCCAGTACTTGTCGATCGTCTCGACCTTACCGGCGCGGATATCCGCCTCCAGCTTTCGGGAGAAAGGAAACGCCACCACCGACCCGTCGCCGCGTTTGTCCTGACAGGCTTTCAACTCTTTCGTAATGTATTCAATGCGGACCTTCATACGGTGGTCGTCGGTAAGGCGATGCATAAGTCTCAGCGCGCTGAGGTAGTGTCCGAGACTGTGTCCGGCCAGAGACCATGTCTTTCCGGGCTTCGCCGCCCTTTCCCAACCGTCGTAGGGCTTGGCTTTGGGTTCCAGACCGGCCTCAACACGAAACAGCGCCAACAGCCGATCGGGCTCCAGGCGCATGAGATATGCCTGGTCGACGTCCTGCATCGTCTTGAACGGTCCGTCAAGCAGGCGTACCTGGCCTTGGGGAAACAGTTGTTGTGCGCTGGCGACGACCGGCTTGGCTGTGTAACTTTTCACCTCGCCAGCCATCCCGCGCACAACCGAACAAGCCACAATCAGACCAGCCAATATTTGCAGAGTAGAGTTTCGTGTCACGACAACGACTCCTTTTCTATAGTTAATGTATTCGCTGATAGATCGTACGAGGAGCATCTGGTGTTATCAAGAATACGACGCGGAATTCCGGAGCCTTGCCGCTCGTTGGCTATTTTGTTACCGTTATGTTTGATGTTGGGGGTCAGGCGATCGCTTGGAGCTCATTCAAGGCGATGGACAAAACGGAGGCGGTGCGGTATGGCTGCCACTGGAGATATTGAAAGGTGAAGTCATGATGGGTACTTCCGCTGGAAGACGATTGGCATTGGCGGTCTTCTCGATAGTCGTCGGCGTCGCGGCCACTTCCCTGCAGGCCAAGGACTCGGTGAAGAAATCCCGTCCAGGCGGGCGCGTCTATTTTACCTCGGTAACCCCCCACTGGCTGGCGGGCAATACGCGATTCTGGTACCGCAATGAACTGAAAGGCGGAAACCGGGAGTTTATCGCCGTCAACGCGGTAAAAGGCGTGCGGGCTCCGGCATTCGATCATGAGCGACTGGCCAGAGCGCTGGTCAAGTCGGGCGTGAAGGGCGCCTCGGCCGGGCGTTTGCCCGTCGAGTCGATCGTCGAGGTGACTGACAAGACGGTTATCTTCATGGCCCGGGGCAGTTGCTGGCGGTGCGATCTCAAGACCTACGAACTCAAGAAGATCGACAGACCCAAGCCCGCAAAGCCTGCCAAGAGCAAAGCCCCCGCCAAGAGCAGGCGCCCGAAGCGCAAAGGCAAGCAGCAGGCCCCTTCGCCTCCCAAGTGGAACGCTCCGAAGAAATGGACGTATACGGTCAAGGACCACAACATCTTCCTGCGTTTGAAGGCTGGCGGTGATGAAATTCAGCTCAGCAAGGACGGTACCAAAGACAAGAGCTACAGCGGGCTTCGCTGGGCGCCCGATGGAAGGATGCTTATCGCCTTTCGCGTCACGCCGGGCAAGAATAGTGAAGTCTACCTGGTCGAATCATCCCCCTCCGGCGGCGGTCCGGCCAAACTGCACAAACGCGGATACCAGCTTCCGGGCGACAAGTTCACCCTGCACGAGCTGAACATCTTCGATCCCGAGACAAAGAAACAGATCAAGCCCGATATTGGCGTAATCGACTTCGGCGGGCCCGGTATGCGATGGAAAAACGGCGGACGGAAGTTCCTCCTTACGAAAATGGATCGGGGCTATCAGCGGTTCCGCCTGATCGAGGTCGATACGCACACCGGCGGAGTCTTCAATGTAATCGATGAAGAGACAGACACGTTCATCTGGCGGGCCCACAGACCGCACTTGGGCGCAGGCGATCTTACTTGGCTGGATCGGACGAAGGAGATAATCTACATGTCCGAACGGGACGGGTTCCGGAGCCTTTATCTTGTCGATCTCAACGCTCGTAAGATAAAGCACAGGATCACGAAGGGCGATTATGTTGTTCGTTATCTCGGGACCATACCGGGGTTAACTTGACGGCAGATAAGCCCGAGAGTAATCTGATGGTGTCCGGTGAGCTGGAACCGGGCCGTGCCGCAAAGCAACCCGCCGACCGATAGCCCGGATGTGCGGTGAGTCGTCGTTCGCGGAGTCTTCGGACTATACGGCAGTCGCATGCTGCAGCATGGGAAAGGAAAGCTATCGTATGCATCATATCGACTCGATCATTGTAGCCGTCTATTTTATCATAGTATTCATCGCCGGCTATTTCGTTAGCCGCCACTACAAGAAGGCCTCGGCGGCGGAGTTCATCACCGGTGGACGCGACAGAACGTGGTACCAGATTGCATTCGCTTTGTTCGCAATGGCGGCCGACCCGGCCATTCTCAGCTTCTGCGGACTGGCATTCGTGTGGGGGTTCTACATAATTCAATGGAACAGCGTACACATGTGGTTCACCGCATGGTTCGCCGCGATGTTTATCGTCCCGATCTACTGGCGATCGAAGATAGTCACGACACCGGAGTATCTCGAGAAACGATTCTCTCTGCCATGCCGAATTCTGTTTTCGTTGCTGCTAATGTTCACATTGATCATCACCTTGGGTGGCGCCGTTTACCTTGGGGCGCTTCTCTTGGCGAAGGTTCTCGGTTGGTCGCTGCTGGCAAGCGTGATTCTCATTTCGGCCATTACTGGTTTCTATGTGATTCTGGGCGGCATGAAGACAGTGCTGGCCATGGATTTCTATCAGGGGATATTCATCGTCATCACATTGATCGTAGTGCTCATTGCTGTTGTCACTAATGTTGGCGGGCTTAGTGTTCTTGCCAAGTCAACCATAGTTTCTAAGGCCGGGGTAAACATAGGTACGATTGTTCCGGCGTCCGATTGGTCGCTGACAACAGAAAAGTACTTTCCCTTGCAGGCAATTGTGCTCTGGGCGCCGATTACGGGGTTGGCCTGGTTGGTCTGTAATTTTTCAATGGCTCAACGCCTGCTCGCAGCCAAAAGCGAACGAGATGCGCAAAAGGGGCTTCTTGCCGTTTCCATTCTTGCGGTATTCTATCCGCTGGTATCGTTCATAATTGGTTGCCTGATGCGGATCAAAATGCCGGACATCGACCCGCCGGATGAAGCATTCGTTGTGGCGATCATGGAATTCGTTCCAACCGGACTGCGAGGCCTGTTGATTGCGGGTCTCATGGCTGCATTCCTATCTACACTTGACGGAATGTTGACAGCATCTTCCGCGCTCTTTGCCAATGACTTCTATCTGCAGGTCATTAGAAAGGACGCCAAACCCAATGAGCTCAAGAGGGTCGTGCGCATCGCGGAGGTCCTGACAATACTCATTGCACTGGCGCTTATTCCGGTCATTAGCGAGAGCAAGAAAGAATCCGTGATGGTGTTTATCCAGAAGTCTTATTCTCTTGTTTTCGGAGTGGTTATCGCGATCTATCTCATCGGGATGTTCACGAAAAAAATCGCTCCGCGGTCCGGATTCATCGCAATGATCTGTAGCGTAGCTTTTGCGGTAACGCTGTTCAAATTCACTAATATCAATTTCGCCTACATCGGAGTCTTGTCCTCTATTGTCACCGTCGTTATCTTCTTCGCGCTGAGTGTGTTCGAACGAAAGCGGGCGGAGAAGATCGATCTTGAGAATCTGACGGTATATACGCTGTCGGACGCGAAAGGACCATGGGTTGGTCTCAAGGCGTGGCCCGGATTATGGAAATGGGCCCTGGCCCTGGGCGTATCGTGGTTCGTATTTTCATTTGGTTGGGAATCTCTCATGAGTTACCTGGCCCGTCCGTAAAAGGCAAGGAAGTAAGATCATGGACAGACGCGAGATAGTGACAAGAGCCATAGAATTCAAGAAACCGCCCAGGATCCCGTTCTGGCAGTCGATTGTAGATGGTGTTCCCAATGATATCTGCGACTGCTGGGAGATGGATCGGCAGAAGAACGGGTGGTTCTTTGACCCCAACTCCTGGCCGGACAGACACAAGGCGTATGACGACTGGGGATGCGGATGGGAGGCGTCCGACGTCGAGAATATGGGCCAGGTCAAGCATCACCCCCTAGCCGATTGGTCGAAGTTGGATTCCTACAAACCGCCGAACCCGAAGGATCCCTTCTATTTCGAGCGGCTTGACGAAACGATGAAAAACGCCGAAGACCGCTATGTCGTCGTAACCAGCCATTTCAACCTATTCGAACGCCTCGACATGCTTCACGGTTTCGCAGAGACGCTAGTGGACCTGTACCAGGAACCGGAAAAATGCGAAAAGGTTCTCGATATGGTCCTCGAATGGAAACTCGAGCACTGGGGCGAATTGCATCGTCGTTTCGGCGACAGGGTGAACGGACTGTTCGTCACCGACGACTGGGGCACGCAGAGGTCCACTTTCATAAGCGGCGACATGTTTGAGGAGTTCTTCGCGCCGCGCTACCGTAAGATGGTGCAGGCGGTTCACGACAACGGTTGGCATCTCATGTTCCACAGTTGCGGCAGGATCAATAATTTCATTCCGCGATTCATCGACTTGGGCGTCGATGTCATGAACATACAGCAACCCCAGTTGTACGGTATAGAAACCATGGGCGAGATAGCGGCGGGGAAAATCTGTTTTCTCACGACCTCGGATATTCAGAAGACCCTGCCGGCGGGCGATCTCGACGAGATACGGTCGGAGATCACCGAACTGATCGCCAACTGGTCGACTCCCGAGGGAGGTTTCATAGTATTCAACTACGGCATGGGCGAGGCGATAGGCGTTTCGGAAGAAGTAACTGAAGAAATGTTCAGGGAATTCGACAGACAGAAGGACTATTGGACCGGCGCGTGAACACGATCGTCCGCAACCACTAGTACGTTCTTTCCAAGACTTGTTAAAAGGAAAACGAATCGAAATGGAATACCCCAACTTTCGACTGGATAATCAGGTCGCCGTAGTGACCGGCGCTAGTAAGGGGATCGGATACGGTCTGGCCAAGGCTCTGGCCAACGCCGGGGCGAAGGTCGCCCTTGCCGCACGGAACGCCGACCGCCTGAATCAACTTGCCGACGAAATTCGCGCCGAGGGCGGCCAGGCCTTGGCGACGCCAATGGACGTGTGCGATGTGGCGCAGATCAACGACGTCATGCAAAGAGTCCGCCAGCACTGGGGAAGCCTGGACATTCTGGTCAACAACGCCGGTCTGGGCTTCAAACACTCGGCTGTAGATGTGACCGAGGCCGAGTGGGACGAGACGATGAATGTAAATCTCCGCGGCTTGTTTTTTTGCTGCCAGGCCGCCGGGAAGATCATGCTCGACCAGGGAAGCGGTCGGATCGTCAACATGAGTTCGCAGGTCAGCGTGGTCGGATACCGGGATTACTCGGTCTATTGCGCCAGCAAAGGCGGCTTGAACCAATTGACCAAGGTGCTTGCTCTGGAATGGTCCAGCCGCGGCGTAACGGTCAACGCCGTCGGACCAACGTTCATTTACACTCCGGGAACGGCTCATCTGCTCGACCAGCCCGAGGTCCAAAAGAGCATACTCGACCGCCTTCCGATCAACCGTCTAGGCGCGATCGCCGACGTTGCCGGCGCGGTCATCTATCTGGCGTCCCCCGCCGGCGGGCTGGTCACCGGCGAGTTGTTGCTGGTAGACGGCGGATGGACCTCGCAATAACCGGCCGCGGGCCTGAATCTTGACAACACTCGTGGTTTCATTGACACTACTGCCTGCACCGGAGAGATGCTCCGAACATTCGCCGCCCGAAAGACTGTGAGAGAAGCACGTGAGCACGATAGTCAGCAATAACGGACAGCCGAGCTACTTGCTGAAGAACGATCGGGTCACGATCCACGTCACTGTTCAGGGCGGGCATATGACCGCCGTTTTCGATGAGAGCGTCTCGCCCTTCTTCACTGCGCCCTGGTGGAACGAGGCGGACATTGGAGGCGACGACCAGATCACCAGGGTCCTGCGCGGCGATTTCTTCTGCCTGCCCTTCGGAGCCAACACCGAACCGTACGACGGCATCAAGCATCCCGTACATGGAAAGACAGCTAACGACTGCTGGGACTGCGTCGGCTTGGACGACAGAAGCCCGGACAAGACCCTCAGGTTGAAAATGGGTCTCGGAGCCGACCGCGGCTCGGTTGAGAAGGTCATCGGCCTGAGAGACCGCGAGCCGTTGATCTACAGCGAACATATCGTCACAGAGTTCGAAGGCGAGTCTTCCGTGGGTCATCACGCCATCCTCCAGTGCCCCCAGGATCTCGGGGCGGGCATTATCGACATGTCCGAGCCGGTAACCGGGTTCACTACGCCGACGCCGATTGAAGATTCGGCGATGGGCGGCTACTGTCTTCTCCAGGCCGGGCAGGAAATATCCGACCGCACGAAAGTGTCTTGTTGCGACGGAAGCTTGGCGGATCTGACCCGCTATCCCACCAAGAAGGGATACGAGGATGTGGTGATCTTCATGAGCGACATCTCAAAGCCGTTTACTTTCACCGCGGCCTCATTCCCGGACCAGGGGCACCTCTATTTCCAACTCAAGGACCCCCGCGTATTGCCCCAAACACTCTTTTGGCTGTCAAATGGCGGTAGGCATTACGCACCCTGGAGCGGGAGGCTTTCGGGTGTACTTGGAATGGAGGAAATAGCCGGCTTCTTCCACTACGGTGTAAAGGAAAGTGTTGAACCTAACTTTCTGCAGGAAAGAGGATTCAAATCGTTTGCTGAATTCAAGAAAACCCACCCCTCCTCGATAAAGGTGATCATGGGGGTCGTCCCCATCGCCAGCGATTTCGAGGGAGTCCAGGACATCATAAGAAGCGGTGACAGCGAGATCACGATTCTTGGCAAAGGCGGTCAGAGAATAAGCGTTTCCTGCAATATGGATTTCCTGGGCGAGTTCGACTCTCAAGCGTGACAAGACGTATTGGCCGTGAGTTAAGGCCGTTAGGAGACAGACCGAATCGTGTATATCATTTTTGTCACACTGGTCGCAGCCATGGGCGGGCTCCTGTTCGGATACGATACAGGCGTTATCAACGGGGCCAACGTGTTCCTTCGCGACCACTTCCAGATTGCAAGCGACGCTCAATACGGTTGGGTTTGCTCGTGCGCCCTGGTCGGCTGCATCATAGGCGCCGGCGGCGCCGGATATATGGGCGACTTCCTGGGTCGGCGCAAATCGCTGCTGGTCTGCGCGGTTTTGTTCGGGATCTCCGCGGTAGGGTCGGCATTCCCCAGGAGCGTAGACGAGTTCGTGATATACCGTATCATCGGGGGAATTGGCGTCGGGGCCTCATCGCTGCTCTCTCCGATATACATCGCGGAAATGGCTCCGGCCCGGCTGCGAGGGCGCCTGGTGAGCGTGAACCAGTTGGCGATTGTTGTGGGCATCCTGCTGGCGTTCTTCACTAACTATTTCATTCAGAACTACGGCAGCGAGCGTGTAGTGGGCCAACTGGCCTGGAATGTCGCCTATGGCTGGCGATGGATGTTTGGTCTTGAGACATTCGCAGCGGTGGTATTCTTTCTGATGCTGTTTTTGATTCCCGACAGTCCCCGCTTTCTCATGGCGCGCGAAAAGAAAGACGCCGCGAAGACTGTGTTGGGCAGGGTGGGCACAGAGGCCGAAGCGGCTGCCCAGATCAAGGAAATCCAAGCCGTGCTCAACGAAGAGAAGGGCACGCTGGCCGATCTGCTCCGACCTGGAATGAAGATAGCCCTGCTTATCGCTATAGCGCTAGCCGTATTCCAGCAGTGGTCAGGCATCAACGCCATCATGTATTATTCCACCAATGTGTTCAAAGAAGCCGGATATGATAGTGATGCCGCATTTGCTTTCAGCGTCGGGGTGGGCGTTACCAACTTGGCGTTTACATTTGTCGGCATCGCCCTGGTGGACCGTCTGGGACGCAAGCCCTTGTTGATCGCCGGAGCGGCCGTGCAGACCGTTGCACTGACAACAGTGGCGATCGCCTTCGCATTAGAATTGCCGGCGTTGGTGCTGATCGCCATCCCTGTGTACGTCGGAGCCTTCGCGTTTTCACTGGGACCAGTCACCTGGGTTGTTATCTCGGAGATATTTCCAACCAAAATCCGCGGGCGCGCAATGAGTATCGCCACGTTGATTCTCTGGATAGCCTGTTATCTCCTCAGTCAGACTTTCCCCATGCTTCTCGAAGGGATCGGAGCCTCGGGAACTTTTGCAATCTACGCGGGCATAAGTCTTATGTGCGCCGTTTTCGTTTTCATGGTTGTCCCGGAAACAAAAGGTATGAGCCTGGAAGAAATCGAAGGATTCTGGAGTAAAAGAAAATGAGCGACGTAAACCCGATTCTGGAACGACCTGAACCTGATTTCGACACTCTGGTTCGCGTTCTAAACGGACAGCAGAATGCAAAGAAGGTGCATCAATTCGAGTTGCTTGTGGACGGTGAAATCCTACAGGCCGTACAGGAAAAGCACCTGGGGCAGGCGTGGATACCGCGGACCGCCGAAACCACCGAAGCGTACTTCAAGCAGTTTATCAACATCCACTATCTGCTCGGGTATGATTTTGTCTTAGAAGGCGTCTGGAGAACGGTCTGGCGGAACCATCCTCCCCTGCCGTCGCTAACCGCCGAAGACACCGCCGGCGAGCTGGCCCGAGATCAACGCGAGTGGACGGATGAAGGAAAAGGCGTCATTACATCGTGGGAAACGTTCGAGCAGTTTCCTTGGGATGCTATCGACGTAGACTACGAGCCCTACGAAATCATGGCCCGTCATTTGCCGGACGGAATGAAGATCGCCGTATCGTCCTGTGTTTTCGAACACGTACTGGAGAATCTTCTGGGCTACGAAGGGCTGTTTTGCCTGATAAATGACGATCCGGATATGGTGGCCGAGATCTTCGCGCGATGGGGACAGAAGGTTTATGATTACTACAAGAACGTGATCGCAATGGACGCCGTTGGAGCCATCTTTCATGCAGACGACCTGGGATTCAGAACATCGGTCATGCTGCCGCCGGCTTACCTTCGCGAGCATGTCTTCCCATGGTTCAGAAAGTTTGCCGATCTGGCGCACGAACATGGGAAACCTTACTGGTATCACTGCTGCGGAAACATCTACGATTGCGGAGTGATCGAGGACATTATAGGAATCGGCGTCGACGGGCTCCATTCCTTTGAAAAGACCATTATCGCACCAGGAGATTTCAAGGATCGTTACGGAGATCGCATCGGCATGATGGGCGGCGTGGACATGGATAACCTGTGCAGGATGAACGAGGCTGATCTGAGGACTTACCTTCGAGACCTGTTGTCAGCCTGCACGCTCGGCCGGTTCGCGCTGGGGAGCGGAAACTCCGTGGCGAACTACGTGCCGGTCGACAACTACGTGACCATGCTGGACGAAGGCAAAAAATTCACTGAAACCATGTAGAACCCGCAGCGAACGCTGCTATCAGGAGAAAAGGACTATGACGTACACTTACGAGCAGATAGCCAAGATGATAGACACGTCGCTCTTGAATCCGGGACTCGACGATAATGCTTTAGAAGAAGGATGCCGCACCGCGCTGAAGTACAACGCCGCAAGCGCCTGCGTCATGCCGTTCTATCTCAAACAATGCGCCGAGATACTCGCCGGAAGCACCGTCAAGGCCAGCACGACCATCGGCTTCCCCCACGGAGGGCACACTACGGTTGTCAAACTGGCCGAAGCTAAGCAGGCCCTGGCCGACGGGGGTCAGGAACTCGACATGGTCGTCAATATCAGCAAGGTGCTCAGCGGCGACTGGGATTACGTGCGGAATGACATCAAGGCGGTCGTGGACATAACCAGGGACCACGGACAGAAGTCGAAGATCATATTCGAGAACTGCTACCTGAACGACGACCAGAAGATCAGGCTCTGCGAGATATGCGCCGAACTGGGCCCCGACTGGGTCAAGACTTCCACCGGATACGCCCACGGCGGAGCGACGATCGAAGATTTGAAACTCATGATCGCCAACAGCCCCGAGCACATCCAGGTCAAAGCAGCCGGCGGTATCAGAACGCTCGACGCCCTGATTGAGGTTATGGACCTGGGCGTCACCCGCGTCGGATCAACTCGAACGGCAGAGTTCTGCGAAGCCTACAAGGAAAGGATCAGTAAATGAAATATCGACGTCTGGGAAAAACGGACATTGAAGTCTCAGAGATCGGTTTTGGGGCCTGGGCCATCGGCTCGCACTGGGGCGCCCAAAGCGACGAAGATTCGCGAGAAGCCTTCAATACGGCGATCGACAACGGCGTCAATTTCATTGACACCGCATTGGTCTACGGTAACGGAAAGAGCGAGAGGATCATCGCCAAACTGAGCAGGACCAGAAGCGAAAGAATATACGTCACGACCAAGACACCCCCCACTGACGGGCCCTGGCCGCCAACGCCCTACTGCCGTGCCGAAGAACGGTTTCCGGAAAAGTACCTGAGGGAAAAAGTCGAGGGGCATCTGGCGGCCCTCAATGTAGATCGCATTGACATCCTTCTTCTCCACACCTGGACCAGGGCGTGGAACGCCGACCCGCGTCCCCTCGAGGTCCTGCGTAAACTGTGCGAAGAAGGCAAGATCGGGCACATAGGCGTCTCCACCCCGGAACACGATCAGAACTCCGTTATTGAACTCATGCGGAACGGCCTGATTGACGTGGTTGAGGTCATTTTCAATATATTTGAACAGGAGCCCGCGGCGCAGTTGCTTCCTGTCGCCAAACAATGCGATGTCGGCACGATCATCAGGGTCGCCTTTGATGAGAGTTCGCTGACCGGCAAGTTCACCATGGATACGAAATTCGAGGAAGGCGATTTCAGGAACGCATTCTTCGCCGGCGACAGGCTGGCGCGAACGGTCGAGAGAGTTGAAAAGATAAAACGGGACATCGGCGGCACCGACCTGACGCTGGCCCAGATCGCATTGAAGTTCGCCCTGGATCAAGAAGGAGTGAGCACGGTCATTCCCGGCATTCGCAACAAGTGGCAGGCCGAAGTGAACACAGGCGTCTCGGACCTGTCGCCGCTTGCAGATGATCTGGTCGACAAATTGAAACTGCACGGGTGGAACAGGGCGTTCTGGTACTCCGGAAAGTAGCAATCGGGAGCACATCACTGCATTATGTTCCCAAAAGGAAACCCGTATGGTCCAACTCAGCCGAGGCACGAGGAACACCTGTTTGGAACTCGTTCAAGTGGCGACTGATAGTCTGCAATGAGGGATGGCTACTTGTCTCTACGATGCTCGGGGATCCACTAAGCAACACCGGCAGCAGTCGGCCATGTCCGTCGGTACGAAACGAGTCCCAGCCATGCGGTTTTGACCACCACAGCAGGAGATCATCCGTACTGGCTGGCGAGCATATTCATGGGTTCGCAGAGGGGTGGACACTTTCCAGCGATTTCGGTAGATACTTTTGGCGATTACGCCCCCTCTTCCTGTAACAACCAGGACCAAACCGGTGGCCCGCGGTGAGTATCGATGCAACCATAGCGCCGAGTTTAATCTCATCACAGACTCTTGAAGCATTCCGCGGCCGGATTATACTGGTTGGCGGTAGGAGCCCCGAAGCGTTCTGGGTCGCCCAAAGGGGGAAATGTCGGACAAGGAAATTGCTAAATGAAACCAATTCAAACTCTTCTTATCGCCACGGTTGGCTGCATCATTATGATTGCAGGCGCCTACGGCCAGACCAATGCCAATGCCGATATAGAAAGCCAGGTAAAGGTCAAGGTTGATTGGCCGCAGTTCATTAAACGCCATGATCTGATATGGGACGCTCTGCCCACTAATTTTGATTACGGGGCATTTCTCGGTAACGGTATGCTGGGGGCGACAATCCATCAGGATGGCCCCAACCGCCTGCGCTGGGAGATGGGACGTTCCGATGTCACCGCACACCGGCGCGACAACAACCGCCTTCCCATTGGCGGATTTGTGTTAACCACTATCGGCAAGATCCGGAGCGGCGTGATGCGGACGGATCTCTGGAACGCCGAAGTCACGGGAACTGTCACTACCGACAAGGGAACCATTACCTTCCGGTCCTTTATCCACACCCATCAGATGGTGCTGATTACCGATGTTAATTCCAGCGACGGAGAAAACGGAGCCGGCTTTGCTTGGGAAGCTCGTCCCTGTGTTGACAGAGTCAATGTCAGACGGTTTAAGGACCCGGCCAATCCGTCGGCGAGCAAGACTACCGTCGATAAGATCAGCGTCTGCACTCAGAACCGCTTCGCCGGCTGCCAGTTCGCCACGGCATGGAGACAAACTCCCCTCGACAAGGGACGCCGCGTCATACTCAGCATCGCCGACAGCTTCCCTGATAGAACCGCGACACGACAAGCCATCGCCACGGTCAAGAAGACCGTCGCCACCGACTTCAAGGGCCTGCTTAAATCCCATCGTGACTGGTGGCATGGCTTCTATCCGAAGAGCATGGTCTCGGTTCCCGATCCCAAGCTGGAAAGCTTCTACTGGATTCAGTTCTACAAGCTGGCGTCCGCCTCCCGCCCGCATCTGGTTCCCGTTGATCTCCTGGGCCCCTGGTTCCGCAGCACCGGCTGGCCGCGGATCTGGTGGAATCTCAATATCCAAACTCTCTATCTCCCGGTCTACACCGGAAACCGGCTGGAGCTGGGCGAATCGTTCACCAACTTCATCGACGCCAAGCGCGCCAACTTCTACCGCAACGCCAAGGATATCTGGAGATTCGACGGTTGCGCCACGGTCCCCCACACGACCGACTACGAAGGACTGCGCGGCGACGGGTCAAGAGCGCCAAAATCCTATATCAATCCCGGAGACTTCACCTGGGCGCTCCACAACTACTATCTCCACTACCGCTATTCCATGAATCACAGCATGGTGACCGATCACTCAAGGCATGCGTTCTATCCGCTGCTCCGCGACAGCATAAATCTCTATCTCAAAATCCTGATCAAAGGCAAGGACGGCAAGCTCCATCTGCCGAAACTCCATTCGCCTGAATACGGTGACGACGCCGACAACAACTACAACCTCTCGCTGCTCCGCTGGGGATGCCAAACCCTGATCCGACTCAACAAGCGGTATAATCTCAAGGACCCGCTGGTTCCCACATGGAAGAAAACACTACGCGATCTGACGCCGTACCCAGTCGATGAAAACGGTCTTCGCGTCGGAGCCAACATCGCTTTCAAGAAATCACATCGCCATTGGTCCCATATTCTCATGGTCCATCCGCTGCATATCATGACAGGCGACCAGCCCGAGAATAGAGAGCTGCTTAATAAATCAGTCCTTCACTGGCTGACGGTCGACGGCAGCCGGGGCATAAACGGTTGGTCACGGGCAGCGGCCGCTTCGCTGTACGCCACACTAGGCGACGGCGATAACGCCATCAAGCAGATTCACGGGCACATGTCCGACAAACGGTTTGTCCGTCCCAACACCATGTACATCGAAGGATCGCCGGTTATCGAATGCGCCATCGTCCTGAATCGATCTCTTCAGGATATGCTGCTCCAAAGCTGGGGCGACAAGATCGCGGTCTTTCCCGCCGTCCCGAAGACATGGGACAGCATAGTGTTTCACGATCTTCGCGCCGAAGGCGCATTCCTGGTCAGCGCCCGGCGGAAAGACGGCAAGACCGCCTGGGTGCGGATCAAGAGCCTCGCTGGCGAACCTTGCCGGGTCCAATCCGGCCTGAGTGGTAAAGCAGCGGCCCTGATAAATGGAAAACCCGGCAAGATCGCCCCATCGGCCGGCGGGATCTATACGCTACGCCTGGCCAAAGGCGATGAGGCGATCCTTTACTCCGGCGACAAGGTCCCCGACCTGACAATCAGCCCCCTTGCCGCCGATCCGGCGGAAATCAATCCGTTCGGCGGACCGCGCAAGCTGAAACCGTCGCTGTCCTCCGGCAAGAAGGCCTCATCATCATCGTCGTGGGGCGCGGCGTACGGGCCGGCAAAAGCCTTTGACAACGACCCGGCCACCCGCTGGGCCGGAGCACACGGGACCCGGAGCGGCTGGCTGGAAGTCGATCTCGGCGAAGAGAGAACCATAAGCCGCATCGTCATCGCCGAACTGCAGTTCCCCAGCACACAGCAGTTCACCGTCCAATGCCGCATCAACGGCGCCTGGAAGGAAATCGTCAGCGGCGGCGCCATCGCCGGGGCGAAGAAGTTCACCTTCCCGCAGGTTCGGACCCGAAGAGTCAGGCTCAATCTAATCAAAACAAAAGACGATGTCCCGACGATAGGTGAATTCCAACTGTTCGAGAAGTAAGATTCAAAGACCGCCTGACAACGTCGCAATGAAAGGAGTGAGAATTATATGACTAGCAAGGTAACCAGATACGGATCGGTTATCGGAGTCAAAAAGGAGAAGCTGGACTACTACAAGCAACTCCACGCCAATGCCTGGCCGGAGATGTTGAAACAGATCAGCAACTGTAATATCAGAAACTACTCGATTTTTCTGAAGCAAATGGATGATGACAACTACTATCTCTTCACCTATTTTGAGTATACCGGCGCAGACATCGAGGCGGATCTTGCCAAAATGGGGGAAGATGAAACCACCCGCAACTGGTGGAAAGAGACAGACCCCTGCCAATTCCCCCTTAACAACCGCAAAGAAGGCGAGTGGTGGGCCTCCATGGAGGAAATTTTTCACCACGACTGATCGGCTGACCCGTTGGCTTTCTCACCTCAAACGACAGATGACGATCGCTATGGTCTTACCAGAAGATCGAGTACAGGATGCACATTGTCACCAGCAGGATGACGGTGAGTACTTTGTAGTTGCCCAGCCCTCGCCATCCGGGCGACTTCAGTGCGTCAAGCGGGGAATCCCACACCAGTTTCATGCGTTCTGATGTAACTTTGTCAGGATAGAACAGGGAGGAAATGACCAGGATTACGCTGCATATGCAGAAGAGATAAAAACCGGCCATCATGAACAGAACATTCCATTTCCAGACTATATCGAAACGATCCAGGAGCATCGCTGATATTTCGTCTTTGAAGAAATCGAGCAGGAACACGGTGAATCCCAAGAAGGTCCCGCTTACCAGAGTGATTATTGACCCGCGTGATGATGCACGCTTCCAGAACACTCCGAAAACAAAGACCGCCGTAATCGGAGGCGCTATGTAGCAAATCACGGCGGCGCAACCCTGGAAGATCGTTTTGAATCTCCCCAGATGCGGAGACCATAGTATCGCAAGGATAACGCCGACAAAAGTGACGATCTGTCCCACCCTTATAAGATGTTTGTCATCGGCCTTGGGCTTCAATCGCTTGTACAGGTCGTATGAAAAGAGCGTGGCCGTGGAATTAAGAGCGCCCGAGACAGTGCTCATGAGCGCCGCCAGCAAAGCTGCAGCCATCACGCCGCGAAGCCCCGGCGGCAACAGTTGCGTTATCATATGTGCATAAGTCTGCCCCGTCTTATCCGGCGCTGTGAACTGCCCTTGCTTGACCAGCGCCAGGTAGATAATACCGGGAAAGATGAAGATAAAGACGGGAAGTATCTTAATGAAACCGGCGAATAGCGCGCCGATTCTCGCGTGGTTTTCGTCCTTTGCTCCGAGAACGCGTTGCACGATCGTCTGATCGGTGCACCAGTACCAGATTCCAATAACGGGATAGCCAAGCAACACCGAATACCACGGCAAACCGGAGGAGTCGCCCGTGGGGCGGGCCATCGTCAGCATGTGCGGATCGACGGACCCCGTAACGCCGTCCCAGTAGCCGGCTTTCGCAAATGCTATGCAGGTAAGCAGAATCGCCCCGACAAGAAGGATGATCGTCTGCGCTGATTCGGTAATTACGACGGCCATCAGACCGCCGATCAGGGTGTAGAGTCCGGTTAATATTCCTATTGCTATGATGCTGTACATAGGGGGAATACCGAACATGCCCTCGAGCACCACGGCGCCTGCATAGAGACTGAATCCAATATGGATGAATATCGCCGATACGATCGAAAGTCCGGCGAGCCAATCCCGGCTTGCACGACTATATCTTCTTTCGAGAAAGTCCGGCAGCGTCGCCACGCGCAGGCGTATGTAAAACGGGGCGAAGAACAGCGCCAATATGATCAACGTAAACGCCGACATCCACTCGTAGTTCCCGTAGGCCAGCCCGTTGACGTAACCTTCCTCTGCAAAACTGACGAGATGGATCGTCGAAATATTCGTTGAGAAGAGCGCCAGACCTATCATGGGCCAACGAAGACTCCCGCCGGCCAGGAAGTAGCTCTCGCCGCCCTTGTCGAGTGTCTTCCTTCTGTTTCTCAGTCCAGCCCAGCATCCAAGGGCGACAATGAACACAAGGTAAGCAATGATTATTGTTGAGTCGAGTCCTGATATATTCATTAAGAGGCGACCTCTTCCATGGCGATCTGAGCCCACTGCCAGACCCGCTGGGGCTTATAGTTAACAGTGGATACATCCTTCATTATCAATTCGATATGGCCTTGTCCGCCGGCGGCGTCAAGGATCTTCCTGATGTCGGCGCGTGCGTTGTCAGGGTTCCAGGCGCCGTCGACAAAGATCGCCGGGCTCGGCTTGGCGCTGATGGCGTAATCGTTTCCGATTTCGCTGAATATCTTCTCAAAGTCACACCATGGGCTGACGGATATCTTGCGGAGATTAGGGATCTTTCGCAGCAGCTCCATCTTGCGGTGCAGCGGTTCGCAGCATCCGTAGTAAACCATTTTCCATCGCTTGAGCCATCGCATGTCATGGGCGATGGCGAAATCCCAATGCATCTCCGGCGAAACTTCAGAGAATATCTGTGCATTGGAACAGCCCCACATGTCCATCGGCCGCACGTGATCAGGTTGAAAGTCCTCGCCGGGCGAATCTTCAACGTAACCGTAACCGCCGGAACCGACGCGCTGGTTCGTGCTGTCCAGTTCAAGCAGGTTCATTTCTTCGAATTGGTCCAATTCCGTCATCCAGGCGTCGACCATTCTGTCGACTGCGGCATGGACCATCTCAGGGCGCATAATCATGTCCATCATCGCCTCCTGGATTCCCCACCAGCGGACAAGATAATCCCACGGCGTAAACCAGATGTGTCCCTGCCCGAGGAGTTTGACCGGGATTATTCCTTCAAAAATATCCGACATGGCGGCAAACCGATTCGCCGTAGCCGTCTCATTGTGAGTGACGAGCGGCATCTTGATCTTCTCGATGTCTTCAGGCTCGGATATCTGCACCTTGAAGCGGCGTGATTTTATTGCGCTGGATTCATCCTGTTTGATCGCCTCGACATCCTCGACAATTCCGAAGTCCGTGCTGTGGATCGCCTTGGGGCAGGCGATGAAATCGCTGACCACAGTGTCAAGCCTCATGTGCTGCCATTGATAGATAGTCTTGCGCATGTCATCTTCAAGGTGGCGAGCGAACTGGTGTTCACACTGAAGCGTCAGCTCATCGTCAACGTTCATCTCGTTCCATGGAAGCTCGTTAATCCACACCACAGGCCGTTCGGATTCTAGGCTGTTGAGCTTGCTCCATAGCCGGGCCGTCTCTTTCTGGATCGGCAGCGAACCTATCGCCGCAATCTCGGCGCCCAGGCGGCGCAGGATATCCCTGTCCTTGTCATTTATGACGATTGGCTCATTTGTAGCCGGTGCTTCTATATGTTCGGGATCATGTAACATCGTAGTTCTCGCCGAGGCGAATTTAACTTTCAAGCACAACACGCCAATCCGCCGTGCTGCGTGCTGCACGCTGCGACATTACTATTACGACTGTTGTCGCCGTTACGGATCAAATGGGTACTTTCCGACGGCATTCGCCAACAACTCATCGATCCATCCCGGAGGCAAGCGGCGCGACTACTTCTTATCCGACGGCTTCTTCGATTCGTCGCCACTGGCCTCCTTGATCATCTTTCCTACTGCTTTGAGGGTCTTAACGTCTATGTCACGAGTCTTTCCCGCGTAGTTCGATCCGATGTTGATCGAGAAGATATTGCCGTATTTCATCTCGCCCTGGTAGTCCTTGTACACCTTGCCGGCCGGATGGCAGAGCTTGTCGTGCTTCGGCAGCGAGTAGAACCAGTGCGCCCCGCCCCTGTGGCGAGGGAGGATGGGATACGTGAACTCGGCGACATGATAGCCCTTGAACGACGCCTCACCGCTCTTGTTGTACTTGGACGCGTTTTTGTCGCCGATCTTGCCGGGGCGCCCCCTATCACGCAGACAGAGTCGACCGGCGGGTGTTCCGTGGTTGAATCCGACAAACGTGTTCGGTTGGAACTTGTGCATCCATTCGACAGTGTCTTTGTGCGACAGCCCGCCGGTTCCGATGGCGTGGTCTATCCACCAGAACTCGATGGCGCCGTAGTTGGTCAGCAACTCCTTGAGTTGAGCTTTCTTGACCTCGGGCTTCTTACCGCCGTTGCGCTTGCCGTCGACCGCGCCGGGCCAGTTCCAGTCGCCCTCGGAGAAGTAAAGCGCCAGCTTGATGCCGTACTTGTCGCAGGATTTCCGGAGCTTGGCCAGCACGTCGACGCCCAATGGACTGTTGGTGACCTTCTTGTCAGTGGTCTTGGTGTCCCACAGGCAGAAGCCGTCATGGTGCTTGGCCAGGAACAGGATGTATCCCATGCCGGCTTCCTTGGCCGTTTTGCACCACTGGTCCGTATCGCAGCCGGTGGCTTTGAAATAGGACGCATCTTTTCCAATAGTCGGCGTCCATTCCTGGCCAGCGAATGAACTGAACGACCAACAGATAAACATGCCCCACTTCATGTCCCGCACCTGCTTGGCCCGGGCCTCGTCGGGAAGCTTGGTCTTATTGATTTCAGACGTGGCGGAGTAGGCCGTGACGATCATTCCCAGAATTATGCATGTCGCTGCGATTCGGGATTTCATCTCACGTTCCTTTCAACAGGGATTTCTCAGATAGCGTCTCTCACCACGACGAGCGCGGGACATTTGTAGTGATTGTATACGATGCGGTGTGTTGATCAATATGAATCTGGGGGCTGGACATCGGGCCATAATTTCCCAACCGGGACTGGCGGTGAGAATGAGCATCCGCGAATGGCGGCATCCCGAATTATCTTGGATAGTGTGTCAGCAGATTCGGGGTAGTTCTTCGCCGTAGGGCATTTGCACGATCCGCCTTCCGCCTATCTTCGTGACCATCTCGACCAGTGGCGGTTGGGCATTGTCTGCTGACTCTGCGATCCGCCCGATCACGGCGGCTTGGCGGGCGATCTGGTATTTGCCCAGCACCTCCAGCGCCTCGTCATACACCTCGGCGGAAACTACCGCCACGAGTTTGCCTTCGTTGGCTACCGAAAGCAGGTCCAGACCGAGGATCTCGGCGGCGCCCAAAGCGGTGGGATTGACCGGAATCGCCGTCTCGTCGATTTCGACATTGTGCCCAGAACCTTCCGCCAGGTCCGCCAGCGTAGCTGCAAGCCCGCCCCGCGTCGGATCGCGCAGGAAGTGCAGCTGGCCGCCTAGGGCCTCGACCAGCGCTGCGGCCGGTTCAGGTCCAGTACGGATCAGTGATTTGGCAAGGGCTTGGGAAAAACCCCAAGCCCTTTTCCATTCGTCCAAATCCCAAGAGTGGACGCTATGGCGCGGCGATGCGTCCGCGGCAGGCGGGGTCGGCGCGGAACTTGGGCCAGGGCGATCGAGCCAGGGACCCGCTAGCGGTCTTGACCGCATACAGCGAGCCGTCGTCCGAGCCGACCAGCAGCATGCCGTCGTCGCGGATTGTCGGTGATGAGAAAACGAACTTCCGCGTCTTGAACTTCCAGAGCACCTTGCCGGCGGAACTGAAGGCGTACAGGTGGTGATTGTATGAACCGACGTAGATCGTCCCGTCGGCTCCGACAGCGGCTGAGGATATGACCCAGTCGCGCGTGTTGAACTTCCACTTGAGCTTGCCCTGCGGCGTCAGGGCGAAGAAGTGCTTGCTCAGCGAACCGACGTAGATCGTGCCGCCGGCCCCGATGGCCGCCGAGGCGTAAACGTTACCTCCAGTGTCGAATCGCCACAGTTCGGCGCCGCCTGGCGAGACGGCGTAGACCAGGTGATCGTCCGAGCCGACATAGACGCTTCCGTCGCCGCCCAGAGCGGGCGAGGCCAGAACTTTCCCGCCGGTCTTGAACTTCCACAGCACGGTTCCGTCGGGGTTTATCGCACGCAGGTGGAAGTCGCCGGAACCAACATAGATCGTCCCGTCGGCTCCGACGGCGGGTGACGATGCGATCTTGGCGTCGGTCTTGACCTTCCACAGCAGCTCGCCTGTAGCGGGCTTCAGGGCGTACAGGTGCGTATCGTGCGAAGAAACGTACAGCGTCCCGTCGGGCCCGACCGCCGGAGAGGACTCGATCTTGTCGCCGGTCTTGAATCGCCACAACTCCTTGCCCGCCGGGTCCAGCGCGTAGACGTGCCCGTCGAATGAGCCGAAGATCACGTTTCCGTTTTCGCCGACCGCGGGCGTACCGTGCACGAAATCTCCCGTCTTGAACCGCCATTTCTCCTTGCCGATCGGGCTGAGTGCATAGAGATGCCTGTCGTGGGAGCCGATGTAAATCGTCCCGTCAGGCGCCACAGTCGGACACGTGGGTATGACATCGCCGGTCTTAAACTCCCATTCGGCGGGAATCCGAGCGTCGTTTTCGTCTCCGCCGCAGCCGCCGGCCAGGAGCACGACAGCCGCGGCAATACTCAGCACGGCGCGCCTCATCGCCGGGCCTCGTTGGTCCGTCCGGGAGCGGGGCTGACATCCTCGCTCAGGCGCCCATCGGTTATCCGCAGCACGCGATCGGCGAATCGCCGCAGATCGGAGTTGTGCGTGACCATAACCACGGTAGTGCCCTCAGAGTTGAGTCGTCCCAGCAGATCCATCACGTCAGTTTCGGTTTTGGCGTCGAGGTCGCCAGTGGGCTCGTCAGCCAGCAGCAGCGGCGGATCGTTCATCAGGGCGCTGGCGATGGCGACGCGGCGTTTCTCGCCGCCGGACAGTTCATGCGGATATGCATCGGTCTTCCGGGCCAGGCCTACGGTCTCGATAAGCGACATCGCTCTTGCCCGACCGGCCGCGCGTCTGGCCCCTCTTGGCAGGAACGTCGCCGGCAGGAGTACGTTCTCCAGTACAGTCAGGGACCTGACAACCGGTGCGTTTTGGAAGACGAATCCGATCTTCCCGGCCCGCAGGTTCGCGCGAGCCCGTTCGTCGAGCTGCCATATCTCCAATCCGTCGATATACACCTGTCCCCTCGAAGGCCTGAGCAAGCCGCCGACAACGCCTAGGAGCGTGGATTTGCCCGCGGCCGAATGGCCCATCACCATAACGAACTGCCCCGGGGCGATCTCAACGTTCGCGTCGTCCAGCGCTGTAGTCAGCCCCCGCGGACCTTGATACGCCTTGGCCAGATTGTATGCGCGAACTATCATGCTGTCTTTCCTCTTCGGATAGCCTCGTACGGTTCCATTCTCAGCACGCCGAGCGCCGGAAGGATGGACGCGACGACCGAACTGGCGGCGACAATCATGCTGAATCCGACCACGAAGGACGCCACCGCAGGCGCCGCGGGCAGGACGTCCATCGTGCCCAGTGAATCCGCCAGGGCCTCTCGAAACAGGGTCACGGCGCCAGTAGCGATCAGCGAGCCAACTGCCGCTGCAATCAGCGCTACGGTCATGGTCTCTCGAGCGAGCATGCCCAGAACGAATCGGCGTGTGGCGCCTTTGGCCATCATAAGTCCGATCTCGCCCTGCCGTTCCTTGACGGCCTGGGAGAAGATCACTCCGCTGAGCACAAGGGCCATGACCCACAGGGCGGTAATGACGCAGACCAGCACCAGCGTTACCCCGCCGAGATGCTTGCGTGCGATGCCGGCCACCGTCGATGACAGGACCGCTTGAACGGACGGGTGGTCCTGCTCGATCTGCTCGGCAAGATCTATCACGTCTGTGCCCGGGTCGGCTTTTATGAAGACAGCCGACGAAGCCCCGTCAGCGATCCTCAACCGCATGTCCGCCTTGGCTCCGGAGTCGGCCACCATCCGCCGCAACGCCTTGTCGGGCAGGTAGACCGTCCAGTCCATTCCCATGCCCGTGGGCGCCAGGACGCCTATTACGGTGAACTCCGTGCCGTAGAACCGAGCAGTATCGCCCACGCGCAGCGTGATCCTATCGCCGACGACCATCCAGTTTTCCTGGTCGGGCTGGCTTTGCAGATCGCCAGCGCTAAGCCATGGCGTAATCGTGAAATCCGTCTGGGGATCGAAGCCCACCAGGAAGAACTTCCCGGCACAGCAACTGGCGTTGGTGAGCGTCTCGAGATATGTCTGCGCCGAAGCCGATCGGACCCGCCGCGCCGAAGCAAGCTTGTCGATCGTGACCTGATCAAGATAGAACGCCGCAGGCCTGCCCGTGACGAGAGCCTCGTTGAAGTCCTTGGCGATGCTTTCGCCGACCGGAATAATCATCAGATCGGCGCCGAGTCGGTTAACCGTCCGGCGGACGCTGCGGTTGGCGCCGGTAATGAGAATCGCCGAGCCGGTCAACACAGCGGCGGCAATGGCCACGGCCGCGGCGATCAGCATAGTGCGAAACGGATTACGACGAAGCTCTCTGATTGCCAAACGCCACGAAGACATTGCAATTCACCTACCCTGCCTGCGGTTCAGGGGGCCACGACTTCCAGTACGCCACGCATCTGCAAGTGAAATTCGCTGCACCAGACCGTGCAATAGTAGTCATAGCTGCCCGGCTCGGCGGCGGTGAATTCCAGCAGGGCGACCTGCCCGGCGGATATCTCACCCGCGTCCACGCCCAGCGCGGGGATGGCGAATCCGTGCATGACCGCGTCGACGTTCCGCACCCGCAGGCGGATGGGCTTGCCCGCAGTCACAGTCACCTTCTGCGGCAGGAAGTTGCCGCGCTCGGGCGACCGGACGAGGATCTCAGCGTCTACGTCACTGTTTCGCCCTGATTCGTACCAGATTGTCGCCACTACGGGTCCGGCGATGCAGAACACCATCAGGAGTAAACTCAGTATTTTGCTTATCATTCTGGATCAGCCTCCATAGAGCCAGCCGAAGAACACAGTCACACCGGCAAGGAACACCAGTATGGGCAGGAACCCCAACGCGGCGGAGCGTTTGTCGCTGTAGGTCTGGCGGGCCAGCTTCAGCCCGTAATCCGCCGAGATCAGGAATCCGAGTATCATCACGATATACTGCAGCACGACCAGCCAACCGGTCATCACCGGCGTCCAGGGGACTCCGGCCGTGCCGAACATGTCCCACCCCAGCGCAAACGGATCGGAAATCACGCGCAAGACGTACGATCCGTTAGGCAGGAGGAATCCGAAGCTGAAGGCGAACCACGCCGCCAGGCCCATAGGCACAAGCGTGTACGACATGTTCACGAACACCTTTTTCATCGGTACGGTCTTGTCACCGCTGACGAGTTTCGACAGCCGGGCGAAGACGAAGAATATGCCCGGAATCACAACCATGGTCAGCGCCAGGTGCAGGGAGACGAACGTCAACCACCCGCCAAGGGTCTTACCGCGGACCCAGTCTTTTATCATGCTCCACGGCCCCATCATCGCGACGTAGAACATCACCGCGATGCCAATCATAATGAACGCTTTCCACGCCTCGTCGTATCCGCGTTTGCGATCGACCAGGAGGTCCGTACCGGGGGGACGCATGTTCATGGCCATGTTGTCGAACGGGCAGGTCTTGAAGCACTCCAGACACATGCCGCAGTAGGTGTTCTTCTCGAAACTATACGGCTCGAGCAGCCAGGGACACCCGTAACCGTTCTTGTTGCCCGTCACGCACGTCTTTTTCTTGTGCTTGGCGCAGATGGACTTGTCCTTTACGCGGATTTCACACATTCCCATGTTCGAATAAAGACCCTGGAAACCGCTTACCGGACATACGTACGTGCAGAAGGATCGCTTCTCGAAGACGATCGACAGGACAATTCCGATAACAATAATGCTACCCAGCAGAAGGAACGTCGCCAGCGGCTTAACCGTAAAGAATCCGCTGAAGAACGTGGTCGCAACGAACAGGATGTTCATCACCCACATGTTGCTCAACCGTTTCGGCCATTTGCGATTGAAACCTTTGAGGTCGTTGTTGACCCCGAATATTCGCAGTCGCTGGATCCATTCGCCCAGCGACGGTAAAGGACACATAAGGCACCAGGCCCTGCTGAAAATGGGGACCAGGATCATCATCAGCAGCACCCACCAGAGTATCCATACGATCATGACCGCGAAGCTGTAGTTGCCCGCCGAAAAACCACCCATCACTCCGGCCAGCAGGATCACCGCGAAGACGAATGTGTTGGCGAGGATGAGGATCATCGGGAACCAGCGTTTTTTGAACAGCCATCGCACCGGCTTCAGCGCCGTCAGCTCAAACCGCCAACTCAGCGGGATCAGACCCAGCAGTTTGCCCGAGTCTTTGCGGTCTTCTTCAGGTTCAGGCATCGCAGGCACCTTCCTTTCCTGAATTCCTGCTGGACAGGATCGCGGCGCCTCCAACAACAAGGAACACTGCCAGAGTGACCCAGAGGAATATGTGGTAGCGGCTGTTTGGTTCGACTGTCATGAATCCCACCATGTACGGATGAAACTCCCCGCACGTTTCCGCACAGCGAAAGGTGAACCGCCCGGTCTTGTCGGCGGTAAAGGTGACCTTATCGACCAGGCCGGGACGGGCCTTCAGGCGGATGCCGTACCCGTCCAGATACAGCCCGTGCGTCACGTCGAGGCTCTCCAGATGGAGCGTGACGGACTCGCCCTTCTGCAACGTGATCTTGCTGGGGGTGAATTCGAACCGCTTGGCGACCACGGTGATCACGCGGGGGGGGGGCTGGTCCGTCTTCTTCTCGGCGGGGCCAGGAGCCCCCTCGGCGCCCTTTGCGCCCTTCGCGCCGGGCGGGGCAATATCCATGACCACCCAGTCGCTGAGGGACTTTCTGGATCCGCGGTCCTTGTTGCTGCCGTCCCACACGGCGAAGGCGGCCGCGTGCTTGCCGGGCTTCAGGTGCACGTCCGACTCGGCGTGTTCACTCGCCGGGGCCAAGGCCCGCTTGAACACGACCGCCCACGTGCCGTCAGTCCACGTGCCGGCGCCCTGGACAGTCTGGTGTTTCTTGCGGGTCAGCGCCCCAGGCCGGCTGGCCAGCAGGTCGGTGACGGCAGTTTTGGTCTCGGCAAGGATCGTCGGGTCGACTTCCTTGGCCTCGTGGGGGTTGAGGTGATCGGAGTAGGCGGGCATGGCCGGACTCTTGCCGTGCCAGACTTCCGCGTCGAGGTCGGCCCGCCAGTGCCAGAAATTCGCCAGACTGCTGAACCCCATCATGATCGACCGCGGCGGCGTGCCCGACTTCATTGGCAGGGCGACCGAGCAAGCGTCGGCGAATGTGCCCGGGCCTACGCTCGGATCGGCCTGGGCGTCTTTCCAGGACAGGCGGAAGTAGATATCCTGCCCGTCGTGGAAGGCCTGAACGGCCACCTGGGGTACGCGGCCCTTCGGCCAGGGCTTCTCCATCGCCTGGTGCATCAGCGGCACGGTGGCGGTGGGCACGTCCTTCCACACGGCGTGGTCGGGGCCTTTGTCCGCCCCCAGTTCGACTGGGCGCGCGATGTACGGCACGCTGATGGTCGCTTGCGGATCGGGCTGGACGATCTCGCCCCCCCCGAAACGCTGGTTCCAACCATAGACGGCCAGCACCACGAACACCACCGCACTCAGCAGGCAGATGAGTACCCAGAATCCTTGTTTCATGACTGTGATTCCTTTTCCTGAAGCATCAGTGTGTCCAACAGATCCGCCAGTGCCCGGTAGAACCGGTCGGTCGGACGGGCCCGCTCGCGGACCATCGCCACGACGGCCTCGTACCACGTGAGCAGGTGGTCGGTCAGGAACGCGCGGCGGGCGTCGGCACAGATTTCGGCCTGTTCAGTCCGCCCGGCCGCCAAGGCCCTGGCCTCCTTGAGACTCACCACGTGGATGAAGTCCAGTTCGCACGCGACGTGGTCCGGGCGTTCGTGGTCGGGCTCGACCGCGAACGCCTTGTAGAATCCCATCACATCCGCCAGCAGGTCGGTTCGCTGGCGGAAGTGCTCGGTGCGGTGTTCGGCCTCTAGAGGATAGGGCGGGTTGCGCGGGTCGAAGACCCGCATGTACGCCTGCCGCAACTCGTCCGGATCGCTCGCCTCGGCCGCGTCGCGCAAGGCCCACACACGCCGGGCCAGCGGGTCGGAGCCTTCGCCGTCCGCGTCGGGCCACGCCGGCATTGCCGCTGCGGCCGCAAATCCGCGAGCCAGACACGCGTACACCGCCGCCCTCCCCAACGCCATCCGGCACGCCTCGTCGTCAGGTAATACTGTGTCGGTAGACATTTCGTTCCTCGTCGAAGAAGGGCCTGCGGTACGTCGGCTCGGTGATGGGCACGCGGACGATTTCGTCACCCTTGTCATTGTAGCCAATCGCCTCGCCGCTGGTGACCTTGAAACGCGTGAATATCTTATCCGTGCTCCCGAACAGCACCAGCAGGCCGCGGAGTTTCTCGTCGTCGGGGGCCGTACGGTACTTTTTGATCGCCTCGGGCACGCCCGGACCGAACATCTGGAACAGGAACTGCCTGGGTACGTGGACCGGCGGGATATAATAGACATTCGGCTGCGTGCCGAACTGCGGGTACAGTGGCAGGGCGATCTTGGCCTTGTGGACGAGGTAGTCGATCGGGTTGTCGTCGCGGGCCTTGTCGGGGGGATTAATATGCCCAAACACGCGGATTTTGCCGATGCAGTTGGCCACGCACTGTGTCTGATAGCCCTCGCCGACGGCGGGGTAGCAACTAATGCACTTCTGCGACTTTCGGCTGCGGGGGTGGAACATGCTCTTCTTGTAGGGGCAGCCGCGAACGCATTCCTGGTAGCCGCGGCAGCGGTCCTGGTCGATCAGGACGATACCGTCCTCATCGCGCTTGTAGACGCTCTTTCGCGAGCAGGCGCCCACACAGCCGGGGTACGAACAATGATTGCAGATCCGCTGCAGGTAGAACATCCAGATGCGGTGGACGTCCGTGATGTGGTCGCCCGCCGCGACTGAGCCGCCGGCGATCTCGTCCTCGCCGATATTGGGGTGGGCCCAGTCTTCTTCCTCGGGCTGGACGCCGACGAGACGTTCGCCGGCCTTGGCGGCCTCGAAGATCGTCTTGCCCTTGTAGACGCCCTTTTCCCAGTTGCCCACGCCGAGTTTGTCCAGCAGACGGACGTCCCAGCCGAGCGGGTAGAAGCCCCAGGGCTTGGTCTCGACGTTGTTCCACCACATGTACTCCTGGCCCTTGCCGGCGGTCCAGGTGGTCTTGCAGGCCAGCGTGCAGGTCTGGCAGGCGATGCACTTGTTGATGTCGAAGACCCATGCGACCTGCTTCTTGGGCGGGGGCGCCTCGTACGGATAGGCCATCTCCCGCCCGATCTGCCAGTTAAATACGCTGTGTGTGTCCGTCGCCATGGAGCTATCCCTTAGTGTATTGTCCTTTGAGGAAACGTTTCATCGCCTCGGATTCGTACGTGGGCCTCAGGCCCAGATCCGCCGGGCGCCACAGGGCGCCGACTTTGTCCTCGCCCACACGACCGGGCTCGGCTTTGGTGAACTTCGCGAACGATTCCTTCGGCGCCCCCACCGTGCAGTGGACCTCCGGCAGGAAGCCCTTGCCGATCTTCTGCCCGTAGAGGTCCTTGCGGACCAGCGTGTCGGTCATGCAGGTAGGCCTCAGCCACGCCCGCGTACCGCTCTGGTGGCTGCCGTGACGGTACATCGCCTGGTAGCCTGTTCGCGGGTTGCGGGCCAGCCCGTCTTCCCGCGTCCTCTGGCCCTCGACCGAGCCGTAGGTGGACACGAACATGTGGAACCACGATCGCGTCACGCCGCGGGGAATGCCCCAGTAGAACCGCACGCGAAGCATACATCGCGCGACGTCGTAGTCTTCGGTGTCCTTCTTCCAGCCCCGGTAAGGCCTGTCCTCGGGGTCAGCGTCCATCCAGACGTAGTCACCGTCGTTGAGTTCGAGTTCGCGGGCGTCCAGGGGGTTCATGTCCACGTAGCCCTCGCCGACCCACGGCATCCGTTTGTCGTGCCGGCGGACGTCGCCGAACGGGCCGAACCAGGAGGCGATGATGTCCACGTCCGTCGGCATGCTGTGCACGCCGTGGCGATACTTGGGCGTGATGTACACGTGCTTGAACCGCTTGTCCTTGAGGGTCAGCGGATGCTTCGAGGCGACGACCTCCTCTGGCGTGCGGAGCACGTTCCGCACCTGCCGCGTCTCGCACGACAGGTCGTCCTCCTTCAGCCCGTAATCCTCGGGCTTCATGAATCGGAACGCCGGGTGCGGCGCGCCGACGATCACGTTCGGCTCGTGGTGCGTGCCGTCAACCGGCTCGCGGTAGACCGGCAGGTTCTCGCCGTATTCGATGAACTCCGGCTCGGGCCGGTAGAACTCCAGCCGACCGCTCTTGGTGTACCACGGCTTGGACTCGTTGACCTGCTCCCAGCCGACCATCTTGGGGTATGTCCGCGTCATCAGCAGTGCCGGGACGCCCTTCTCGGCGTCGGCGTTGAGTTTGTCAAATTCGTAGCCTTTAGTGGCGTTGCTGGCGTCGAGAATCCGCTGCAGGTAGACGTGGGCCTTGTCTTCCTTGACGAACTTCCAGCAGTCGCTGAACCGCTTGTCGCCAGTGATCTTGGCCATCTGGTCGCCGACCAACTGGTAGACGTCCATGTCGCCCCTGGTGTTGTGCAGGCGCTTCAGCCCGGTCTTGGGGAATATCTGCAGGAACGGGTTGGTTACCGAGGCCGTCATGTCCGGGTGGGGCATCTCGCCCCAGGAGTCGATGGCGAAGACGACGTCGGCGTACTCGCAGGACGCGGTCCACCACCAGTCGTTGGCGACAACGCACTCGATTTTGGGCAGCGTGTTGACCACGACGTCGTGGTGCCACTTGGCGTTGCCGAGGATGGAGTTGGCGTTGCAGAACCACATGAACTTCGTGGGCGTGGGCATGTGGCTCTTGCCGGTGAAGTTCTTGTTGCCAACGCGGAGCGGGCGGTCGCCGTAGTTATAGTAATGGGCCGACTCGGCCTTGTAGTGCTTGCCGAGGCGGCTCTGCTTTTTCTCGTCGAGTTCCAGGTCGAAGATGTCCTCACCGATGAAGTGCGTCACACCGTTGAGGAACGGGGCGCGGTAGTTTCCGGCGTAGCTGCCCACGTGCCCGCCGTGGTAGCCGATATTCCGCGTCAGGGCGCAGACCAGGAGGATCGAGCGGTCCTTGCAGTCGTTGTTGAAGAAGTGGTTGGGTCCCATACCGACGGCGACCAGGCTGTTGCCGGCGTTGGCGGCCATCTCGCGGGCGAGGGACTCGATGGCCTTCTGCGGCGCCCAGGTCAGCTTGGAGACCTTTTCGGGCGAGAAGCTGTCGGAGATGTACTTGCCGACCATGTCGAAGACCGTCTGGACCTCGACCTCCTTGCCGTCGAGCAGGCGGACCTTGAACGTACCGCTCAGGGCGGGGTTGAGCCCGAGTTTCTCGAAGTGCTTTCCGACCTCGTCCCGGCAGATGGGCACGGGGGCCTTGGTCTTGGGATCCCACATGGTGAAGTCGCCCCACTCCTCCCGCATCTCGCGGGAGATGTACTGGCCCTTCTGCAGCGTCATGTCGGGCAGTTTCGCGCCCTTTTCGATGATCTCAGTGCCGTTAGACAGCTTCGCCGGCTTGTAGTCCTTGATGTAGTCCCGCGGCGAGAGGTGCTTCAGCGTGTCCATCCGCACCAGCAGGGGCAGGTCGGTGAATTTCTTGACGTAGTCCTTATCGTACAGCTTCTCTTTGAGGATCACGTGGGCCATGCCCAGGGCCAGCGCCCCGTCCGAGCCGGGGCGAATGACGAGCACCTCGTCGGATTTGTTGGCGACCGAACTGTACTCGACAGTCACCGTCACGACCTTGGCGCCTTTGAGGCGGGCTTCGGTCAGCCAGTGAGCGTCGGGCATCTTCGTGCTGATCCAGTTCATGCCCCAGGGGATGATCAGCTTGGCGTTCTCGGCCTCGACGAGGTCCCACTCGACGGTCTGCTGCCCGGTGACCATGGGGTGGCCCGGGGGCAGATCGGTGTGCCACGTGTAGCTGTCCCACACGCGCCCACCCAGCGACTTCTTGGGCTCCACGCCGCGAAGCTTGGTGTCCAGCAAGGCCAAGCTGTTGGAAAACCGGAACATGCCCATGAACCGCGTAATGCCCAGCAGCGGCATCCCGCCACGGTTCTTGATCACCTGCGTGCCGGCGCCCTTGGTGGCGTCGATCATATCCGGATCATAGCCTTGGGCCGTCAGAAGCTTTCGGCCCTCCTCGCCGTTGTACGTCGTGGAGATGTTCACCACCGACTTGGCGACCAGTGCGGTAGCTTCGTCCCAAGTGGCCCGGACCCACTCGTCCTTGCCGCGTTGCCGGTACTTCTCGTCGACGCGACCGTTCTCGTCGCGCGGGTAGCCGGCCTTGGCCCAGTCCCAGAATCCCTTGCGGACCATGGGGTGACGAATCCGACGCGGGCCGTAGATTCGGTTAACCAGCGCCAGGCCCTTCTGGCACAGCCGGGGGTCGCATCGGCTGGAGGCCTGGTTGCCGTACAGGTCCTTGGCCTTGCCGGACCCGTAGCTCGGGCCGATCGGGGTGATTACGCCATTCTTGACGTACGCGCGGAGCAGGCAGTTGTGGGTGTCGTTAGGAGCGCACATGAAGTGGTAGTATTTGTCGTGGCTGAAGACGTCACGGTACATCTTCTCCCAACCGCGGTTGGGATAGTGCTCCATGGGGTTGTCCACGTCGTCGACTAGTTTCAGAGCCCCCAGAACCGGCTCGGCAGCCGCCGCCAGCATCCCGCTCAGCCCGACGCCAAGTAGTTGACGCCGAGTCAGCTCAAATGACGCTCTGGACTCCGACGATCTGTCTGTTCGGTCCTTTGACATTCTCCACACCTTTGTCTGCAAGGACTTATCCCAGCGGCCTGACCTCGCCCATCGCACGGCGCGTGATCATCCGCACTTGCGGACGCAAGCCGATGGGACATGTCCTCAAGTTGTCATGTCGTTAAAACGGACGGTGTTCTTGCCGAACACCAACACGCCGGAGAGGCTTGATGCGCCCTGATGCAGGGCACTGCGTTCGCAACTGTCGTAAGACTGAACGTGCATAAGCACCATCTCTCTCAGCACCACTATTTCGGCCATCATCGGCCGGAGATTATACAACTAAAGCTGGCTACCCGTCGATACCGAACTAATGCTACACTGACCGACGGAGCCAGCCCGAGGAGACAAAAACGCACATAAGTGGTGATTGCTCTCTGTATTTTAATATACCCCGCTGTTTGGTGCTCGTCAAAAAAAATTCACAACTTATGATATACCACGACACGTACGCGACGTTTTGAATTTAGGCTAAACATTGTCCGCATAGATAGTTCCGACTAAGAGGACACTGCACTGACATAAAATCAATAGGCCGAAAAAACTTTTGGTTTGCCATTATTCCGGCTTGTGATATAGGGATTGTTCGAGTGATGCAGGCTTACGACGCCAATACATTCGTGGAACCCAACTGATCCCGTTTGGTCCGCCATAGAGACCAACAGTGGACAAAGGCGCTTGGGTTTCCGACGCCGAGCTGGCCATCCAGCATACCCCGAATTCCATACGCGTTGCTCCATCCGACACTAAGAGCTGCCTTCGCCGCCAACGTGACGCCCCAACACTGCACGGACGGTATCCGCCGCCGGTAGATCAAAACCAGCGACAACGTCCATAAGTGTTGACACACACTACATGGCGCATCTTTAGGAATTGGAAGATCGCCCGCATCGACGGTCTGCTGTGTCTTGACGGCCGCAACAGGAGTTCATTCGTACTATCCAGTAAGCATATTTGCAGGTTCGCGGAGGGGTGGACACTTTTCGCGATTTCGGGCCAGCAAAAGCGGTCTTCATG
>PVBE010918318.1_pt1 | contig 34211 bp, 33 predicted proteins | sample 1631181 | NCBI WGS metagenome assembly PVBE01 (sample SAMN08397723, study PRJNA350692) | Marine metagenome, whole genome shotgun sequencing project. | isolation source: water | place: Pacific Ocean | collected 2012-04
CCGCATCGAACAGCTCGCTGCGCGCCTTGAGGCGAGCGGCTAGCGCCCCACCCGCACCTGTACCCGAACCTGCACCCGCGGCGGGTTAACCATTTCCCGCCGCAAGGCCGGCCCGCGCGGCAAGGGCATCCGCGGCGCGTTCGCCCCATTTCCCGCCGCAAGGCCGGCCCGCGCCGCAAGGGCATATTGCCCCGGCGGCCCTCAATCGCTACCTATAGGGCGCGGGCGGGTTCTGTCCGGTAGGGCGGACCACGTTTCCCTGGGGCCAATACAGATTACTCCGGGAGCTGCCTCTGTCGGGACCCTGGTTTCGTTATGCGGCGCCCACCTGCTTCTGCAGGCCACGGGGGATTCTGTTGTCCGGCGGCCACGATGGTCCCGCCCGCACCCTTCCCCACCGCCGATGCCGCCCGTATCCGCCGATCCGAGCCCGCCGATGACTGAACCGGAAAGCATTCCCGCTCTCAAAGCCGCGGCGCGCGAGGATGCCCGGATGCGCCGGGCTACCGCCCAACAAGCGGCAGGCGATGCGGCGGGTCAGGAGCTGGTGCGGGCTTTTGAATCCGAACCGGCGCTGAGGCTAGCGCCCGGATCTGTCGTTGCGGGCTATTGGCCGATCGGTGAGGAAATCGACCCACGCCCGCTGATGGAGTCTTTGGCGGCCGCGGGCCACCGCCTGGCGCTACCGGCGATCGTGCCGGGACAGACGGACCTGGCGTTCCACACCTGGCGGCCGGGCGACGAACTGGCACTGGGCCCGTTCCGCACCCAGGAACCTCTGCCGTCCGCGCCGGAGGCGATCCCCCGCATGGTGCTGGTGCCGCTTCTGGCTTACGACGCGCGCGGCTACCGGCTGGGCTACGGCAAGGGGTTTTATGACGCGACCCTCAGTCGGTTGCGCCGCGGTGGCCACACGGTCGCGGTCGGCCTCGCCTTTGCGGCGCAGCGCATGGATCTTCTGCCGCGCGATTCTTGGGATCAGCCGCTCGACTGGGTGTTGACGGAACAGGGAGCGGAAGTTTTTTCATGAGAGTGCTGTTCATTGGCGACATCGTCGGGCGTTCGGGGCGCGAGGTCGTGGCTGCAAACCTGGGCGAGCTCAAGCGAAGGCTCGCGCTCGATCTGGTGGTGGCCAACGGCGAGAACGCGGCCGGCGGCTTTGGCATTACGCCGGCGGTGTGCGAAGCGCTCTACCAGTCCGGAATCGACGTCATTACGGGTGGCAACCACATCTGGGATCAGCGCGAGATCATTCCCTATATCGACGGCGATCCGCGGCTGTTGCGTCCGCTCAACCATGTCCCGGGCACGCCCGGGCGCGGCGCCGGAATCTTCACTGTGGCGGGCGGACGCAAGGCCCTGGTCGTCAGCGTGATGGGACGGGTATTCATGGGTGAGATCGGTGATCCGTTCGCCGCCGTGGACGACGAACTCGCCAAGGTGCGACTCGGCGCCACCGTCGATTTCGTGCTGATCGACATACACGCCGAGGCTACCAGCGAAAAGATGGCGATGGCGCAATACGCCGACGGCCACGCCTCGCTGGTGGTCGGCAGCCACAGCCACGTGCCGACGGCGGACGCGCAGGTCCTGCCCGGCGGCACGGCCTACCAGACCGACGCCGGCATGTGCGGCGACTACGACTCGGTTATTGGCATGAAAAAGGAACAGCCCATCGCGCGCTTCCGCGGCAGCGTTCAACGGGAACGCTTTCAGGCCGCCACCGGCGAGGGCACTTTGTGTGCGGTATTCGTCGAAACCGATGAGCGCACCGGGCTCGCCACCCAGGTCGCCCCGGTGCGCATGGGCGGCCGGCTCGCGCCGGCGCTGCCGGAATAGAACGGTTCGAAGGGTCGCGCCATGAACGACGAAGCAGACTTCAAAAAGTCTCTGGAGAAATTCGTTCTCGACGGGTTCGATCTTGAGCGGCTTGAGGATCTGTTGGCCGAGCCAAATGTCTTCGAAGCATTGGGCGCGGTTCGATCCGAATTGCGGCATTCAAACTTTCTCGCATATCTGCTCGACCCATCGCAGAACCATGGTCTCGGCGACATTTTTCTCAGGCAGTTTCTCTTGCGTCCGCTCGCGATTGGCAGCGAGGCGGGTACCAAAATCGGCCCCATTGAAATCGGTACATGGGACTTCAGTGATGCCGGTGTGTGGCGGGAACGGGATAATGTGGACGTTCTTGTGATATCCGAAGCCAATAGATTTTGCCTTCTGATCGAGAACAAGATTTATTCGACGGAACATTCAAATCAGTTTGTTAAGTATCGAAAAGAACAAATTAATAAACGTAAAGATTATCGCTTCGTATTTGTTTATCTTACTATTGACGGCGATGAACCGTCTGATAGTCATTATGTTCCAGTAACTTACGGCCTTGTATGCCAGGTCTTGGAAGAAATTCTTGACGCGAGAGGCGGGGGGTTAGGAGCCGATACGCTGCTAGCGCTCCGCCACTACGCGAAGCTTATTCGGAGGCGTTTCATGGGCGACACAGAGCTCAATGTTTTGGCGGCCACGATATACGCGAAACATCGCCGCGCACTCGACTTCATCTTCGAGCAGCGCCCCGACATTCAGTCGGATATTGGTGCCGCGGTGATGGAATTGATAAGAAATAATGCCGAGCTTGAACTCGTCCATTCCACCAAATCATCAATTCGATTCGTGCCCAAAGTCTGGGACGATGTCGCCGACTTGAGAAAGGGTTCGGGTTGGACGCCTTCAAACCGAATGTTGTTGTTCGAGTTCAAAAACAATCCCAGCAGGCTTGCCGCTGCACTGATCCTGGGTCCTGGAGATTCCGAGATTCGAGAAAAAGTATTTGACGCGATATTGGCGAATAGGGACGTATTCGCGCCCAGTTCTGCGACCCTGTACCCCAAATGGCAGACGCTATGGTCGGAGAACTGGTTCGAGGTGGATCTGGCAGCCGAACAAGACTTTGATGCGATACGAGAAACGATAGACGGCCATTGGAAGAAATTTTTGGAGACAGGCTGCTAAAATTGGTCAGCGGGATTGAGACAATATTTTCTGGGAAGTAGGTCGCCGCGCCGGCGCTGCCCGATCCCACCTGAATCGCCCCAATATCGCCACATTGGCGGGCTATCAACGCCGCCCCTCGGTGCGGCCGGGCCGGTGCGATCAGCCACAATATCTGGTATAAGCCGCGGAAGAAAGCACAGTCCCTAGAGGTGCGGAGCCACCATGGCGGGCCATTCCCAGTTCAAGAACATCATGTACCGCAAGGGCGCGCAGGACGCGAAGCGCGCCAAGCTGTTTGCCAAGCTGATCCGCGAACTCACGGTGGCGACACGCTCCGGGCTGCCGGAGCCGGACATGAACCCGCGTCTGCGGTCCGCCGTGGCCGCGGCCAAGCAAGCCAACATGTCCAAGGACACGATGGAGCGAGCGATCAAGCGCGGCGCCGGCAACGACGATGGCGAGAACTACGAGGAAATCCGCTACGAAGGCTATGGACCGGGCGGGGTCGCGGTGATCGTCGAGGCGCTGACCGACAACCGCAACCGCACCGCCTCGGAGGTCCGCTCGGCGTTCACCAAGAACGGCGGCACGCTCGGCGAAACCAATTCGGTCGCCTTCCAGTTTTCGCGCTTTGGCGCAATCCGTTACGGGGCGGACGCGGGCAGTGCCGACGACATGCTCGAGGCCGCGATCGAGGCTGGCGCCGACGATTGCGTTAGCGAAGCCTCCGGGCACGAGTTCACCTGCGCGCCGGAGTCCTTCTACCAGGTACGCGAAGCGCTGGAATCCCGCTTCGGCACCGCCGAAAGCGCAGAACTGATGTGGAAACCAAGCGCCACCGTCGAAATCGGCGAGGACGAGGCGATAACGCTGTTCAAGATGATCGAGGCAATCGACGACAGCGACGATGTGCAGAAAATCGCCGCCAACTTCGAGGTCGCTGACGACGTTCTCGAACGTCTGGGCGCGCAGGCGTCGAAAGCGCCATCCTCATGATTCTTCTCGGCCTCGATCCCGGACTAAACCGAACCGGCTGGGGCGTGATCCTTGCCGACGGCAACCGGCTGTCGGGAATCGCCAACGGCGTCATCGCCACCGCTGCGCGGACGCCGCTGCCGGAACGCCTGATGGAAATCAGTGCGGAGCTTGACGCGGTGATCGGCCGCCATCGTCCCGACGCGGCCGCGGTCGAGGAAACTTTCGTAAACCGCAACGCGCAATCGACTCTACGGCTCGGCGCAGCGCGCGGCGTGGTGCTGCTGGCGCCGGCCCGGTCCGGCTTGGCGGTCAGCGAATATGCCGCCAATCTGGTCAAGAAGACGGTGACCGGATCCGGCCACGCCGACAAGGCCCAGGTCCGGGCGATGGTGTCCCATTTGCTGCCGGGGCAAACCATCGGGTCCTCCGATGCCGCCGACGCGCTGGCGGTGGCGATCTGCCATGCCCATCATCTGGCGACCCAGAACGCCATGGCACGCAGCGCCGTGGTGATGGCGGGCGCAGGGTCATGATCGCAAAGCTCAAAGGCGAGATTGACTCGGTTGCCGCCGATCATGCGGTAATCGAAGTCGGCGGCGTCGGCTATCTGGTGTTTTGCCCAGGGCCGACGCTTGAAGAGTTGCGCCCCGGCGCACCCGCGACCCTGCTGATCGAAACCCACGTGCGGGAAGATCATATTCATCTTTACGGCTTCTCCGATTCCCTTGAACGGAACTGGTTTCGCCTGCTCCAGACCGTGCAGGGGGTCGGCGCGCGGGTCGCGCTTGGTATTCTGTCGGCGCTCGGGGCGGCGACGCTGGCGCAGGCGATTGCGGTTCAGGACAAGGCGCTGATGACCCAGGCGCCGGGTGTCGGCGCCAAACTGGGTGCGCGCATCGTCGCCGAACTGAAAGACAAGGTGCCCTCGCTAATCGAGGTCTTCGGGTCGGCGGCTGATGGCGCGGCCGCGACTCTCACCGGAACTGCCGCCGCCGATGCGGTTTCGGCGCTGGTCAATCTCGGATACCGGCGCGCCGATGCTTTCAGCGCGGTGACCGCCGCGGCCCGCGAGGCCGGCTCGGGTGCGGCGGTCGAGACGCTGATCCGCGGCAGCCTGCACGAGCTAGCCCAATGACGGATCCGAACGCCCCTCGGCTGGTGACTCCCGCTTTGGCCGAGGGCGATGGCCGCGAGATCAGCCTGCGTCCCGCCGCGCTCACCGATTTCGTCGGCCAGGACAAACTCCGCGCCAATCTCAAGGTATTCATCGACGCCGCCCGCACCCGTGCCGAGGCATTGGATCACGTGCTGCTGGTGGGTCCGCCGGGCCTCGGCAAGACAACGCTGGCGCAGATCGTGGCGCGCGAACTCGGAGCCAATTTCCGCGCCACCGCCGGACCGGTGATCGCGAGGTCCGGCGATCTCGCCGCGCTGCTGACCAACCTTCAGGAACGCGACGTCTTGTTCATCGACGAAATCCATCGGCTCAATCCGGCGGTCGAGGAGATTCTCTATCCGGCGATGGAAGACTTCCACCTCGACCTGATCATCGGCGAAGGCCCGGCGGCGCGCTCGGTGCGGATCGATCTTCCGCCGTTCACGTTGATCGGTGCCACCACCCGCACCGGCTTGCTGACGACACCGCTGCGCGAACGGTTCGGGATTCCGCTGCGGCTGCATTTTTATGGCGTCGAAGACCTCGAAAAAATCGTCCGACGCAACGCGCAAATTCTGAATATTCGACTGTCGGACGACGGCGCCACCGAAATTGCGCGGCGTTCGCGCGGGACGCCGCGGATTGCCGGGCGGCTCCTGCGGCGGGTGCGCGACTTCGCGGCCGTCGCCGGCGACGACGAAATTGATCGCAATACCGCCGAGACGGCGCTCGCGCGCCTCGAAGTCGATCGCCGCGGCTTCGACGGCATGGACCGGCGCTACCTGCACACCATTGCCGAGAACTACGGCGGTGGGCCGGTTGGGGTCGAGACCCTGGCGGCGGCGCTGTCGGAACCGCGCGATGCGCTGGAGGAAATCGTCGAGCCCTACCTGATTCAGGAAGGCCTGTTGCAGCGCACGCCGCGTGGGCGGCAACTGACGCGCGCCGCCTTCGACCACCTCGATCTGCCGGTGCCGGGGACGGTGGCGGCGCAGCTCGATCTCGGCCGGCTCGGCCTGGGCGATTCGGAAAAGACGGCGGAGGCGAACGATGATGGCTGAACAAAGCGCCGAGCGCCTCGCCACCCGTGGCCGCATCGACGGCGGGGCGCACTACATGCCGCTGCGAGTCTATTACGAAGACACCGACGCCTCCGGAATTGTCTATTACGCGAACTATTTGCGTTTTACCGAACGCGCCCGGACCGACCTCCTGCGCCTGCTCGGCATTACGCATTCGGGCACCATGGCCGCTGACGACGTGGCGTTCACGGTGCGGCGTTGCGAGATCGACTACCGCGCGCCGGCCCGGCTCGACGACGAAATCGAAGTGGAAACCCGTCTGGTTTCAGTGCGCGGCGCATCGCTCGACGCCATCCAGACCGTGCGGCGCGGCGGCGAGGACCTTGTTGCCACCGCGCTTCAGATTGCCTGCATCGACAGCCAAGGGCGGGCCCGCCGCCTGCCCAAGGGGGTGCGCAAAGCCCTCGAATCGCTGACACCGAAATCGACCAACGCCTGAGGAAACCGGACCGACATTATGGAACAACAAGCGATAGATGCTGCCCTGCTCGCCGGATCGGCCGACCTCGACCTTTCGATCTGGTCGCTGGTCGTCCGCGCCGACCTTATCGTCAAGGTGGTGCTGGTCATTCTGCTGGCCGCGTCGATCTGGAGCTGGGCGATCATTTTCGAAAAATTGCGCCGCGTTCGCTACATCAGCGGCAAGGCGGAGGGATTCGAAGAGTCATTTTGGTCGGGGGGCTCGCTCGATGATCTCTACGACCGTATCGGCAAACAGTCTGATCACCCGATGGGCGTTCTGTTCGCCGCTGCCATGCGGGAATGGCGGCGCTCTGAATCCAAGGGTCTGACCCGCACCGACCGGCTCAGTGCCGGCCTGCGCGACCGCATCCACCAGGTCATGCGCCTTTCGATCAGCCGCGAAATGGAGCGCCTCGAACGCCATATCGGTTTCCTCGCCACCGTCGGCTCGACGGCGCCGTTCGTCGGCCTGTTCGGGACCGTCTGGGGCATCATGAACAGCTTTCAGTCGATCGCCGTGAGCAAGAATACCAGCCTCGCGGTGGTCGCACCTGGTATCGCCGAGGCTTTGTTCGCGACCGCCTTCGGGCTGATTGCGGCGATTCCGGCGGTGGTTGCCTACAACAAGTTCTCCAACGATCTCGGCCGGTTCGCCAACCGTCTCGAGGGATTCGCCGCCGAATTTGCCGCGATCCTGTCACGCCAGCTCGACGAGAGAGCGGCCTGAAATGGCCGCCCAGCTTCAGGGCGCCGACGCGCACCGCGTCAACGGAAGCCGTTCTTACCGGCCGATGGCGGAGATCAACGTGACGCCATTCGTGGACGTTATGCTGGTGTTGCTGGTGGTGTTCATGGTGACGGCGCCTCTGCTGACGGTGGGCGTCAAGGTCGATCTGCCCGAGACCGACGCGCCGGCGCTGGCGGGCCAGGACGAGCCGCTCGCCGTCACGATCCGCGCCGACGGTCAGATATTCATTCAGGACACCGAAGTGACTCTGAGCGAACTCGCGCCGCGGCTTGTTGCGATTACCGAAAGTAAACCCGCGACCCGCATTTTCATCCGCGGTGACCGCGCCATCAATTACGGGCGCGTGATGGAAGTGATGGGGACACTCAGCGCGGCGGGTTTCACCAGGGTTGCGCTGATTGCGGAACAGCCGCAGCCCGCCCCCTAGACAGAAAACCGGAACCGGACGATCAGGCGTGCAAATCGAAACGGGACTTTCGCTTGGACTTCACGTGGCGGTCGTTATCGTCGCCGTGGTCGGCCTGCCGGTGCTGTACTCGGACCCTGAGCCCGAGCTGGCGCCGATCCTGGTCGAGCTGGTGACGGTGGCGGACGAAACCACGACCCGCGAGCAAGCGGCCCCCGAACCGGAAGTCGAGCCAGAACCCGAACCGGAACCCGCGCCCGAACCGCCGCCGGCCCCTCCGGCGCCACCGCCGACGCCGCCGCCCGAGCCCGAACCCGAACCCGAGCAGCAGATGGCCGCGCTGACGCCAGCGCCCGAGCCGGTGCCCGTCCCCGCCGCCAAACCGGAACCTGCGCCCCCGCCCGAGCCCGTCGCCGTCCCCCGTCCCAAGCCCGAACCGCGCCGTCCGGTGGCGGCGCCCGCGCACAAACCGGCGCCGCCGGAGCGTCCGCGTGAATTCGACCCGGGCCGAATATCGGCGCTGATCGACTTGTCGCACGACGAGGCCGCGCCGCCGCCGCTCCTCGAAGACGCCGAGGTTGAGCAAACCGAGGCGCCAAAGCCGTTCGTCCTGCCCGAGCCGGTCAATCAGTCGCAGCGCGTCTCGAGCCTGCCCCTGACAATGAGCGAACTCGACGCGATCCGGCTGCAAATACAAAGATGCTGGAGCGTGCCCGCCGGCGCGCGCGACGCCGAGAATCTCATCGTCAAGATCCGCATCCTGCTGAAACCCGACGGGACCTTGCTGGGCGATCCTGAAATCGTCGATCGCGTGCGCATGGCCCGCCCGGGCGAAGAAAATTTCCGTGCCGCTGCCGAAAGTGCCTATCGCGCGGTTAAACTGTGCGCGCCGCTCAAGAACCTGCCGCCGAAAAAATACGACCTCTGGCGCGACATCGAACTGACCTTCAATCCCAGGGACCTGCTACGCGGATGAATGAATCTCACACACCTCATCGGTCATGGTTCGGGCGCAGCATGGTGCGCGGGCGGATTGGCGCGATTGCGCTGGTGCTTGGCCTGGCGATATTCAACGCGCCGGCGTACGCTGTGCTGCAGGTCGATATCACGCAGGGGAACGTCGATCCGCTGCCGATCGCGATTACCAATTTCGCCAGCGACGCCGAACGCGGCCGCGAAGTCGGCGCCGATCTTTCCGACCTGATTGCGGCGAACCTCGAACGTTCCGGCCTGTTCAGCCCGATCAACAAGAAGGCGTTCATCGAAGACGTAAGCGCCATCACGTCGCGCCCGCGCTTCGGCGACTGGCGGCTGATCAACGCCCAGGCTTTGGTCACGGGTCGAATTACCGTTGAACAGGACGGGCGCTTCCGCGCCGAATTCCGGTTGTGGGACACGTTCGCCGAACAGCAGATGGAAGGGCTGGTGTATCGGACGACCTTCGCCAACTGGCGCCGCGTCGGGCACCTGATTTCCGATGCGATCTACAAGCGCCTTACCGGCGAGGCAGGATACTTCGATACCCGCATCGTCTATGTCTCCGAAACCGGACCCGCCGACCGGCGCATCAAACGACTGGCGATCATGGATCAGGACGGCGCCGGCCATAAATTCCTGACTGATCCCGGTACGCTGGTGCTGACACCCCGCTTTTCACCGTCGCGCCAGGAGATAACCTACATGTCCTATTTCAACGATCAGCCGCGGGTCTACATCTACAACATCGACACCGGCCAGCAGGAGGTACTGGGTGACTTCCCCGGAATGACATTTGCGCCCCGGTTCTCGCCGGACGGCAACAAGGTGGTGATGAGCCTCGCCACCGATGGCAACTCCGACATCTACACGATGGATATCCTCACGCGCCGGGTCGAACGGCTGACCCGGCACCCGGCGATCGATACCGGCCCGTCATTCGCGCCCGACGGCACGCGCATCACGTTCGAATCGGATCGCAGCGGCACCCAGCAAATCTATGTAATGAACGCGAACGGGCGGAACGCAAAACGCATCAGCTTTGGTCCCGGACGCTATTCGACGCCGGTATGGTCGCCGCGCGGGGATCTGATCGCGTTCACCAAATCCCGCAACCGCCGTTTTCACATCGGGGTCATGCGCCCCGACGGGTCGGGCGAACGTTTACTGACCGAAAGTTTTCTCGACGAGGCGCCGACCTGGGCGCCGAACGGGCGGGTGCTCATGTTTTTCCGCCAGCGCCCGCGCGATGCCGAGGGGCGTGGCGGCAGCGTGTCGCTGTGGTCAATCGACCTCACCGGTTTCAACGAGCGCCGGATGGTGACCCCGCTGGACGCCTCGGACCCGGCATGGTCGCCACTTTCGCACCTAAACCGTTAGAATCGCTATTAGAGTTTCCTTAAGGGCTGGACAATATGGTTCGCGCAACCTAATTTTGGTAAACAGTCAAGGTAAATATAACGAGGCAAATAATACATTCGGCATTACTTGGGTCATAATTAACGGCCAAGCGATGCCGGGCCGGGATTGCGGCCGCAAGGTTTGCGTCAGGCTCCCGCCAACACTTCCGCAACGGAGAAAACTCGATGCGTCCAAAGCTCGTAACGATGACCGCCGCCCTTCTGTTTGTGGCGGCGTGCACAACGGCGTCTCAAGACGCGACCGAATCCGGCGGCGAGGGAGGCGCAACGACCAGCACAACGACGGCGGTCACGACCGCGCGGACCGGCAGCGAAACCCAAACCGGTGGCGAAACCCAGACCGGCGGCGAAACCCAGACCGCGACACGGCAGGCGGCGGAAGATCAGATTCTTCGCGGTTCGCAGGCCGATCTTGTCGCAAATATCGGCGACCGGGTGTTTTTCGATTTCGACAAATTCAATCTCAAGCCGGAATCGATCCGCACTCTGCGGCGTCAGGCCATTTGGCTCAAGCAGAACGCCTCGGCGGTGATTCGGGTTGAGGGCCATGCCGACGAACGCGGCACTCGCGAATACAATCTCGCGCTCGGCGATCGGCGCGCCAATTCGGTCAAGAACTACTTGGTCGAACTCGGTATCGACGCCGGCCGCATCACAACCATTTCCTTCGGCAAGGAACGTCCCATGGCGCTCGGATCGAACGAAGACGCATGGGAGCGGAACCGTCGAGGTGTCACGGTCATCAACTGACCCGGCATACATCGACTTTAGGTTGTACCTGTCCGCCGGAAACGGCGGGCAGATTTTTTGTCTTGGCTCCCCATTTCTGCCACAATTACGGACCCCTATGCGCGTCGTGACCCGCGATCGCCTGACCACCCTCCGGGCTCGTCGATGACAGTACAAAACACGCCTCTGACACAATCCTGCCGCGGCCCGGTGCGCTGGGTGGCACTTTCGCTGCTGCTGGCGATGTTTGCCGCCGGCGTGTTCGGATTATCCGGCGGTGCAGCCGCTCAAGACGCCGAATTGCGGGAACTGCTGCGCCGTCTCGAATCGCTCGAGGCGACGCTCGTCGACGTCCAACGCGAACTCTACAACCGCAGTCTCGTCCCGCGGCCCCAGGCCGCCGAGGGTGGCCAAGAGGCAATCGACATTGGCGAGGTACAGGCCGTCGCTGTCGGCACCGGGACCGAGGGCCGGCTCACCGACATGGAGACCGCGATGAGCGCCCTCACGGGCGACATCGAATCCATTGGCCACCGGGTCGACCTCATGAACGGGCGCCTCGACCGGTTGGTAGCGGACGTCGATTTCCGCCTCAAGGAGATCGAGCAAACCTTGCGCCGCATGGTTCAGGACCTGGCGGCGCTGGCGGCGGATCCGGCGGCGCGGCAGCGCCCTGCGGCAGACGCAGGCACGGGTACGCCGCCGGCGGCGAGTGCCGCGATCGCGCCCGCAACCGAAACGACCGCACCCCAAGGCCCGGCCCGGCTTCTGCCCGAAGGGAGCCCCCAGGAACAGTATTCCTTTGCGCGCTCGCTTCTGACCCGGCTCGACTACGAACAGGCCGAGACCGCGTTCCGCGAATTCCTCGAAATCAATGCCGGGCACGAACTCGCCGGCAATGCCCAGTACTGGCTGGGTGAGACCTACTATGTGCGGGGCGACTATGGGCGAGCCGCGCGTGCCTTCATCGAGGGTTTCCAGGCTTTTCCCGACGGCAACAAGGCGGCCGACAACCTTCTGAAGCTCGGCCTGTCGCTCGGGCAGATGGGGCAAAAGGACGATGCCTGCGCCACCATCGGCGAATTGCTCAACCGTTTCCCCGATGCCGAGGAACGTATTGCCCGTCGGGCGCGCCAGGAGCAGGGGCAATTGGGCTGCTGAGGGAACCGGCCGGCCGGGATCTGCCCAGGCCGCGCCCCCGGGCGCTGTGTCCGGATGCGTCCAGCCCGCTCGAAGCCCGCGAATTTGAAACCCTGATGGCCGCGCTCGGGCCGTTCGAGGCCCGGCCCGATCTTGCGGTCGCGGTGTCGGGCGGCGCCGATTCGCTGGCGCTCTGCCTGTTTGCCGACCGCTGGGTCCGCGCCCGCGGCGGGCGGCTCGTTGCCTTGACGGTCGATCACGGCCTGCGCCCCGGCTCGCGGCAGGAATGTGCGACGCTGGCGCGGTGGCTCGGCGGCCGCGGAATCGAGCATGACATTCTGACGTGGAAGGGGGCGAAACCGGCGGCGGGGATTCAGGCGGCGGCGCGCGAGGCGCGGTATTCGTTGCTGCACGAAGCCTGCCGCGAGCGCGGAATTCTTCACCTCCTGCTGGCGCATCACGCCGCCGATCAGGCGGAGACGGTGTTGCTGCGCGCCGGTGCCGGCAGCGGCTTTGACGGTCTCGCGGCGATGCCGGCGGTCAGCGGTCTTGAGGCCCCGCGGCGGCTGCGGCCGCTCCTCGGCATCGATCCCGTGCGCCTGCGCGCGAGCTTGGCCGCGCTCGGGCAGGACTGGATCGAAGACCCGTCCAACCGGGACCGCCGCTATGCCCGCGTCCGGGTGCGGGCGGGCCTGGGCGCGGATTTCGGGCGCTGGGCGGCACGGGCGCGGCGGATCGGACGAATCCGCGCGGCGGACGAAGCCATCACCTGCCGCTGGCTCGCGCGTAACGGACGGATCGCACCCTGGGGCCACGTCGCCCTCGACGGTGCGGCGTTGGCGGCGGCGCCCCCGGCGGTTCGGATCCGGGCCCTGGGGCGCGCTCTTCTCTGTGCCGGCGGGCGCGCCTATCCGCCGCGCCGCGAGGCGCTGGAACGCCTCGCCGCCTGGGCCGCGTCTCCGGACGGCACGCGCACCCTCGGCGGGTGCCGGGTTACGCGGGCTGCGTCCACAATCCTGATTTGCCGCGAATTGCGCGGCCTTCCCGAATTAGCCCTCGCCCCGGGCGCGCGGGCGCTGTGGGACGGACGATTCGGGGTCCAGATCGGGGCCGGGCTGCCGGACGGTGTTTCGGTGCGTGCCCTTGGCCGGCGCAAAGCCGAAGCCTTGGGCCCGGGCCCGGCCGGTGTGCCGCTCGCGGCCCGTGCCGCGCTGCCGGCATTGTGGAGCCAAGGCAAGCCACTGGCGGTGCCCTATCTCGAAGGCGCTCAGGAGGGACGGATCCCGCCCGCCGCGGTCCGTTTCAGGCCGCGAAACCCACTGATTTCTCCCTATTTTGAGGTTGCATTGGCCCCGTTCACCCCTATCTAATAAAGGTTCGACAGGCCCTGCCCCGTCGGATCGCTGGCGTATGGCGGATTGATGGGGCTTTGGCAAAGGCGGTTTTGTGAGCGATTTCGGCAAGAATTTGGCGCTTTGGGCCATTATCGGTCTTCTGGTCATTGCGCTGTTCCAACTGTTCCAGAGCCCGTCCTCGCGCGGACCGGTGCGTGATCTTCCCTATTCCGAGCTTCTCGCCGAGATCGAAGCCGGTCAGGTGCGCGATGTCGTCATCAAAGGTGACAAGGTAACCGGCAGCTTCAACGACGGCAGGGCCTTCGAGACGATTGCTCCGGCCGATCCGAACCTGGTGCCGCTCCTGATCGCCCGTGGCGTGATTGTCCGGGCGGCGCCCGCCGGCAACGATGTATCGCTGTGGGGAATCCTGATTTCGTGGTTCCCGATGCTGCTGCTGATCGGGGTGTGGATCTTCTTCATGCGCCAGATGCAGTCGGGTGGCGGCAAGGCGATGGGCTTCGGCAAATCGCGCGCGCGCCTGCTCACCGAGCGCCATGGCCGCATGACATTCGAGGACGTGGCCGGTGTCGATGAAGCCAAGGAAGAACTGGAAGAAATTGTCGATTTCCTGAAGGACCCGCAGCGGTTCCAGAGACTCGGCGGCAAGATTCCCAAGGGCGCGCTGCTGGTGGGCCCGCCCGGTACCGGCAAGACGCTGCTGGCGCGTGCCATCGCCGGCGAGGCCAACGTGCCGTTCTTCACCATTTCGGGTTCGGACTTCGTCGAGATGTTCGTCGGCGTCGGTGCCAGCCGCGTGCGTGACATGTTCGAACAGGCCAAGAAGAACGCGCCCTGCATCATCTTCATCGACGAAATCGATGCCGTCGGCCGGCACCGCGGCGCGGGTCTCGGCGGCGGCAACGACGAACGCGAACAGACCCTCAACCAGTTGCTGGTCGAGATGGACGGTTTCGAGTCCAACGAAGGCGTCATTCTGATTGCCGCCACCAACCGGCCCGACGTGCTCGATCCGGCGTTGCTCCGGCCCGGACGTTTCGACCGCCAGGTGGTGGTGCCCAATCCCGATATTCTGGGGCGCGAGAAGATTCTCAAGGTGCACATGCGCAAGGTGCCGCTGGCACCGGACGTGGTGGCGCGCACGATCGCCCGTGGCACGCCCGGCTTTTCCGGCGCCGATCTTGCCAACCTCGTCAACGAGGCGGCGCTTCTGGCCGCGCGCAAGGGCCGGCGCGTCGTCACCATGACCGAATTCGAAGAGTCCAAGGACAAGGTCATGATGGGGGCCGAACGGCGCTCGATGGTGATGACCGACGAGGAGAAAAGACTCACCGCCTATCATGAGGCCGGCCATGCACTGGTGACCGTCAACTGCCCGGCGTCGGACCCGATTCACAAAGCGACCATCATTCCGCGCGGGCGCGCGTTGGGTCTGGTGCAGCGGCTGCCGGAACACGACAGATATTCGCAGGCGCTCGACTACCTCAAAGCCGCGTTGGCCATCGCGATGGGCGGACGGGTTGCCGAGGAATTGATTTTCGGCGCCGAAAAAGTCACTACCGGTTCCGCCAGCGACATCAAGCAGGCGACCGAGCTGGCCCGGCGGATGGTTACCGAATGGGGGATGAGCGAGAAGATCGGACCGCTGCGGCTCAACGACAACGAGGAAGAGATTTTCCTCGGCCATTCGGTGACGCAACGCAAGAACCTTTCCGAAGCCACCGCGCAGGTGATCGACGAAGAAATCCGCCGCCTTGTCGATGAAGGCGACAAATTTGCCCGCGATGTCCTGACGACCAAGCTCGATCAGTTGCACATCCTCGCCAACGGGTTGCTGGAATACGAATCCCTGAGCGGCGACGAAATCGCGGCGCTGTTGCTGGGCGAGACCCTTCATCGCCCCGAAGACGAGGATTCGCCCGACGGCAAGGGCGCGGCCTCGCCGATCCCCGCGACCGGTGCCAAGCGGCGCCCCGGCGACCTCAATCCCGAACCGCAGCCGGGGTCCTGACCGGATCGGCTGGGCGGTGAAATCGCCTTTCGACAACCCCGCCATCGTGCGGGGTTTTTCGAATGACGGGCGCGTCTATGTCCGTCCGATTCTGGCTGCGGCGGCCGGTCCGCAACCCCGGCTCACGTTCGAATACTGCGAGATCATGGTGCGGGATCGCGGCGGCATTGCCACCGCGACCGGGTCGCGCGCGGCGCTTGCCGACTGGGCGGATCGCGAGGGGGGCCCACTCGGCCATGCCACCGCATCATGGCTTGAGCGTCTTCAGACGCCGCCACCGCCTGCCGCCGGGTTTGCCTTCGACCGGCTCTTGGTGATGGGCGTTCTAAACGTGACGCCTGACAGTTTTTCAGACGGCGGGCGCTACCTGTCGCCCGTGGCCGCCATCGCGCACGGCCGTGCGCTTGCTGAAGCGGGCGCGGATATCGTCGATATTGGCGGCGAATCAACCCGGCCCGGCGCGTCGCCGGTCGCCGCCGATGTCGAACTCGCCCGCGTCGCGCCGGTGATCGAGGGCCTTAGCGGCCTTGCCGCCCTGTCAATCGATTCGCGACATGCTGCGGTGGTGGAGCGCGCGGTGGTGCTCGGTGCCGGCCTTATCAACGACGTCAGCGCGTTGACCTCCGACCCCGCCAGCATGGCGACCGCCGCCGCCGCCGGTGTTCCGGTGATCCTGATGCATGCCCAGGGCGACCCGCGCACCATGCAGAACGACCCCACTTACGAGCACCCGGCGCTCGACGTTTATGACTTTCTCGAAGCGCGAATCGCGGCGTGCGAGGCAGCCGGGATGCCGCGGGCGCGCCTGATCGCCGATCCCGGCATCGGCTTCGGCAAGACCCGCGATCACAACATCGAAATCCTGCATCGCCTGTCGCTGTTCCACGGTCTGGGATGCCCGCTCGCCGTGGGTCTGTCGCGCAAACGCCTGATTGCCAATCTGAGTGCCGGCGAGCCCGTCGAACATCGGCTGCCGGGTTCGCTCGCTGGCGCCCTGTGGGCGATTTCACAGGGCGTCCATATCGTCCGCGTTCACGATGTGACTGAAACCTGCCAGGCGGTTGCGGTCTGGCAGGCGCTGTCGCGGGGCGCTTGGCACGGGGATTCGCACGCGCGAGGCTCAGGCGGTGCATGAAAAACCTTTTGAACTGGGTGAATAGCCCGCGTATTCATGGTGCTACCGCTTTGTAGCGGCCCCGCCAGGAACACCATGATCGAACGTATATTTGGTACCGACGGAATCCGCGGCACCGCCAACACCGAACCGATGACCGCCGACACCGCGCTGCGGGTCGGGCGCGCGGCCGGCGCGGAATTCCTGCGTGGCAATCACCGCCACCGGGTAGTGATCGGCAAGGATACCCGGCTCTCCGGCTACCTGATCGAATCGGCGCTGACCGCCGGGTTTATTTCCGTCGGCATGGACGTGGTGCTCGTCGGGCCGATGCCGACGCCGGCGGTGGCAATGCTGACCCGCTCGCTCAGGGCCGATCTCGGCGTCATCATTTCGGCCTCGCACAATCCGCACCAGGACAATGGGATCAAGCTGGTAGGGCCGGACGGTTTCAAACTATCCAACGCCGCCGAGCGCGCCATCGAGACCCGCATGGCCGACGCGGAAGCCGATCTGGTGCCACCCGAGCACCTCGGCCGCGCGCACCGTCTTGACGATGCGCTGGGCCGCTATATCGAATTCGCCAAGGGGACCTTTCCCCGCGACCTTAGCCTCGACGGTCTGAAAGTGGTGCTCGATTGCGCCCACGGTGCCGCCTACCGCGCCGCGCCGACCGTGTTGTGGGAACTGGGCGCAGAAGTCATCCCGATCGGGGCAACGCCGGACGGTACAAACATCAACCAAGGTTACGGCTCGACCGCACCGGCGGCGATGCAGGAGGAGGTTTGCGCCCAGGGTGCCGACATCGGCATCGCGCTCGACGGCGACGGCGACCGCCTGGTGATGGCTGACGAAAACGGCCGCCTGCTCGACGGCGATCAGTTGATGGCCACCATTGCGCGCCACTGGCAGGCTGAGGGCCGGCTCAAGGGCGGCGGCGTCACTGCGACGGTGATGTCGAACCTGGGTCTCGAACTCTATCTCGACGGTCTTGGCATCGCATTGCACCGAGTACCGGTGGGCGACCGCTATGTGGTCGAACACATGCGCAAATCGGGAATCAATATTGGCGGCGAGCAGTCCGGTCACATCGTGCTGTCAGATTTCGCCACCACCGGCGACGGCCTGGTGGCAGCGCTGCAGGTGCTGGCGGTGGTTGTGAACGAACGCGCACCGGTCAGCCGCGTCGTCCACGCCTTCGATCCTTTGCCCCAGTTGCTGCGAAATGTTGCGATCGGCGGCGGCGCCGCACCACTTGACGATTCCGGTGTCAGGCGAGCCATCGACGAGGGCGAAGCCCGGCTCGGGGCATCGGGGCGCCTGCTGATCCGGCCCTCGGGAACCGAACCCGTGATCCGCGTCATGGCGGAAGGCGAAAACGAAGGTCTGGTATCCGAGGTCGTCGAGTCGATTATCGTCGCCCTTGAAGAGGCAGTGCATTGAGCGCCGGGCGGGATTGCCCATGAAGGGCCGTGTTTTGGTAGTGGCCGGTTCCGATTCAGGCGGCGGCGCGGGGATTCAGGCGGATATCAAAACGATTGCCGCACTCGGGGGCTATGCCGCGACCGCGGTAACGGCGCTGACGGCTCAGGACACCCACGGCGTTCACGGCGTCAGCCCGGTGGCGCCGGAATTTGTCGCCCAGCAGATGAAACTCACCCTCGAGGACATCGGCGCCGATTGCGTCAAGACCGGCATGCTCGTCAGCGCCGCGGTAGTCACGGCGGTGTCGGACGTGCTCGATGCCAGTGACCCGGTTCCGCTGGTGGTCGATCCGGTGATGGCGGCAAAAAGCGGCAGTCCGCTACTGGAGGTGTCGGCGCGGCAGGCATTGAAGGCGCGGCTGGTGCTGCGGGCGACGGTGCTCACACCCAACCTGCCCGAGGCCGAAATCCTGACCGGCATGACGATCGGATCCTTCGAGGAAATGCGCCACGCCGGAGAAATGTTGCTGTCGCTGGGCCCGCGTTATGTGTTGCTTAAAGGCGGGCACATGCCGGGCCCGGTGGTGCGCGACCTGCTGGTCCACGAATCCGGCGTCATCGAGTTGGTATTCCCGCGCATCGATTCCACGAATACCCACGGCACCGGCTGCACCTTGGCCTCAGGCATTGCGGCCGGAATTTCCCAAGGGCTCGATGTGCCGGCGGCGGTCGAGCGCGCCCGCGCCTACGTGCAGGAGGCAATCCGTACCGCCCCCGGTTACGGCGCCGGTTTCGGCCCTCTCAACCACGGCCATACGGTGAAGCCATTCGGCCCGTGAGGGGCCGGCAAAGTAATTGCACAGGTGAGCGCACTTATCGTGCAAGGCCCTAGGGGGCCAGGGAGCGAACCCCTGGGCTAGGCCATCAGCAACCCGGCCTCTTTCTGATCGATCCTCCCGGCTGATCGGGAGGGGTCCGATCTGTCGCTTGGAGCCCGATACGAAATTGGTTCGCTGCTGCCCCGTTGTCAAGGTGGGGTTGCCCGTCCGAAATCGGGATGCCGCGCCTTGCCCAACGTGACGCGGCGGAAGTGGCCGCGAACCTGTTCAGCTCGTCTCTTCTTCCGGCAGGTGGGCAAAGGCTTCCGCCGGGACGAACACGAATTCCTCGGCGCCTGGCGGCTGCCAGTAGAGTTCCAGTGTCGAAGTATTCTTCTTTTCGTAATAGAGCAATGCAATCGGGTACCAGCCCGGCGTCTCGATCTGCACCTCGAGGTTGGGCGAGAAGCGATCTGGCGCGACGATTCCGTCTTCGTAGATCTGTTCGCCGCTAATCGTCAACCGCACGCCGTCGTTGTGCTGGACCGCCAACAGGTAGGTTCCGGCCTGCTCGAACCGGATGAAGCCGTCGATGAAGGCGCCCACCAGATCGACGTTGTGATTCGACAGTACCGCGTCTGTTCCGACGTTGTAGTTCAGCATCGGCAGCGGTTCGCCCGGTTGGGGCTTCGACCACGTCGCCACCTCCTCGATTTCCCACAGGCTGTTGAACTTGGAGATCAGGTATTTGACGCCAAGTCCGGGTTTGAGGGCCTCGATTCCGGGCTGCGGATCGGCCGGCATCAGCCCGGTCACCGCCTGCGCCCGGGCTGCCGTCGTGCTCTCCCAGAGCAGCACGGCCGCCATGAGCGTGATAACGACGGCGGGAAATCGAGTTCGGTTGCGCATCACACGCCTTCCTTGGTCCGGGCGCACCGCCCGGGGCAAATTGCATTTCCGTGATGATTCCACGGCTCCCGCCGGGCCGCAACTGCCCGTGGCTGATCCGCCGGCCTGCGGCAATTGAGTCGTTGACTTGAAAGGCCTGCTACGTAGTATCCGCGCGGGCCACGGCCCCCCAACGGGCTGCGTCTATTCTGGAAGGGATAGATATTATGACTTCTGCGTCTCGCCCGGCCGACAAGCCGGACAATCCGAATTTCTCCTCCGGACCCTGCGCCAAACGACCCGGCTGGTCTCCCGAAGCGTTGGCCGGGGCCTGTCTCGGCCGCTCGCACCGCTCCAAGGCCGGCAAGGCCAAGCTCGCCGCCGTGCTCGACCGCACGCGCGAGATTCTGGAAATCCCCGACGATTATCGCATCGGAATCGTGCCGGCCTCCGATACCGGCGCGGTCGAAATGGCGTTGTGGTCGCTGCTGGGCGCCCGCGGTGTCGATCTGCTGGCCTGGGAAAGCTTTGGCGCCGGCTGGGTCACGGACGTGACCAAGCAGCTCAAACTCGAGGACGTGCGTGTTCTGAAAGCCGGTTACGGCGCTTTGCCCGATCTTTCGCAAGTGGACCCGGACCGTGATGTAGTGTTCACCTGGAACGGAACCACCTCCGGTGTGTGCGTTCCCGACGGCGACTGGATCAGCGAGTCTCGCGCCGGCCTGACCATTTGCGATGCGACCTCGGCGGTGTTTGCGATGGACCTGCCGTGGCCCAAACTCGATGTGGTCACGTATTCCTGGCAGAAGGTGCTCGGCGGCGAGGCTGCCCACGGCGTCCTGATCCTGAGTCCGCGCAGCGTCGAACGCCTTGAAAACTATTCCCCGCCGTGGCCACTCCCCAAGATCTTCCGTCTCACCAAAAGCGGCAAACTGATTGAGGGCATTTTCCGCGGCGAAACCATCAACACCCCCTCGATGTTGTGCGTCGAAGATGCGCTCGATGCGCTCGCCTGGGCACAAGAGTCGGGCGGACTCGAAGGGCTGATCGCGCGCTCGCGCGCCAATCTCGGTGTGATCGAGGATTGGGTCGCGCGATCCGTGTGGGCCGATTTCCTGGCGGAGTCGAAGGCCATTCGATCCAGCACATCGGTGTGCCTGAAGATCGTCGATCCCTGGTTTCAGGGCCTCGACGAAGACGCGCAAGCCAAAGCCGCCAAGGACATCGTCGCCTGCCTCGAAGGCGAAGCCGCCGCCCACGACATCGGCGGTTACCGCGACGCACCCCCCGGTCTCCGGGTGTGGGCGGGCGCCACCGTCGAAACGGACGATCTCCGCAAACTCATGCCCTGGCTCGACTGGGCGTTCGCCGAAGTCAAGGGCGCCGCCTGAACCCATCTGAAAAAAGGTCGGGACCGCGCCCGGTTCCCGACGGTTAAGGATCGAAATGCCGAAAGTCCTGATTGCCGACAACCTCAGCCCGCGCGCCGCCGCCATTTTTTCCGAGCGCGGCATCGACGCCGATCAAAAGACCGGAATGTCGCCGGAGGAACTGACCGCCTGCATCGGCGAATACGACGGTCTTGCGATCCGTTCCGCGACCAAGGTGACGGCAGAGGTGCTGGACGCGGCGAAGAAACTCAAGGTCGTCGGCCGCGCCGGCATCGGCGTCGACAACGTCGATCTGCCGGCGGCCACCGCGCACGGCGTTGCCGTCATGAACACGCCGTTCGGCAATTCAATCACCACTGCCGAACACACCATCGCCATGATGCTGGCGGTGGCGCGCAAGATCGCGGCCGCCAACGAATCGACCCACGCCGGCAAATGGGAAAAATCGCGCTTCATGGGAGTCGAGGTGTTCGGCAAGACGCTGGGCCTGATCGGCGCCGGCAATATCGGTTCTATCGTTGCCGACCGTGCCCAGGGCCTGAAGATGCGGGTCGTCGCTTACGATCCCTATTTGTCGCCGGAACGCGCGGCGTCTCTCGGTGTCGAAAAAGTCGAACTCGACGATCTGCTGGCGCGCGCCGATTTTCTCACCCTGCACACGCCGATGACCGATGCCACCCGCGGCATCATCGACGCCGAGGCGATCGGCAAGATGAAAGACGGCGTCTATATCGTGAACTGCGCCCGCGGCGGCCTTGTCGTCGAGGAAGACCTCAGAGCCGCGCTTGAATCCGGCAAGGTCGCGGGCGCGGCCTTCGACGTATTCTCCGCGGAACCGGCCAAGGACAATGTCCTGTTCGGGGCCGACAACATCGTCCTGACGCCCCATCTCGGCGCCGCCACCACCGAGGCGCAGGAAAATGTCGCCATTCAGGCGGCGGAACAGATGTCGGATTTTCTCACCGTCGGCGCCGTTACCAACGCGCTCAACATGCCCTCGGTCAGTGCCGAGGATTCGCCGCGCCTGCGCCCCTACATGAAGCTTGCCGAACAGGTGGGCGGCTTCCTTGGCCAGATCGTGTCGCCCGGCTTCACCGGGGTGCGCATCGATTACGAGGGCGACGTCGGAACTCTGAACACCAAACCGCTGACCGCGATTATCCTGGAGGGCCTGCTGCGGCCGTTGATGGAATCGGTCAACATGGTTAACGCACCGGTGGTGGCCAAAGATCGCGGTATCGGCGTGACCGAGTCCGCCAATGAACGCAGCGCCGACTATCACAGCCTGATCCGCCTGACCCTGACGGGCGGCGACAACGAACGCTGCGTCGCGGGCACCCTGTTCGGCGACAGCCACCCCCGCCTGGTGTCGCTCGACGGCATCGCGATCGAGGCCGAGGTCAGCAGCGACATGCTGTACGTCACCAACGAAGACCTGCCGGGCTTTATCGGCAAGCTCGGGACCGCGTTGGGCGAGGCGGACGTCAACATCGCAACTTTTCACCTCGGCCGCGAATCCGAGGGCGGCGAGGCGCTGGCGCTGGTCAGCGTCGATCAGCCGGTGCCCGAATCGGTGCTCGAATCCATCCGCGCCCTGCCGCTGGTCAAACAGGCGCGGGCGATCCGCCTCGCCTGAGGCCCCGCCGCACGCGCCCCCGGGGACAACGCCCGGGCCAGCGGCTACACTCGGCCCGCCATGACCGCACCTGAGGACTCCCCCGCGCTGCTACCTGCCGGCCTGCACGACGAATTGCCGCCGCGCGCGGCGCAGGAAGCGATGGTCATCGCGCGCCTGATGGCGGCGTGCGAGGGCTATGGCTACGAACGCGTGAAACCGCCGCTGGTCGAGTTCGAGGACAGCCTGTTGAGCGGGCCGGGGCAATCGCTGGCGCGTCAGACCTTCCGCGTCATGGACCCACAGTCGCGACGCATGATGGGGGTGCGCGCCGACATGACGGTCCAGGTAGCGCGCATCGCCGCGACCCGCCTCGCCCAGGCGCCGCGCCCGTTGCGGCTCAGTTACGCGGGCCAGGTGCTGCGGGTGGCCGGAACCCAGCTTCGCGGCGAGCGCCAGTTCACTCAGGCCGGGTATGAGCTGATCGGTACCGCCGACCTTGCCGGCGATGCCGAAGTCGTACGGATCGCGGCCGAGGCACTGGCGGCGCTCGGTGTCGAACACCTCAGCGTCGATCTGACCATGCCGGCCTACGTACCGACGGTGTGCAAGGGCCTTGGGCTCGATGCCGGGGCCGCGCAGGCGGCGCGGGATCTTCTCGATCGCAAGGACGCGGCCGGCATTACCGCCCTCGGCGGCGACGCGGCCGAAGTGCTGTCGGCGATCCTCGCCGCTGCGGGTCCCGCGCGCCCCGCTCTCGAACGCCTCGGCGACCTCGGGCTCGGTGGCGAAGCCGAACAGATGCGATCAGATCTTGAAGACCTGACCGGCCGTCTCGAATCGGCATTGCCGGATCTCGCGCTGACGGTCGATCCCGGTGAATATCGCGGCTTCGAATACGAGACCGGGGTCGGGTTCACATTCTTCGCCCGCGGCGTTCGCGGCGAACTCGGCCGCGGCGGGCGCTACCGGCTTCAGAACGGCGAGTCTGCGGTCGGGGCATCGGTCTATCTCGATTCGATTCTACGGTCGCTGCCGGCACCGGTGCCGGGCCGCCGCGTGTTCGTACCCGCCGGCACCGATCCGGCGTCGTCGTCCGCGCTCCGGGCCGAGGGCTGGTTCACGGTGGCCGGCATGAGTGAGGGCACGGGCGACGCGGTGGAGGCCGCGCGCCTCGGCTGCACCCACATATTTCAGGGCGGCGAGGCCCGCCCTCTCGACTAGCGGTGCGACTCAGACGTTTCGATTCCTCGATTCCAACCAGCACCAGAAGGTTAACTTATTGACGATGTTCAATTCTTTTCGACGATTGGCCCCGTTTCCATCCGGTCCAGTTGTCGGAATTAAACCACCAGGAACGAGATAGCGGGAGGCACTGAGAGCGGGTATGGCGAATGTTGCGGTGGTCGGCGCCCAATGGGGCGACGAGGGCAAGGGCAAGATTGTCGACTGGTTGTCGAAGCGCGCCGACGTGGTGGTGCGGTTTCAGGGTGGCCACAATGCCGGCCATACGCTGGTGATCGACGGTACGACGTACAAGCTCAGCATCCTGCCGTCCGGCGTCGTGCGTGGCGGCAAGCTCTCGATCATCGGCAACGGCGTCGTCGTCGATCCGCACGCGCTGCTGGCCGAGATCGAGACGGTGCGCGCACAAGGCGTCGAGATCACGCCCGATACCCTCAAAGTTGCCGACAACGCCACCCTGATTCTGCCGCTCCACCGCGAACTTGATGCCGCGCGGGAAGAGGGCGCCGGCGTCAACATCGGCACCACCCGGCGCGGTATTGGGCCCGCCTACGAAGACAAGGTCGGCCGGCGCGGCATCCGGATTTGCGATCTCGACGATCCGCAATCCCTGACGCCGAAAGTGCGGACGCTGCTGGCCCATCACAATGCCCTTCGCGCCGGCTTCGGCCAGCCGCCGCTCGAGGAGGAGGACGTGCTGGCGCTGTTGCGCGGTGTCGCGCCCGATCTCAAACCCTACGCTGCGCCGGTATGGCAAATCCTCGACGAAGCCCGCACCCAGGGCCGCCGCATCCTGTTCGAGGGCGCCCAGGGGGCGATGCTCGACGTCGATCACGGCACCTATCCGTTCGTGACCTCGTCGAACACGCTCGCCGGTCAGGTCGCGGTCGGCAGCGGCATCGGCCCCGGCGCGGTCGGCTATGTGCTCGGCATCACCAAGGCCTACACCACGCGCGTGGGCGAGGGCCCGTTCCCGTCGGAACTGAACGACGATATCGGCCGGGCGCTGGGCGAACGCGGCGCCGAATTCGGCACCGTGACCGGGCGCCCGCGGCGCTGCGGCTGGTTCGACGCGGTGCTGGTGCGCCAGGCGGTCATTACCGGCGGTATCGACGGAATTGCGCTCACCAAGCTCGACGTCCTCGACGGCATGGCGGAATTGAAGGTGTGTACCTCCTACCGGCTGGACGGCGCGGTCACGCACCGGCTGCCGGCGGGCATGGCGGCTCAAGGCCGGGTCGAGCCGGTATTCGAGACCATGGAAGGCTGGGCCGAGTCGACCCGGGGCGCGCGCAGCTGGGCCGATCTGCCGGCAAAGGCGGTCAAATACATCCGCCGCATAGAAGAGCTTATCGGCGCGCCGGTGGCCCTGTTGTCCACCAGCCCCGAGCGCGACGACACGATTCTCGTGCGCAACCCCTTCGCCGACTGAATTCTCCGCCCGTAAGCACTCCTTAACCAAACTCTGTTTTAGTGTCCGGGCTAGGCAACCCCCGCCGCCGCGGGTGGCGTTTCGCTGGCAGGACATTTGGATGGCAGAAGCGAGCGAAGACCGGGATCAGGGTCGCGAACTTGCCAAGGCGTTCGCCAACGGGGCGAAGGCGGCGGCCCCGAGCGGCCCTGCGCCGAAACGCTACGGGCCCAACGGGTCCCCGGTAGGCACCGCGCCGAAACGGGCCGCATCCGATTCCGCCGCGGCCGGCCCGGCGCCGAAACGGACCGCATCCGGATCTCCGCCAACCGGCGCCGAAAAGACGTCCCCGCAGGGCGCCAGGAGTTTCGGCGAGGGCATGGCGGTCCTGAGGGGCCGAATCGAAATCGACCTCGACAAGCGCATCCCGCGGCCCGATTCGGGGCGGGCGCCTGCTTTCGCGGCCAGTGACAAGGGCGACCCCGGACGGGCGCTATTCGCCCTGGTATGCGATCCCGGCGTTCCCCACCGGTCGAAACCGCTGGAGGCTTTGCGCGGCCGGCTGCACAAGAACCTGTTGTCGGTGGTCGTCGATGGGGTGCTTTCGCCGAAGGGCGCCGATGGGTCGCGCCTCGCCATCGTCCTCGAACGACCCCAGGGCCGGACCCTGGCCGAGGTCCTGAAAAAGGCGGGCAAAGGGTTGGGCGAGCGCGTCGTGATTGGCGATATCCTGCCGCAACTTCTGGCGGCACTGCGTGACCTCGACGAAGCCGGCACGCCACACCGCAGACTACGACCCGATAACATCTTTTTCGCCGACAAGGCGGAAGAAATCCTGACCCTCGGCGACTTCATCACCGTGCCGCCCGGGTTTTTTCAGCCCGTAGCCTACGAACCGCTCGAAAGCGCCCAGGCGATGCCCTCCGGGCGCGGCCCGGGGACCATGGCCTCAGACATCTATGCTCTCGGCGTCACCGTGCTGACGCTGCTGTCCGGCACCGACCCGCGCGACCCGTGGGACGACGATGAATTGAACGTGGCGCGGCTGACCCAAGGTTCGATCACGGCACTGGTCGGAAATCTGCGCTTTCCGCCGGCGATCCTTGAACTTCTGCGCGGCACCCTGTCCGACGATCCCGAGCAACGTTGGGACCTTGATGAAATCGACGGATGGACGCGCGGCCGGCGCGGCCTGACCAAGCGCGTCGTGCTGTCGCGTCGTGCGGTGCAACCGTTGATGTTCAACGGTCGTGGCTATACCTACGACCTCGAACTGGTCCATGCGTTCGTGCGCAACCCGGTTGAGGCCCAGGCACTCATCCGCGCGCCCGAGTTCGAAGAATGGGTACGCGTGGGCTTGCAGGACACGACTCTGGCGCAACGGTTTTCCGAAATCGTGGCGCGTGCAAGACTCGGCACCAAGGGCGGGCCGGCCCCTGCCAATCTGATTACCCAGGTGGCGAACCTGATACATCCGCAGGGGCCGCTGCGCCATGGCCGCATTGCGCTGACGCCAGCGGGAATCGGGCCGATTTTTTCCGATGCCTTCGCGCGCAAGGACGCGATGCTGCTGAAGGCTCTGGGCGACCTGCTGACCGGCCGGCTTCCGGGCCAATGGATGACGGCGCGGCGGGCGCGCGGCTTTCCAGCCGGGCTGAGCGATCGGATCGCCGAAATTGGCGACTTGCTGGCCCGCGATTCGCTCGGGTTCGGTGCCGAGCGCTGCCTCTACGAACTCAATCCGTCGCTGCCGTGCCTGAGCCAGTTCGTGGCCAAATACTGGGTGACGCGACCTTCGGAGCTGCTGCCGGCGCTCGATCAGGCGGCGCAAAATTCCCGCCGGATTTCGGAACTCCTTGATCGCCACGTCACGGGTTTTATCGCCGCACGAAGCCAGGCGGCGGCGGTCGTGCTCGGCAACGCCGCCGGCTCCGGTCTCGATAACACGCGGCTCGCGCTGGAGCTTTTTCACTATTTGCAGACGGCCTTCAAGATTGAGCCCGTTCCGAATCTGACCAAGTGGCTGGCCGCGCGGCTCGATCCAGTGGTGAAGAACTATCACAGCCGGCAGAAACGCAAAGCGATGAAAGACAAGATCGCCGCGCAGCGCGATTCGGGGATTGTTGCCGATCTGCTTGTGTTGGTGCGGACGGCCGATCAAGAAGATTCGATCGATGTCAAGATGTTCCAAACCGCCGCTGCGCGGTACCTGCAATTTCAGGCGGATCTCGACGAGTTGCGCAATAACACCGAAGGCGTCGTGAAGGAGGGCAAAGCAGTCGGCGGGCAGGCCTCCAACGCGCTGACGATCGTGCTGCTGCTGTTGTCGGTGGTGCTGGTCAGTTTTGGACTGGGGGCGGGATGAGCAAACCGGAAACAGACTCCGCGCAGTCGGAAGAAGAGACTCCCGCCGTCCCGCCGGAAACAAAGACTCCCGCCGCCCCGCGGGAAAAATGCTGTGGCTGTACGCGGCGCTATTCCTGGTGGTCATCGGCGCGGTAATTTCCTTGCCCAGCATCATTATCGTTGTGGCGGGTATGGTGCCGACCATCATAAGCTGGCTGTTCGCGTCGTCCGGCGACCGGCACTCGACCACAACCCTCGCGGCGATGAATCTGGCCGGTGTCGCCCCGGTGGTCGGAATGCTGTGGGAACGCGGCCACAACATCAATAACGCTCTCCAGATCCTGTCCGAGCCGGTCCCGTGGTTAATCATGCTGGGGGCATCGGCCGCCGCGCTTGCCCTGAACGCAATACTCCCCAACATCGGGGTGGCGATGATGCAACGCGCCGCCGTCATTCGGGTGCAGAAAATTCATGAGGCGCGACGCAGTCTGGTCGCGGAGTGGGGGAACGAGGTCAAGAAGGTCGCCGAGGACCGCAAACGCGCGAACGCACCTCAAACGGCCCGGCGGCCGACGGGCGCGAGCCCGCCCCCGGCTGGGCCCGCCAATCCCGGCCAAGCCGCGCGAAGCAAAAAGGCACCTAGCGAGGTTTCAACCGCCTGAGAGTTCCGTCCGCCTTTTGGAGGATCGGCCCGGACCGGGGGCCACACACCGGAAAGCAACGGCAGCCCTGGCGAGGTTTCAACCGCCTGAGGGCTCCGTCGGCCTTTTGCAGGATCGGCCCGGATGTCGAGCCAGGACGGGGAGCCACGACTTGGCCGCCACGACTCGGGCAACACTATTCGGATGAAAACGAAGGGCGATCAGCCCCCGGTTAGGTCACCAGGCGTTGTTCGCGCGCCGAATTGCGCATTGCCTTTTGCAGCTTTTCGAAAGCGCGGACTTCGATTTGGCGCACGCGCTCGCGGCTGATCTCGTAGACCTTGCTCAGGTCCTCGAGGGTCAGGGGCTCTTCTTTCAGGCGCCGCTCCGTCAGGATGTGGCGCTCGCGGTCGTTCAGGGTCTGCAAAGCATCGGCGAGCAGGGCGCGGCGTCCGGTCAGTTCTTCGGTCTCGGCGAACAGGGTTTCCTGGCTCGGAGTCTCGTCGACCAGCCAGTCCATCCATTCGCCGTCGCCGTCCTGACGCATCGGCGCATTGAGCGAATGATCGCCAGCCGCCAGCCGCCGGTTCATCGAAACGACGTCTTTCTCCGCCACACTCAGCCGGTCGGCGATCTTCTTGACGTTGTCGGGATGGAGGTCGCCTTCCTCGATGGCGCGGAGTTGCCTCTTCAGCTTGCGCAGATTGAAGAACAGCTTTTTCTGCGCCGCGGTCGTACCGATCTTGACCAACGACCAGGAGTGCAGGATGTATTCCTGAATCGCAGCCCGAATCCACCACATCGCATAGGTCGCCAGCCGGAACCCGCGGTCGGGGTCGAACCGCTTGACCGCCTGCATCATGCCGACGTTGCCTTCCGAGATTAGCTCGTTCATCGGCAGGCCGTAGCCGCGATAGCCCGAGGCGATCTTTGCCACCAGCCGCAGGTGGCTGGTGACCAATTTGTGAGCCGCTTCGGTGTCGTCGTGTTCCTGCCACCGCTTGGCCAGCATGAATTCCTCGTCCGGTTCCAGCATCGGGAACTTGCGGATTTCGCGGAGATAGCGCGACAGGCCACCTTCGGTGGCGACGGGGATAGGCGTGCGGGCCATGATTAGGTCGGATCCGTCGGGTTATTCACAAAGTTTTGGCACTCTCATTCGGCGAGTGCCAAAATAACGCATTCGAAGCGATTCGTCAAGCAAAACCAACTTCGTTACTCAGGTATACCCGGCAGACCTCACGTTGCGTTCAATAGTTCTAACAAGCGGTTAAGATCGCCCGGTAATTCGCTTTCGAACTGAAGTGATTCTGCGCTCTCGGGGTGGCGAAATCCAATCAAACGGGCGTGAAGGGCTTGGCGTGGGAAGGCGTCGAGGATGGCCCGTGCCGGACTCGCCGCGGAACGCCCCCGCCGCTGGCGCCGGCCGTACACCGGGTCGCCCACCAGCGGATGGCCGATCGAGGCCATGTGAACCCGGATCTGATGGGTGCGGCCGGTTTCGAGGCGGCATTCCGTCAGTGTTGCGTCCCGGCTGAAGCGCCGCAGCACGGAATAGTGCGTCCGGGCCGGTTTGCCGCCTCGCGGCACAACCGCCATTTTCTTGCGCTGCTGCGGGTGGCGGCCGATCGCACCTTCAATAACACCGGGCTCGGCTTTGACCCAGCCGTGGCAGAGCGCAATGTAGGCGCGCTCGATCGTGTGTTCCTTGAACTGGGTTGCGAGCGCGTGGTGGGCGGCGTCGGTCTTGGCGACCACCATCAGGCCGCTGGTTTCCTTGTCGAGGCGATGCACGATTCCCGGCCGGCGGACGCCGCCGATGCCCGACAGCGACGCGCCGCAATGGGCGATCAGCGCGTTCACCAGGGTCCGGTCCGGATTGCCCGGCGCCGGGTGGACCACCAGCCCGGCCGGCTTGTCGATGACGATCAGGGCGGCATCTTCGTACACCACGTCGAGCGGGATCGCCTCGCCGCGCGGCTTCGCCGCGACCGGGGGTGGAACCGAGATCGTGAAGGATTGCCCCGGTTTGACCGAGTCTGCGGGGTCCGTTATCGTCCCGCCGTCCGTGGCGACACGGCCTTCCCGGATCAGTCTTTGCAGGCGCGAACGCGACAACTGAGGTAGCGCCGCCGCCAGAACCCGGTCGAGGCGCATTCCGGCATCCGCGGCCGCTACCGTGACCCGATGCGTCGTCGTGCCGCCCGCATCCACGGCTCGCCATCCGTCCGTCGCCCCGTTTCGCACCCGCCCGGTTTCGCACCCGCCATGTCCCATGACCCGAGTATAAGCCCAACCCCCAGCTTTCGCGTGCTGAAGGCCGTCGTGGTGATTCTGGGAATTGCCATTGTGCTCGGGATCGCAGTCATCGTTGTGACGCTATTCAACCGCGCCGGCATCGGAACCGCCCGCGATAGCGCCTACCGGACGACGATCGCCGTTCCCTCGGGCGACCTCATCGACGTTGACGCCGGCGCCGGCACCCTGGTGCTGCGCTATCGGCTCGAAGGCGGCGCCGAGCGGCTGGTGGTGATTGATGCCGCCAGCGGCGAGCGCCTCGGCACCATCGATCTCGAGAAGACGCCATGATCGTTCTCGAACCGGCCCACCTGCGCGAGATCGTCTCCGATTGCGAGCGCGCCTTTCCCGACGAGGCCTGCGGCCTGCTGGTCGGCCGCACCGAGGGCGCGTGCGCGGCGCGGGCGGTTCATGTCGCCGAAGTCGCAAAAAGCGCGAACGTCGCCGAGGACCATCGCGGCGAACGGTTCGAAATCGACCCGGCGCTGCGTCTCCGGCTCGAGCGCACGTTGCGCGGCACGCCGCGGGGGGTGGTGGGCCTTTACCATTCGCACCCGGGCGGCAGCGCCCAAGCCTCGGCCGCCGACCTCGAACGCGCCTGGGAGCCCGATCTCGCCTGGTTGATCGTCTCGGTCCTCGACGGCCAGGCGGTGCAGGCGACCGCAAACCTGATCGTCAATGACGCCGGCGGCGCCTACTTTGCGGAAGTGCCACTGCGTACCAGCAACTGGCGCGAAACCGGGCGCGGCGCGCCGATCGAAGCGCGCGGGTTCGATCTTCCGGACCCCAACTGAAGTTTTTGGAAATTGCAGGCAGTACCATGGGTATCAATCTCGCAAGTGACAACGTCGCCGGGGCCGCGCCCGAAATCCTGGAGGCGATCGTTCGCGCCAATGTTGGCTCGCAACCTTCTTATGGCGCCGACGACATCACCGCCCGGCTCGGGCCCGCGTTTGCCGAACTGTTCGAGCGCGACGTCGTTGTGTTTCCACTGGCGACGGGCACCGCGGCCAATGCGCTGGCGCTGGCGGCGCTCGCCCCGGCGTGGGGCGCGATCTACTGTCATGAGGTCGCCCACATTGCCAACGACGAATGCAACGCGCCGGAATTCTATTCCGGCGGCGCCAAGTTGGTGCCGTTGCCGGGCGCAAACGGCAAGCTCGATCCCGAAACGCTGGCGGCCGCCATCGCGCGCGCGGTTCCCCACGACGAACACAACGCCCAGCCCACCGCCGTCAGCCTCAGCCAGGCAAGCGAACTCGGCACCGTCTATACGCCGGACGAGGTGGCGGACCTTGCGCGCGTCGCCCGCACCCACGGGCTCGGCGTCCACCTGGACGGCGCGCGTCTTGCCAATGCGGTGGTCCACCTCGGGTGCAGTTTTGCCGACATCACCTGGCGTGCGGGCGTCGATGCGGTTTCCTTCGGCGCCACCAAGAACGGGGCGCTGGCCGCCGAGGCGCTGATCCTGTTCGACCCGGACCTCGCGGCCTCGCTTCCGTTCCGGCGCAAGCGCGGCGGGCATCTGCTATCGAAGATGCGCTTTGTGTCGGCCCAGCTCGAAGCCTATCTCGCCGGCGGGCTGTGGCGGCGCAATGCGGCCCACGCCAATGCGATGGCGGCGCGCCTCGCCGAGGGGCTGGCGGAATTCGACTCCGTCCGCTGCCTCTACCCGGTCGAATCGAACGAGCTGTTCGTCGCCATGCCGCCTGAGGCCTTGGCGCGGCTGGCCGACTTGGGCCACGTCATGGCGCCATGGGGCGAGCCCGATGATTCGGTGGTGCGGCTGGTGACCGCCTTCAATACCGAACCTGCGGCGCTCGAGAGCTTTCTCGGCGATGTCGGCCGCGCCCTCACCTGAGCACCGGCGCTCATATTGCGGGGCGTGCCTTGACTCTCGCCTTGCCTGCCCGCTATGTCGGGCTCCGGCAGCCCAAGTCCCCTTCGTCTAGCGGTCCAGGACATCGGCCTCTCACGCCGAAAACAGGGGTTCGATTCCCCTAGGGGACGCCACCTTTTCTGCGGTTTCGCTAGGCGGCGCCCAACTCTTAGGTAGTTTTTGGGTACTAAGCGGCGCGGAATAGGCCCTTTTGGCCCCTCAATGCACCGTTCCGACCGGCTCCCTGTCCTGCAACGCCAGCACCGCCCGCAGCGCCCTCATCCACACCGCCTGACCGTCGAGGTCGCCCTTGTCGAGCATGGCGTCGGCACGTTGTGAGCCGCCTAGATGGTGGCTTGGTCGCCATGCTCTCGGATCAGCAGGTCGGCGGTGCGGTAGATGTCTAGGTCGGTGGTCATGGCGGCCCTTTGATTGCCACCATAGATATCTCGCCTTTCACCTCCAATATCCCCGCCTTGAGGGCCTCGTTGACGATTCTCATAAGAATGTCGGTCCCTATCCGAACCGCGAGGCTCCCCTCATAGGTTGCCGTATGGCCATCTATCTGCCGTGTTGTGGTGCTGAATGCGCTGTTATCGTCCCACGCCTCCTGTTTTTTGTAAGAGCAATACAAGACGACCGAGACCCGATCTGTCGTAATGCGCACACGGTCCTTGCGGCCCTTCCCAAATGACAGGGTCTTGCCCCTACCTTTCTTCGCGCCGCCTTTCCAGTCAATATCGTCGCGCCGTGTCGTTATTGACGCAGTCAACGAACGACTTTGACTAACTAGCTGCCGCCTACGGTGTTTGTCCATAGTGTGCCCCCAAATATTACGCGATCCTGCGCCGTATCCTACCTCAATGACCCGCGCCAGCCCGCCGCCTGTGCTTCGGCCTCTGAACAGAACCACCGCTCGCCCTTGGACGGATCGATGATCGTCTGCTCGTAGTTGGCCCCGCCGGGGACGTGGTAGATGCGCTCCTCACCTCGGGACGAGACATTCCCCTTGATGAGGCAGGCGCCGGCCTCGTTGTCGTTTTCCGGCTGTAGGTCGTCAGCACTTGGCGGTCGGTGCGGAATCGTGATGCCGCGGCTCCAGTCCCACGGCGCCACGAACGTCGTCTCCCACATGCCCTCGCTTGTCGCGCTGGCAGCTTCCTCGTCGGCCACGTAGTCGAGGCCGTATTGCCGGTAAGCGAGCGCCCACCCACTACGGACCATTTCCCGCCCCACGTCCTTGCCTTCGTGGTTCATGCAGACCGCCACGATTCGGCCATAGCGGTCGATGTCGCGCGGCTCGCACCTGACGGGTTCTCCGCGGATCAAGTCCCGCATTTCCTGTGTCGCCTGTTGCCCGCAAGCTGTCTGTTCCGTGCCGGTCGAGCAAAGCTGCCTCGCCTCGGGAGCGTCGATGCCGTGGATGCGGATGCGCAGGCCTACTACCTCAAGGGTGTCGCCGTCGATGACGCGGGCGGGGCCAACAAGGCCTTGGGCCCACACGGCGCCAACCGTCAGGACAATAATGCCGATTGAATCCGAGTCGCTCTCATTGCGCGCCGATAGTACGCTGTGAGGGTGAATAGTGCCCTCTAGAATTGCCAGCTTGGCTGCCGGGCGTGGAAATGAGCCGAAAAGCACTGTCCGTCATCAAAACATTTGGGACATCTGAGCCTGCTTCGTA
>PVBE012472077.1_pt1 | contig 34204 bp, 32 predicted proteins | sample 1631181 | NCBI WGS metagenome assembly PVBE01 (sample SAMN08397723, study PRJNA350692) | Marine metagenome, whole genome shotgun sequencing project. | isolation source: water | place: Pacific Ocean | collected 2012-04
CGATCTGCGGAGAGCATTATGGCCAGCGGCCATGTGAAAGTGCCGCATCAACAGGCCGAACACATGGCAGCACCGACCAGCACTGCATCAACGTCCAATAAATCCCTTGCCAACAGGGAGCCGTCCACACATGGCTACTCGCAACGTTTCGGCTCGGTCGCTCGACACCGCCGCACTTACCTAGCAAGCCGACTTCTCGGCCCTCATCTCTGTTCCCCAATTCGGGGAAGAGGCGGGGTGGGGGATTTGTATGTAGGGTTTCAGCCCGCCTTGCGTACGTAAACCGCGTTGAAAGTCGCGACCGTGTCCTTGCAGCCGTCGCAGGCGTCGCACAAGAGATCGGTGTTGACTGGCACCAGCCGCACTTCGAAGCCGAGCTCGCGATAGGTGTCGACCATGTCGCGGGCCTTGTTTGCGTCGGTGTTGCAGCGCCACTCCCAGCCCTCTTCCACGAGCGTCCGCTCGGGCGGCAGGTTGCAGCCGTCGAAGCCGGTTTGCGTATTGAGATCGCTCATGCTGCGGCCCGGTCCTCATCTGGCTTTTGCTCGGCGATTTTCCGCAACCGGATGTGGCCCAGGATGGCGCAGCCCAGCGCCGCCACGTACTGCGGCATGTCGTCGTCTGCGACATTGACCGGGGTCTTGATCAGCTCCTCGATGGCCTTGACTAGGCTGCCCCAGCGTAGGATGCCGCCGACCAGGGTGACCTCGTTTTCGATCTTGATGCGCTTGAGGAGTTGCACCGAGCGCTGGGTCAGCGACATGCCGGCGCCGAGCATGATGTCCTCGGGCGGCACGCTGTTGGAGAGGTGGTTGATAACCTCGGATTCGGCGAACACCGTGCAGACCCCCGATATCGGCACGGCCTCAGTGGCGCGATCAAGTAGGTCGCCGATGTCGACGGTATCGAATCCCATGTAGCGAACCGTCTTTTCCAGGAACATGCCGGTGCCCGAGGCGCACTTGTCGTTGAGGCGGAAGGTGCGCACCTTGCGGCTCTCGTCGACGCGGCTCGCCTTCATGGTCTGGCCACCGATATCGAGCACGGTTCGGGTGCCGGGGAAGAGGAAGGCCGAGCCCCGTGCCGTGGCCGTCAGGTCGGTGACCTGCAGGTCGGTGTCATCGTATTGGTGACGGCCGTAACCGGTGGCGATGGCGTAAGCGATGTCGGCCCGGCCGAGCCCGGCCAGCTTGGCCGCCTCGGTGCTGGTCTGGGCCGCCGCCTCCTGCAGCCGGGATCCCGTGGGCTGCATGCAACGTGCAACGATCTGGTGGTCGTGGTCCAGCACCACGGCTTTTGTATAGGTCGAGCCGATATCCAATCCGATCGTGTGCGCCATGGTCAGGCTACCTCCATCTCGAGTTTGCGGGGCTCGCCGGCCTTGATGCTGTCAAGGGCGTAGAGGGCGGCTCCCAGCGCTCCCATATAGTGGGATTCCTCGCTGACGTTGAGGCTGCGCTCGAGCTTTTCCTCCATCGCCTTGATCATGCCGGTGTTGAGCGCCACGCCACCGCTGAAAGTGATCTCGTCCTCGATGCCGACACGGCGCAAAAGTCCGAACGAACGCGCCGCGATGGACTGATGCACGCCCCACAGGATGTCCTCGATCTTCTTGCCTTTACCCAGCCAGCTCAATACCTCGGCCTCGGCGAAGACGGTGCAGGTGGTGCTGATGCGCACCGGCTTTTCCGATTTCAGCGCCGTCGGTCCGAGGTCGTCGAGCGGGATTTCGAGGGCGTCTGAGGCGGCACCGAGGAAACGGCCGGTGCCGGCGGCACATTTGTCGTTCATACAGAAGTCGATGATCTCGCCGTTGGGCTGGATGCGGATGGCCTTGCTGTCCTGGCCACCCATGTCGAGTACCGTCTTGGTGCCCGGGAACATCTGGGCGGCGCCGCGGCCGTGGCACGAGATCTCGGTCACCTGGCGATCACCGAAGGTCACCTTGTAGCGGCCATAGCCGGTGCCGATGACGTAGCCCACGTCGGCATCTTCGGCGATCGATTCGGCTAGCGCCAACTCGTACGCTCTTTCGGCCGCCTTTGTGACGTCGGCGCCGGTGTCGATAAGCGATCGCCCCACGATGGTGCCGTCTGCGTCGACGATTACCGCTTTGGTCTGCGTCGATCCAACGTCGACTCCACCTGCATAACTCATGGCGTTCTCCTCGTACCTGCCTCAGTCGAACAGGATGTTTTCAACGAAGGTTTCGAGCTGGATGGCGAGATGGTCGAAGGTATTCTGATTTTCCTCGAACTCGCTGATGAAGTATGGGATCTCGTGCTCGTCAAGTTCCTTGGAGTAGGCCACCTGTTCGTCCAGGCCAGGCTCGCACATCTTGGCGGCGGCCAGGATCACGGCCTCGGCTTCGGCGCCGCGGACACGCTCGAGCAGCATCTTTTCCTTAGGTTTGCGCAGGTCGTGCTGGACGGGGCTGTAGGATGAATTCTCGATATAGGCGTGAGCCAGATTGTCCAGCGGATCGCCCTCGGTCGGCACCGCATCGAGAATGAAGCGCAGCCCGATATAGAGGTCGTCGTCGACCACGTAGCAGGACCGCGAGACGGTCTGTAGTAGGTCAAAGGGCGGCACCTCGCAGAATCCGCCTTCGAAGACCACGCGCATTTTGTCCTGCTGCTTGGCCGGGCGTTCCTTCACCAGGCCCAGCACCGTCTCCAGCAGCTCGTTGAACTCCTCACGCGGCAGGATGCCGGCCAACGCCGTCACCGCCATGGTCTCGTCCGAGGCGATCAGCCAGGGCCGTTCGCGGCGCAACGCGTAGAGTTCTGCGAACAGCTCGCGGCTGCGGTTATAGACAGCGATCGAGGCGCGCAGCGCATCCGCGCTGATCGGCTGGCCCGTGAGCTCGCTGATGTCGCGGCCCAGCCGCGCATATTCGTTGCGCAGATATTCCTGCGAATGCTGCGAGTTGGGGTTCTGCGGCAGGTAAAGAATCTGGCACTTGTAGTCGAAGTTGCGGCCCCAGACGCCGCCCAGGTTGCGCGCTGCATCGCAGATCGGGTGGGTGACGAAGAGGTCGAGCTCGATGTTGCCCGAGAGCGCTATGTCGAGCGAGGTTTTGATGACCGAGCAGAGGTAGGAGCCGAAGTGCGATTCGGACTCCATACCGTCGGTTTGGGCGCCGCGCATCTTGACCGGCAGCAGGCCGGCGGCGTGAGCGATCTCTTCCGGGAAATAGACCTGGAAGTGGCCGATAACCTTGCCGCCCTGTTGGCGCCAGGCTTTGACAGTGGGGTATTCGGGATCCTCGGCCAGCTCGCGGCAAATCTGGAAGGTGCGTTCCAGCGGCTTGCCCTGCCAGTCCGTGAAAAAGTGCCTGTTGGCTGCCATGGTCAGGCTGCTCCTCGTTGTTGGCGCGCCACCAGGCCCTCGAAGAAGGCGTCGACGCGATTGCGCATTTGGGCCTCGGAGACCACGCGCGGGTCCATCATGTCGGATTCCATGAAAAGCGTCGCCAGACCCATGTCCTCGGCGGCGTGGTGGCGCCTGTCCGCCAGGCCGGTAGAGACCGTGCGGCAGCTTTTGATGGGGTGATAGACGATACCGTCGAGATTGTAGTCCGAGGATTCGGTCTCGATGTCGCTGGATTGGTGGAACATGGCATCCATGGCTTCGCGCACCGATATCAACGTGCCTTCGGCCAGCGCGTCGATGGGGTCTTCGAGATCGTAGACGTGCCCCAAATCCGCACCGCCGGCAGCGAATGACATGTAGGTCGAGTTGACGAATACGCCGCCCTGATTAGCGAAGATGTCGTTGAAGCGGCGGAAGATAGGATAGCAAGGGACACCGATGAAGCCTAGGCGGTACTTTTGTTCCAGCACCACTTCCTTGTCGTCGACCTTGCCCAACACGCCGATACCGTTTCGTGAGCGGTAGGCCATCTCCTCGACCAGCTCTTGGAAATAGACGCTGCCTTCCTTGCTGCCCCGGAAGCAATTTGCCATGCCGAGATAGATGGTGCCGTCGGTCAGCGCGTTGAAGACGGCCGGCGAGTTCTTGTTGATCTCCAGGGCGCGCCGGTAGGCAGTGCTGAGATCGTTGGCCCAGGCCATGTGTTCACGGAACTTGTCGATGTCGAATTTCTTGCCGGTGAGCTTTTCGCAGATCGCGATCAATTCCTTGATCTGGCCCGCTACGTAGCGCTTTTCGTATTCGAAGTCTTCGTCGCCGGGCTGGCTCTGGCTGCCCCAGGTGCGCGTGCCGGGGATGTCGATGACAACGGTGGGGGTGTCGTAGAAACGCTCCCAGATCTCAGCCCATTTGATGTAGGTGTTGCAGGCGTTGGTCAGCACCGCGATCGAGGGCTTGGGGATGGTGCCCATGGGGTGTTCGCCATCGCGCAACAGCATGGCTACGTCGGCCTTGACGTAGCCGCAGATGTCGGGTGAGTAGCCATAATCCTCGGCCTCATTGAGGTAGACGTCCGAGGTGCGTCGGATGGCTGTCTGCAGGGCGTTGACCTCGGGGAAGACCACCGGCATGTCGAAGGTCTTGAGTATCTCGTTCATGCTGCCCATAACGAAGACGTAGGCCGCACCGCGCTGGTCGCCGGCGACGTTGGTGAGCTCGCCGAACCAATCGCGAAACAATTTGGCGCCGTCGCGGGCGCCGCGGCCGACCAGTTCCTGGTCCCAGGTCTCCGGGGTGTTTTGCAGGTTTTGTGTATTTGTCATCGCGCTATTTCCCCCCGCCGCGTTATAAATATGCATATGCATATATAATCCCTAAAAAACATGCGGGCATGAAATTGTCAATCGATATATGCATTTTCATATTCTCCGAAATCGGATATTTTGAGTATCTGTTGAGTGGTTGGGGAAAATTGGCGCTGATTCGTGGGGGCGGGGAGCGGCATGTCGGAAACCTTTCGTGAGGGGTTGCTTTCGTACCTGTTGGCGCGGGCCAGCTACGCCGTCAGCGGGCCATTTGCCAAGGCGTTGAAGTCGCACAGCATCTCCATGCGCCAGTGGCGCGTCGTGGGCACGTTGTGGGATGGCGACGGCATGACGCTGGGTGAGCTGGCCGCGGCCATCATGTGCGAGCAATCGACCACCACGCGGCTGGTCGACCGCTTGGTAGCCGACGGCCTGGTCGACAAGCGCCTGGCGGCCGACGACCGGCGCAAGGTGCAGCTCGTACTGACGCCGAAAGGCCGGGCGGAAACCCAGGAACTGGTGGTGTTGGCGGACGAGCTCGAGCGCGACTTCGTTGCCAGCGTGGGCGACGACAACGCCGAATCACTTAAAGCCGAACTGCGGGCCCTGATCGCGCGCGCTTCTTGAGCGGTGCTGGCGCGCCTCAGTCGTCCTTGAGCCCCGCCAATCCCGCCAGCAGCTTTTGGCCGCGGGGCTCGGCGGTATCCTGGATGCCGTCGCGGAGGGCGGTTTCCATGGCCTCGAGGTGGGCTTGGGTGAGGGCGCGGCCGGCCGGCCCGAGGTTGGCGCGGTCCCTGAGCAAGAGCTGCAGCGCATCGCCGATTTGACTCATCAGCGGCCAACCGAAGAGGCTGCCCTGGCCGGCAATGTCGTGGGCCATGCGGGCAAGTTCGGCTATCTCGCCGCGGCTCTGCTCGGCCCGTGGCGGCAGCTTTTCGAGGGCCTGCCGCAGCGCGCCCAGCTCGGTTTGAGCCTCAGTCAGATAGCGTTCGCCAAGGCGGGCCAGGGCTGCTTCGGCGCGCTCCACGGCTGCCGGGTCGATGCTGCCGTCGACACTTTCGTCAGGGTATTTGTTGTTCATTTCATAATCGCGTGGCAGGTTGGCCGAAATCTTCCGCTCTTCGCGTCGGTGGCGCAAGTGGCCGCTAGATCCGGTCGCTGACCAAGAACGTTGCCGAACCCTACAGAACGCTATTGACTTGCCCCACACTAGACACGAACATCAACCCAAATTCGGGGGGGGGTGGGACCTTCGAGCCCTGCCGCCCGCGTCCAATTGGGGCGATTTCTGCCTCGGGCGGACACGCTAGCCGGCGCGCAAGATCGGCCTCACACGGGAGGGAGATATCAAGACATGCGTGTGAAATTACTCCTGTCAGCACTGGCCGTCGCGGCCGTCGCCGCACTGCCCGCACAAACACCGGCGCAAGCCAAGGAACTCAAGTTTGCCTTTCAAGGCACCCTCAACTCGCTTGACCCCTACAATCTGAACGAAACCTTTCACCTGGGCTTCCAGGGCAACATCTACGAGGGTCTGGTCCGCCGCGGCGGCGACCTCAAGATCGAGCCCGCGCTGGCCACCAGCTGGGAGGTCATGGAGCCGACGCGCTGGCGCTTTCATCTGCGCAAGGGCGTCAAGTTTCACGACGGCTCGCCCTTTACGGCCGACGACGTGGTCTTTTCGGCCGATCGTTCACGGGCCGAGGGGTCCGACGTGAAAACCCGCATCGCCGCCGATACAAAGGTGGTCAAGGTCGACGACCACACCGTCGATTTCATCACCTCGAAGCCCAATCCGATCATCTTTTTCGAGTGGGGCACCTGGTACATCATGTCCAAGTCCTGGGCCGAAAAGCACAATGCGGTGAAGCCGCAGGCCATGAGCAAGGACGAGGAAAACTACGCCACCCGCCACGCCAACGGCACCGGCCCCTTCAAGCTGGTGAGCCACGAATCGGGCGTCAAGACGGTGGCCGAGGTCAATCCCAATTGGTGGGACAACGCCAACAAGGAGCACAACCTCACCAAGATCACCTTCACGCCGGTCGGCTCCGACGCCACGCGCGTTGCGGCGCTTCTTTCGGGTCAGGTCGACATGGCCTATCCGGTGCCGGTGCAGGACCAGAAGCGGGTCGATTCCAACAGTGGCACCCACATGTTGGTGGGACCGGAGCTCAGGACAATCTTCCTCGGCTTCGATCAGCACTCGGACGAGCTTTTGTATTCCAACATCAAGGGCAAGAACCCCTTCAAGGACAAGCGCGTGCGCGAGGCCTTCTTCCGGGCCATCGACATCAACGCTATCAAGAAGAAGGTCATGCGTGGGCTCTCGGATCCTTCGGCCCTGATGATCTCACCGGCCTTGACGTCGTTGCCTCCGGGGCACTTCAAACGCCGCTCCTTTGATTTGGCCGGGGCCAAGAAGCTGCTGGCCGATGCCGGCTATCCCAATGGTTTCGAGACCGCCATGGACTGCCCCAACGACCGCTACGTCAACGACGAAGCGATCTGTCAGGCCGTCGTTTCGATGCTGGCCAAAGCCGGCGTCAAGGTGGCGCTCAATGCCCAGCCCAAGGCCAAGTACTTCCCCAAGGTGTTGGCGCCGAACCTGGACGTCAGCTTCTACCTGCTGGGTTGGACACCGGGTAGCTTCGATTCGTGGAACGTGCTTTCCAACATCCACGGCTGCCCGCGCATGGACGATAATTCGCCGGTCTGGAACAAGCCTGATCGCGGCAAGATCAGCAATGGCAAATTCAACATCGGCGGCTATTGCAACCCCAAAGTCGATGCGCTGACGTCCAAGATTCTTAGCGAGACCAACCAGGACAAGCGCAACGAGATGATCAAACAGGCCTGGGCCATGACCATCGACGATGTGGCCTACATCCCGCTCCACCAGCAAGCGCTGGCTTGGGGCGTCAAGGACAGCGTCACGTTGGCGCAACGCCAGGACAACCAGTTCGCCTGGCGTCACGTGGTGGTGAAATAGTCACCAGGCTGTGACCACACCTGCGACCCGGACCCCGGTATCATCCCGGGGTCCGGGTTTCCTTTTGGAGTCCGGGATTAGATAGGGGGCTATCGGCACCATGCTGGCGCTCATCATCCGGCGTTTCATTCAGTCCATCGTCGTCATGCTGGTGGTGGCGCTGATCGCCTTTACGCTATTTCGCTACGTCGGCGACCCGGTGGCCATGATGGTGGGCCAGGAGACCTCGCTGATCGAGCGCGCCCAAATGCGCGAGGCCCTGGGCCTAAACGATCCGGTGCCCGTTCAATTCGGCACCTTCGTGCTCAACACCGTTCAAGGAAATTTCGGCATTTCCTTCCAAATCGGCCGGCCGGTGGCTGAGTTGCTCAGCGAACGGCTGCCCGCCACCCTTGAACTGAGCTTCATAGCGGCACTGTTTTCGCTGATCGCCGGCATACCCATGGGCGTCTATACGGCTCTCTTTCCCGATCGTTGGATGAGCAACGTCTTGCTGACCATTTCCCTGGTCGGTATTGCGTTACCCACCTTTCTGATCGGCATTTTGCTGATCTTGCTGTTTGGCGTCGTGCTGGGCTGGTTGCCGACCTTTGGCCGCGGCGACGTGGTGCAACTGGGTTGGTGGTCTACCGGCCTGTTGTCGGTCAGCGGCTGGAAATCGATCATCATGCCGGCATTCACGTTGGGCATGTTCCAGCTCACCCTGATCATGCGATTGGTGCGATCCGAGATGCTGGAGGTGCTGCGCACCGACTACATCAAATTCTCCCGAGCCCGCGGCCTGTCCAACCGGGCCGTCCATTTCGGCCACGCCCTGAAGAATACGCTGGTGCCGGTGATGACCATCACCGGGCTGCAACTGGGCTCGATCATCGCCTTCGCCATCATCACCGAAACGGTCTTCCAATGGCCCGGCATGGGGCTTTTGTTCATCCAGGCCATCCAGTTCGTCGACATTCCCATCATGTCGGCCTATCTCGTGCTGATCGCCTTTTTCTTCGTTGTCATCAACCTCGTCGTCGACATCCTCTACCACGTCGTCGACCCGCGCCTGCGGCTCGAGACGCCGGCCGCCCACGGTGGCTGAGTCCATGATCGGCGCTCGCATCAAGGACAACATCGAGCGCTTTTTCGACAGCGACATCTATTTCAGCTTCCGCGCCTCCAAAGTCACAATGATCGCCGCCGTGGTCACCGCGGCCATGCTGTTCGGCGCACTGTTTGCTTCCTGGCTGTCGCCACAGAACCCCTTCGATCCAGCGGCGCTGTCGCTGATGGACGCCTTCTCGCCACCGGTCTGGTACGAGGAAGGAACCTGGACCTACATGCTGGGCACCGACGACCAGGGTCGCGACATGCTGTCCGCACTGCTCTACGGCTCACGGGTGTCGCTGCTGGTGGGCTTTGCCTCGATCGTCTTCGCGATGGTCCTGGGCATCGGGCTGGGCCTGGTTTCGGGCTATGTGGGCGGCGCCACCGACGCCATCATCATGCGCGTCGCCGATGTTCAGATCTCCTTTCCCGCCATCCTCATAGCCCTTCTCGTCGACGGCGTACTGCGCGGCGTGCTGCCGCGCAACCAGCATGACGAACTGGCGGTCTACGTACTGGTGTTCTCCATCGGCATTAGCTATTGGGTGCATTTCGCCCGTACCGTGCGGGGCACCACCATGGTCGAGAAGAACAAGGAATACGTCCAGGCGGCGCGCGTCATCGGCGTGCATCCCTGGATGATCATGTGGCGTCACGTGCTGCCCAACGTCATGGGCCCGGTGTTGGTCATCGCCACGGTGGGCCTGGCGGTCGCTGTATTGCTCGAGGCCACGCTCAGTTTCCTCGGTGTCGGCGTGCCGCCGACCGAGCCCTCGCTGGGCACGCTCGTGCGCATCGGCAACGATTTCCTGTTCTCCGGCGAATGGTGGATCGTCATCTTTCCGGGCATGGTGCTGGCGACGCTGGTGCTGGCCGTCAATTTGCTTGGCGACTGGTTGCGCGACGCCTTGAACCCGAGACTGCGATAGCTCATGTCGAACACGAACCAGCCGCTGCTCAGCATCGAAAATCTGCGCGTCGAGTTCCCCACTCGGCGCGGCACCCTGGTGGCCGTTGACGACGTTTCACTGCACATCGATCCTGGCGAGGTTCTGGGCGTGGTCGGCGAATCAGGTGCCGGCAAGTCGATGACCGGCAATGCCGTGATCGGCCTGCTGGAGCCGCCGGGACGGGTGGCCGCGGGCAGCATCCGACTGGGTGGCGAGCGCATCGACGATCTGCCCTACGAGGAGATGCGCAAGATCCGCGGCCGCCACATCGGTGCCATCTTTCAGGATCCCCTGACCAGCCTCAATCCGCTCTACACCGTCAGCCGCCAGCTCGTCGAAACCATCACCACGCATTTGGATGTGAGCGAAAAGGAGGCGCGCCGCCAAGCCCTGGCGCTGCTCGAGGAAGTCGGCATCCCCAGCGCCGCCGAGCGTATCGACCACTATCCCCACCAGTTTTCCGGTGGCATGCGCCAGCGCGTGGTGATTGCGCTGGCCTTGTGCGCCAATCCCCGCCTGATCATCGCTGATGAGCCGACCACGGCGCTCGACGTCTCGATCCAGGCCCAGATTATCGCCCTGCTGAAACGGCTCTGCCACGAACACCGCACGGCCGTCATGCTGGTTACCCACGATATGGGCGTGATCGCCGAGGCGGCCGACCGAGTGGCCGTGATGTATGCCGGCCGGCTGGTCGAGGTGGGCGCCGTGCGAGAGGTCGTGAAACACGCTCGCCACCCCTACACAAAGGGCCTGATGGGCTCGATCCCGACCATCGGTCACGACGTCGAGCGGCTTACCCAGATCGACGGCGCCATGCCGCGCTTGACTCAGATCCCGCCCGGATGTGCCTTCAACCCGCGTTGCCCCGAGGCCCAGGAGCGCTGCCGCCGCGAACGCCCCGATCTCGGCCCAGTGGAAGCCTCGCAGGTATCGTGCTGGCTGTATGCGGAGTCAGAGGAAACCGTCGATGCCTGAGATGCCGATCCTGCAGGTCAGCGGCTTGTCGCGCTATTTCGACGTCTCGCCGCCGTTGCTCAACCGTCTTATCGAGGGCCGCGGACGCCAGGTCGTCAAAGCCGTCGACGGCGTCGATTTCGAGATCCGCCAGGGCCGCACTTTCTCGCTGGTCGGCGAATCGGGCTGTGGCAAGTCGACCGTGGCGCGGCTCATCGTCGGGCTCTACGAACCTACCGCTGGTCGCATCGATTTCGAGGGTGCCGACCTGAGCACCATCGCCCGGGCCAAAGAGCGGGCAGCCGTGCGTGGCCGCATGCAGATGATCTTCCAGGACCCCTTCGCCTCGCTCAATCCGCGCTGGCGCGTATCCGACATCGTGGCCGAGCCGATCCGCCACCGCCGTTTGCTCAGCGGTCGTCAAGCCGTCAGCCAGCGGGTTGGCGAGCTCTTATTGCGGGTCGGGCTGACGCCCGAGGACGGCGAAAAGTACCCGCATGAATTTTCCGGCGGTCAGCGCCAGCGCATTTCCATCGCCCGCGCCCTGGCGGGTGACCCCGATTTCCTGGTTTGCGACGAGCCCACTTCGGCGCTCGATGTTTCGGTGCAGGCCCAGATCCTCAATCTGATGAAGGATCTGCAACGTCAGTTCGGACTGACCTACCTGTTCATCTCGCACGACTTGGCGGTGGTCTACCACATCTCCGACGAGGTCGGCGTTATGTACCTGGGCCGGCTCTGCGAATGGGCTGACACGAGCACACTCTTTGGCCGGCCGCAGCACCCCTATACGCGGTTTCTGCTCGACGCCATTCCCGACCTCGACATGACCGGCCGTCAGCGCATTCCGGTAGCCGGTGAGGTGCCAAGCCCGATCAATCCGCCTCCCGGGTGCGCCTTCCACCCACGCTGCCCCTTCGCCGACGAACGTTGCAAGAGCCAGCGGCCCGAGGCGTTACCGGCCGGTCAGGCTTTGGTGGCCTGCCACGGCGTTGAGGAAGGGCGTCTGCCCGAGGACCACAGAGCCAAACCCGGGGCGGCACCCGATCACCAATCTGCGTAAAGGAGTGATTTCGATGTCGACGCTATTTGCGGGGGGGCTGGTTTTTGACGGCACCGGGGCGCTACTCGAAGACCATGGCGTGATGATCGCCGAGGGGCGGGTGAAGCGCCTGTCGCCGCTGGCCGAGTTCGAAGGCTTTGCCGGTGATCGCGTCGACACCACCGGCGGCACCTTGATGCCAGGTCTTTTCGACTGCCACGTCCACCTCTGCTTCGGCGCCGAGCCTGATCCCTGGAAGGCCATGGTCGACTTGCCCGACGCCAAGATCGCGCTCAAGGCTTTGGAAAACGCCCAGACGGCACTACGCGGTGGCGTCACGGCGCTGCGCGACTGCGGCGGCAAGGACTACCTCGAGTTCGCCGTGCGCGATGCCTGCAACGCCGGCACCTTTTCGGGGCCCACCATCCGCGCCGCCGGACGAATGATCTGCATGACCGGCGGCCATGGCAACCGTATCGGCCGTGTTGCCGATGGTGTCGACGAGGTGGTCAAGGCGGCGCGCGAGCAGATCCACGCCGGCTGCGACCTGGTAAAGATCATGGCCACCGGCGGCGTCATGACGCCGGGCGTAAACCCCGAGGACGCCCACTATAGCGCCGAGGAAATGGCTGCCGGCATCGGCGAGGCGCAGCGCTTCCACCGGCCCACGGCGAGTCACGCCCAGGGCCGCGACGGCATCCTCAACGCAGTGCGGGGCGGCATCGATTCGATCGAGCACGGCATCTTCATGGACGAGCGCTGCATCGAGGAGATGATCGAGCGCGGCACCTACCTGGTGGCCACGTTGGCCGCCATCAACAACATCGTGCTCAACGCCGACAATGGCATCCCCGACTACGTCATCGAGAAATCCGAACGTGTGCGCGAACGCCACCGCGATGCCATCGGCCTCTTCTACAGGGCGGGCGGCAAGCTGGCCCTCGGCACTGATGCCGGCACACCCTTCAACCGGCATGGTGAAAACGCCCGCGAGCTGGCTTATCTGGTCGAGGTCGGGGTCTCGCCAACGGACGCCCTGGTGGCCGCCACCAGCAATGCTGCCGCTCTCAACCGCATCGAGGACGAAGGCCGCATCGCCGACGGTACCGTCGCCGACCTGTTGCTGGTCGCCGGCAACCCGGTGGCCGACATCGAGGCCGCTGCCGACAAGGCTAACCACCGGGCCGTGATCAAGCGCGGCAGCGTCGTCGCCGGCAGCCTCGAAGCCCAACCGCCTCGGGCTAGTTGATGGCTGGCGGCTGCCAGCCGCTGCGCGCCCGGAAGGCGAGCGACAGGATCGAGACCAAAATCGCGGTGAACAGGAACGAGATCAGTAGCTGTCCGAAGGGCAGCGCCGCTAGCAGAGCTCGTAGGCCGGTGCCACCTGCCGCCAGCCTGCCGCCCAGCTCGATGATCAGGGCCCGTAGGAGTTGATCCAGCACTCCGAGCGGTATCGCTCCCAGCATGGTCGCGGCGAAGATGCGCCAGCCCGAGCCGCGGGTCTCGGCCCAGGCCGTATCGAGGCCGGCGGGCCGGTCCACCGACACAGAGGGCAGGATGAAGGAAAACCGCACGCTAAGAAAAAATCCGCCGGCAAAAATCACCAGCATGACCAAGCCGACCCCGGACATGGCGCCGAGCTGGGTCGTCCAGTGGCTCTTCTGCAATAGCGGGGGCACAATGAACAGCGGTAGGAAAGCGACCACGAAGGGTAGCGCCAGCGCCAGCGCATAAAGGAAAAAGCGCAACTCCCGGCGACCGAAACGAAAGCCCAGCCAACGCCGGTCCTGGGGCCGCCCGAGCAACACGTAGCGGTGCCAGGCGACGGCAAAAACGATCCAGAAGAGCCAGCGCAACGGTTGCTCCAGCAGGAGCCTTGCCAGAATGTGAAGCTCCAAGCGGGCGGCCAGGCTGTCGCCGGCTAGCAGCACCAAATAGCTCAGCCCCACCGGCAGCGCCGCCAGGGCGGCAAAGGCCGCCAGGTTGGCAAAGACCAAGCCGTAGGCCCGGCCGATGGTCGACCACACCGGTAATTTGGTGCCGTTGCCCACCGTCATCGCCCCGTCCGCCTTCGTTTTCAAAGACATGATGACACAAATGTCGGCAAATGATTCCGCCCGGTCGCTGAGAAATCTCAATCCAATTCAAAGAGAGCCTAAATTCAATATATTTTTCAATAAGTTAAGCGATGGCCTATGGGTTTTTCAAACTGGCACATGGGTTGCGGGGGACCACACGAGGCGGCATGAGCCGGGCCTCATCGCAACGGGAGAACACCGATGTACATGACTTTCCAGAACTACAACGAGTTTCGCGATCTCTTGGGTGCCGATGCCGACGACATCATGGGCATGCAGAGCCGCCACGACCGCCATCTCGCCGCCGCTGGCAAGGCATTGGAAATTCTCGGCGACGATCTCAGCCTCGATGAGCTCTGGGACGAGACCGAAGAATTCGCCGTTCATTAAGGCCTGGCTCCTTACCCGCTTTCCCGGGGGAGCTCAGCTCTCCCGCCGTATTGCTGATGCGCGACTCGTTTAAGGTCGCCACGCAATATATTGATCTCAAAAGAAAAAATTGACAATATCTGGTGCCTTGGTCAATATGTAGGGGCCTGACCGAGGTTTGGATACCAGATGGGGGATTTCCTCAGGCACGATCCCCCCGCGAAGTGGGACGCAGGGATCATGCACAACGACGGTTTCCGTTCAACTGCCCGGGTCATCCTGGGCATTGCCTTTTTTTCGCTCTGGGTGATTGCCAGCGCCGTATTCGCCGGCCTCTACGAGGCCGTTTGTCAGGCCTGCCTGCCGCCAGATTTGAAGGCCATACTTTTCGTTTTCGTCGGCCTGGCGGTGGCCGGTAGTGGTGGCTTGCTGATCTGGCATCGCCACCGCAACCTCTTCGCGGATCCACACCATCCTTGAGGCAAGTGGGCAGTAGATGTCTGAGCTGATCCTGCACCACTACGAGGGCTCGCCCTACTGCGAGAAGGTCCGTGTCTTATTCGGACTCAAGAATCTTGCCTGGCACGGCATCGATATTCCTGTGGTCATGCCCAAGCCGGACTATCTGCCGCTGACCGGTGGCTACCGGCGCACGCCTTCTTTGCAGGTCGGCGCCGATGTCTATTGCGACACCCAGCTCATCGCCGCCGAGATCGAGCGCCGCCGGCCAGAGCCTTCGCTCTACGCCGATAGCGAGGGGCTCGACACGGCACTCGCCCAGTGGGGCGAGGCCGGCATGTTCTATCCCGCGGCGCTCTTCTACATCGGCCTTTACGCCGACAAGTTCCCCATGGAATTTCACCGGGACCGGGCGGCCATGCGCGGCGGCCGGGCCGATCTCGAGCGCACCAAGGCCCAGGCCGCACCGCGGCTGGCCCAGCTCAGGCCCCATCTGGCCTGGCTCGAGGACATGCTGGGAGATGGCCGGCCTTATCTTCTCGGCGAGCGGCCGGGACTTGGCGATTTGGCCTGCTACCACCCGCTCTGGTTCCTCGGCCGCGGCCGCAAGACAGCGGCCGAGCTCGAGCCCTACGCCCGGCTGCGGGCCTGGCTCGAGCGCCTGGCCGCCATCGGCCATGGCGAACATGCCGAGATGACGGCTACCGAGGCCCTCGACCGGGCTCGCGACAGCGAACCCGAGCCCGTCGTCGATCCCGGCGGCGGCTTCACTCCCGGCGCGGCGCTTGGCGACCGCGTCGCTGTCGGCTGCGAGGACCGGGTGCCCGAGCCGGTGGTGGGAGAGCTGGTCATCGACCGTCTGAACGAAATCGCCGTGCGCCGTAGCGACCCGCGGGTCGGTAAGGTGGTGGTTCATTTCCCGCGGCTGGGATACGTCGTATCGGCGGTTTGAGCGGTGACATAACGGCGCCCAGGTCGGCGCTGGTGCCGCCGACCTTGCGTTGTGTCGCCCCGTCGCCTTCGCTATCCTGGCCTAGGTTCCGCGCCACGATCATTGCGGGACGGGAGGGATAATGGGGAGGCCCACCCCATCCGAAAACACGGGAGGATTAGCCATGACTAAGGTTCGTGCCATTGTTGCAGGGATTATGGCTGCCGTCCTGGCCCCGGCCGCCTTGGCGGCAAGCTGGGACATGCCGACGCCTTATCCCGACGCCACTTTCCACACCGTCAACATCGGTAAGTTTGCGGCCGACGTCAAACAGGCCACCGGTGGTGCCCTCGATATCAAGGTCCACAGCGCCGGCTCGCTCTTCAAGCACCCGGAGATCAAAAAGGCGGTACGCTCCGGGCAGGTGCCCATCGGCGAGTTTTTCCTCGGGCTGTTGGCCAACGAGCATGCCGTCTTCGCCATGGATACGCTGCCTTTCCTGGCGGCCGACTACGGTGCCGCGCGCAAGCTCGCCGACGCCACCCTGCCCAAAATCCAGGAGATCCTCGCCAAGCAGGGCTTGATGCTGCTGTACTCGGTACCCTGGCCGCCCCAGGGGCTTTACGCCAAGAAGCAGATTTCCAGCATCGCCGACATGAAGGGCCTCAAGTTCCGCGCCTACAACGCCAACACCACACGGATGGCGGAATTGGCCGGCGCCGTGCCCACCCAGATCGAAGTTGCCGACCTGCCCCAGGCCTTCGCCACCGGGCGCGTCGAAGCCATGATCACCTCGCCCTCGACCGGGGTCAGCGCCAAGGCCTGGGACTTCCTTTCGCACTTCCACCACACCCAGGCCTGGATTCCCAAAAACGGCGTGGTAGTCAACCAGCGGGCCTTCGCCCGCCTTGACGGCGCTACGCAAAAGGCGCTCAAAGACGCCGCTGCCCGGGCCGAGAAACGGGGCTGGGAGATGAGCAAGGCCGAGACCAATGCCAAGATCGCAGTGCTCAAGAAGAACGGTGTCACCATCGTCACGCCCAGCGGTGGCCTGATGGGTTCGTTGAAGGGCATCGGCCAAACCATGTCCGACGAGTGGAAGAAAAAGGCCGGCGCCGACGGATTGGCGCTGCTCAAGGCCTACGGTCAATAGGCTGGTGGCGCGGGCCGCCCGGCGGCCCGCGCCCCATTTTTTGTGCGTTCCTACCTCGATAGCCTTTATCGGCTGAGCGGCGCCCTCGCCGCTTTCTTCATCGCTGCCATCTGCCTCACCGTGGTGTTGCAGGTGGCGGCCAACATCGTCGACAAGCTGGCGGCCTGGCTGATTGGGGCGCCGATCGGGCTCTTGATTCCATCTTATGCCGAGTTCACGGGCTTCTTCCTGGCCGCCGCCACCTTTTTCGCGCTGGCCCATGCTTTGCGCGCCGGCAGCCATATCCGCGTCTCGCTAATCATCCGCAATTTCCGGGGTCGGGCGCGGCGCTGGATCGAGCTTTGGTGTTTGGCGCTGGCGCTGGCGCTGAGCGCCTTCTTCACGTTCTATGCTCTCGACCTGGTCTATGAATCCTGGTTTTTTGGCGATCTTGCCGTGGGCATGGTGGCGTTGCCCATGTGGATTCCGCAGGCGGCTATGGCGCTCGGACTGGTGGTGCTGACCGTGGCGCTGCTCGATGATTTGGTCTGCGTCGCGAGGGGTGGCGAGCCTTCCTATCAGGGCATCGACGAGACCACCGGCGCGCCCACGGCCGGCGACTAGAGCGGGTCGGCGCATCATGGAGCAGATTCTCAATTCGGCGCTTCTCATCGTCTTTCTTTTTGCCCTCCTGGGCGGTGGATTGTGGGTTGCGCTGTCGCTCTTCTGTGTCGGAGTCCTGGGCATAATCCTGTTCTCCTCGGCGCCGGTCGGACTGGTCATGGCGACCACGGTGTGGGGAGCCAGCAACTCGTGGGCCCTGGCGGCACTACCCATGTTCATCTGGATGGGTGAGATCCTCTTCCGCTCGCGGCTTTCGGAAGATCTGTTCAAGGGCGTGGCGCCCTGGCTGGGCTGGCTGCCCGGCCGCCTGGCCCACGTCAACATCGTCGGTTGCGCCATCTTCGCCGCCGTCTCCGGCTCCTCTGCCGCTACGGCCGCCACCATTGGCCGCATGTCGCTGCCCGAGCTGCGCTCCCGCAATTACGACGAACGCCTGGCCATCGGCACCCTGGCAGGCTCCTCGACACTGGGCTTTCTCATTCCGCCCTCGATCATCCTCATCGTCTATGGCGTGGCGACGGAACAATCGATCGCCAGGCTGTTCATCGCCGGCGTGCTGCCGGGACTGCTGTTGGTGTTGCTGTTCATGGGCTTCGTGGTGGCCTGGGCGCTCTTGCACCCGGACCGCGTGCCGCCGGCCGACCCGCCGATGCCATTTGGCCAGCGCCTGTGGAGTGCGCGCCGGCTAATTCCCATCGTGGCGCTGATCGTCGGTGTCATCGGTTCGATCTACGCCGGCATCGCCTCGCCGACCGACGCCGCGGCGGTGGGTGTGGTGCTGTCGTTGGGGCTTTCCTGGCTCTATGGCTCGCTCAATCGCCAGACCTTCATCGACGGCCTCATGGGCGCCACTCGAACGTCCTGCATGATCGCCTTCATCCTGGCCGGCGCCTCGTTCCTCACCGCCGCCATGGGCTTTGCCGGCATCCCGCGCGAGCTGGCGGCCTGGATCGGCTCGCTGGGACTTTCGCCCTACGTGCTGCTGGCGGTGCTGACGATATTTTTCATCATGTTGGGCTGCTTTCTCGACGGTATCTCGATGGTCGTCCTGACGGTTTCGGTAATCCTGCCCATGGTCGAGAACGCCGGTATCGATCTGATCTGGTTCGGCATCTACCTGGTGATCGTGGTCGAGATGTCGCAGATCACGCCGCCGGTGGGTTTCAATCTCTTCGTGCTACAGGGCCTGACGGGACGTGACATCCTGTTCGTGGCGCGGGCGGCGCTGCCGTTTTTTTTCCTGCTGGTGGTGGCCGTGATCATCCTCAGCGCCTTTCCCGAGATCGCCACCTACCTGCCGGACCGCATGGCGGCAAAGGGCTAAATTTACCATGCTGCTGCGTCCGCTCGCCTTCCTCGGCCGCCATGCCACTACGGTGATGGCGCTGTGCCTTATTATCGGCATCGTCGCCCAACCCCTGGCGGCACTCCTCAAGCCGATGCTGACGCCGGCCGTGGCGGGGCTGTTGCTGTTCACCATGATCCGCGTCGAGTGGAGCGCGGTGCTGGGTTATCGCCGCCGCCCGATTCTGGTGGTGAGCCTGCTGGTCTGGATGCTGGTGTTGTCGCCGCTGTTGGTGGCCGGGCTGCTGACGCTACTGCCGCTGGGGCCGGGATTGGCGACGGCGCTGATCCTGATGGCTGCGTCCTGTTCGTTGTCGTCGACACCGGCGCTGGCGGCGATGATGGGGCTCGACGGCGCGCTCGGCCTGGTGCTCATGGTGGGGGGAACGCTGCTGTTGCCCTTCACCCTGCCGCTGGTCGCTGTCGGCCTGCTCGATCTCGACGTCGCCGTCGACGCCTTCGGGCTGTGGCTGCGGCTGGCCGGGCTGATCGGCGGCGGAGCCCTGGCTGCCGTCGTCATCAGGCGCCTGGTGGGCCGTGACCGACTGGCCGAACACGGCCAGGTGGTCGACGGCCTCATCGTCATGGCGCTAATCGTCTTCGCCATTGCCATCGTTGACGGCCTGACGCCCAGGCTGGCGGTTCAGCCGCTCTTTATCCTGGGTCTCGCCGTGCTCTCGTTCGGCGCCAGTTTTCTGCACCTGGTGGCCGGCACCTTCGTTTTCGCCTGGGCCGGGCGCCAGCGCGCGCTCACCACCGGTTATGTTCTGGGTAACCGCAATCTTGGCGTGCTGCTGGCGGTGCTGCCGGCCGGCGCCGATCCGGACATTTTTCTTTACTTCGTGGTGGCTCAGTTGCCGATTTATCTCTGGCCGGCCATTCTGGCGCCGGTATATCGGAGGCTTTTGCGCAAATGAAGATCACCATCGACTATCGTTTGGCGCCCGAGCTGGAAGCCCGCTTGGCCGGTTTGGCTGAACAGGGGCTCGAAGTGCGGGCCGGGCAATCGGATGCCGAGCTGGCCGCTCTGGCCCCGGATACCGATGTGCTGTGGCACGTGCTCAAGCCCGTGACGGCGGAATTCATCGCCACTGCCAAAGGCCTATTGCAGATCCAGAAATTCGGCATCGGCGTCAACACCATCGACCTCGAGGCGGCCGGTGAGCGCAATATTCCGGTCTGCAACATGCCCGGCACCAACAGCCGCGCCGTGGCCGAACTGGCGCTGGGTCTGATGATCACCGTGTTGCGCCGGGTGGTGCGCTTCGATGCCGCCATGCGCCGGGGCCAGGGCTGGGCCTCGATCCCGGAATTGCAGGCCGGGGCCGGCGAAATCGGGGGTCGGACCGTGGGACTTTTGGGTTATGGCGCCGTGGCTCGTGTGCTCGGCCCGGTACTTGCGGCACTGGGCGCGAGGGTCATCTATCACGATCTTGTCGAGCAGCCAGAGGCGGCGGCCGAGCCGGTGGATTTTGGTGAAATACTGGCGAGCTCCGATATTCTCTCCTTGCACATCCCGCTGACGTCCGACAGCGAGGGCCTGATCGACGCCCAGGCGCTGGCGCGCATGAAACCGGGCGCGGTGCTCATCAACACCGCCCGCGGTGAGCTGGTCGAGGAGGCGGCGCTGGTGGCGGCACTCTCCGACGGCCGCCTGGCCGGAGCGGGAATCGACGTCTTCGCTGTTGAGCCGATCCGAGATGACAACCCGCTGTTGGCACTGGAGAACGTTGTGCTGACGCCTCATGTGGCCTGGCTCACCGGCGAGACTTTCGGCCGCAGCCTGGAGGTGGCAACCGAGAACTGCCGCCGCCTGGTTGCTGGCCAGACGCTGCTCCATCGCGTGGTCTGAAGCACGGTGGTTAGACAGCTCGCGCTCGTCTACCTAAACTCCAGCGATCACCCGAACCCGGGATATCGCCTTGTCCGAATCCTCTGCCAACCGCAAGCTCACGACGATCCTGAGCGCCGACGCAGCGGGATACTCGCGCCTCACCGGCGATGACGAGGAGGCAACCCACGCTACCCTGAACGCTTACCGGGAGCTGGTGCAGGAATTGATCGGCGCCTATGGCGGTCGCGTCTTCGGCGGCGCCGGCGACAGCGTAATGGCCGAGTTTCCTAGCCCAGTCGAGGCCGTGCGTTCGGCTATCGCCATCCAAGAAGCCCTGGCCGAACGCAACGCCGAGCTGCCGCCGAAACGGCGCATGCAGTTTCGCATCGGTATCAACCTGGGCGACGTCATCGTCGAGAGCCATGGTCTCTACGGTGACAGCGTCAACATTGCCGCCCGCCTGCAGGCGCTGGCGGCGCCCGGCGATATCTGCATTTCCGAGATCGTGCAGCAGCAGGTGGCCAATAAGCTCGACCGGCCTTTGCGGCCCCTGGGCCGGCACGAAGTCAAGAATATCGCCGAGCCGGTCAGCGTCTTCAGTGTGTTGGGCACGACATCGGTTGGAGCGGGCAAAGTGAGGCTTCTGGCTCTGGCCCTGGTCCAGGTGATGGCTGCCAGCGGGGCGATAGCCTGGTGGTGGCTACAAGCGGCGCCCCGCTCACCTTCCCCTGAGCCCGCCGCCGATGTGACCGAGGCGGCGCGGCCCTCGCGTCACTTTACCGTCGGCAATCCGGCCAAGCTGGCGGCCGCTGACGCCCTCACTATCTACGACCGCATCCGCGAGGCCATGGCGGAAATGTACGGTCGCTCGGGCAACACCTACATGGGCCAGTACCAGACCTGGCGGCGCTACAACTTGGCGCCCTACCGCTCGGCCACCCACGGCCGGCGCTTCGTCAGCAACTATGCCAATCCTACCGCCAGGGCCTACGGCCGCTTTCCCAGCGCCGGCACGCTGCCGGTCGGGTCGGTGCTGGTCAAGGACAGCTTCGAGGTCACGGCGCGGGGCGACGTGGTCACCGGACCGTTATCGATCATGGAAAAGATGGCGCCGGGCTTCAATGCCGATAGCCGCGATTGGCGCTACACCCAGATCATGCCCAACGGCGAGATCTTCGGCGTCACCAAGGGCGAAAACGCTGATCGCGTGGCCTTCTGCATTGGCTGCCACCGCTCGGCCGGCGATGCCAACGATCACCTCTATTTCGTGCCGAAGAAGTATCGCCGGCAATTCTTCGAGACGCCGGCCCCGTCGACCCAATAGCGCCGCTCAACCCGTAGCCAGCGCCTCTGCTATGGCACTTTCGACCGCTATTGCCGCACCGCTGCTGTCACCGGCCGCCAGGCGCGGTGCCACAAGGGTCTCGATGATGCTGTCGAAGTTGCGCCGGCCGCGGCGGTAAGTTTCGCCATAGCCCTTACGCAACCGCGCCGTTTCCGCCACCTGCAAGGCAAATTCGGTGTCCAGTGACGCCGCCTGGACGACGGCGGCCAACCAGTCGTCGATGCGTCTTTGTTCGTCGCGAAAGCGATGGCTGCGGGGCCGCCACCAGCGCAGGCCGCCAAGCAGCCTGAGCAGAAGAAATCCGCTGACGCTGGAGGTTGGAATGTGAAGGCCGATGTTGAAGGCTTCGAGCTTGCCGCTGCGTTCGGCCCAGGCCAGCAGCGGCCGGGCGATGGCGCCGGGCATGAGCGAGCAGAGCTCTTCGAGACCGGGCTTTAGGTAGTCGACGATGCGCAGGGGCTCGCCGGGCCGGGCCTGGACCTCGTGGCGCACGCGGCGCGGACGGTCGGCCCGGGTCTTGAGGTCGGCGACCCGGATAATGTCCTCGTAGGCCATCCAGGCAGCCAGATGGCGGGCGGTGCTGCGGGTCAAAGTCCGGTCCTCACCCTGGTCAGCGGCCAGCAAGGTATCGAGGCGATCGAGGAAGCGCGCTGCGTACGCCACATCTTGGTAATCAATCAGCCGCCCCACGGCTTCACCCAGTAGGTCGTGCAGCTCAGTCGGATAGTTTTGCCGGAAGCGTTTCTCCACGGTCGGCGTGGTGGTTCGCGGCGTTGTTGGCCGAGTCGTCGCCGGTTCAGCCACCCGCGGCTCAGGCGTGCCGGCCTGGGCTACTTCAAAGCCGGCGGCGAAGCCCGAGAGGTTGGCGGCCACGGCAATGCCGGTTTCCTCGATCGCCGCCTCAAAGGCCGGACGCGGGATAGGCAAGATGCCCGAGCCGGCGATGGCGCCCAGCAACACGGCGTTGATGATGCTACCGCTTTCTTGGGCCAAGACGGCGAAATTGTCGAGAATGGTCTGTCGGGCCAGCACTTGGGCGGCTTCGAGCACACTCTCGGCCTCGAAGCGCCCATCGCCCAGAGCCGATTTCTCGCTCACCGAATAGACCCGGTGGGTCGAGGCGATCAACGTCGTCCGGTCGGGACTGATGAAGCCGTTTTGCAGCGCTCGACCCGCCTCCATCAGCTCGGACGCCACCATCAGGTCGATGCCGCCGGGGCTGGGCGTCAGCGTCAATATCGGTTCCCGGCCGGCCAATTCGCTTCGGATCGTAGGGAAGATCTCGATGTAATAGGTCGTGGCGCCGGTACGCTGGGCGACGCCGGGAATGGCCGTGCGCTGGACCGGAAAGCCCTGGGATTCCGCCGCCGCCACCAGCCAATCGGCCAGCACGCCGCCGCCCTCGCCACCCAAGGCCGCAACCTGGATACTGAGCGGCCGTTCCGCCCTGCCTTTCATGGCGCCGTTCATGCCGCCGCTCCGTCAGGCCGGGCCAGCCAGCCGATCAAGCGTCCGCGGAGCGCCGCCAGCAATTGGTCCCAAAGGTTCGGGTTCTGCACGATCTCGGCCCGGTAGAACGAGGGGCAGAGGATGGCTGCATGGGCCACCTCGCCACAGAGGCCGCAACCCACGCAGCCGTTATCGATGCTGGCCACCGGGTCGGGACGAAGCGGGTCGGAGCTCGGCTTGATGGTCAGCGAGGGGCAGCCCGAAAGACGGACGCAGGAATGATCGCCGGTGCATACCGTATCGTCGATGCCGAAGCGCTCGCGCACCAGCCGCTGGCCGGCCGCCAGGCGGGCCCCGTCGGCCGGCTTCTTGCGCCGCTGCAGGGCCAGCATGCATTCGCCGTCGGCGACGATCACCTTGAGGCCGGGATCCTTGGTGGTCATGGCCTCGCGCAAGGTTCGCACCATGGCCGCCACGTCGTAGGTGCGCACTTGGCGCAGCCATTTCACGCCGACGCCCTTGAGGGCGCTCTTGATGTCCATGCCACTGGGCTCCTGCCGGGCATTGCGGCCGGTGCTGGGGATGAACTGGGCGCCGGTAGCCGAGGTGTAGCCGTTCTGGAAGATCAGCAGCACCGAATCGTCGCGATTGTAGACAGCGTTGGCGATGCCGCTGGTCAGGCCGTTGTGCCAGAAGCCACCGTCGCCCATGGCGCTGATCACCCTTTTGCCGAAGGCTGGCGCGACACCGCCAGAGGCGGCCAGACCAAGACCATATCCCAGCACCGTGTTGCCCATGTTGAAGGGTGGTAGCGTGGAAAAGGTATGGCAGCCGATGTCGGACGATAGGTGCAGCGGGCCGGTTTCCTTCTCCAGGATTTTCATGGCGCTGAACACCGGCCGCTCGGGGCAGCCGACGCAGAAGCCCGGCGGCCGTATCGGCACCGGCTGGCCAAGAATTTCGTCGGCCCGAGTCTTGTGTGCGATCAGGGCCTGATGGCGCTCCGCCACGGCTGCCGTGTCGATGCCCTCGGGCCGGGTGGCGGCGATGAATTCGGCCAGCCCGGCCTGTACCACCTCGGCGGTGTATTCGCCGGCCATAGGCAGCACATCCTTGCCGTAGACGCGGCTTTCGAGGTCGGCCTTGCGCAGGAAGACATTGGCCGCCTGCTCGATGAAATCGGGCTGGCCTTCTTCGACCACCAGGACGGCCTTCTTGTCCTTGCAAAAGTTGGTGAATTCATCGGCCACCAGCGGATAGGTGACGTTGAGGACGTAGATCGGCAGGCGCGCCTGGCCAAAAGCATCGGCCAGACCGAGCTGGGCCAGTCCGCGCGCCACGGCGTTGTAGTGCCCACCTTGGACGACGATGCCGACGTCTTTGCAATCGCCCTCGAAAATCTCGTTGAGTTCGTGGCGGCGAATGAAATCGAGCGCTGCCGGCAGCCGCACCTCGACCTTGTGCTTCTCCTGGGCGTAGGTCGACGGCGGCAGGCAGATGCGCTCGAAGTCGAATTCAGGCGCCTCCAGCACCTTTTTGCGCGAGAACTCGGGGGCCTGGTTGGTCTGGCATTGGAATTGGCCCCAAACATGGCAGGCCCGGATACGCAGCTCCAGCATGACCGGTGTGTTGCTGGCTTCCGAGAGCTCGAAGCCCTGTTCCACCATGTTGACGATGGTGGTGAGCTCGGGCCGCGGGTCCAAGAGCCACATTTGCGACTTCATGGCAAAGGCGTGGCTGCGTTCCTGGATGATGCTGGCACCTTCGCCGTAGTCCTCACCTATGATGATCAAGGCGCCGCCCTTGACCCCGGCGGACGAGAGGTTGGAAAGCGCATCGGACGCAACGTTGGTGCCCACCACCGACTTCCAGGTGACGGCGCCGCGTAGCGGGTAGTTGATAGAGGCCCCGAGCAGCGCCGCGGCGCCGGCCTCGTTGGCGCAGGCCTCGAAGTGGACACCCAGGTCGTCGAGGATGTCCTGGGCATCGGCGAGCACATCCATGAGATGGGATATCGGCGCACCCTGGTAGCCACCGACGTAACTCACGCCCGATTGCAGCAGCGCCTTGGTCACCGCCAGGATACCTTCGCCATGGAAGGTGCTATTGGCACCAAGGCGCAAAAGCTCGACTTCCTTTTTGAATGAACGTTCCATTGATCCGAAAATGCGTTGTTGGGACAGGGCAGGTGTGGGTGAAACAGCGAAGCCGGCCGCCGGAGCGGCGCCGCCCCTACCCACGGATGGCGGCCTTGCGGCCGCTGATGGCCTCCGCTGATTGAGAAATCTAGCATTATCTTTTGTGCCGGCCACCTGCAATCGATAGTACATGGTCTGTGGCAAGCTTTCCGGGCCCCCGCAGGTCCAACTAAGGCCTCTTGCAAACAGGCTGCGATCCGGGGAAACTTGGGGCACTTGAGGCACTGTGCCGGGGGTATGTCCTGGGATTCCCCAGGGACCTTCGCGCAACAGAGGTATATTGCCGCGAGGTGACCGAACCAAAGGCCGGGTACGGGAGGGTACGAGGCAGTGGTTGATACGACCTACGAAGTCAACATCCGCATGAGCGGCGAGTGGAAGTTCGAGTCCCGCTACGGCGAATTCGAAAAGGACGAGGCTATCGAGGACGCCAAGCGGGTGGCAGATACACCCGGCGTCGAGGCCGTCAAGGTGATCAAGGAAACCTACGACGCCCAGAACAACACGACGCGCGAATCGACGGTGTTTTCGACCTCCAAACTGGCCTCGGTGGGCGAACAGTACGGCGCCCAGGACATGAGCAACTTCGAAATTCAGGTCGGTGAAAGCGACGACCTGGCCAACATGGCGATCGACATCAGTGCCGGACGCTCGATCGGCTCCCACAGCTCCGGCGAGGACTCGGGCAGCGATTGGGCCCCGGCGGCAAGCGCCCGCCCGGCGCCGCGCCGCGCCGGCCAGGGCGGCGGCGCGGTTTTCATCAAGCTGCTCACCATCACCGGAGTCAGCCTGGCCTTTGCCGCCTCATCGTCATACGTCTACACCAATTTCTTTTATGGCTGAGGGAATGGCAACTAATCGTTCAGGGGAGCCTGGTGCGGCAACCGGCATGCTGGTCCGGGCGACTTGCTATGGGGCGGCCGCATGAGTCTTCAGGTCCAGACTTGGCTGGTGTTTGGGCTTTCGTTCCTGGCCTGCTTCGTCGTGCTGTCGTCCATCTTCATCGCGCCCTCGGAGCGGACGGTGATGTTGACCTGGCTGATGAGCTCCGACAAGGAGGCCGATGAGGAGGCAAAGGAACTCGGCATTTCCCAAGTCGGCACCTGGGATGCCATCAAAATGCTGTTTTTTCCCGATAAGGAGGACAACGAGCTCGAATTGGAACCCGAACGGGTTCCCGACCAGAGCGAAGAAGAGGCCGAGGACGACGACGAGGTCGCCGACGATGCAGCAACCAAGACCGAGAGCTTCCGTTCCGCCCGCACTTCGGTGATGAAGTTTCTCGAGGGCTCGTTGGCATCGATGATGAAGGGTGGTTTCCAGCTCGACGCCCTCAACAAATTCGGCTGCCACCTTTACCTGGCCGGCGCCTGCGAGAGGACTTCACGGGTCGCCGAGTTGACCCACGAACAGTTCGTTTCGCTGCTCGAGGGCTGCCTTTCGGTGCTGGGTTCGGAAAAACGTATTGCCCGGCGATTCGGCGAGAAATACGAGGAATACCTGCTCGAGCCGCGCTATGCCGACATGTTTAGGGCGGGCAACGAAGCCATGGAACGCTTCAGTGACGGTGACGACGACGGCGGTAAATCACTCAACGATGCCCTGGAGTCCTGGAACACGCCTTCCGACCAGCACGACCCTGATGCCCCCATCGCCGTCATGTTCACCGACATCGTGGGCTCGACCGCACTCAACCAGACCCACGGCGACGCGGTGGCGCAGAAGATCGTGCATACCCACAATGCCATGGTGCGCGAGGCGCTGCAACGCCATGCCGGTATCGAGGTCAAGCACACCGGTGACGGCATCATGGCCTCGTTCAAGAACATCTCCAACGCCGTCAAAAGCGCCGTCGCCATGCAGAAGGCGCTGGTCCAGCACAATGCCAAGAAGCCGGATATTCCGCTGCACATCAAAATCGGCGTCAATGCCGGCACGCCGATCGCCGAAGACGGCGACCTCTTTGGCACCACAGTGCAGCTTGCCGCCCGCATCTGCGACAAAGCCGGAGCCGGCGAAATTTGCGCCACCAATCTGGTTAAGGAATTCTCTCAGGGCAGCGGCGCCGAATTCCAGAGCATGGGCGATTTCGAGCTCAAGGGCGTCAACGAGGCCACCACCATCTATCAGGTGACCGCCCCGGGCATGGCCAAGGTCAAAGCGGCCTGAGGCCGAATTAAGCCAATATTTTCCGCCGCTATTCGTCGATCACCGGGTTGCTGAGCACGCCAACGCCCTCGATGTCGACTTCGACCGTGTCACCGGCTTTCATCCAGACCGGTGGTTTGCGGGCGAAACCGACGCCTGACGGCGTGCCGGTGGAGATGACGTCGCCGGGCTCGAGCTCGGTGAAGCGCGAGATGTAGTTAATCAGCGTGCGCACCGGGAAGATCATCAGGTCGGTGTTGGCTTTCTGCATCTCCTGACCGTTGAGGCGGAGCGTGATCCCTAGCTTCTGGGGATCGGGGATCTCGTCGGCGGTCACCATCCAAGGGCCGAAGGGGCCGCTGCCGACGAAATTTTTGCCCGGTGTGAACTGCGTGGTGTGGCGCTGCCAGTCGCGGATGCTGACGTCGTTGTAGCAGGCGTAGCCGGCAACGTAGTCAAGGGCCTCTTCCTCACCGATGTGCCGCCCACGGCGGCCGATGATGACGGCCAATTCGGCTTCGTAGTCGACCTTGTCGGATACCTTGGGGGCTATGACGGGCTGGCCGTGGCCGACCTGGCTGTTGGCGAAGCGGGTGAACAGAGTAGGATTGTCGACTTCCTGGGCGCCGCCTTCCTTGCGGTGGTCGTCGTAATTCAGACCGATGCAAATAATCTTGGCCGGATCGCCGATCACCGGCAGGTGGGTGACGTCGTCGAAATCCAGGTCTGCGGTTTTGCCGGCTGCCGCTGCCGCCAGTTCGTCGAGTGCCCCGGCTTCCAAAACTTGGCGCAGACCGGCGTATTTGGCACCGAGCTCGCGACCCACGTCGACGATACCGTCGGTGTTGACGACGCCATAACTATTCCGGTTTTGATGGCTGAAGCTGGCGACCTTCATCTCTCATACTCCTGCTGCTGAGGGCTGGCGGCGCGGCGATTCATAGGGCTATCGGCCACCATTGGCAAGGCTGCCCGGCGGATCCTCTAGCGTGCCTGGCCGTGGTATTCCGGGTTGGGGATCATGTCGATGCCCGATGCCAGGCGGTTGGACATGTTGAAGAAACCCGCCACCTCGGCGATATCCCAGATGTCGGCATCGCTGAAGCCCAGGTCACGCAGGCGCTGGCGGTCCTCTTCGCCGACTTTGTGGGATTCCTCGGTCAGCCGGACCGCGAAATCGAGCATGGCGCGCTGACGTGGCTCCAGTTCGGCCACCCGGTAGTTCATCACCATCAGCTCGCCCAGTACGGCGTCGCCCGACAGCTCGCGCACCGCGGCACCGTGGGCCACCTGGCAGTAGTAGCAGCGGTTGCTCGACGACACTGCGACGGCAATCATCTCGCGCTCAAGCTTGCTCAGCCCCGAATCGCCGAGCATTAGCGCGTTGTAGAACGAAATGAAACTACGCAGCTTTTCCGGGTTCCAGGCATAGGCCCGGATGACGTTGGGCACCATCCCCAGCTTTTCCATGCACTTGGCGTAGTATTTCTCCAGGTCGGCGTCGAGCACCTCGGGTTCCTTGAGATCGAGGGCGGTGATGTGGTCGGGTTGGGGCATGAAAATCCTCTGACTGATTGGAGTTGAAGTCGGGTCAGCCGCACTGGGCGCGCTGGCGCAATAGCTGGTCGGCCAGTACGCAGGCCACCATGGCCTCGCCCACCGGCACGGCGCGAATGCCGACGCAGGGATCGTGGCGGCCACCCGTGGCGGCCTCGACTTCAGCGCCGCGGCGGTCGATGCTGGGCACCGGAGTCGGGATGCTCGAGGTCGGCTTGACGGCGAAGCGCAGCACGATGTCCTGGCCGCTCGATATGCCGCCCAGGATGCCGCCGGCGTTGTTGCTGAGAAACTTCGGTCCGTCGTTGCCCGGGCGCATGGCGTCGGCGTTATCTTCGCCCCGAAGCGCCGCAGCGCCAAAGCCGGCCCCGATCTCGACGCCCTTGACGGCGTTGATGCTCATGATGGCCGCCGCCAGCTCGGCGTCGAGCTTGCCGTAAACGGGCGCCCCCAGGCCGGCCGGCAAGCCGCTGGCCTGGACCTCGATAACGGCGCCGACTGAGGATCCGGCCCGGCGCACCTCGTCGAGATAGTTTTCCCAGGCTGTGGCGGCCGCCGCGTCGGGACACCAGAAAGGGTTTTCCTCCACCGCCGTCCAAGACCAGGCGGCGCGGTCTACGTGCCGCTCACCCATCTGCACCAGGGCGCCGCGCACTACCACGCCCTCGCCCAGCACCTTGCGGGCCAACGCCCCCGCCGCCACGCGACACGCCGTCTCGCGGGCCGAAGCGCGGCCCGAGCCACGCCAGTCGCGGTGGCCGTATTTGCGCTCATAGGTGAAATCGGCATGGCCCGGCCGGTAGAGGTCTTTGATGGCCTCGTAGTCGGCACTGCGGGTGTCGGTGTTGTCGATTTGCAGCGACACCGGCGTGCCGGTGGTGCGGTCTTCAAAAACGCCTGACAAGATTTGCACCTGATCGGCCTCGCGGCGCTGGCTGACGAAACGGCTCTGACCGGGTCGGCGGCGATCCAACCAGTGCTGGATGTCAGCTTCGGTCAAGTCCAGCCCGGGCGGCATGCCGTCGACGACGCAGCCGATGGCCGGGCCGTGGCTCTCGCCCCAGGTGGTGACGCGGAAGAGGTGGCCGAAGGTGTTGTGGGACATGAGATAGGGGCTGGGGGATATGAGGCTGGAGAGCCACCTATACCGTGGCGATGTCCGGGGCGTCGGCAGCCTTCATGCCGACCACGTGGTAGCCGCAGTCGACGTGATGCACTTCGCCGGTGACGGCGCTGCCGAGATCGCTGAGCAGATAGACCGCGGCCCCGCCCACATCCTCGGTGGTGACGTTGCGCCTAAGCGGTGCATTGAGCTCGTTCCACTTCAGGATATAGCGGAAATCGCCGATACCCGAGGCCGCCAGGGTCTTGATCGGCCCGGCCGAAATGGCGTTGACGCGGATGCCGCGCGGACCCAGATCGCTGGCCAGGTAGCGCACGCTGGCCTCGAGCGCCGCCTTGGCCACGCCCATGACGTTGTAGTGCGGCGTCACCCGCTCGGCGCCGACGTAAGAGAGCGTCAACAGGCTGGCAGTGTCGCTCAGCAGCCGCTCGGCGCGCTGGCAAACGGCAGTGAAGGAATAGCAGCTGATGTTCAGAGACTTGGCGAAATTGTCCGGTGTGGTGTCGATATAGCGGCCGTTGAGCTCGTCGCGATCCGAATAGGCGATGGCGTGGACCAAAAAGTCGAGCTGGCCGAGCTTTTCCTCGACCATCGTCATGGCTGCGTCGATGCTGTCGAGATCGGATACGTCGCAAGGCATGACGATCTCCGACCCGGCCTTGGCGGCCAGCGGCACGACTCTTTTTTCCAGGGCCTCACCTTGGTAGGTGAAGGCCAATTCGGCACCCTGATCGGCCACCGCCCGGGCGATGCCCCAAGCCAATGAGCGTTCGTTGGCGACTCCCATGATCAGGCCTTTTTTGCCGGCCAACAGGGGGGTGGAAGCGGACATCGAAACCTCTTTCCAAAACGTTACCGGAGTAGATTTCGGGCATCCTACACCAAACCATGAAGGGCGCAAATCGGCGCCAAACCAGGGCCAAATCGGGGTTCTCGCCGGCTTGCCGGGACCGTCTCTGTTGAATCCTGCCGTCGGCTATGGAAAATTGCGTCGTTGCAACAATTGCCCGGAGAAGTTCCGGGTCTACAGGGAGCCCCGACATGCGCGGACTGATCCAGGGACGACAGCTTCTGATCTCGACGCTGATCGATTACGCCGCCGAATTCCACGGCGATACCGAAATTGTCACCAAGACGGTCGAGGGCCCGATCCACCGCTATACCTACGGCGAATCGCAAAGCCGAGCCAAGAGCATGGCCAAGGCTCTGGCCGGCTTTGGCGTCAAGCTGGGCGATCGCATCGGCACCCTGGCCTGGAACACGCACCGCCATTTCGAGCTCTACTACGCCACTTCGGGCATGGGCTCGATCTGCCACACCCTCAACCCACGGCTCTTTGCCGAGCAGCTCACCTATATCGTCAACCACGCCGAGGACAAATTTCTTTTCCTCGACAGCAACCTGGTGCCGCTGGTCGAGCAACTGGCACCCACCTTCGAGAGCGTTGAGGGTTACATCGTCATGACTGACGGAGAGACCATGCCCGAGACCAGCCTGCCCAATGCGCTTTGCTACGAGACCCTTATCAAGGAAAACGACGACGACCTGGAATGGCCAAGCTTCGAAGAGACGACGGCCTCCTCCCTTTGTTACACCTCTGGCACCACCGGTAATCCCAAGGGTGTGCTTTATTCCCACCGCTCGACGGTGCTGCACAGTTGGGGCGCCTGTATGCCCGATGTGCTGGGCATCAACAGCCGCGACACCATCCTGCCGATTGTGCCGATGTTCCATGCCAACGCCTGGGGCATCCCTTATGCCGCCGCCATGGCCGGCGCCAAGATGGTCTTTCCCGGCCCCCACCTGGACGGCGAGAGCGTCTGGAAACTCATGGACCAGGAAAAGGTCAGTTTTACGGCCGGGGTGCCCACGGTCTGGCTCATGCTGCTCACCTACATGCGCGAGACCGGCACTACGCTGGAGCACGTCAAGCGCGTGGTTTCCGGCGGCTCGGCGGTGCCCCGCGCGATGATCGAGGAGTTCGAGGAAAAGCACGACTGCCGCATGATCCACGCCTGGGGCATGACCGAGATGAGTCCTCTGGGCAGCGTCGGCACTTTCAAGGCCGGCGTCGGGGACCTGCCGGCTCAGGAACGCTACGACATCCAGGTCAAGCAGGGCCGCGGCATCTACGGCGTCGAGATCAAGATCGTCGATGACGATGGCAAGGAGCTGCCTCGTGATGGCGTCGCCTTCGGCAACCTTCTGGTGCGTGGTCCTTGGATCTGCGACGGCTACTTCAAGGGCGAAGGCGGCGATGTGCTGGACGCCGACGACTGGTTCGATACTGGCGACGTCTGCAACATCGACGCCCAGGGCTATATCCAGATCGTCGACCGTTCCAAGGACGTCATCAAGTCGGGCGGCGAGTGGATCAGCTCGATCGACCTGGAAAACACCGCCGTCGGCCATCCCGAGGTGGCCGAGGCCTGCGTCATCGGCGTGCCTCACCCGCGCTGGGACGAGCGGCCGCTGCTGCTGATTGTGCGCGATCCTGGCAGCCAGATCGGCAAGGACGAGATGCTGGCCTATCTCGAGGACAAGATCGTCAAGTGGTGGATGCCCGACGACGTACTGGTGGTCGAGGAACTGCCCCACACCGCCACCGGGAAGCTGCTGAAATCCCAGCTCCGCGAGGAGTACGCCGACCACAAACTGGCGACGGCGGGCGAGGCGGCGGAGTAACCAGCCGCGGCGAGGATTTCGGCCGGCCTCCACGGGGTCGGCTAGCCCGCAGCCAATCCAAGAGCAAGATTTGGCACCAGCCTTGAGCGGGCTCGATGTTGCGCCTCGCGGCGTTTGACCTGTCTATAGCTTCATAGTTTATAGAGCGCCTTCATACCGCATTTTGCCGGCATGGAGGTCGCGAACGATGACGTCTAGTAGACCCATCCTAAACCTGGCATTGCTGATGCAGGGGCAATTCGTCACCAACCTGGGCAACCAGGTTTTTGATATCGCCATGCTGCTTTGGATCAAGGAGCTGACCGGCTCGGCGGCCATCATGGGGCTTGCCATGTTGCTCACGGGCCTTCCGGAAGCCTTGCTGGCCCCGTTCGGAGGCCGTATCGCGGACCGCTTCGGCCGTTTGCGCGTGATCATTCTCTCGGACCTGGTCAGCGCCGCGGTGGTCGGTTGCGTCTTGATCGTGGTGCTTGTGGACGTTGAACCGGTGCTGGCGATTACGGCTCTATGTATTGGCAATGTGGTGCTTGGCCTGTCTGCATCTTGCTTCGGGCCCGCCATGTCGGCCTTGATCCCCTCTCTGGTCGCCGCGGCGCAACTGGAGAAAGGCAATGCCGCGCATCAATTCAGCCGGGTTGGCGGCAGGGTCGTGGGACAAGGGCTGGGCGGTCTGCTGTTCGCCATGCTGGGCGTCGGCGGCGCCTTCACGATTAACGCTCTGTCCTTTCTCGCCTCCGCCGTCTCGGAATTCTGGATCAAGGTGCCCAGGCGGCAGCCAGCGCCGGCAATCGAGAGCCCAAATTCCCTGTTCAAGGATACCCTGGCCATGCTGGGGCGGGTCTGGCACGAGCCTCGGATGCGGGCGTTGTTGTTGCTGATCGCGGCCTTTCACCTCTGCCTTTCCTGCCTGCCAATCCTGTTGCCCTACTATGCGGAACATATCCTGGAGATCGCGGATGCTTGGTTTGGCTTGTTCATAGCCACCTACACTGCCGGCATAATGCTCGGATTCGTGGTCGCGGGCGCGCTGAAACCGCCCCGCAACCGGTTCCGCCGGATCGCCATGGTGTCGGCGGCGGTTGGCGTGCTGTTTGGCTTGCTGGGCGCCACATCCGCCGTGATCGTGGCCGTCATTTGCCTGTTTGGCGTAGGCGTCGGCATTGGCCTTGTCATCGTAAGTCTGATGACCGAGCTGCAATTAATCTCTCCGGAAGAG
>PVBE011431280.1_pt1 | contig 34202 bp, 29 predicted proteins | sample 1631181 | NCBI WGS metagenome assembly PVBE01 (sample SAMN08397723, study PRJNA350692) | Marine metagenome, whole genome shotgun sequencing project. | isolation source: water | place: Pacific Ocean | collected 2012-04
ATTATGGCCGGCTGATTCACGACCTCCATCTCCGGCGCGAGCTGATCGAGCTCGGTACCGACGTGGTCACCGAAGCCTATGGCGGCGACCTCGATCACTCGGCGGTCCAGCAGATCGAGGCCGCCGAGCAGAACCTCTACGACCTGGCGACGACGGGCGACTACGAGGGCGGCTTCAAGCCGTTCACCGAGTCCATGAAAGGCGCCATCGAGATGGCGCAGGCCGCGTTCAAGCGCGACGGCCAGACCTCGGGCGTGCCGACGGGATTTCACCAACTCGACCTTATGCTCGGCGGTCTCCACAAATCCGACCTCATCGTGCTCGCCGGTCGCCCGTCGATGGGCAAGACCGCACTCGCGACCAACATCGCCTTCCACATCGCCGAGCAGCGAAGGGAGGAGGAGCTCGAGCACGGCGACCTTCTGCCCGAGAACGACGCGACGGTCGGATTCTATTCGCTCGAGATGTCGTCCGAGCAGCTCGCCAACCGCATCCTGGCCGAGAAGGCCCAACTCGCGTCCGACAAGATCCGCCGCGGCGAGCTCAACGAGCACGATTTCGAGAAGCTGGTGATGGCGAGCCAGGCAATCCAGAAAGCGCCGTTCTTCATCGACGATTCTCCGGCGCTGACGGTGTCGGCGCTCAGGACCAGGGCGCGTCGGCTCAAGCGCCAGCATGGCCTGGCGCTGATCGTGGTCGATTATTTGCAGCTCCTTCAGGGTTCCGCGGCGCGGCGCAACGAAAATCGCGTCCAGGAGATCTCCGAGATCACCCGTGGCCTGAAGACACTGGCCAAGGAGCTCGAAGTGCCAGTACTGGCGCTGTCGCAGTTGTCGCGCGCGGTCGAGCAGCGCGAGGATAAGCGGCCGCAGCTCGCCGACCTCCGCGAATCGGGCACCATCGAGCAGGACGCCGACGTGGTCATGTTCATTTACCGCGAGGAGTATTATCTCATTCGATCCGAGCCGACCTATCGGGCCGAGGAAGACGACGGCAAGTTCGCCAATCGCCGCGCGACGTGGGAAGCCCGAATGGCCGAGGTCGAGCACAAGGCGGAGGTCATCATCGCCAAGCAGCGCCACGGCCCGACCGGAAAGGTCGAGCTTCGCTTCCACGCCGAGGCGACCAAGTTCGACAATCTGGAAGATCAGCCGGGCGACGGCGGATACAGCGGGGGCGGGCGGTTCTGACCGCCGAGGCAGATTCCGCGGGCGGCGTGCTGACGGTCGATCTCGACGCCGTCGCCGCCAACTATCTGACGCTGAGCGCGCACGCCGCATCGGCCGAGTGCGGCGCGGTGGTCAAGTCGGACGGCTACGGCCTCGGCCTCGCGCCCATTGCCCGCGCGCTGGCGGCGGCGGGTTGCCGGACGTTCTTCATCACCAACGTCGCCGAGGGAATCGCGCTTCGCCGGACGCTCGCCGATCGCGTGCCGACGGCTCGCGTCTTCGTCCTCGCCGGCCCGGCGGAGGGCACGTTCGACCTGATCGATTCGCACGACCTGATCCCGGTGCTGTCGACCATCGAGCAGATCGCCCTCTGGGCCGCCCACGGCCGCGCGCGCGGCGGACGGCGGGCGGCGATCAAGATCGATAGCGGAATGACCCGCCTCGGTCTCGCCGACGCCGACGTCGCGGCGCTGGCGGCCAAGCCGGACCGTCTCGACGGCATCGACATCACGCTCGTCATGAGCCACCTCGCCTGCGCCGACGATCCCGACGATCCGATGAACGCGGCCCAGATCGCCCGATTCGAGGCGGCGCGCGCGATGCTGCCTCCGGCGCCGGCCTCGCTCGCCAACTCGGCCGGCATATTGCTCGGGCCGGCGTATCACTTCGACCTGGTTCGGCCGGGTGCCGCGCTCTACGGCGTCGCCACCGTCCAGGGCCGACCCAACACCATGGCGCCGGTGGTTGCGCTTGCCGGAAAAATCCTTCAATTACGCCACGTTGACAGCGAAACGGCCGTTGGCTACGGTGCCACGCGCCGCGTTCCGGGCGGCCACCTATTGGCCACGGTCGGCGTCGGTTATGGCGACGGCTATCCCCGGGCGCTCGGCAACCGGGGCGCCGGGTATGTCGACAACGTCAGAGTCCCTATCGTAGGACGTGTCTCCATGGATCTCGTCACCTTCGACGTCACCGACGTGCCGGAAGACCGGCTTGGCGTGGGCGGCTTCGTCGATCTGGTCGGGCCGAATTACGGCCTCGACGACGTCGCCGCCGATGCCGACACGATCGGCTACGAAATCCTCACCCGGCTGGGCCGGCGGTTCCGCCGCGTCCATGTCGGCGGCGATGGCTGAGCGATGAGCTTCGTCGCTTCCGTCGGGCGAGTCTTCCTCGCCTTCCTCACCGCGACCGGACGGCTCAGCGGGTTCACCGGCGCCAGCGTCATGCACTGCGTACGCCCGCCGATCTACCCGCGGCTTATTTTCCGCCAGATGATCGACGTCGGTTACTATTCGCTCCCCGTCGTCGGGTTGACGGCGCTGTTCACCGGCATGGTGCTGGCGCTGCAGAGCTACACCGGCTTCGCCCGCTTCAACGCCGAAAGCGCGGTCGCGACGGTCGTCGTGCTGTCGATCACGCGCGAGCTAGCGCCGGTGCTCGCCGGGCTGATGGTGGCGGGCCGCATCGGCGCCGCCATGGCGGCCGAGATCGGTACCATGCGGGTCACCGAGCAGATCGATGCGCTGACCACGCTGTCGACCAACCCGTTCAAGTACCTCGTCGCGCCGCGCTTGATCGCCGGTCTGGTGACGCTGCCGATCTGCGTGCTGATGGCCGACATCATCGGCGTGTTCGGCGGCTACCTGATCTCGATCCACAAGCTCGGCTTCAACCCGGGGACATATCTCAACAATACCTGGCAGTTCCTCGAGCCGATCGACGTGATCTCGGGGCTGGTCAAGGCCTCGGTGTTCGGCTTCATAATCGCCCTGATGGGCTGCTATCACGGCTATCACTCACGCGGCGGCGCGCAAGGGGTTGGTGCGGCAACGACCAACGCCGTGGTCTCGGCCTCGGTGCTGATCCTCGGCTGCAACTACCTGATCACAGAAGCGTTTTTCTCGACGGTATGAGCCAGACGGCGAACAAGATCGAGGTTCGCGGCCTCCGCAAGTCGTTCGGCCCCAAGGTCGTGCTCGACGCGCTCGACCTCGAGATCGGCGCCGGCGAATCGCTGGTCGTCATCGGCGGCTCCGGCACCGGCAAGTCGGTCCTGATCAAGAATATCATCGGCATCATGGAGCCCGACGGCGGCAGCGTTCGGATCGACGGCGAGGAGACCGCCGGCCTCACCGGCCGCCGGCGCGACCGGGTGAACGCGAAGTTCGGCATGCTGTTCCAGGGCGCGGCCCTGTTCGACGGCATGCCGGTGTGGCAGAACGTTGCGTTCCGCCTGTTGAACCAGCACGGCATGACGACGGATCAGGCCAAGGAGTTGGCGCTCGACAAGCTCGCCCAGGTCGGGCTCGGCCCGTCGGTCTCCGAGATGTCGCCGGCCGACCTGTCGGGCGGCATGCAGAAGCGCGTCGGCCTGGCCTGCGCCATCGCCACCGAGCCCGAGATCCTGTTTTTCGACGAGCCGACGACCGGGCTCGACCCGATCATGGGCGACGTGATCAACGACCTGATCGTCAAATGCGTGCGCGAGATCGGTGCGTGCGCGCTGACCATCACCCACGACATGTCGAGCGCGCGCAAGATCGCCGACCGGATCGCGATGATCTATAAGGGTAAGATCATCTGGCACGGCCGGGTCGAGGAGATCGATCGCTGCGGCAACGACTACGTGGACCAGTTCATCCACGGCCGTCCCGATGGGCCGATCCAGATGCAGGTGAGCGACCTTTGAGCCGGTCGCCCGCGTCGGTATCACGATGACAGCCGCGTCAAGTCGGAGGGCGCGAGGGCAATGCGGTTCGGCCATGTCGCCACAAGGCGGAACGGGGTTCAGACCCAAATGTTGAAACCGGAACACTAGATGGCGCGCGCGGCGGCACACTACGTTTGCCAGGATTGCGGAGCGGCGCACGGTAAATGGACCGGGCGGTGCGACGACTGCGGCGCGTGGAACTCGGTGATCGAGGAAGCGCCGGTCGATGCGGTGCCCAAGGGCCTCGGCACGGCACGCGGCCATGTGGTTCCGTTCGTCTCGCTCGACGGCGTCGCCGCCGACGCGCCGCGCCGGATGTCGGGTATCGCCGAGTTCGACCGGGTAACCGGCGGCGGGCTGGTTCCGGGCTCCGGCATCCTGGTCGGCGGCGATCCTGGCATCGGTAAATCGACGCTGCTGCTCCAGGTGGTCGGCCGCATGGCCGCGGGCGGTACTTGCGCCTATGTCTCGGGCGAGGAGGCGATCGATCAGGTGCGCATGCGGGCGGCCCGCCTCGGCCTTGCCAGCGCGCCGGTCCGGCTCGCCTCGGCGACCAACGTGCGCGATATCGTGGCCACGCTCGACGTCGACGACGGTCCCGCCGTGGTGGTGATCGATTCGATCCAGACAATGTTCGTCGATACCCTCGAATCGGCGCCGGGCTCGGTCGCCCAGGTGCGCGCCAGCGCCCAGGAGCTGATCCGCGTCGCCAAGCGGCGCGGCTTCACCGTGCTGCTGGTCGGTCATGTCACCAAGGAAGGCACCATCGCCGGGCCGCGCGTGCTGGAACACATGGTCGATACCGTGCTCTATTTCGAGGGCGAGCGCGGCCATCAGTTTCGGCTGTTGCGCGCGATCAAGAACCGATACGGTCCGACCGATGAGATCGGCGTGTTCGAGATGACCGATTCCGGGCTCATGGAAGTCGCCAACCCGTCGGCGCTGTTCCTCGCCGAGCGACGGCGCAACGTCTCTGGCGCCGCCGTGTTCGCCGGCATCGAGGGCACCCGCCCACTGCTGGTTGAGGTCCAGGCCCTGGTCGCGCCGTCGGCGCTGGCGACGCCGAGGCGCGCGGTCGTTGGCTGGGACTCGGCCCGGCTCGCCATGGTGCTGGCGGTGCTGGATGCGCGCTGCGGCCTGTCGCTCGCCGGGCGCGACGTCTATCTCAATGTCGCTGGCGGGCTCAGGATCGGCGAGCCGGCGGCCGATCTCGCCGTTGCCGGCGCCATCCTGTCGGCGGTCGGCGACCGGCCGGCGCCCGAAGGCACGGTGATGTTCGGCGAGATCGGGCTGTCGGGCGAGGTGCGCGGCGTTGGCCAGACACCGCAGCGCTTGAAGGAAGCCGCCAAGCTCGGTTTCGTCCGCGCCATGACGCCGCCGGTTTCTCCCGGCAACTCCGTCGCCGATGCCGCCATCGAAATCCACGAGATCTCCCACCTGCGCGATCTGTTGGCGCCGTTCGGCTGCGATGACGGCGCCCTGGCCGCGGCGGCCCGGCGAGAGGAGGCAGTCTAGCCATGGCAATCGCCGACTTCGTCGTCATAGGCATCGTCATCGTTGCCGGGTTCGTCGCCTTCTCGCTCGGCGTGGTGCGGGTGGCGCTCGGGCTCGGCGGCTGGGTCGGCGCCGGGCTCGCGACGCTCTACGGCTTCACCTACATCCGCCCGATCGCGCATCGCTGGATCGAAAGCGCGCTGTTCGCCGATATTGCCGGCGGTGCCGCCTTGTTCGTGATCAGCCTGATCGTGTTCACCTTGATCGGGCACGCCGTTGCCGAAAGGGTCCGCGATTCGAGCTTTGGCGCGCTCGACCGCTCGCTCGGCATGGTCACCGGGCTGGCGCTCGGCGCCGTGGTGGTGTGCGTCGCATTCATCGTGATGGCGCGGCTGATGGAGCTGCCGAGCGATCCCGCCAAGCGCCCGGAATGGATCCGGACGGCAAAGTCCGCTCCGATCGTCGAGTGGGGCGCGGCCCAGCTGATCGCGCTGCTGCCCAGCGAATGGCGGGGCGAGGAGGCTTCGAGCGCGCCCGGCCTCGGAAGCTCGGCGCGCGCGACGCAGAAGGCGGCCGAACGGCTTGCCGTGCCCAAGGCCGAAGGCGGCTTGGCGAAGAACAAGTCGGGCTACAGCAAGTCGGAACGCAAAGAAATGGACCGCCTGATGAGAACACAGCAGTAGGCGAGTAATGACGTACAACGCCCCAGTATTTCACCGCGACGACGACAAGCCGCATGAAGAATGCGGCATCTTCGGCGTCTTCGGCCATCCCGACGCCGCCGCGCTCGCTGCGCTCGGGCTGCACGCGCTACAGCATCGCGGCCAGGAGGCGGCCGGCATCGTCACCTTCGACGGCGCTCAGTTCCACTCGCACCGCGCGCCCGGCCATGTCGGCGACAGCTTCGGCGAGGAGGAGGTGATCCGCCGTCTGCCCGGCGCCGCCGCCATCGGCCACAACCGGTATTCGACCGAGGGCGATACGGTGATGCGCAACGTCCAGCCGCTGTTCGCCGATTTCGAATCGGGCGGCTTCGCCATCGGCCACAACGGCAACTTGACCAACGCCCGCGCGATACGGCGCGAGCTGGTCCATCGTGGCTGCTTGTTCCAGTCGACCACCGATACCGAGGTGATCGTCCACCTGATCGCGACCAGCCGGTTCACGACGGTGGTCGACCGGATGGTCGATGCGCTGAGCCGGCTGACCGGTGCCTATTCGCTGGTGGCAATGACCAACGAGACCATCATCGGCGTGCGCGATCCCCACGGCGTCCGCCCGCTCGTGCTCGGCGAGCTCGACGACGCCCATATCCTGGCATCGGAGACCTGCGCGCTCGACATCATCGGCGCCCGGTTCGTGCGCGATATCGCACCCGGCGAGGTGGTCGTCATCGATGGCGACGGCGTCCGAAGCTCGATGCCGTTCGCCGCCGCCGATCGGCGGTTCTGCATCTTCGAATACATTTATTTCTCGCGGCCCGACAGCATCGTCGAGGGCTCCAATGTCTACGAGGCCCGGCAGCGCATCGGCGCCCAGCTCGCGCGCGAGTGCCCGGTCGAGGCCGACGTCGTGATCCCGGTACCCGATTCGGGCGTGGCGGCCGCGCTCGGCTTCGCCCGCGAGGCCGGTCTTCCCTACGAGCTTGGCATCATCCGCAACCACTATGTCGGGCGCACCTTCATCGAGCCGTCGGACCGGATCCGGCATCTCGGCGTCAAGCTCAAGCACAACGCCAACCGTGAGGTGATCGACGGCAAGCGGGTAATCCTGGTCGACGATTCGATCGTGCGCGGCACCACCTCGACCAAGATCGTCGAGATGGTGCGCAACGCCGGGGCGAGCGAGGTCCACATGCGCATCGCCAGCCCGCCGACGACGCATTCGTGCTACTACGGCGTCGACACGCCCGAGCGCGACCAGCTGATCGCCGCCCACAACGACATCGAGGCGATGAAGCGGCTGATCGGGGTCGATTCGCTGGCCTATCTCACGCTCGACGGGCTCTATCGTGCCATGGGCGCCGACGGCCGCGACGCGGACTCGCCCGGCTACTGCGACGCCTGCTTTTCCGGCGAGTACCCGATCGCGCTGGTCGACCGAGACGTGGGACGGGGGGGCGACCAGCTGTCCTTCCTGACCCAGCTCGCCTGAATGGCGGGCGCCGGGCGCCTCGCCGGACGGATCGCGCTGATCACCGGCGCGAGCCGCGGCATCGGCGAGGCGGTGGCGCGGCGCTTCGCCGCCGAGGGCGCCCACCTCGTCCTTGTCGCGCGTACCACCGGTGGCCTCGAGGAGATCGACGACCGAATCCGCGCCGAGTGCGGCGAGGATGCCGCGCCCACGCTGGTTACGCTCGATCTCACCGACGAAGACGGGATCGATCGCCTGGCTGGCGCGATCGCCGAGCGCTTCCGGCGCCTCGACGTGCTGATGGGCAACGCGGGCATCCTGGGGACCATGACGCCCATGCATCAGATCGATCCGGGCGAATGGCAGCGTGTGCTGGACATCAATCTTACCGTCAACTGGCGCCTGATCCGCGCGTTCGATCCGGCGCTGCGCGCCTCGGACGCGGGCCGCGCGGTATTCGTCTCCTCGGGCGCCGCGCGTGGCGCCAGGCCCTATTGGGCGGGCTACGCGGTGAGCAAGGCGGCGCTCGAATCGATGGTGCTGAGCTGGGCGGCGGAGAACGCCCAGACCACGATGCGTATCAACCTGATCGAGCCCGGCGCGACGCGGACGGCGATGCGGGCGGCCGCCTATCCCGGCGAGGACCCGATGACGCTCCAGACTCCCGACGACGTCGCCGGCCTGTTCGTCGACCTCGCCGAGCCCGGATGCAGCCGCCACGGCGAGGTGGTTCGGCCCGGCTGATTCAGCCGCTTCTAACCGCCTTAACGCGCAGTAAACGTCCGATCGGTACCATCAAGGACGAGATTCACCCCGAATCGCCCGGGCGGTGCCCGTGGCGCGATTATCGGAGATTTCGACGTGAGCCAAGCGAGGCGGATCCCACCGGCCGTGGACGACGCCGGGCTTCCCAATCTGCCCGGGCCCGGCGCCCAGCCGCGCCCGGTTCAGCCGGCCGAGGCCGGCCGCGCGCCGCCAAAGCCGCCCCAGGCGCAGGCCGGCGCCCTCAAAGTCGGACATGTCATATCGGTGTCGGGCGCGCGCGTCAGCGGCATCCTGCACTCGGGCGGCAATACGTCCTACGTCGACGTCGCCTCGGCGGTGCAAATCGGCGCCATGCTCAAGATGGCGACGCCCAAATCACAGGTGTTCGGCATCGTCTGCGGGCTCAGGACCACCGATCCCAGGGCCCAGGCCGACGCGTCGGAGAAGAAGATCGTCGACATCGAGCTGCTCGGCGAAGCGGTGGCGTCGCGCAACGACGGCGGCAAGACCGTCTTCCAGCGCGGCGTCTCGATCTACCCGGCGCTGGGCGAGCCGATCGTGACCACCTCGCTCAACGAGCTCAAGCACATCTATGCGCGCCCGACCGCGTCCAACGTCCGCGTCGGCTCGCTCTATCAGGACGAGAAGCTATCCGCCTACATGCTGACCGATGAGTTGCTGGGCAAGCATTTCGCGGTGCTCGGCACCACTGGCGCCGGCAAGTCGTGCGCGACGACGCTGATCCTGCGCTCGATCCTGACCGATTATCCCAACGGCCACGTGGTGCTGTTGGATCCGCACAACGAGTATTCGCAGGCGTTTGGCGACGCGGCCGAGGTCCTCAACCCCGACAACCTGCAGCTTCCCTACTGGCTGCTCGACTTCGAGGAGATGTGCGAGGTCATGGTCGACCGCGGGCGCTCGGACTCCGAGGCCCAAGTCGAGATTCTGGCGAACGCGATCGTCTCGGCCAAGAAGAAATACCAGGGTGATCGCGTCGACACGTCGCACATCACCGTCGATACGCCGGTTCCGTACAATCTGACCGAGTTGATCAAGATCATCGAGACCGGCATGGGCCAGCTCGACAAGCCGGAAAATTCGACGCCCTATCTGCGGCTGAAGTCACGCCTCGACGTGCTGCGCTCGGACCGGCGCTACGGGTTCATGTTCTCCGGCCTCGTGGTCAAGGACGAGATGGTCGAGATCGTGTCCCGGATCCTGCGCATCCCCGTCGCCGGCAAGCCGATCACCATCCTCGATCTGTCCGGTGTGCCGTCGGAGATCGTCGATATCGTGGTCTCGGTGATGTGCCGGATTATCTTCGATTTCTGCCTGTGGACCCAGCCGCCGCAAGCCTTGCCGGTGCTGCTGGTGTGCGAGGAGGCACATCGCTACGTACCGGAAGAAGAACACACGGGCTTCGGCCCGACCAAGAAAGTGTTGTCCCGGATCGCCAAGGAGGGGCGCAAGTACGGCGTCTCGCTGTGCCTGGTCACCCAGCGCCCGTCGGAGCTCTCGACCAGCATCCTGTCGCAGTGCAACACGCTGTTCGCGCTCCGCATGAGCAACGACCGCGATCAGGAATTCGTGCGCCGCGCGCTGCCCGAGAGCGCGTCCGGCCTGATCGCCTCGCTGCCCTCGCTCCGTACCCAGGAAGCCATCGTCGTCGGCGAGGGGGTGACGGTTCCGATGCGGCTCAAGTTCGAGCATCTCCACGAGGAAGACCGGCCACGTAGCGGCAACGCCTCGTTCTCGACCGCTTGGCAGACCGACATCGATCCCGGCCAGGCCGTTGCCCAGATCATCGATCGCTGGCGGCGCCAGCTCAGGTAGCACCCGAGGCCATCGGCCTCGCCCTTGGCACATCCTTCGAGACGCCACCTGCGGCGGCTCCTTAGGATGAGGTCCCGCTTGTAATCAATGCCCCGACCTCATCCTGAGAGCTTGTGAACCTTTCGACCGGCCCTTCGAGACGCTCGCTTCGCTCGCTCCTCAGGGTGAGGTAAGTCCTTGATCTAAAATGAAACCTCATCCTGAGGAGCGGCCCGCTTGGCCGCGTCTCGAAGGATGTGCCAAGGGCGAGGCGTGAGACGAATTCCCGAATCATGGTTCCGATGCCTTGATCAGCGCAACTCGGCGTAGGCGACCGCGACGCGGGCGCCGAGGCGGGCATTGTTCAGCAATAGCGCGATGTTGGCGTCCAGGCTGTCGCCGCCGGTGATCTCGGCCAGGCGGTCGAGCAGGAACGGGGTCAGCGGCTTGCCCGAGATGTTCTCGCGCGCCGCCTCCTTCAACGCCTTCGCAATGGCGTCTTCGGCGACGTAACGGTCGAGCGCGCTGTCCTCGGGTGCCGGGTTGGCGATGATTACGCCGCCCGCGCCCGGCAGACGCCAGTGCGCCTCGATCAGCCGCGCCGCCTCGTCCGGCGTATCCAGCCGGCATGGCGCGTCGAGACCGCTGTCGCGGATGAAGAAGCCCGGAAACGCGTCGGTGCCGAATCCGGCGACCGGGACGCCCCTGGTCTCGAGATATTCGAGCGTCCGCGGCAGATCGAGGATCGCCTTGGCGCCGGCGCAGACCACCGCGACGCGGGTCGTCGCGAGCTCCTCGAGGTCGGCCGAGACGTCCATCGTCGTCTCGGCGCCGCGATGGACCCCGCCAATGCCGCCGGTCGCCATGACCGGGATCCCGGCCATCGCCGCGCACACCATGGTGGCCGCCACCGTGGTGCCGCCGTCGCGTCCCCGGCTCGCGGCGAAGCCGAGATCGCGCCGGCTGACCTTGAGGATCTCCGGCCCGCCACGCCCGAGATGCTCGATCTCGGCGCGGGAGAGACCGACCCGGATCCGCCCCGCCAGGATGCCGATGGTCGCCGGCACCGCGCCCTCTTTGCGCACTGCCGCCTCCATCGCCTCCCAGGTCTCGATGTTGCGCGGATACGGCAGCCCGTGGGCGATCAGGGTCGTTTCCAGCGCCACAACCGGCATCGTCGCGGCCGCGGCGGCGGCGATTTCAGACGCGACGATGGTTTCGCTTGCCATGCCCCACGATACCACCGCCGAAGACTGTTTTGCTACCGGGCGTCGCGCTATAGTACGGGCAATCAAGAATGGGAGGCGCAGGTGACGATGCTCGATACACTCGGTGCGGTGCTGCCGCGCTCGGCTCGGCTTTACGGTGACAAAACGGCGCTCGTGATCGCGGGCCGCGACTTCTCGTTCGCCGAGCTCGACGGACTTTCCGACCGCCTCGCCAAGGGCCTCGCCGGGCTCGGCATCGGCGCCGGCGACATCGTCACGCTCTATTCGGCCAACCGCTGGGAATGGGTGGTCGCCTATTACGCCGTGGCCAAGCTCGGCGCGGTGATCAACCCGATCAACGTCATGCTGACGCCATCCGAGGTCGAGTTCGTCGTCCGCGACTGCGGCGCCAAGGCCATCCTGGCCTCGGGCGACAAAGGCGCGCCAATCCTCGGCGTCAAGGAGACCTCGGACGTGGCCGAGATCGTGCTGTTCGACGGCGACGACGTGGCCGACGGCGCGCGGTCGTTCGCCGAGCTGATCGTGCAAAATGATCCCGGGTTCGACGTCGCCCCCGGCGCGCCCGGCGATCTCTCGACCATCTGCTACACCTCGGGCACCACGGGCCATCCCAAGGGCGCCATGCTGACCCACGAGTCGGTCCTGATGAACGCCGCCATGACGGCGCAGATGCACGTCCGCACCGCGGCCGATACGCTCGTTACCGCGCTGCCGTGCCCGCACGTCTACGGCAATGTGGTCATGAACGGCGCCATGCTCTACGGCATGACGCTGGTGCTGCACGCGGCGTTCGTCGAGGACGAGATCCTCGACAGTATCGAGCGCTATCGGGCGACCTTGTTCGACGGCGTGCCGACCATGTTCATGTATCTCCTCAACCACGCCAAGCTGGACCAGACCGATCTCAGCTCGCTGACGCGATGCGCTGTCGGCGGTCAGCCCATGCCGGTGGCCAAGATGGTCGAGGTCGAGGCGCGCTTCGGCTGTCCGCTGATCGAGCTCTGGGGCATGACCGAGATCGCCGGACTTGGCACCACGCATCCGCTATACGGCCGCAACCGCCACGGCTCGATCGGCATCGCGATGCCCTATAACGAGATGCGGATCGCTTCCGTCGACGACGCGGCTGTCACGCTGCCGGCGGGCGAGGTCGGCGAGCTGATGGCGCGCGGGCCGCTGGTGATGCAGGGCTATTTCGGCAACGACGCGGCCACCAACGAGACCATCGAAGACGACGGCTGGCTGCACTCCGGCGACCTCGCCAGCATGGACGAGGACGGCTACATCTTCATCGTCGATCGCAAGAAGGACATGATCCTGACGGCGGGCTACAACATCTATCCGGCCGAGCTCGAGCGCATCATCGCCGGCCATCCCGCGGTCGCGCTGGTCGCCGTCGGGCCGCGCACCGACGAGCTCAAGGGCGAGATCGCCAAGGCCTATGTCGTGCTCAAGGACGGCGCCGAGGGGGATGCCGACGACATCATCCAGTTCTGCCGCGGCGAGCTCGCCGCCTACAAGGTGCCGCGTGAGATCCAGTTCGTCGCCGACCTGCCCAAGACCAGCACCGGCAAGGTCATGCGGCGCGAGCTGCATACCCTGGACGACTGACGGCGGGTCGTTGGTATCACGTCGTCGAGGCACAACACCTCAGGGCCTCCGTAGTCGCTAACGACGATCGCGCGCATCATGCCTCCGTGTACCGCCCGCCATGGGCGTCCTATATTATCGGTTGCATCGAACGCTGTCGAAAACGGAGGCAGAAATGGCCAAGGAGCCGCTCGCGGCGGTGGGACACGTCGTCCACGTCTATGACTTTCGCGTCAAGCCCGGCACCGGCGATCAGTTCATCGCCGAGTGGGACGCGGCCGACAAGTCGGGCACCAACCCGATGCACCTGTCGCCGGCCCAGGTGAAGGACGGCGTGTTGTGCCGCGACGAGAACGACCCCGATCACTTCTATCTGCTGGGCGAGTGGTCCGACCGCGCGGCCCACTACGCGATCTGGGAGAAGCGCTTCGGTTCGGGCGAGATGCCCGGACACTTGCGCCATCTCGACGGCGACGAGTTCCGCCCGACTTACGCCACAGTAGTCGCCTAAGACCGGCGCCGACCATAAAAGGCGTCGTCGAGAACAGCGCGAATCTCGTCGCGGCCAACCGGGCGGGGGTTGGGAATATCGGCATCGGCGATTTCGTCGGCGGCGTCGTCGAGCGCCGATTCCGGCATGCCGATCTCGGCCAGGCTGGTGGGTATTCCAAGCGCGTCGTTGAGGCTGAACATTCCGGCTGACGCACTCTCAGAGCCGAGCGCGCGGGCGATGCGCGTCATCGCGTCGGGCGCCGCCGGCTCGTTGAATGCGACCACGAACGGCAGCACCACGGCGTGGCTTTGCGCATGGGTCAGGCTGTAGAGCCGCCTGAGCGACTGGGCCATCCGGTGTTCGAGGCACGAGCCGGCGCGAAACCCGCCGGATAGCCAGGCGCCCTGGAACGCCCGCGTCCTGGCATCCAGGTTTCCGGGCTCGCGAACGACCACGGGAAGGCTCTCGGCGAGCGCGCGCAGCCCGTCCTCGCCCATCGCCAAAGCCACCGGGTTGGTCGCCGGGTGATACATGCTCTCGACCGCGTGGGCCGCGGCATTCATGCCCGACGGCCCCGAGATCCCGGGCGGCAGGTCGAGGGTGAGCTCGGGATCGTAGATCACCACCGCCGGGCGGGCCTCGGCGTCGTTGCCGCCCCGCGTGCGCTCCGCTCCTTCGACGCGCCAGTCGGCCATCAGCTCCGAGCCCGAATAGGTCGTCGGCAGCGAGATGTGAGCGAACCCGGTCTCCGCCGCGAGCGCCTTGCCGAGCCCGACCGGCGAGCCCCCGCCGATCGAGACGATGCCGTCCGCGCCGGTGTCGTTCAGTTCCGCCATCGCGCGGTCGAACGACGCCTCGGGGATATTGATGCCGCCAGGATCACAGATCCCGGCCGACGCCTGGCCGAGCACTTCCACCGCCCGTTCGGCGGCGGCGCGCCGGCCCGGCGAGCACACCACCAGCGCCTTGGTGACGCCGAGGGCCTCGGACTCGCGCGCCAAATCGCTGATCGCGCCGGTGCCGAGAACGATGCGGGTGGGGTTGGGGGTGTAGGTCACGCGTGTGTCGGATTCCGTCTTCACCTCGGCTGATCCCTTCGGTTGCGGCGGCTTCGGCGCGCCGCTAGTTTGAGTATGACTATAGTCCAACCCGAGGGTTTCGCGTCATGGCGTTCGAACCGGCTTCCACGGTCCTGTCCCGCTACAAGGTGCTCGATCTGACGCGGGCGCGCGCCGGGCCGACGGCGGCGCGCCAGATGGCCGATTGGGGCGCCGACGTGATCAAGATCGAGGCGGCGGGGCTCGCGGGAGGCGGCGATCTCGGCCAGCGCCACGGCCCCGACTTCCAGAACCTGCACCGCAACAAGCGCAGCCTGACGCTCGATCTCAAATCGCCCGACGGGATCGAGATCTTCAACAGGCTCGCCGCCGAGGCCGACGTGGTGATCGAGAACTACCGGCCCGACGTCAAGTTCCGCCTCAAGATCGACTACGAGACCCTGAAGACGATCAACCCCGGCATCGTCTACGCCTCGATCTCGGGCTTCGGCCAGGACGGGCCGTACCGCGACCGGCCCGGCCTCGACCAGATTGCGCAAGGCATGGGCGGGCACATGTCGGTGACCGGCGCGCCCGGCCGTGGACCGATGCGCTCGGGCGCGGCGATCTCCGACATGACGGCGGGAATCCTGGCGGCCAACGGGATCCTGCTGGCGCTGTTGGAGCGCGAGCATACCGGCGAGGGCCAGTGGCTCCACACCTCGCTGCTGGAGGCGCAGATCTTCCTGCTGGATTTCCAGGCCGCGCGCTGGACCGTCGACCACGAGGTGCCGCCGCAGGCCGGCAACGATCATCCGACCAACGTGCCGATGGGTGTATTCGAGACCGCCGACGGCCACATCAACATCGCGCCGATGGACTACATGTGGCCCAAGCTGTGCCGCCTGCTCGGGCTTGACGACCTGATCGACCATCCCGACTTCGCGACCCAGGAGGCGCGGTTCGCCAACCGCCAGGCGGTCAACGAGGCGATCGCGGCCGTCACGCCGCGCCGGCCCTGCGCCGAGTGGATCGATCTCCTGAACGAAGCCGGGATTCCGTGCGGTCCGATCTACACCCTCGATCAGACCTTCGATGATGCGCAGGTGCGCCATCTCGGCGTCGCCCAGACCGTGACCACGCCGTCGCGTGGCGACATCGAGATCGTCGGCCAGCCGATCCATCTGACTCGCACCCCCAACCGCCTGGTTGCGCCAGCGCCCGAGTACGGCGAGCACACCGACGAAGTGCTGGAAGCACTCGGCTATTCGAAGGACGAAGCGGCGGATCTACACGATCGCGGGGTGGTTTAGCGTCGTTATTCCGACTTCCAGCGAACAACAAGCTGGGTTCGCGCCATTAGGCTCAGGACCCGGCAGCGTCGAGCGCGGCGCGGACGCGCGCCGGCGTCAGCGGGGTCTCGTTGAACTCGGCGCCGGAAGCGGTGAAGGCGTCGCGTAGCGCGTTGGCGATCGCCGCGGCCGGCCCGATGGCGCCGCCCTCGCCCATGCCCTTCATGCCGTACTTGGTCAGCGTCGCCGGCGTCACCATGTGGCCGATCTTGATCGACGGGATGTCGGCCGCGCCCGGCAGCAGGTAGTCGGCGAAGGTGGTGGCCATGGGCTGGCCGCCCGCGTCGTAGGGCGTCTCCTCGAACATCGCGGTGCCGATGCCCTGGACCACGCCGCCATGGGTCTGGCCGTCGACGATCATCGGGTTGACCACGGTGCCGCAGTCCTCGACGACGGCATAGTCCGCGAGCTCGATCGCGCCGGTCCCGGGATCGACCAGGACCACGGCCGCATGGGTCGCGTAACTGAACACGCCGGCCGATTCGATGGGCTCGTAGGTCGCGGTCTCGTCGAGCACGGGGTCCATGCCGTCCGGCAGCTGCTCCTGGCGGAGATGGGCAATGCGGCCGATCTCGGCCAGCGTTATCGAGCCCGACGGTCCCCGCGCCTCGCCGCCGGCGAAGCTCACCTCGGCGGCATCGCATTGCAGCAGATGGGCGGCGATCCGGGCCATCTTGTCGCGGATCTTGATGCATGCGTTGGCGACCGCGCCGCCGCCCATGACGATCGAGCGCGACGCGAACGTCCCCATGCCGAACGGCGAGACCGAGGTGTCGCCGAACCGGACCACGACGTCGTCGGGATGGATGCCGAGCTCCTCGTGGGCGATCTGGGCGAGGGTCGTCTCCATCCCCTGGCCGTGGCTGTGGATCGCGACCAGCAGGACCAGCGTGCCGTCGATGCCGAGCCGCGCGGTCGCGGTCTCGTAGCCGGGAATGATCGGGGTGCGTCGGCGCAGCCATTCCTCGGCGCCGTGGCCCGACTGTTCGGTGAAGCTCGCGAGGCCGACGCCCACCAGCCTGCCGTCGGGCTCTCCGGTTCCCTGGCGCGCGCGGATGCCGTCGTAATCGATCAGCTTGGCGACACGGCGCACGCTTTCCGGATAATCGCCGTTGTCGAACTGCATGTCGCAGACCGAGAGGTAGGGCATCATCTCTGACGTCACCAGGTTATCGATGCGGACCGCCATGGGATCGCGGCCGACGGCGCGGGCGACCTCGTCGATGGTGCGCTCGATGGCGAAGCAGGCGCCGGGCCTGGCCACCCCGCGATAGACGCCGAGCGGTGGCTTGTTGGTCGCGACGGTCCAGGTGCGGCAACGGAAATGCTCGATCCGGTAAGGGCCCGGCAGGTTGCGCGCCGCCATTCCGGTCTCCATGAACGGGCCGGTGTGCCACAGCGCATACGCCCCGCCGTCGACGGTGAGCTCGGCGTCGATGCCGGAGACGATGCCGCGCTCGTTGGCATAGGCCGTCACGCGGTAGACATGCTCGCGCGCCTGGACGGCGGCGGACAGGTGCTCGCGGGTGTCCTCGACCCAGCGGATCGGCTTACGGGTCCGGATCGCGATGGCGCAGACCACGACCTCTTCCGGCGTCAGCCGCGCCTTGCCGCCGAAGCCACCGCCCACGTCGGGCGAGATGACGTGGATCTGGCGCTCGGGCAGTCCCAGCGTCTGGGCGATGCCGATGCGGATGATGTGGGGAATCTGCGAGGTCAGATAGACCACCAGCTCGTCGAGCCGGTCGTCCCAATGGGCGAGCACCGCGCGGCCCTCCATGGGCACCGTCGACTGCCGGTTCATCCGGTAGTCGCGGGTGATCACGACCGGCGAATCCTTCACCGAATCGAGATCGCCGCCGTCGAAATCGCGCTGGACATAGACATTGTCGCCCCAGTCGTCATGGACCAGCGGCGCGCCGGGCGCGCGCGCGGCCAGTGGCTCGACCACGGCTGGCAGCTCCTCGATGTCGAGGCCGACGGTTTGCGCCAGGTCCTCGGCCGCGCCCCGCGTCTCGCCGATGCACGCGGCGATGCAATCACCGGCGAACCGCACCTTGTCGCGCGCCAGCGGCCAGTGGTCCGACGGCTTGAAGCCCGGCACGTCCGGCACGATGCGGATGGCCTGGATGCGCTCGAGATCATCGGCCACGAACACCCGGTCCGCTCCCGTCTCCGGCTTGTCCACGCCGCGCAGCCTGCCATGGCCCACGGGGCTGCGGACGAACGCGACCTCCATCGTGCCGGGCACGTGGACATCGGCGACATATGTGCCGCGCCCGCGCAGAAACCGCGCGTCCTCCTTGCGGGGAAGCCTGGCCCCGACCCCGAAGCCGGTGGTTTCGTCTGTCATGGGAGCCCCTGTTCATGATTCGAGAAGTGCCGCGAGAACCGCATCGGCGCTTGCTCGTACTTTATCGGCGCGACCCGATCGGTCAAGAACGTCGCCGCGTCGCCCGGCGGTCAGGGGATCAGCACCATCGAGCCAATGACGGCGCGGGATTCGAGGACGCGGTGCGCCTCCGCCGCCTGGGCGAGCGGAAACCGGCGCGCGATGCGGATCTCGACCACGCCGCGCTCGACCGCCTCGAACAGCTCGGCCGCACCGGCCTCGAGGTCGGCGCGCTCGGCGATGTAGGCGTAGAGCCGGGGCCGGGTGATGAACAGCGAGCCCTTCTCGGCCAACAGCGCCAGGTCCATCGGCGGCACCGGCCCCGAGGCGTTGCCATAGCTCACCATCAGCCCGCGCGGCTGGACGCAGTCGAGCGAGCCCATGAAGGTGTCCTTGCCGACCGAATCGTAGACCACCGGGACGCCCTTGCCGTCGGTGATCTCACGCACCCGGTCGGTGAAGTTCTCGCGGCTGTATACGATCGGGTGGTCGCAGCCGTGGGCGCGGGCGATCTCGGCCTTTTCGTCGGAGCCCACGGTGCCGATCACCGTCGCGCCGATATGCTTGGCCCACTGGCACATGATCAACCCGACGCCGCCGGCCGCGGCATGGACCAGGATGGTCTCGCCCGGGGCAACCACGTGGGTGCGGCGCAACAGGTAGTGCGCGGTCATGCCCTGCAGGAACATGGCGGCGGCGGTCTCGTCGTCGATCGCCGCCGGGACGCGGACCAGCACCTTGGCCGGCATGTTGCGCCACTCCGCGTAGGAGCCCGTCGGCGAGGCGGCATAGACGACGCGATCGCCGGGCCGGAGCGCGTCGACGCCTTGCCCGACCTCCTCGATCACCCCGAGGCCCGATCGGCCCATCACCGACGGCAGGTCGAGCTTGTAGAGCCCGGTCCGGTAATAGACATCGATGTAGTTGATGCCGATCGCAGTCTGGCGCAGCCGGACCTCGCCGGGGCCGGGCGGGCCGAGCTCGACCGCCTCCCAGACCATCGCCTCGGGCCCGCCGGGGCGGTGGATGCGGATCGCGTGGGTCATGGTGGCGGGCTAGCGTCGCGGGGCGAAGGACGTGAACAGCCGGAACGGGTCGGGCAAAGCGCCGGCCACACGCTCGATGCGGCCGCGCAGGCGGTGGACGCGCAACACGTCGTCGATGCGCCGGTCGAGGAACGCCCAGGTTGCCTCGTTGTCCTCGGAGGCATCGTCGAGCCAGTGGAGCAGCGTCGTCGAGTACACGCCGGCGAGCAGCGCGCGCTTGGTATAGAACCCGAAATCGGCGGTGCGGTCGCCGGCGGCATACCACATGGTATCGACCGTCCGGTGGAGCATCTTGAGGCCCGAAGGCGCGTTTCCCGGCAGGGCGAAATGGGCGAGCCCGCGGCGCACCGCCTCGCGGTAGGGCGCGACCGCCTCGATGCGGGCGCGAACCGCGAGCCTGATGCGGTCGTGGGTTCTAAGCGCCGCCAGATCGGACGCCGCCATGCGTTCGGCCATGCGCGCATCGGCCCACCCGGCGAAGGCGCGGATCAGCTCCGACCCGCCGCCCGGGAACAGGCGCGCCGCCTCGATCCCGTCGAGACCGGCATCGCGCGCGCCGGCGGTCAGCGCGGTCCGGGTCCAGCCGTCGAAGGCGACGTGCGGCAACGCCGCCAGCATCAGGCGTTCGCGCTCGGCCTCGCGGTTCGCCCCATGTCCGGCGTCGTCGTCGCTCATTCCGCCGCGTCCCTGTCTTCGTCCGCACGCTCGACTTCGATGAAGTGGCGCAGCTCCTCGTTGAAGCTCAGCAGCGACAGATCCGTCATGCGCATCGGAAAAATCAAACCATCGAGATGATCGATCTCGTGTTGCACCACGCGGGCATGAAACCCCGAGGCTTCGCGCTCGATCTCGCGCCCGGACGGGTCCACGCCGCTATAGCGTATGCGCAAATACCGCGGCACCGCGCCGGTGATGCCGGGGATCGAGAGGCAGCCCTCCCAGCCGAGCGACATGTCGTCGGTCAGCGGCTCGAAGACCGGGTTGACCAGCGCGGTCAGGGCCGAGGCGGCGCTCGGCTCGATTTCGTCGTCGGCGCGTTCGGCGGGCGCCTTGAAGATGATCACGCGGCGCCCGACATGGACTTGCGGCGCGGCGAGGCCGACGCCCTGGCCGTCGTCCATGGTCTCGACCATGTCCTCGATCAGGCGGCGGATATCGCGCGCGGTGGGGTCGGCGGCCTGTTCGGCGCGACGGGTCAGGACGGGGTGGCCCATGCGGGCGATCTTTAGCAATGTCATAACCCTAATATCGGTTTGGGACGGGCTCAGGTAAAGGGTTTTCGGGAGCAAACCTGATGCGGTGGCCCTTGATTATTACTTAGCCATTTCCATGTAATGTGCTATGAAAGGGCGTCCGGGCCGCGTCGGCGGCGCCGGACGTTCGTTAATTGCGAGAGGAGTTGCCGTGGAAGTACTGGTACGCGACAACGATGTCGACCAGGCACTGAGAGCGCTCAAGAAGAAGATGCAACGCGAAGGCATCTTCCGCGAAATGAAGATGCGACGTTCCTACGAGAAGCCGTCCGAGAAGCGCGCCCGCGAAAAGGCCGAGGCCATTCGCCGCGCCCGCAAGCTCGAGCGCAAGCGCATGGAGCGTGAAGGCTTCTGACGCGGCGCCACGTCGACGTCACGGGAAAAGGTCGCCGCGGGCGGCCTTTTTTGGTGGCCGCCGTGCTTGCCGGTCAATTCAGTCTCCTGCTAGCCTGACGTGGGGTCATTGGCCCACAATGCATAGAGGAGGCGCCATCCCATGGAACGGGAACACATTAATCCGACCGGGATCTTCAGGCATCCCGCATTCACCCGCATCGTCACCGTCAAGGGGCCGATGAAGATCATCTTCATCGCCGGCCAGACGCCGTCCGACGAGAACTATCAATGCATCGCGCCGGGCGACTACCGCGCCCAGTACATCGCGGTGATGGACAACCTCCAGGTTCAGCTCGAGGCCGCGGGCGCGAGCTGGGAAGACGTCGTCTACCGGCGCGTCTTCGTCCTCGACGTCGACGAGTACCTCAAGGTCAGCAGCGACCCCGAGACGCCCAAATACGGCGATCCCGACCGGCCGCCGCCGTCGACCATGGTCGGCGTCACGCGGCTGTCGAGCGCCGACTTCCTGATCGAGATCGATTTGACGGCTATCGTCGAGGCGTAATCGCGCCATGAAGGACGGGCTCAAGGTCATGGACTGTGACCTCCACGTCATCGAGACCGGCGAGGTCTACGAGCGGTGGTTCTCCGGTCCCGATCGCGACGCCATGCCGGAATATCTCGGCTGGAGCCCGACCAACTTTCCGCACTGGGATGTCCAGGGGCGCATGATCCCGCCATGGGCGCGCGCGGACGAGGTGATCGGCCCGCAGAAGGCGCTCGATGCGCCGACCGACGAGATGTACGCCCCGATCCGAGAGCGCGGCTACGACGCGCCGACGACGCTGGGCGCCATGGACCTGGAGGGCATCGAATGCGCGGTGCTCTATCGCACCTTCGCGCACATGGTGGTCTCGATCGACGATCTGGAGGCGGCTTACGCGACCGCGTGCTGCGCGGCGTTCAACAACTGGCTCGCCGATTACTGCGCGCTCGATCCGGCTCGTCTCAAGCCGTCGGCAATCGTTTCGCTGCACGATCCCGAGCTCGCCGCCGCGGAGGCGCGGCGCGCGGTTGAGGACCATGGCCACGTGGCTGTAGTGCTGTTGCCGATGCCGTGCGCCGGGCGCTATTTCAACGCGCCCGAATGCGACGTGCTGTGGTCCGAGATTACGCGTCTCGGCGTGCCGCTTGCCTTCCATGGCACCAGCGGCGGCGCGAGCGCCGACTACGCGTCGAACCGATTCCGCGGCCACCCCAACTTTCGCACCCTCAACCACACCAGCGCGTTTCCGCTCGAGCTGATGCCGGCGCTCGCGGCGATGACGGCGGGCGGCGTGCTGGAACGCTTTCCCGGCCTGCGGGTCGCGTTTCTTGAAGGCAATTGCGGCTGGCTGCCGTGGTGGCTCGCCCGGCTCGACGACCAGTGGCGTAAATATGGCGGCGGCGAGACTCAGGCGCTGGAGGCGCTGCCGAGCGAATATTTCCTACGCCAATGCTTCATCGCCACCGACACCGACGAGGAGTTGCTGTCGGTGGTGATCGATACGTTCGGCGACGACAACGTTGTCATGAGCGTCGACTACCCGCACGCCGACGGCCCGTTTCCCGATGGTGTCGCCGAGTTTCTCGACCTCCCCGGGGTGAGCCGCGACAGCAAGCAAAAGATCCTGTGGGACAATTGCCGCCGTCTCTACGGGTTCGATCGGCCATGAGCGCGCCTACAGCAGCCCGACCACCGTCGCGGTCATGCAGGTCGCCAGCGTGCCGGCGACGATCGACTTGAGGCCGAGCGCTACGATCTCGGCGCGGCGCGCGGGCACCATGGCGCCGAGCCCGCCGATCATGATGCCGAGGCTGCCGAAATTGGCGAAGCCGCAGAGCGCGTAGGTCATGATCAGCCGAGAATGCGGGCTCAGCGTTCCCTCCGGCAGACGCGCCATCGACAGGTACGCGATCAGCTCGTTGAGCACGATCTTAACGCCGAGCAGCGAGCCCGCCGCGCCCGCCTCGGACCACGGGATTCCCATCAGCCAGGCGACCGGCGCCATGATCCAGCCGAGCATGCGCTCGAGGGTCAGCGCCGCGCCCCAAACGTCGGGCAACAGGCCGAGCACCGCGTTGGCGAGATGCACCAGCGCGACCAGCACCACCAGCATGGCGATGATGTTGAGGAGCAGCCGGAGACCGTCGGCGGTGCCTTGCGTGATCGCGTCCATGGCGCTGTCGTAGAGCCGGTCGAGCCGGGTGGCCACCTTCTCGGCGTCGTCGGCCTCAGGCACCATCAGGCGTGCGATCACCACCGCCGCCGGCGCGCTCAGGATCGAGGCGGTCAACAGGTGGCCGATCGGATCGGCGACGATGCCCTTCAGGAAGGTCGCGTACAGCACCATCACCGTGCCGGCGATGGTCGACATGCCGGCCGCCATGACGACGAACAGGTCCGACCGGCTGAGCCGCTCGACATAGGGCCGGACGAGCAGCGGCGCCTCGACCATGCCGATGAAGATATTGGCCGCCGTCGACAGGCTCGCCGCGCCGCCGATGCCGAGGGTCTTCTCAAGCGCCCAGGCGAAGCCACGCACCACCGCCGGCAGCACGCGCCAGTGATAGAGCAACGCCGACAGCGCGCTGATCAGCAGCACCAGCGGCAGCGCCTGGAGGGCGAGGATGAACGCGGCACCCGGCGACTTGGCGTCGAACGGCAGCGCGCCGCCGCCGAGATAGCCGAACACGAACGACGTCCCCGCCGTCGTTGCCGCCTGCAGCGCCGCCACGACGCCGTTCAGCGCCAGGAAAAGGTCACGGCTCACCGGCAGCTTGAGCAGGATCAGCGCGAGCGCGAACTGGAGCGCGAGGCCGACCACGATCAGCTTCCATGGCGGCACCCGGCGCCGTTCGGCGATGACCCAGGCAAACGCGACCATTGCGATCAAGCCGAGGATGCCCTGGATTATGCCCAAGCTTTCGCCTCCGCTGGCAGGCCGGTCACCCGGCGCCGTCGGCGGGGCCGATCAGGGTGTCTTCCACGATCTCCTCGGCCTCGCCCTCGATCAGCGCCGTCGCGGCGACATCCTCGATCTTGTAGGCCGGCAGCGGATCGGGCAGCTTCTTGTTCTTGGCCGGCCGCACGCCGTATTCGCCGAGCTTCTTCGCCCGCGGCAGCAGCCGGGAATTGATCGACCGGCTCAGATTGGCGTAGTTCCGCGCCACCGCCTTGATGCCCTTGCCCATGCCGCCGATATGGCCCACGACGACGCTGACGCTCTCCAGCAGGTCCCCGGTGGCCTCGACGATGTGTTCCTGGCTTTCGGCCTGGCGGCCGACGTCGATGAGCACGCTGGCAAGCCCGATGACGCTGGCCAGCCCGGCCGGCCCGGCCAGGATGATCCCCTGTTTCCGCGCCTTCCGAACGAAGGCCGGATTGGCCCGGTCGAGCTTTTCGATCGCGCCCTCGTTGGGCAGGTACATCACGCTGGTGACGTGCAGGATGCCGTTGGCGCGCCCGGTCGCGCGATAGCTTTCCTCGATCGCGCCCTTGTAATCCTTGCCGACGAGGTCCTTGAGGTGGCCATCCATGGTCTTGGCGAACTTGCCGTAGTTCTCGGCCTCGTCGCCGGTTCCCTCGGCCTCGGCCAGCTCGAGCAGGAACTTGGACGCCTTGCTGTCGATGACCAGGACCCGTTCGCTGGGCAGGAAGACGATGGCGTCGGGGCGCAGCCGGCGCCCCTGGGACGGATCGTCGATGGTGTGCTGGATCTTGAAGTCCTGGTCGCGCACCAATCCGAACGAGCTGAGCGCGTTCTCAAGACCCATCTCGGAGTAGTCGGCCGCGCCGGCCGGCGAGGACAGCGACCGCCAGACGGTCTCGAGCCGTTGCCGGGTCTCGGCGTCGCGCTCCTGCAGCGAGGCGACCGACTTGGCGACGCCCTCGAAGTGGCGGGTCAGGCTCTCGGTCGTCTTCTTGACCTGTTCGTCGGATTGTTTCTTGGCCGCCTCCGCCTCGCGCTTGTGATCGGCGATCAGCTTGGACGAGACCTCGTGCGCGGTGGTCATCACCGCCGCCTTGGCGTGGCTGAGCGACTCGGCCTTGGCGGCCTCCCAGTTCTTCTGCTGCTCGACCATCGCCGCGCGCGCCTGTTCGGCGAGGGCCGCGGCGGTCCGTGCCTCGGCGAGCGCCTTTTGCGCCGCTTCCCGTTCGGCCAGGGCGCCGTCGCGCTCGGTCTTCAGCTCGCCGATCGCGGCTTCGACCGCGCCCAGCCGCGTCGTCGCTTCGGTTCGTTCCGATTGCGCGGCGGCCAGGTTCTCCAACGCTTCGGCGGCGTTGGTCTGTTGTTGGGCGAGCTCGCCGCGGCGGCGTTCGAGCGCGTCCCGCGCGACGCGGGCCCGCGTCGCGGCGATCGCCGCCGCGACCACCGCGACGACCGCGATCGCGGCCAAGACGAGTGTCAGTCCGCCGAGTTCCATCCCCATCCGGCATCATCCTTCGATCCGGCGACCCTAGCACGGTGGCGAGAGAATCGCATCGCATCGATGGCCCACGCTGCCGGCACTTGACGGACCGAGGGGCGCGGCATACCTAGACACCGTTCCCATTGCACAAAGCCAGCGCCTCCACCGCCCATGACGATCCTGCCGGTCATAATCGCGCCCGACCCCCGCCTCAAGGTCAAGTGCCCGCCCGTCGACGCCGTCGACGACGAGGTGCGCCGGCTGATGGACGACATGCTGGAGACCATGTACCACGTCCCCGGCATAGGCCTCGCCGCGCCCCAGGTCGGTGTGCACAAACGCGTCATCGTCGTCGATGCGTCCCGCAAGGATGAGGATCCGGCGCCCGTAAAGCTCGCCAATCCCGAGCTGGTCTGGGCATCGGACAAGCTCGGCACTTACGAAGAGGGGTGTCTCTCGCTGCCCGAGTACTACGCCGAGGTGACGCGGCCCGACCAGGTCCGCGTGCGCTATCTCGACTACGACGGCGAGATCCGCGAGATCGAGGCCGAGGGCGTATTCGCGACCTGCATCCAGCACGAGATGGACCACCTCGACGGCGTCCTGTTCGTCGATCACATTTCCAGCCTCAAGCGCAGCATCACCCTTCGCAAGCTGGCGAAGTCGAAACGGGCCGAGGCGAAGGCAAGCGCCTGATCATGGCCGCGCTCCGCCTGGTGTTCATGGGGACGCCCGACTTCGCGGTACCGGCGCTTGGCGCGCTGATCGAGGCCGGTCACGAGGTGGTTCGCGTCTACACCCAGCCGGCCCGGCCCGCCGGGCGTGGCCGCAAGACCCGGCCGTCGCCGGTCCAGGCGTTCGCCGAAGGAAGCGGCATCGAGGTCCTGGCGCCCCGGTCTCTCAGCGATGATGAGGTCCAGCGCGACTTCGCGGCGCTCGACGCCGACGCCGGGGTGGTATCGGCCTACGGCCTGATCCTGCCCAAGCCGATCCTCGATGCGCCGAGGCTCGGCTGCCTCAACATCCACGCCTCTCTGCTGCCGCGCTGGCGCGGCGCGGCGCCGATCCAGCGCGCTATCATGGCCGGCGACGCCGAGACCGGCGTCACGATCATGCAGATGGACGAGGGCCTCGATACCGGCCCGATGCTGCTGACGGAAGCGATCGGGATCGATGCCGGGACCACGGCCGACGCGCTTCACGACCGGCTGTCCGAGATCGGCGCGAGGCTGATTGTCGACGCGCTCGACGGCCTCGCCGAGGGCCGCATCCGACCCATGAAGCAGCCCGCCGAGGGCGCGACCTATGCCGACAAGATCACGCCCGAGGACGGACGGCTCGATTGGCGCCGGCCGGCCGCCGAGCTGGAGTGTCTTGTGCGGGCGCTCAGCCCGCGTCCCGGGGCGTGGCTCGTCCACGCCGGCGAGCGCATCCGGGTGCTGGTCGCGGAGGTGGGCGATGCGCCTGCGGACGCCTCTCCCGGTCGGGTGCTCGATGACCGGCTGACCATTGCGTGCGGCTCGGGCGCGTTGCGCTGCACCCGGGTGCAGCGCCAGGGAAAATCGGCGATGGACGCGGGCGCGTTCCTGCGCGGCTTCGCCATCGCGCCCGGAACGCGGCTGGAATCCCCATGACCACGCGCTACAAGCTGACGCTGGAATACGACGGCTCGGGCTTCGTCGGCTGGCAGCGCCAGGACAACGGGCCGTCGGTCCAGGCGGCGCTAGAGACGGCTGTCGAGCGGTTCTCGGGCGAGCGCGTGCGCGTGTTCGGCGCCGGGCGCACCGACGCCGGCGTCCACGCCCTCGGCCAGGTGGCCCATTTCGATCTCGCCAAGGAGACCGACGCCGAGACCGTCGCCAACGCGCTCAACGCCCACCTGCGGCCCGATCCGATCGCCGTGCTCGCCGCCGAGGCGGTCGACGACGGTTTCGATGCCCGGCTCACGGCCAGGATGCGGTCCTATGAGTACCTGATCGTCAACCGCCGGGCACCGCTAACGGTGCAGCGCGGCCGGGCATGGCAAGTAGCCCGCCCGCTCGACGCCGCCGCCATGCACGAGGCCGCCCGGCGCCTCGTCGGCAGACACGACTTCTCGACCTTCCGGGCGAGTCTGTGCCAGGCCAAATCACCGGTGAAGACGCTCGACGTTCTCGACGTCGCGCGGGCCGGTGACGAGATTCGCGTGTCCGCCCGGGCACGCTCGTTCCTGCACCATCAGGTGCGCAACATGGTCGGAACGCTGGAGCTGGTCGGCGCCGGCAAGTGGACGGCCGACGACGTCGCGGCGGCGCTGACGGCATGCGACCGCGCAAGCGGCGGCCCGACAGCCCCGCCCGACGGCCTCTACCTGGTCGAGGTCGGCTACCCGTCGCGGCGGCCGGCTACTTGACGAATATGCTGAGCGGCAGGAACGCCATCGCGCCGTAGTTCGATCCGTCGACCACCTGTGCGATCCTGAGATCGACGGCCACGCTGGCGACGAAATACGCCTGATCGCGGGTCAGCCGGTGCTCGCGCACCATGTAGTCGATCATCTCCAGCAACGCGTTCTGCGCGGCGAGCGTCAGGTCGCGCGACAGGTTGGTCAGCTTCGCCGCCTTGTCCGAATGCAGGTAGTTGAGGAAATGCGGCACCTTGCCGGCCGGTTTGATCGGGTAGCCGGTGGTCGCATAGAACGGACCGGGAGGGATGTTTTGCGGCGCGCTGCGTCCCTCGAGATGCGGCACCTTGATGAACTTGGCCATGTCCTTGCGGATCTCGGCGCGCAACGTGACCGTGGCCGCCATCTCGATCGCGGTGCCGGCGACCTCGCCGTCGCCCTGGGCATAGTGAATATCGCCGGTCGCGAGACCGCAGCCGTCGACGAAGCACGGCAGCAGCACCGTGGTCCCCAGCGTCATGTACTTGGCGTCCATGTTGCCGCCGTGCTCGCGCGGCGGGATGGTCCGGAGACAGGCGTCCTTGTGGCTTCCCGTGAGGCCGCAGACCGCGGCGGGAACCGCGCCCTTGGGGCTGGGCGGCGGGGCGACGCCGCCGGCCTTCATCAGCGCCATCTCGCGGTCGCGCCATTCGATGACCTCGTTGTCGCCCGGCAGCACGGTGACGATTCCGGGAAACGCGCTGTAAGGAATTCGAACGTTCGGAATCTGATCGGATAAAGCGGCCTCGCGGGTCAAGCTCCAATTGGTCAGTCTCGGCGGCCCGGGAAAATGCTTGGCGGCGAACCCGATTGGCGTGATCAGCGTGAACCCGTATTCGCTGGGCGCGATGTCGACGATGGTGACCGCCAGCACGTCCCCCCGCTTCGCCCCCTCGATGAACACCGGCCCGGACAAGGGATGAACCGAGCTGCGATGAAGTGTCTTCAGATCGCGCGGGAATCGCGTGTCGAGATTGAAATCGGTATCGGCGGCATCGCGGGTCTCGAACACGATGAGCTGGCCTGGCTTGGCCCGCGCGACCATGGGGATGGCGGGATGCAGCCGATTGAAGCAGTTGGGATCGTCGGCGCAGGTGGCGCCGGAACGCTCGATAACGACCTTGTTGTGGGCCTTGGCGTCGTAAGACCCGGCATCGGCCGTCGCGGCCGAAAAAAACACGGCGCCGGCCAAAGCGGCGGCGAAACCGATTGCGCGCATGTGAGTTGCTCCCCCTGTCGATGCGTCCGAGCGATGATCGGTGCTCGTTTCGCGTTTATTGCAGGGGTAGTTTCGCCAGCTCTTGCCGTCGCGTCAATCTTTCACCTTGGCGCCTTCGATCAGCCGGAACAGGCGGTCGGGCGTTGCCGGTAGCTCGTCGATCTCGATGCCGAGCGGGCTGAGCGCGTCCGAGATGGCGTTGGCGATGGCCGGAGGCGCACCGATGGTTCCGCCCTCGCCAAGGCCGCGGAACCCGCCGACTGTGCCCGGCAACTCGGCCTCGACATGGACCACGTCGACCCTCGGCATGTCGGGCGCGGAAGGCGTCACGTAGTCGGCGAGATTGGTGGTCAGCGCTTGCCCGCCGGCGTCGTGGATCACCTCCTCCAACAGCGTCGCGCCGATGCCTTGCGCGACCCCGCCATGGGCCTGGCCGTCGGCGATCAGCGGATTGATCACCCGGCCGCAATCCTCGACCACGATGTAGCGCCGGATGGCGACCTCGAACGTCTCGGGGTCGATCTCGACGACGACGATGTGGGTCGCCGACGTCGCCGTTCCGAAGAACGGATCGTAGACCTTGGTCGCCTCGAGATGGCCCAATTCGTCGCGCAGCTCCCGGGGCAGGCTCTCCATGTCCGAGTAGACCGCCCGGGCGAGCTCGCGGAACGTCATGGTCCGGTCGGTGCCGGTGACTGATATGCGGCCGTTGCCGGTGGTGATGTCCTCGGGCGCGGCCTCGAACAGTTGGGACGCGGCGCGGATGACCTTTTCGCGGACCGCGCGCGCGGCAAGGATCGCCGCACCGCCCGCGAGCACCGTGCTCCGGCTGGCATAGGTCCCGGTGCCGTGCGCCACCAGGGCAGTGTCGCCCTGGGCGATATCGATGTCATCCAGGGTGACGCCAAGCTCCTCGGCGACGATCTGGGCGAGCGTGGTCTCGAGCCCCTGGCCGTGCGACGAGATGCCGAACGACGCCCTGACCGCGCCCGTCGAATCCATCCGCACCGTGCTCGATTCGGTGCCGGTGTTGATCGTCATGCCGGGCGCGACCGCGATGCGCGAGCCGATGCCGGTGAGCTCGCAATACGATCCGATGCCGATGCCCATCCAGCGGCCGGCGGCGCGCGCCTCGGCCTGTTCGGCGCGGAGCGCGGCATAGCCGATCTCGTCGCGGGCGCGGGTGAGACATTCCGTGAAGGCCGCCCGGTCCCATACGATCCCCGACGCCGTCTTGTACGGGAACTCGTCGTCGGTGACGAAATTGCGCAGCCTGATCTCAACGGGGTCGAGCGCCAGCCGGCGGCTCGCCATGTCCATCAGGCGCTCCATCACGAAGGCGGCGGTCGGCCGGCCGACGCCGCGATAGGGACCGCCCGGCGGCTTGGTCGTGGCGACGGCACGGACATGGGCGTGGTAGTGCGGCACGCGGTACGGTCCGGGCAGGAAGCTGACGACCTGCACCGGCTCGATGCAGGCGGTCCAGGGATGGATCGAATAGGCGCCGATGTCGCCGACGACCTCGGCGCGGAGCGCCATGATGCGGCCGTCGCCATCGAGGGCGAGCTCGGCGTCGACGATCTCGTCGAACGCCTGGCTGGTCGACATCAGGTCCTCGGCGCGATCGCTGGTCCATCCGACCGGGCGCCCGAGTTCACGCGCCAGCGCCGGGACCACGATCTCCTCCGGATAAAACGACGCCTTGGCGCCGAACCCGCCGCCGACATCGGCGGCGACGACCCTGAGCCGGTGCCCCGGCATGTCGAGGATCTCGGCCAGCGCGTCGCGGACGATGCCGGGAATCTGGGTCGAGGAGTAAAGCGTGAGCGACCGTTCTCTCCGGTCGTATTCCGCCACGCAAGCGCGGGCCTCCATCGCCACCGCGGTCTTGCGCCGGAAGCGAAACCGCCCGCTGACGCGCACCGCCGCGTCGGCGATGGCGGCGTCCGCGTCGCCGCGCGCGAAGGTCCGCTGGGCGAGCACGTTGGACGGCATCTCCTCGTGCAGGATCGGCGCACCGTCCGCCGCCGATTGCTCGGGATCGACGATCGCGGCGAGCGGCTCCAGCTCGACGTCGATGTGGGCCAGCGCGTCCTCGGCGAGATAGCGGCTCGTGGCGACCACCGCGGCGATGGCCTCGCCCACGTAGCGCACCTTGCCGCGCGCCAGCCCACTAAGCTCGGTCGATCGATAGTCCTTCATCCGGGAGGTCGCGCGGAACGGCTTGGTCATGCGGTCGAGATCATCGGACGTGAAGACGGCGACGACGCCCGGCATGGCGCGAGCGGCGCTGCAATCGATCCGGCCGATGCGCGCATGGGGCTGGTCGCTGCGGCGGAACGCGATGTGAACGAGCCCGGGCAGATGGCGGTCGTCGACGAACGTCCCCCGCCCGGTCAGCAGGCGAGGGTCCTCGCGGCGCCGAACGCGGGCGCCGATGAGCTGCGGCCTGAATTCCGGAGATTGCTCGGACGTGGTCATCTGACTGAGAATAAACCTTCCGGGGCCGGCTGTTCCATATCCAAGTTACGACGAGGCCACGGAATTTCGGGAATCGGTCGGATAAATGCCGTAGACTCGACGGCTACGTGACAAGGCAAGGCGGAGGGAGAGATGGACTTCGAGCTATCCGAGGAGATGCGCCAGATCCGCGACACGTTCGCGCGTTACACCGACGAGCGCCTCATCCCGCGCGCCGCCGAAATCGACGAGGCGCACGCGTTCCCGCGCGAGGCGTTTGACGAGATCGCCCAATTGGGCTTCTTTCGCATGCTCTATCCGGAGGATGACGGCGGGCTCGGGCTCGGCATGGTGCCCTACTGCCTGGCCGTCGAGGAGCTCGCGCGCGGCTCCATGTCGGTCGCCGGCTGCGTCTCCATGCAGTCGCTGATGGCGACCTATTTCCTCAACGCGCTCGGCAGCGACGACCTCAAGCAGCGATTGTTCCAGCCGGCGCTCGACGGCGCCAAGATCGGCGCCATCTGCATGACCGAGCCCAACGCCGGCTCCGACCTGCACGGCATCACCACGCGCGCGGTCGAGGCGCCGGGCGGCTGGCGGCTCACCGGCCAGAAGATGTGGGTCACCTCGGCGCCGGTCGCCGATTTCTTCACCGTCTTCGCCAAGGCCGGCGACGAGGACAAGCTCACCATATTCCTGGTCGAGCGCGACTTCGAGGGCCTCTCGATCGGCCGCGCCATCGACAAGATGGGTGTGTGGTCGCTGATCACGTCCGAGATCTCGTTCGACGAGTGCTTCGTCCCCGACAGCCACCGTTTGTGCGAGATCGGCGAGGGCGAGGCCAACTTGCGCAAGATCCTCGCCCAGGCGCGCATCCTGACCGGCGCGCTCGGCATCGGCATCGCGCGCGCCGCGATCGATGCCGCGGTCACCTACGCCGGCGAGCGCCACCAGTTCGGCCGGCCGATCGCCAGCTTCCAGGCGATCCAGCTCAAGCTCGCCGAGATGGGAACGGACTTGGAGGCGGCGCGCCATCTGGTGCTCTACGCCGCCTGGCTGCGCGACACCGACCGGCCGCACCGCAAGGAGGCGGCGATGGCCAAGCTGTTCGCGTCGGAGAAGGCGGCCGAGATCTGCGACAAGGCGGCGCGGGTCTACGCGTCCTACGGCTACGCCATGGAGTACCCGGTCCAGCGATTCCTGCGCGATGTCCGGTTCCTGCTGATCGGCGGCGGCACCAGCGACATCCTCAAAATCACCATCGCCCGCGACATGTCGCGCGGCGAGTGAGGACGGCCGGCTCCCTCTACTCCGCGGCCACATTGCGGGCGTCGAAGCCTCGGTAGTCCTTGTCGCCGAGCGATTGGGCGAAGGGCAGGATCTCCTTCGCGAACAGGCGGATGTTGTTCTCCGTCAGGTCGGCCGGCAGGGTGCCGAACTGCAGCAGGCATAACAGATGCTCGAAGCCCGCCTGATGGTGGCAGTCGCGGATCGCGTTCCGCACCGTTTCCGGCCCGCCGCAAATGACGATGCCGCCATCGACCAGATCATCGAAAGTGATCTTGCCCCGGACGCTCTTGTTGTGACCCATGAAGCGGCGGAGCGATTCCTTGGTCACATAGCCCGGCGGCGAGAACATGGCGAGTGAGATCTTGGGCAGGAAGACATTGAACATCGCCTCGAAATGGGGTTTTGCTTCTTCGCGCGCCTTGGCGTCGGTCTCGCCGACATAGACCGGCAGGCAATAGCCGAGCTGGTCCGACGACGCGGTGTAGCCGTGGCGGTTCTCGGCCAGGCCGCGGAACACGTCGTGGTACTTGAGCGTCGATTCGAACGGCGTGAAGGCGTGCAGATAGACGTATTTGCGATCCGGATGCACCGCCCACTCGATGGTCTCCATCGAGCCCATCGACGGGCACCAGATCGGCGGGTGGGGCTTCTGGTAGGGCCGGGGCCAGATGTTGACGTATTCGAAATGGTAGTGCTTGCCCTCGAAGGCGAATGGGCCGGGCTCGGTCCAGGCGCGGATGATCAGGTCGTGCGCCTCGTGGTGGCGCTCGCGCGAGAAGGTCGGGTTGACGCCCATGGCGAAATATTCCGCGCCGATGCCGCGGACGAAGCCCGTGATCAGCCGCCCGCCGGTGATGCAATCGATCATCGCGTGCTCCTCGGCCAGCGTCAGCGGGTGCTCGCGCAGGCAGAACGCGTTGCCGAGAATCGAGATCTTGCAGTCGGTGGTGCGCCGCGCCAGCGCCGAGGCCATGACGATCGGCGAGGGCATCAGCCCGTAGGCGTTCTGGTGATGCTCGTTGACCGCGACGCCGTCGAAGCCGAGCTCGGCGGCGAGCTCGAGCTCGTCGAGATAGCGGTTGTAGAGCGCGTGCCCCTCGACCGGATCGAAGTAGCTGTTGGGCAGCCTGAGCCAGACCGAGTTGTAGTGCTCGCGGAAGCTCATATCGAGCTTCCCGTAGGGCATGAGATGAAATGACTGGACCTTCACGGGGCGTTTCCTCGGCTGGGCGGTCGCGCGGGTGTCATAGTGCCACCGATCCGGCACGACGCGCCAGGGGCGCCGGTTATACCAACCTGCAATGATATCGACCTATTTCACCGGAGAGAAATTCTCCACCGGGCAGGAGCGGTTCGCGCCGTGGTGCGTGCACCACAAGCGGGCCGCGACGCCCCCGGTGGTGAATTTATCCCGGCCTCCGGTGGCCGTGGGCGAACGACCCGCCGCGTCGCGCCGCTTGCCCGATGGCACCGCATCGCGCCGCGCGGCGCTCCTAACGGGTCGATCGCCCACGGCCATGAAATAGGTCGATATCATTGCAG